>ENA-OQHA01000002-OQHA01000002.1-human-gut-metagenome-genome-assembly--contig:-NODE-2-length-152436-cov-13.587326_pt1 | contig 152436 bp, 182 predicted proteins | sample MGYA00242558_ERZ504707 | MGnify/ENA primary metagenome ERZ504707 (study PRJEB26092, sample SAMD00036197) | human gut metagenome | host: Homo sapiens | study: EMG produced TPA metagenomics assembly of... | reverse complement strand
GACGACCGTTATTATCTGGCAGGAAGTTTCCGCCGAGATGGTAGCTCACGACTTTCTCCAAGCAACCGATGGGGAAATTTCTGGTCTGTTTCGGGTATGTGGAATATCAGTAATGAAGCATTCATGAAACCGGTAAAAAAGGTCTTGAACGATCTGAAAATACGTGCTTCTTATGGTGTAAACGGAAACCAGCCAGGATCTCTTTACGGATATATGGGACTGTATAGTTACGGACAGAACTATATGGGAGCATCCGGTTCGTATGAATCATCTCAACCTAATACCAATTTAGGATGGGAAAAGAACTACAACCTGAATATCGGACTTGACCTCGCTTTCATAAACCGTATTTTCGTAAGCCTGGAATATTATAATCGTGATACAAAAGATTTGCTTTACAATCTTCCTATCAGTGCTACAACCGGATTTACCAGTTATCTGGCCAACGTCGGACAGCTTAATAATAAAGGTGTAGAATTTGAATTACGTACATTGAATTTCGCTTCCAACGATTTCAACTGGACAACAGTTTTCAATCTGACACACAATAAAAACAAAATCGTTTCATTAAACGGTCAGCTTGATCAGACTATTGAAGGTACATGGTTTATCCACAAAGTGGGCTTGCCATATCACACATTCTATGTAAAAGAATTTGCCGGAGTAAATACTCAGAACGGGAAAGCAGAATATTATAAAAATAAGGTTAATGAAGACGGTACAATCGACCGTAGTCTGACAACCGATCCGAATGAGGCAGAAAGCATACCATTCAAATCGGTTAACCCTAAAGTATCTGGTGGTCTGACAAATATTTTAAATTATAAATGGCTGGATTTGAGTTTCACTCTTACATATTCACTGGGAGGTTACTCATACGATAAACTGGGAACCAGCATCGAGAACGGAACAGAGTCTATTTATACATCCAGATATAATCTGCCTGTATATGCTTTAGAACGCTGGCAACAACCGGGCGACCAGACAGATGTCCCGCGTTTCGTATTTGGAGAGAAAGCAACTGTTACCAATTCATCACGCTACATCCACAGTACAGACCATTTAAGACTGAAAAATCTTACTCTCGGATTTACATTACCCGACCAGTGGACAAGCAAGGCATTGATCAACAAAGCACGTGTCTACTTCTCTGGAAGCAATTTGCTGACATGGGCTAAATGGAAACAATACGATCCAGAAACTCCTGTTAACGGCGAAGTATATTGTGAAGCTCCACCTATGCGTACATTCAGTTTTGGCGTACAATTAACATTCTAAATTCATTAACGATCATATCATATGAAGAAAATATATATTTATTTACTGGCGGCTACTTCTATTATGGGGGTATCTTGTTCCGAAGACTGGCTAAATCTGAATCCTTCTACATCCGTTACTACCGATCAGGCCCTTTCAACTTTGGAGGATATAAAGGTAGCGTTAAACGGAGTTTATCGCGAAACATCACAGCACAGTTATTACGGAGATAATTACTGGTACTACGGAGACTGCGCGCCATGGATGTACAAGCCAGAGAAAACAAAGCATCAGGCAAGCGTGTTACTCCTTATTATACATATAATGTACTAGCAACTGACAACCTGAATATAACTCTTCCTTGGAGTCGCCCTTATCTGGTAATCAGACAGGCAAATAACATTATCCAAAAGATAGAACAGGGAGCAGTACAAAGCAGTGATACCAAAGAACTGGACCGCATAAAGGCGGAAGCCTTGGTGTTGCGAGGACTGGCCTTGTTCAATCTGACCAGACTTTTCGGAATGCCTTATATAAATGACAATGGTGCTTCTCTGGGAGTTCCCATCGAATTGAAACCGGAAGAACCATCCCACCAACCGAAACGGAATACAGTAGCAGAATGTTATGAACAAGTTGTCAACGACATAACAACAGCACGCTCTAGCCTAAGTACAGAAAGAACGGATGGTTATATCAATTACTGGGCAGCACAAGCATTGCTTTCAAGAGTCTATCTTGATATGGGGAAAAATAAAGAAACTTACGAAGCTGCAGCCGATGTCATCAATAATAGTAAAGGATTGTATCAGCTTTATACACGTGACGAATATCCTACCATATGGGGAAAAGACTTTCAGGCAGAAGCTCTGTTTGAATTATACATAAGTACAACCGAACCTTCAGAATGGGGAGGTGGTACCGGTGGTGAAGGAGCTCCAATGGTTTATGCAAATGAAGAAAAGGGAGTAGACTGGAACAATCTTATCCTTACAGAAGAATTTCTGAATTTGCTTGAAGAAGATCCTAATGACGTACGTCATTGTATTACCCAGCTATCGCTTATCGAAAACAATGAAGGTCTTCCCGAAGCAGCCTGTACCCGTAAGGTATTTCTCAGTAAATTCCCAGGAAAGAGCGGTGATCCGAAAGACAATAATATCAGTATTATCCGCTTATCGGAAGTTTATCTGAATGCTGCTGAAGCCGGTGTAAAATTAGGAGGAGAATACTTGGAACCTGCAAGAGGTTTCCTGAATCAGATTGTCGGCCGTGCCAATCCGGAAAAGTCGGTCAGCGCAGAAGAATTTACTATTGAACGTGTCTTGAAAGAATGCCGGAAAGAATTGGTAGGCGAAGGACAAATTTTCTTCGACTATCTGCGAAACAAACAACCGATCGTTCGTAAAGGAGGATGGCACTTGAGTACACTGAATACATTAAATGCTGAAACAATCCAACCCAATGATCCGCGTATCGCTCTTCCTATTCCACAGTCGGAAATAGATGCTAACCCCAACATCGTACAGAATCCACAATAAGCTCCATTTGTGATTTCTAATAAAATCTCCGTTTCAGAATAACTAACCAAGTTTTTTATTCTGAAGCGGATTTTTTTACTTATTATCCGAAATAAAAATGATTAAGGAGAAGAAAATTATCTATTTTTTCTAGTTCGACCAAAGTTACAATACTTTTTCTAGAGCCAAAAAGAAATTTAAAATCGTATTATGCAATACAAATAAACAGAAATAAACAGTATGACATTTCAAAAAGAAACAAAATAAGCACTATTTAAAGAAAAGGCATCAAAACAAAGAGCTCCATTACTGGCAAAAAAAGATTCAAGCTGAACACTTCCCCGATTTTTTTAATTCTCAAGAGGCCCTGCCACCAATTTTCCGGTAGAGAAAGAATCATACCGATAACTTCCGCATAATTTTTTTGTCCGGAGGGAATTTGATTACTTTTTAAATACCAGTTGTAAACTACATTCTGAAACTTTCCTAATAATTTATCATAACGGACATCCCAATATGCTTGCTTATCATACAACTGTTGTATCACTTCCGGACGTAGCATACTTAACCACTTCGAATATTCACTATCGCCAAGCAAATTACGAACATTTACCGCTACATAGGGTAACAATCCGAAATAGCCGCTATAACGTATATTGCAATCGTCAGCATGAATACATACTTGATAAGCCCAGAAATTAGCTTCAGCCTCACTGCTAACTCCAAGCAAGTGGGCAAGTTCGTGTGCGTAAGTAAACGGAAGCTGTACAGGTAGTAGCTCATGATTCACATGCGACTCATCGAAAAAAGGTCCCATATATCCCAATACTCCAACTCCCGAATACAAGGCATTACAGAAGGATTGTTTCGGATGCTGAAAACTTTCTGGACGAGTCAGTCCATATTTATCGGGAACTTCTGCATAAACCGGCTTGATTTTCTGTTCTATGTCTGGCTGTGAAACATTCAAGTCTTTTTTATATGTACTGTTTAGACTATCTGTATAAACAGCAAGAAACTGCTTGAAACGTTGCTCATCATAAGAACAAGGAGTGACTTCTGCCCGCTCAAAGAAACTGTCGCGGAAATAATTCATCCCCCATCCCCAATAAAACCATACATATATCCAAAGCAAAACTTCCAGTTCTCTCCCTACGATCGATTTCCAAGTCTGTCTTCTACGCCTAGCTATAATCGGATACAGCAATAGCGCTACAACTGTCGCAACGACCAGAGCTTCACAAAGAGAAAACGAAACTAGAGAAGCCAACCGCGACAAACAGCCGGAAACAGCAGGATAAATACAGCAGGCATAAAATTCACCTGCACCAGATATAAACCGAAACATACACACACCAGCCAAAAGTAAAGCCAGTATTATCCAACGAATATGTTTCCACCGAGGTTTTTTCATAAGAACAAAGTTATCATTTTCTGAATTAATTCTTTACTTTTGTCCGGTAAAGATTATTAATACTTCAAACATATTCTACATGGTTCTGAATTATATTTGGATTGCTTTTTTCCTGACCGCATTTATTGTAGCTGTAGTACGTCTTATATTTTTAGGAGATACGGAAGTCTTTCCTGCTATCATTAATTCAACATTCGATTCTTCCAAAACAGCATTCGAGATTTCACTGGGACTAACCGGAGTACTATCCCTCTGGATGGGCATCATGCGTATCGGAGAACAAGGTGGTGTTATCGGAGTTTTCTCTCGTTTACTGAGCCCACTCTTTACTAAATTATTCCCGGAAATACCCAAAGGGCATCCTGTTACAGGAAGTATTTTTATGAATCTTGCCGCCAATATGCTAGGTTTGGACAATGCTGCAACCCCTTTAGGTCTGAAAGCAATGGAGGGATTACAAGAACTGAATCCGAAAAAAGATACGGCAAGCAATCCGATGATCATGTTTCTGGTACTGAATACCTCAGGATTGACCTTGATTCCTATCAGCATTATGGTCTATCGTGCCCAACTGGGAGCTGCTCAGCCTACAGATGTTTTTGTCCCTATCCTGCTGGCGACCTTTTTTCTACACTTGCCGGTATTATTGCAGTAAGCTTATACCAGCGCATCAACTTGCTGAACCGGACTATTCTGTTATTCCTAGGTGGTACAAGCCTAGTTATTGCAGGTATTATTTATTTCTTCAGCATGCTGTCACGTCAGCAAATCGATATATATTCTACAACTACAGCCAATGTATTCTTGTTTGTCATTATCATCGGTTTCATAGTTGCCGGCATGAGAAAGAAAATTAATGTATACGACGCTTTTGTAGAAGGAGCCAAAGAAGGGTTTACTACTGCCGTACGTATCATTCCTTATCTGGTAGCCATTTTAGTAGCCATCGGAGTCTTCCGTGTTTCCGGATGCATGGACTATTTGATAGAAGGTATAGCCAACTTGGTGAGCTTATGCGGCATCAATAGTGATTTTGTAGGGGCACTGCTACAGCACTGATGAAACCATTAAGTGGTAGTGGAGCTCGCGGGCTAATGGTAGATGCCATGAACACATACGGAGCCGACTCTTTTGTAGGACGGTTATCTTGCATCTTTCAGGGATCTACCGATACTACGTTCTATATTCTCGCCGTTTATTTCGGAAGTGTGGGAGTTGTCCGTACACGCCATGCCGTACCATGCGGATTACTCGCCGATCTGGCTGGTATCATAGCCGCAATTCTTATTTGCTATTTATTCTTTAACTAATATACGATATGATTACTTATCAAACTGAAGGGGTAGAAATGCCCGCTATCAAAAAGCGCGAAACCACAGCGTGGATAAAAGCTGTTGCAGAAACTTACGGGAAAAAAGTAGGTGAAATAGCTTACATTTTCTGTTCTGATGAAAAGATTCTGGAAGTAAACTGTCAGTATCTTCAGCACGATTACTACACCGACATTATTACGTTCGACTATTGTGAAGGGAACCGGATTGCAGGCGATTTATTTATTAGTCTTGATACAGTCCGTACCAACGCAGAGCAATTTGGGGCAACTTACGAAACAGAGTTGCACCGCGTCATTATTCACGGTATTCTGCATCTGTGTGGCATAAACGATAAAGGTCCGGGAGAACGTGAAATCATGGAAGCTGCCGAAAATAAGGCACTCGATTTGCTGAAAGATTTTCAATAATTCCATTCGGAATCTATTCAAGACCTATTACCTGAGCACATTCCTAATTCGGGTAGGACTGCTGAAAATTTCCGCTGTTGTTTTCTTAAATTCATGCTGACATTTCTAAAAAACATCGGCATGAATCAGGGAAAACAACAGCGGATTTTATTTCATACTTTTCAGTTCTTTACTCCCTCCTCTCCTTTCCTCTTTACTATAACTCTTTTTACGAACCTGAATCAAAGCTAAGCCACTAATTTTTCGTATTTTTGCAACAGATATAAAAACAAAAGATTAATGGACTTTAAGTATGACGTTATTGTTATAGGAGCCGGACATGCCGGCTGCGAAGCCGCTGCGGCAGCAGCTAACCTTGGCTCGAAAACCTGTCTGATCACAATGGATATGAATAAGATCGGACAGATGAGCTGTAACCCTGCCGTGGAGGAATCGCCAAAGGTCAGATTGTTCGGGAAATCGACGCACTCGGCGGATATATGGGATTGGTAACAGACCGCACAGCAATTCAGTTCCGCATGCTGAACCGTTCCAAAGGTCCTGCCATGTGGAGTCCACGTGCACAGTGCGACCGAGGTAAATTCATCTGGGCATGGCGCGAAATTCTGGAGAACATTCCCAACCTCCATATTTGGCAAGATACAGTAGAGGAATTATTAGTAGAAAATGGTGAAGTAACCGGATTGGTTACATGCTGGGGAGTAACTTTCCATGCCAAATGTATTATTCTTACAGCCGGTACTTTCTTAAACGGCTTAATGCATATCGGACACAAGATGCTTGCCGGAGGACGTTGTGCAGAACCAGCATCCTATCATCTGACAGAATCCATTACACGCCATGCATTACTGCCGGACGAATGAAAACAGGTACTCCGGTTCGTATTGATGCACGAAGTGTAGACTTCAGCCTGATGGAAACACAGGATGGAGAAAATGATTTTCACCGTTTCTCTTTCATCAGCGAGCCCAGACAGCTCAAGCAGCTTCAATGCTGGACATGCTATACTAACGAGGAAGTACACGAAGTATTGCGTAGCGGATTGGCCGACTCTCCCCTTTTCAATGGACAAATTCAGAGCATAGGACCTCGCTATTGCCCAAGTATCGAAACAAAGATTGTGACTTTCCCCGATAAGCCACAGCATCAGTTGTTCCTTGAGCCGGAAGGAGAAACCACACAAGAACTTTATCTAAACGGATTCTCCTCTTCACTTCCAATGGATATACAGTTCGCTGCGTTAAAGAAGATTCCTTGCTTCAGAAACATCGTTGCCTATCGCCCGGGATATGCTATCGAATACGACTATTTCGATCCGACACAGCTTAAGCATACATTAGAATCGAAAGTCGTAAAGAACCTATCTTTGCCGGACAAGTAAACGGGACAACCGGATACGAAGAAGCCGGAGGACAAGGTATCATTGCTGGTATCAATGCACACATTAATTGTCATGGAGATGAACCATTCGTACTTGGACGCGACGAAGCATACATCGGAGTATTGATTGACGACCTGGTAACAAAAGGTGTAGACGAACCTTACAGAATGTTTACCTCACGTGCAGAATATAGAATTCTGCTCCGTCAAGACGATGCCGACATGCGTCTGACAGAACGCTCATATAAACTAGGTCTGGCAAGTAAAGAACGCTACGACAGACTTTGCCAGAAGCGAGAAGAAATACAGCGGTTGGTTGAGTTTGCAAAAACCTACTCCATCAAGGCAGATAAGATAAACGACGCTTTAGAGGGACTTGGAACAGCCCGGCTTACTCATGGCTGCAAACTGATAGAGTTGCTTAGTCGTCCGCAAATCACTATCGAGAATATTGCCCCGCATGTGCCATCTTTCCAAGCTGCACTCGACAAGGTAACCGACCGGAAAGAAGAAACAATTGAGGCAGCAGAAGTGTTAATCAAATACCAAGGCTATATCGATCGTGAACGAATGATAGCAGACAAGATACATCGCTTGGAAGCCATCCGTATCAAAGGAAAGTTTGACTATGCCAACTTGAACTCTCTGTCAACAGAAGCCCGTCAGAAGCTCATAAAAATAGATCCGGAAACACTGGCGCAAGCAAGCCGTATACCAGGTATTTCTCCAAGCGACATCAATGTGCTTCTCGTGTTACTGGGACGCTAAAGCAAGCATGTTTCACGTGAAACAACAAGTTTAAGAAACAAACATAAATTACTGGATATGAATAAAGAAACATTAAAGAAAAACCTCCGTGAGATACCAGACTTCCCTATTCCGGGAATATTGTTCTACGACTCACTACATTGTTTAAAAATGCCGAGTGCCTCCAAGGGATGATTGACGAACTATACGAAATGTATAAGGATAAAGGCATCACAAAGGTAGTCGGTATCGAATCTAGAGGCTTCATTTTGGGAGGTGCTTTAGCTGCCAGATTAGGAGCCGGATTCATCATGGCAAGAAAGCAGGAAAACTTCCTGCAGAGTGGTAGAAGAAACTTATGCAAAAGAATATGGGACTGACACCATACAGATACATAAAGATGCTATTAATGAAAATGACATCGTCTTGTTGCACGATGATTTGCTGGCAACCGGAGGAACCATGGCTGCAACCTATCGCTTAGTAAAAAGATGCGGTGCTAAACAGGCATTTGTAAATTTTGTAATCGAGCTGAAAGGATTAAACGGTAGAAAAGCATTTACCGACGATGTAGAAGTGACCACGCTGTTGCAACTTTAAAAGGCTGCTCAGCCGGACGGACATATAAGAGTTTAATATCTCCTATTCACAATAAATAAGGAAAAGAAGAATCCGGCAAATACATTTTTGTATATGCCGGATTCTTCTTTTATAGAAATCCTTAAACGTACAAGCTATAACATGGAAGAACTTAGTACAAACGAATACCTTCGAGGAATCGTATTAAATTTGCCAAGCACTCCCGGCATCTATCAATACCTCAACAAAGAAGGAGTGATTATTTATGTTGGGAAAGCAAAAAATTTGAAACGGCGTGTATATTCGTATTTTTCAAAAGAGCATCAATCTGCCAAGACACGTATATTAGTCAGCAAGATTGCAGACATCCGCTATATTGTTGTAAATACAGAAGAAGATGCCCTGCTCTTGGAAAATAACCTTATCAAGAAATACAAGCCTCGCTATAATGTCTTGCTGAAAGATGATAAAAGCTATCCATCTATCTGCGTCAGCAACGAGTATTTTCCACGGGTATTCAAGACAAGGCAAATTATCCGGAACGGTTCTACCTACTATGGTCCATACAGTCATATTCCTTCTATGCAAGCTGTGCTAGATCTGATAAAGAAACTATATCCGCTCCGCACCTGTCATCTGGCACTAACCCCCGAAAACATTCGTCAGGGGAAATTCAATGTTTGCCTGGAATACCACATCAAGAACTGCAAAGGTCCATGTATCGGGATGCAATCTCACGATGAATATATGGATAATATAGCCCAAGTAAAAGAGATTTTAAAGGGAAATACTCAGGCTATAAGCGACGCACTGATGAAAGAAATGATGTCACTCGCAGAGAGATGAAATTTGAAGAAGCTCAAAAAGTAAAAGAAAAATATGAACTAATAGAAAGCTATCGGGCAAAGAGTGAAGTCGTAAGTTCCATTCTTCATAACATAGATGTATTCTCTATCGAAATGGACGAAAATTCGGCCTACATAAACTATTTGCACATCACAAACGGATGCATAAACCAGGCGTTCACATTCGAGTATAAGAAACGTCTGAATGAAACAAAGGAAGAGCTGCTCCAGCTTGGAATTATTGAAATGAGAGAACGGTATAAAAGCTGCTCTCGCGAAATTATCGTACCTTTCGAACTAGATATGGAACTGAATAACGTAACATTTACCATACCGCAACGAGGCGATAAGAAACATCTGCTTGAGCTTTCTCTTCTCAATGTAAAACAATACAAAGTAGACCGACTTAAACAAGCCGAGAAACTGAATCCGGAACAGCGGAGCGTTCGCCTCTTAAAAGAAATTCAGGAGCAGCTGCAAATGGACAAAATGCCTATGCATATTGAATGCTTCGACAACTCAAACATACAAGGTTCCGATGCAGTAGCGGCATGCGTAGTATTTAAGAAGCACGTCCCAGCAAAAAGACTACCGCAAATACAATATCAAGACCGTAGTCGGACCGGATGATTATGCCTCTATGCAGGAAGTAGTACGCCGGAGATATTCCCGCATACTCGAAGAACAAGGAGAACTACCAGACCTAATTCTGACCGATGGTGGAAAAGGCCAGATGGAAGTTGTAAGACAAGTAATAGAAGACGAATTAAAATTACAGATTCCTATTGCCGGACTTGCCAAAAACAACAAGCACCGCACTTCGGAAGTTCTGTTCGGATTTCCACCGATGACTATAGGAATAAAACAAGGCACTCCCCTTTTTCATCTCCTCGAAAACATACAAGACGAGGTACACCGTTTTGCCATTACTTTCCATCGCGACAAGCGTAGCAAGAGTCAAATAGCTTCTGCATTAGACGGGATAAAAGGCATAGGAGAAAAGCGCAAAACAGCCCTACTGAAAGAATTCAAGAGTGTGGCAAGAATCAAGCAGGCAACTGTCGAAGAACTTGCAGCAGTAATCGGAGAAGCCGCAGCAAAAAGCGTAAAAGAGGCCCTATAAAAAAGCTCTGCGAAATGACATACCAAGTCTTTCCGCAGAGCGATTATAAATATCAATATCACCCATTTCACAGTCGGCAGAATCCTACTTCCACAAAGATACAATTAAATTAAGCGATACATTTGTCATTCTTACAATTTATTCTATCATTATACTGAATATTTTCTATCTTTGTAGAAGTATATGTTTATATGAGAGTAGTTATTCAGCGCGTAAGTCATGCTTCCGTCACGATTAATGGAACATGCAAATCAGCTATAAAGAAAGGATTCCTCGTTCTTTTAGGAATAGAAGAAGCCGACAATCAGGAAGACGCCGACTGGTTATGTAAAAAAATCATCGGACTGAGAGTTTTCGACGATGAAAACGGAGTTATGAATAAATCGATTCTTGAGGCAGGAGGTGATATTTTGGTAGTAAGCCAATTCACCCTGATGGCTTCGACCAAGAAAGGGAACCGCCCGTCGTATATCCGTGCAGCCCGCCACGAGACAGCAATTCCACTATACGAATATTTCTGCAACGAACTTAGCATCGGGCTAGGCAAACAAGTAGGAACCGGTGAATTTGGAGCGACATGAAAGTTGAATTGTTGAACGACGGTCCTGTTACAATCTGCATGGACACCAAAAACAAGGAATAAAGATGACATTGGAAGAAGCACAAAAAACAGTAGACAACTGGATAAAAACATATGGTGTACGCTATTTCAGCGAGCTGACCAACATGGCTGTACTCACCGAAGAAGTAGGAGAATTGGCACGTGTCATGTCACGCAAATATGGTGACCAGTCATTCAAACCGGGAGAAAAAGATAACCTCGACGATGAAATGGCCGATGTATTATGGGTGCTGATCTGTCTGGCAAACCAGACGGGAGTAAACTTAACAGAAGCATTTCAACGGAACCTGAAAAAAAGACCAACAGAGATAAAGAAAGACATAAAAACAACCCCAAATTATAAGCATTATGAAGTACAATCACGAACATGAATGTGGATGTGGAGGCGAACATCACCACCACGACCACGAATGTAACTGCGGAAACGAACATCATCACGAACATGAATGTGAATGCAACTGTGACGATGATGCCTGCGACTGCGGCTGCGAAGATGAAGATACAGAAAATCTGCACCAGCCAGATAAATATAATGAAGCATTAAGCAAATACAATACGGTTTTAAAAGATGAAGAAGTAGCTGCACAAACAGCCCATATCATCGAAAAATACGTAAAGGAAAACGATACCGTAGAAGTGAAAAAATTCCTTTTCCACTGTATTGACCTTACTACTTTAAAATGCACAGACAGCGAACCGAGCGTAATGAAGTTTACGCAACATGTCAATGACTTTGTGGATGCATATCCCGAACTTGATAACGTAGCCGCAATCTGTGTATATCCCAACATGGCCGAAATCGTAAACGATACACTGGAAGCTGACAACGTAAAAATCGCCTGCGTATCGGGAGGATTTCCTTCTTCACAAACATTCACCGAAGTAAAGGTTGCCGAAACAGCTATGGCACTTCATGCAGGAGCCGATGAAATAGACATCGTGATTTCTGTAGGCAAATTCCTGAGTGGTGACTACGAAGGTATGTGTGACGAAATAGAAGAATTGAAAGAAGTATGCGGAGATAAACACTTGAAAGCAATCTTGGAAACTGGTGCACTGGGCAGTGCTTCGAATATAAAGAAAGCCTCTATCCTGTCAATGTATTCAGGAGCCGATTTCATCAAGACATCTACCGGAAAGGAAAATCCGGCCGCAACTCCCGAAGCAGCATACGCAATGTGCCAGCCATCAAGGAATACTTCCTCGAAACCGGCCGTAAAGTAGGTTTTAAGCCCGCAGGAGGGATTAACACCGTACACGACGCATTAGTATACTATACAATAGTAAAAGAGGTCTTAGGCAAAGAATGGCTGACTAACGAGCTCTTCCGTCTGGGAACAAGCCGCCTTGCTAACCTGCTATTATCGGACATTGTAGGAAAAGAAACAAAGTTTTTCTAATTTAAATACGCGAAGGGCACGAAGATTCATCTTAGTAATGTTTCTCCGTGCCCTTGTTCTTTATATAACCTCAAGCTTTAGTTCGCCACAAGTCGCCCGTTCTCCCAGTGTTGATTCAGGATAACAGGAGGAGCTGTCGGCTCATGCTTTGCCTGTACAGAAATACTCCGCGAACGTCCCTGACGGTTTAAATCCCAACCGACAAATTCTTCATAGTCGAACTGCCAGCTCTCTCCATAAGCTAACTTATGGATACGGTTATAAATCGCCTCACGCGAAGGAGCATTGAAGCCTCCCACATTTGCATCCATGATACTGGTTTCCGTAGGACGATATGCGCCCTTATAATAAGTACAAGCTCCTTCAAACACACCTATGCCCTCACTCGCATAACGAGAGTCGGATATAAACTTGCTCCATACCACACTGTTCGGATCGCTTGTATAATCTACATTTCTTCCCCATCCATAATGATTTCGGGAATTAATATTATCAGAAATCTCACTTAATGGAATCGTACCCTGACTCTCATAATAATATTCATCCAGCAGTTTAGCAAATCCATGCCCACCCGCTTCATGATGAAGGACACATGCCAGTTCTTCATCACTTGTGCCAATCGGGAAATAGGCAATTCCATATCCTCTGCCATAATCACCTTGATAAGCTGTACTCGTTCCAAAATAACAAGTACCTGCATACTTAGCCGAATTCATCATAACAATAATCAGCACCTCATTCATCAGTGGACCGGTCATTCCCGGGCAGGTTGAAGCATACTGCATACATTTGTTGTTATCTCCTCCTACATGTGTTCCACTGCCGAAATAACCGGAAAATGCCGTACTTCCACCATCTATATATCCTTCATTCTGGGAAACGGCCGTCACGTAATATACATTAAACAGATTCCGGAAAGAGGCATAAGGCTTCTCACTGAAGAAGGCATCGGCTGCTGTCCGCATAACCTTTTCATACGTGCCGTCGGCAACCTGCCTGTCAGAAAAAGCATCCCCCATCAATACCACATTAATGCCGTTTCCTTCGGAAGCCTTTTGTAAGGTATACACCTTTCCATCCTCCGAAAAATCGGAAGATTCGTACGGTAAATCTCCCTCACCCAAGATTTCTTTCAAGAAGTCAGGAAGCAAATTTCTCGATGTTACACTACTATGAAATATCAATTTACCATTCTCATCGAAAGCCATAATAGTAGGGAAACCAGTAAATGAAATAACGCCCGGATTAGATAGCAGCGTAGGCCATTCCATATTATAACTTTCTATCATATTGAGTGCATCAGGATTGTTTGTTCCATCATGACAAAACCCGATGATTTCTAAAGAATGATTTTTATATCGCTGATAAATAGATGATACTGTAGGATGGAAAGCCTCACTGAAAGGACACCATGAAGCCCAGATATAATACAACGTTACCTTATGAGAGGCTACAATAGAAGTAGAATTTATTGTATTTCCCTTATAATCAGTTGCAGTAAAATCGGGCATATACAGATTAAATGTATCGAAGTTAAATCCGCCCGGAGAATTTTGTCCTATACAAACCCAACCACTTTTCTGCCACCAGGAAGAAGAAGTAACAGCCTGAGGTAAATCACCCGACAGCATATTCTTGCCAAAGTTCATATACTCCAACGAAGTCAATCTGCCAAGAGATTCAGGTACTGTACCAGTCAGTTGATTATTGCTCAGATAACTATACACCAGATTTTGCATATTGCCCAACTCAGATGGCAATCCTCCAGTCAACTGATTCTGAGATAAATCTAAATTTCTGAGTTCTGTCAGTTTCCCTATAGAAACAGGTATCTCTCCCGTCAACTCATTATTATACAAATTCAGAGTCCATAATACTTCAAGATTCCAATTCATCCGGTAAACTTCCAGTCAGATTATTCGAAGACAAGTCAATTGACATAACTCTGCCCTGATAATCTGTATAAACGCCATACCATTCTGACAAATCAGCATCCGAGCACCAGTTCGAATTGTTCGTCCATGCATCGCCGTTTGTAGCATCGTACAATGCAATCAAAATATCTCTTTCTGTCATCTCATCCTGTTCCAGCAAGTCGTTTGTATCAACAGCCGAGAAACTGGTTATAACAGAGCGGCCACCGTAATACTCCGTTCTGTTGCCTTAGTCAATGTCTGTTGCTGACCGTTTACAGTTCCTGTAATCTTAAAAGTCATACCTTTGCTGAAGACCTGAGGTGGAACAACAAAATAGAACGAAGTAGTTTGTGAAGGAGATAAGGTAACATTTCCCTGAAGTACAATTTCACCGTAACTCTCCTGCCCTCCCCCTGAAAGGCGAAACTCCGGAGCGTCCGATGCAATGTTAACCGAACCAAGTCCGGCTACAGCTTCTCCATTTTTGCCTGACAAAGAGATAGACTGAATATTCATGTTTCCTTTCAGGTTTAGACGTACCAGTCCGCAAACCTGCAAAAAGCGGAAAGAATTGGTGGTACTCTGAGCCACCATCGGACATACACCGGAAGCAAAACTGTCGAAGTTAAACGACTGTTCCGCCGGAAGACGGAAAGAAACATTCGTACCAGATATCATGGCATCTGCCGCATACGGATAAAAGGCATAAAACGTATTACCTCTGACGGGCTTGCTGCTTTCGAACTGAGCCTCGTCACCCGACATGCCTGTCAAATCATAACGGGCTATAGAATCGGAAACATCACTGAAAATACCAATCGCGTCTCCATTCTCCCATATTACAGAGTTACCCGAAAGAGATGTACGGCTCTTCACAACCGATGATGTCGTAGCACGAACCGACTTCAGGCTTTTATCCTGATCTTTAAAAGACACCAGATCATCTTGCTGGCATCCGGCAAGTAACAACAGAAATATACCTAAAAAAAGAGTTATATGCTTCATAATTTACTGTGTTTTTCAAGATTATTACCAGTCTTCTTCATTCTCTGTAAAGTCTTCTATACTTCCACCTGCAGAAGGCGTTTCTTCCTTTTTCCCAGCCTGAGTTATTTCTATAACACGAACAAGTTCCGCAGCCCGGACTGTCACATTTCCTTTCCTCTGGGAAGTCGAGGTATTTGCCCCAATAACAATTAAGTTACCATCTACGCTAATCCAACTGTTATCGCTGCATGTGAATGTATATTGGGTATTACTGTTAACGGTAAAGTCGAATTTTCCTCCCTCGGCAGTCGCAGAAATATTCGAAGGAGATACGTCCAGATAGACAGCTTCACCTTTCTGAACGACCTGTACCGTACGCACCAGACTACCGTCTTCGGATGTGACCGTGATTGTCGCTTCACGGGAAGAAGTCGATTCGTTGGCACTTACCGTAAATACAATTTCGTCTGAACTTCCCGACACAGCCTGAACCATCCAGTCTGCATCCGTATTTACCCGATAAGGTACATTCGCTTTTACAGTAAAACGAACCGTACCACCCTCTGGCAAAATATTAAAATGCTCTTGTGATACGACTAAATAGGGGGTCTCTTCCTTACCCTTTTGCATTACTTTTACCGTACGTTCTACACCATTTCCAGAGAGTATAATATTACCCTCACGCATAGCCGATCCGGTATTTTCTTCTACACTAAAATGCAAGGTCGACTGCTCCATTCCTCTGCCAACTACCTGCTTCAGCCAGCTGACGTCTGTCGTTACATCATAGCTAATATTCGCACTGACGTCAAATGAAAAGTTCCGGATTCCGGTTCACAGATGATAGGATCTGAAGGAACAAGTATTTCGTCGGCAGCATATTGCCGGATAGTAAGCGTATCTGATATCGATTCCGTTTCATCAATGAAAACGAACCGTGCCTCACGCATATCATACGTATCATTAGGCTGTACCGCGAAATGAAGCGTGTGCGTAGAAACAGCTCTCGAAGTGATCTCGCTTACCCATGTATATTCTGTCACAGGCTTACATATATATGAAACACTCGACTGCAACTGCACGTCTACTGTACCTCCCAAGGCCCCTACTTCAACCATATCTTCGGAGAGAAGCAACACTTCTTTTTCTTTCCCCTCCTGATAAATCCGTACAGTTTCCTGCAATTCTCCACTTCGCACAAGAATGCTTCCGCTACGCTTTTCATAGCCGTCATTCGCCAAAATGCGGAAACTTAATACCGACTTTTCAAGACTGCGTGTCGAAATCTGCTCAATCCATGTATCCGAAACCTCCACCTCGAATGTCACATTGGCTTCTACCTCCACCTCTATAAGAAATTCTCCGGCAGAGAGTTCATAACTTTGGCGTGAAACAATCAAAGCATCTTTCTGCTTCTGAGAAACAACAATCGTTTCCCGACTGTCACCGCAGTCCAGAAAAACAGAAGCAGTACGCTCATCTGTACCATCATTCGCGGCAACCGAAATAGTGACCGATGCTTCTCCGGCCTTACCTGATGTAGGAGAAACGGTAATCCAACTGGAAGCACGTACATTGCCAACCGTAGCTTTCCAATCGGCAGTAGATGTAAAATGTAATGTTACAGTTCCGCCAGAAGCATCCAACAATGGATGTTTATCGGTACCTTCTGCAAGTGTAATCTCAGCTTCTGGAGCTTCAGGTTCATCAGACAGATTAACTTTCTCTTCTCCCCTACAAGCTACCAATACCACCGACAACAATACAAATAGAGCTTTTTGCATGCAATGCATTTTACCCCAACGAAACAAAGTGTCCATAGATTTAAGGTTTTTAATTGTGAAAATTTTTTCTTATAACATAAAAGATATAACTGAGGCTTAAATTATATATTTTTTACCACTAATCAAAGATTTTTATCATATTTTCTTTACAAAATAAATAGAAATACAGTATTATCTAGGAAATATATACAGATGTATTTCATTTTATATAAGTGAGATAAAGAATAGAATAGAAAATCATAGCTGAAAAATCCGACCAGACAGAAAATTACAATAAAATATATATTATTTACCAATACACACCCTACACTATCGTATCAAAAATTTATTTTATGCAAAGATTCACCCCAATAAATCAAGAAATCTTTCCCAATTTATGCTCAAGAATGCCCCAAAACATCCTGATATTTTTAGAAAATTTGTACAAAAAAATCCCTTTATTCACGTTGTTTTCAAGTAAATAACAACATGAGTAAAGGGACATTTCTTTATATCAAAGATTATTCGAGATCTCGTTACAATAATAGAAATATTATTTATTCCGCTTAATCACATAGTCAATATAAGCTGTAAGTGCCGTACGGACTGCTTCATCTGCTGCTTCAGGAAGCAGGGCCAATGCTTTGTTACGGTAATCATACATCACCTGTTCCGCATAAGTGATACCTCCCTCCTGCTTCACATAATCTACAAAGCTGGCAATTTCCTCCTTCGAAGCACTTAGTGAACGGATACGCAATGCGAGTTCTTTCTTTTCTTCATTGGCACAAGTATTCAATACATGCAGTGCCGGAAGAGTCAGCTTACCTTCCATCATATCATTTCCAGTAGCTTACCCAGCTCTTCATTATCGAAGTAATCGAAAACATCATCTTTTATCTGAAAGGCAATACCTATCATTTCACCAAAAGAACAGCCTTCTCCACTTCATCTTTCGGGGCATTTACAGAAATAGCTCCACTCTCTGCACTTGCAGTAAACAGGGCTGCTGTCTTTTTACGGATAACGTCAAAATAAATCTCTTCCGAAAAATCACGGTTACTGATATTCACCAGCTGAATAATCTCTCCTTCCGATAAATCCTGTCCCAAACGTGCTACCAGGCCGACCAGTTCAATATGATTGGTATATGAAGCATGACGCAGACTGGTTGCCAGCATATAGTCGCCTACCAGCACAGAAACCTTATTGTCATACAATGCATTAACCGACGACTGTCCCCGACGTTTGTTACTCTCGTCTACCACATCATCGTGTACCAGACTGGCAGTATGAAGCAACTCGAGCGAAAGCGCAGCATGAAGGGTGGAATCGTTAATTCCACCATAAAGTTGCCATAAGCAAAACCAGAATAGGACGCATCATCTTTCCGTTCCTCTGCTTGATATAGCCTAAAACTTCGTCTAATAGCGGGGTAGAACTTTTCAGTGAGGCATCGAAAAGAGCCTTAAATTCGCTTAATTCCTTTTCTATGGGTTTCTTGATTACTTCTAATTTATCCATGGAGATTTATTTGGGTACAAAAGTAATAATAAAACAGCGAATACGGTATTTTTTTGTACTTTTACGTAGAAAACTTAATAATTTTACACGAATGGAAAAACTGTTTCTACTCGATGCGTACGCACTTATCTACCGCGCGTACTATGCTTTTATCAAAAATCCGCGTATCAATTCTAAAGGTTTCAATACATCTGCTATCATGGGATTTGTCAATACACTGGAGGATGTACTGAAAAAGAGAACCCTACTCATATAGGTATTGCATTTGATCCGGCCGGACCTACATTCCGTCACGAAGCTTTCGAGCAGTATAAGGCTCAGCGTGAGGAAACTCCCGAAGCAATTCGTCTTTCTGTTCCTATCATTAAGGATATTATCCGCGCTTATCGTATTCCTATTCTTGAGGTAAGTGGTTACGAAGCGGACGACGTAATTGGTACACTCGCAACCGAAGCGGGAAAACGAGGTATTACGACATACATGATGACTCCAGATAAAGACTACGGGCAATTGGTTTCGGAAAATGTATTCATGTATCGCCCTAAATATGGCGACAAAGAATTTGAAGTCATGGGGGTAAACGAAATCAAAGCAAAATTCGATATTGAATCACCCTCACAGGTTATCGATATGTTGGGACTTATGGGAGATACGGCCGACAACATTCCGGGATGTCCGGGAGTCGGAGAGAAAACAGCACAAAAGTTAATTGCCCAGTTCGGCAGCATCGAAAACCTGCTTGCCAACACCGACCAGTTGAAAGGAGCTATCAAAACAAAAGTAGAGAATAACCGCGAGCAGATTACTTTTTCCAAATTCCTCGCAACAATCAAAACGGATGTTCCCATCTCACTAGATATGGAAGCCTTGAAACGGGAACAACCCGATGAAGAAGAACTCCGTAAAATTTTTGAGGAACTAGAGTTCCGTACTCTGCTGGATCGTATACTCAAAACTGAAAAGAAAACTGCCGCTCCTTCGGCTCCTGTACAAAGCGATCTCTTTTGGATTTTTTGCGGGCGAGAATACAGACGAGCCAAAAAATTCAAATCTCACGCGGTTAGAAGACCTTGATTTCGACTACCAACTACTTGATTCAGAGGAGAAAATAGACGATTTTTTACAAATAATCGTTACAAAAGATTTTTTCAGTCTAGATACGGAAACCACAGGAACCGACCCAATTACTGCAGACTGGTAGGAATGAGCTTCAGCTTTGCCGAAAATCAGGCATTTTATGTACCTGTTCCGGCAAATCGTGAAGAAGCGTTGGCAATAGTTAAAAAATTAAAACCGGTCATAGAAAATGAGAAAACACTGAAAATCGGACAGAATATAAAATACGATATGCTTGTACTGGGTAATTATGGTATCGAGGTCCGTGGCCCGATGTTCGACACCATGATTGCTCATTATGTACTTCAGCCTGAACTTCACCACGCATGGATTACCTGGCCGAAGTATATCTGAAATATGAAACGATAAAAATAGAAGAGCTGATAGGTCCGAAAGGAAAGAATCAGAAAAACATGCGCGATCTCTCTCCTACTTCTGTCTACAAATATGCATGTGAGGATGCTGATGTTACACTGAAACTGAAAAAGGTATTAGAGAAAGAATTGATAGAAAATAATGTGAACGAACTGTTCCAGACTATCGAAATGCCGTTGGTTCCTGTCCTTGCATATATGGAACGCAACGGGGTACGCATTGACACCGAAGCCTTGAAAGAAACATCACAGCATTTTACTGCACGTATGAAGCAGCTTGAAGAGGAAGTACATCAGCTTGCCGGAATGGAATTTAATATTGCTTCGCCCAAACAAGTAGGAGAAGTACTGTTCGACCGTCTGAAAATTACAGACAAAGCTAAAAAGACCAAGACCGGCCAATATGTTACTTCCGAAGAAGTATTAGAAAGTCTACGAGGAAAGCATGAAATTGTAGGAAAAATACTGGAACATCGTGGACTGAAGAAGTTACTGGGAACCTATATTGATGCACTTCCCTTACTAATCAACCCCAAGACGGGACATATACATACTTCATTCAATCAGACTGTTACGGCTACAGGCCGACTTAGTTCGAGCAACCCTAACCTGCAAAATATTCCTATCCGTAATGAGGATGGAAAAGAGATTCGACGCGCCTTTATTCCTGACGAAGGCTGTGAATTCTTTTCTGCCGACTACTCACAAATCGAGCTGCGTATCATGGCTCATCTGAGTGGGGACCCTCACATGATAGAAGCTTTCCAGAAAGGACAGGATATTCATGCTGCTACTGCTGCCAAGATATATAAGGAGAAACTGGAAGATGTAACCCGCGAACAGAGAAGTAAAGCTAAAACAGCTAACTTCGGTATTATATATGGTATATCAGTATTCGGACTGGCAGAACGACTGAACATCGAACGTAAAGAAGCCAAAGAACTTATAGACGGATATTTCGAAAACTATCCGCATGTAAAAGAATATATGGATCAAAGTATCCGTCTGGCACAAGAAAAAGGATATATCGAAACTATATTCAAGCGTAAGCGCTACCTGCCTGATATCAATTCACGCAATGCTGTGGTCCGTGGGTATGCAGAACGAAACGCAATCAATGCTCCTATACAAGGAAGTGCTGCTGATATTATCAAAGTGGCAATGATTCGTATATACAAACGCTTCATGGAAGAGGGTATTCGTTCCAAAATGATTCTTCAGGTACACGATGAATTAAATTTCAGCGTCGTGCCCGAAGAAAAGGAAAAAGTACAGCATATTGTGATTTCGGAAATGGAAGCAGCTTACAAAATGAAAGTTCCTTTGCAGGCAGACTGTGATTGGGGTAAGAACTGGTTGGAAGCACATTGATATTTTGAATTGTTAAGATATCTTTAAATGGCAACAAATTGCTAAAATATTCATTTTTTCTTGCCAAAAAGTTAGCAACATCAAAAGGTATTACTAATTTTGCAGCGTAATCAAAAACAAAAAGATAGTAACACCTTAAAATTAAAAAAATATGAAAAAAATGAATTTACTCAAGAGTTTATTTGTAACAGTATTTGTTTTCGCTGCTAACCTTACAGTTTTTGCTAGCAACCCAGAAACTGAGTTGATATACAATACTGAGGAAATAGATGGAGTAAAGATGTCGGAAACTGTATATAAAATGAATGAAGGTATTCTGACAAACTTTGAGAAATATAACTATAAATACAACGATAAGAAACAAGTTGTAGAAAACGTGTTACAGAAGTGGGACGAAGGTAGAGGAACATGGCGTAACCATATGTGTATCAAATATACATATAATGAAAACAGCACCACAATCCAATACTACAAATGGAACAAAAATAAGAAAGATTACATTCTCGTTCCGGAAATGACTGTAACTATGGACATGTAAAAACAACATACAAAAAAACAATATTTTCATAAACTCTCTAGTAAAAGAGGTACTTCCATTGGGCAAACTTTTTTTGTTTGATAATTGATTGATAACCAGTAGTTAGTTTCGCTTAAAAAAGCTAATCTCTACTTATAAGCATACATAGAGGGTTTCAATAACCAACTGATACTGAAGACAAAAGTATATAAAAAAGTCGGATTGTAAAACACTGGAAAAGAACCTTCTTTTATCAATCAAGGAAATCAAAAAGTGTATAGAGCAAAGTGGCGCATGTATGGTATAGATAATTCCGTACATGCGCCACTTTCTTAATCATCTGATTTGCATTGATTTACATTAATTGTTATTATATACTATCATTTGGTACTGATAAGCATTGATTTTGCTTGTGGGGTGTATTATTGTCCACCTAAAAAAATCAAGAATATCTCCTTGAAACGGGTTTGACGAGCAGGTCGATGTGCTCGTGTTCAAGGATATGTTCCATAGCCTTGTATATGGGCATCTTTTCGATACCGGCAATCTTCAGGGCTTCCATCTTGATGGTATTCTCGATGAGCAGCAGGTAGTCTTCCTCCTTCAGCTCAACATATTTCTGTGACTGTGATTTTAATTTTGCCATATTGATGTTGTTATTTGTTTCCGAAGTCGGCAGGAATCTCACCCCACAGGCGGTTGTCCCAGTGCAGCACTTCGATGTCCTTGATTCTTGCCTCCATCACTTTGAGGAATATCTCCGCTTTCTGCAATGCCGGGCATCTGCGTGAAGAGGCTGTCTGTTTGTTACAATACCACGTGATGGCTGTAATGCTGTCCGAGTAGATTGTTCGCGGACTTTCCGGATGTTCCATGACATATCTGACCGCCTCGACAATGCCGAGAAACTCCCCGATATTGTTCGTCCAGTTACCGATAGCTTTGGAAAAGAGTTCTTTTCCTGAAGAGAGGTCGACAGCCCGGAAGCGTGTCAACCTCTCTTTTGCAGAATGGGCACCGTCGGTCGCAATACCCACGACCGGTTTTTCTTTCATTGAATTCCTCCCTGATGTCTGTCTCCCGTATAGATGAACCCGTCGGATTCCATACGTCGTACCAGAGCACGCGCCTGATTCAGATAGTCGGTGATGACACCTTCCTTGTACTTGATATCCTTGCGTCCCTTGAGGATTTCCAGCACACCGTCTATTGTGCGGCTCATTACGCTCTTGCCGTCTTTCGGGTCGAAGAAAATCTTTTTGTTGCCGAACGTCACAGTTACTTGATACAATGTCTTCGGGACGATCACTGTTTCCACATGCGCCTGAAATAACACGGGGGTAGCGGCAACGACTACATACCCGTTGGCTTTGTGCATGGGTTTCAACTCTACCGAGTATAGTATGTTTGGCTCGAGAGTTCCTTTCAGGTCTTCCGAAAGGACACAAATCTGCTTGCCGAATCTTGAGTCTTCACGGACTCCCATCAATTTACGTGTCTTGGAATGGCGCGAAACGAACCCTATCAGTTCGCCCGTCTCTTCCGATCTCGCAAACTTCAGTTGCGATTTTTCCGATGTCATATTACTGTTCTTTCATATTCAATCTATTGCTTTCAATTGACAATCTGTTTTCAATGGGTCACTTTTCCATACAAATATATGCCAATTTTTCACGCCAACAAAACGTTTTAGTTATTAATTTTCAGATGGTTATGTGTAATATATATAGAGAAAAGGCTGCATTCAGTACAGCCTTTCCTCCTCTGTAAAATGACTGAAACGCTCGTCAGTATCAGAAGTTTGCAGTAGATAACGGCATTTCCAATAACGGTAAATCCGCCTTCCGTTGGGTATACAGTGATTTATATCGTCAGCATTCAGATATTGGTTCCCTTGTTCCGTACCGTGGTGCATCCATGTAGCGCACCCGGGCAGGTCCGGGTTGTTCCGGACATAGAAGTCCATTTTCTCTTTACCGGCGACAAAGATATTGTGTATCCGTACGTCCTTATCGATAGGAAACCGGTAGGCGTACAACGCGAAGTCACAGATGTCGGTTTCCAGCAGGTTGCCGCCAAAGTGTTCGGGAGCTTTCCGTTTCAGGTTCTCGAACCCCTCCAGAATACCCGGCCTGTCGCATATCTCGGCAAACCTTTCATCCGTTACCGGCTCAGCCGTCGCATAAACCACCCGAAAACCATTATCCGTACTGTCCAGTACCATGACATGCGCGACTATCCCCGGTGATTTGTTGATACTTTCGTCAATGCTGTCCGAGTCCGTGGTCAGACAGCATTTCAGCGTTCCGATGATTAATACCGCTACCACCAACAGTGTCCAAGGACCTATTGCTGCCGCTATCAATATCAATTCATCGGCCCGTTTCCGTATTTGTTTCATTGATTTTGAGAATGTGGCGGCCGGATACCCCCCGGACCTCGGACACGCATACCTTGCATCCTGCATCCAGCAACCGGTTTCTACATTCTTCCAAGGCGGCGTCGGAAATCCTGATGGCAGGTATACCTGCGCCGTCATCTTGAACCGGGGCACTTCCGTGATCCGGGTAATCGTTTCGGCATCATCAAAATACGCCTCGAATGAATCTCCGACATGGAAAAGGATGATGGTTTCCACGCCATGCCTTTCCTTCATGCCGCCGTAACAGCGGCGAATAATCTCTTCCTTTTTCATATCAAATAGATATATTAGGTTTGATGTCAGCCAAACATGAAAGTGCCTGTAATCCGTTCAACTGCCGGGCTTTCGTCCGAAATACATATACAGACTTTCTTCATCTGACAAATATACAATAAATTACGGAACGACCCATGTCTATTGCATGAAACTATCCTTTCATCTTCACCTCCCTTCTTTCAAATTGTTCGCGGATGATTTCAACGAGTTGTCCGATGCTGTCGATTTTGTGACTCTTACCGCAGGCTTTGCCATGGAACAATGGCGTGAAGTACAGGTTAAAATCCTCATCGATGGAAAAACCTCCCACGAGGACGATACCCGCCTTGATACGGTAATACTCGCCGTACATGGCGTAATCATCCGTAGTTTTGGTGAACCCGTACTCCGGCAACAAGTCCGGCAAAGTGTCCAGGATCGGCCGGATAACATCCTTGAGAAAATTCGGGGTCTCAACTTCCTTTTTCCGTTTCCGACCTTTTCTGCCGGTTCCGTTATCGTCTTGCAGGTAATGGGCATCGAAACGATCCCGATACCTTTCTGTCAGTTCCTTAATATCCATATCCTTTATACATTTAATTGTTTTCCTCAAGCCACTCTTCCAGTGTCATGGAGTCCTCGAAACCGTATTCGTCAATCTGTACATAGCCGTCCTTTTCCGTGATAAACTCTTTCCTGGTCAGGATGGTTCCGCCATGATTTACCATCACCGTCGGTTCGATGGTCGCCAGACGGTCCCCGTCATCCGACTCCCGGATATCGTATGCGTACAGTCCCTCCGGAACGGCATTCCGGTCAATCCGCATATCCGTAAACAATGCAGGCGTGTCATTGATGGTCATAGACTCAAAGGTCTCGTTGCCAATGTTTTCTTTTGTAATCATATTTATTGATTCAAATAGTTTATTATTCCTGCTTGGGAAGTTCAATGGCTCTTACCCAATTGTTCCGGTCATCAAAACATTCATCATTGATGTTGGCCGTAAATTCCAGCGGTGTCATCTTCTCAACCCGCGTTGCGGGGTTATTTTCGTAATCAACGATGATTTTTCCGGCCGGAACGTCACGTTCAAATTCGTCCAGCGGGAAAGAGAATATCCATATTTCCCGGTCTTTATCTTCCCCAAGAAACGCCTTGAGGTTGTCTGTATAAGCCTGGCATTTGTCCCACGAGGTTTCCACGAATGAAATGATTTCCTCTTCCGGTTTGCCGGTACGGTCTTTCAGGAATGCAACGGCATTCCCTTTCCAGATATCCTGCTCGACACAGAGTTCCAGATAACGTTCCCAGACTGTCACCAGCCAGTCCATGTTAATCTCATGCAGGTGGCGGCAGGTGAAACGCTCCCGGCTTTCCGCGTTGTAAAGCGTGCAGCTTCCGTCCGTGCGTATCTCCTCCAACCGGTACATGGTGTATACCGGTATCCCGTGGCCATACCCGTCTTCCCCTTCCTCCTCGACATATACCGTATGGGGCAACATATTTTCCGGCATTTTCGGTATCGCACACAGGTTGGCTATAACTTCCTGTTCCAACGCTTTTTGTTTCTCCTGTATTCTCATTGTCTATCCATCTTTTAGTATGATTTTACCTTCTTGAAATAATCTCTGTTTGTAACGACGGTGGTTGCGTATATTTTCGGTATGTTTCTTCCGGTCATATTTATACAAGCCTTTTGCCTTGTTCTCTCTCAGCAGTTCCTTGTTCCGCTCTTCGCTTTCTGGGTTCACAATGAAGGTTATCAGCCTGCGGCTGACACCGTATTCCCGGGCAAGCTGGCGCTGGCTGACAGCTTCTGTCATGTAACGGTGGAAAATTTCAGCCTTCTGAAAAGGAGTGAGCTTCTGCCTGCGGTCATATTGTGTCCCGCTGATGATTATTCCCGAGCTTTTGTATGGCATGGTGAAGTCTGTTTTTCGTTTGTGGTCCATGAATGGTAGATGCGTTGTTTGCCATCTAAGGAGAGTAGAAACCAGCGGCTATAAATCCGTTCCAGCGTTTCGGTGTCGTGCCCGTATATCGGTCCCAGTTCGTTTGCAAACATCGCCGCTACCTTCAGCCTCCTGGTATCGGACAGCTTCTCCCACCAGCGGCAAATGGTCTTGTACTGCTTCACGTCCGTTACAAGGTCCGGAACCGGAGCGGAGGAGATATATTCCGCCTCTTTGCCGCACGGTGCCTGCCAGAACCCCTGTTCGCAAAGAGCGCGTTGCTCGTCACAAACCCGTTCTGCAAAGGATTTGAGTGCCATTTGGAATATCTTTCTTTCCAGTTCCTTACGTTCCATGGACAGTTCATGCACACCCACGTTCAGCCCGTGCTTATTGCGTTCATCCGGGGAAAGCTTGTTGCTCAAGGCTTTCCTGACCAGTTCCAGCCGTTCTTTCAGAGGGCCGTATTCGTTGTTATCTAAATACCGGTTAAACAGTTCCTGTTCGTTTCCGGGCAGTATGAATATATTTTCCATCATGCATCATTTAAGTTATCGGATGTGAATAGGATATATCGCAGTGGATAGCGGGTGTCGGGGTGCGGAAATAGCCACGAGATCCCGTGCCGTCAAGGGGCGCAGAAAAACGGCATCGAACTCCTGAGTATCGTCTTCACGGATATCTCGGACTTCAATGATCCATGTGCCTTCATAGCGGCACCAGGCAATCACCTCCAAAATCATTTCCTTTCTGTAGTCAGCCGGTCCGTCCCCGAAACTTTCACGTATCCGCTTAATTGCATCGTCTGTCAGCCGGACAAATTCCCCTTTGCGGAACGGAGCTTCCGGCGTAACGGCAGGAGCCAGCATCTGCCAGTCTTCATGTCCGTCCAGGTCTTCCACAGCCATTGCGTAGGCTTTGTATTCAGCTTCGGTCTCGAAATGTCTGGTTATCACATATCCCCCGGATTCGGCCGTGCTCTCCACCGACGAGATATCCCCGGTTTTCCTGTATATGCTTACAGTATCCTTACCGAGTAGAACTTTTACTGTTATCATTATTGCAGATGGTGTGGTTTTATTATAAATGGAACTCCACGTCTTCCTCCTCGAACTCCGTGTCGTGGTCCTCGTTGTACCCCTCGACGGTCGAACCAGGGACATAGGTCTCTCCGCCAATCCCATAACGTCCGGCATCGAGCAGTTTCCGAAGGGTTTCGGTGTCCCCGTTAGAATCCTTTCGATGTCCTCCCGGCTGCCCCGGACGCTAATTCCGAGACGTAGCCAGAGATTTTCCTCTCTCGAGGTGTCCGCCTCTTCCGACCGGTGGCGTATGATATGATAATCACTCCATCCGTCGGCATCGTTTACCCCGGCGATGTAGGCATTGTACTCCGCCTCAGTCTCGAACTCTTTCTCGTCCACGACGCCCCCGTTATCCGCCAGCCATTCTTCAGAAGGCAGTTCATTGTTCTCTTCATATTCCCGTACGGCGTCCTCGCCGAAAATCGTTGTTATCTTTATCATGTGTCTTTGGGTTTTGAATATTTGTTATTTAATGGTTATCAAACTCGTTTGCCCGAACCGGTTTGATTCGGTTCGCAGACAGCCACCCGGTTTCCGGCGCGTATCAGTTTGGGGAGATACACGTCCAGGTCACGAAAAGAAAACCGCAGTTCCTTGACGCCTTTCCCTTGCCCGTCGACGCGTTCGGCGGTGGCAATGCCCAAAATGCCGGAAGCGGCGATGGCATCATCCTCATACAATTCACAAGATTCCCCGTTTCGGAAAATGTACAGGGCATCCGGGTGCGCCGCTTTCATCTCGCGGTATTTTCCCATCATGTCGAAACTCCCGGGACATTTCCGTTCCCCGTTACATTCCGGGTCTTCAGTAGGTTCCTCGTGGCGTCGATGTCGATGAAATTCGTCCAGCCGGCTTTATGAAGTTCGACAGCAGCTTCCCGCAGGGATACCTTCCCGTTCTCGACCTCCTCTTTCAGGGATTCGAGAATGTTCTTGATTTTATAATCATTCATCATATTTTTTATTCTTTGGTTACATTGTTACTTGTTCCGACGGTATTCCGGTCAAGGGGAAAGCACCCGTGGCCTCCGGTAACCCGTCGATACACTGCCCGTCGTCAGGATTTCCCCGACAGGTAATGCCCGATGGACTTGTAACGGTTAGGAATGTTCGCGTTCTCGTTGAAACCGTTCAGGCAGTGGAGCAAGGCATCTTCGAGCGTGACATAACGACGGTCGAAAGTTTGGATATTATCCAGACAATAAGCATTTACAGCGTATTTGAAAGGCGCGTACATCCTTTCGTTCTCCCGCTTTAAAATGACAAACCAGTCGAAATGGAGTTTCAAGCGGAAACCGTCGCTCTCGCCGACTTTCATCAGCCGCTCTTCGTCGAGAAGCCGCCGCACGAGTGTGGCGTCGAGCTGACGGGTATACTCCCTGTACGCCTTGATACGGGCCGTGTAAGCCGCGGCATATTGTTCGATGTCCGTTTCTTTCAGCCGATGTTCCGCCGGGTAAAAGTCCAGCACCTCTTTCGTCGTGACGGGAATTTTCAGGTCGTCCACCCCGATCTCGTAGGTCTTGTTTTCCAACACGTCGTGGAACTCGAACCCTTGAATTCCCATGAGGGTAAATTCTCGCGTCGGGTCAGGGAGCGCAAGTGATTTGAGCTCTTCGAGGTCGCGGCACACGGCCACGACCGGATACTTCTCGACCACGTCTGACGGGCCTCCGATGCGGATATACGCCTTTTCACACCCGTCGTAATCACCATGCCGGACAATGTCGCAGCAGATGTAGTTAGGGGCGGCACGATGCCGCGCCGTATATTCCGTCCAAAGCTTGTCCAGCCCGGCTTTTACTTCGTCAGGGTCGGTCAGGGCAACGTTGCCGCACTGGCTGCACCGGCCGTCCGACAAGGCGTTGCGGGTAAATTCGAGGAACTGTCTGGTGTTCGGGTCGATGACGGCGGTACATTTCACTCCAGTGCCGCCGCAGATACTGCATACGATTGACATAAGTTTTTTGATTTGTGTATTTATTCGTACAATCTTTCTTTTTGACGCTTTTTCAAGGTCATCCGGAGATATTGCATCAGTTTCCCGCAGGGACACAGGGCATGTTCCGTTGGCGGGCATAACTCAGGTCCCCGTTGGAGAGAACCATGCCTTCAGCATTGAGACAGAGGTCGCCGTAAACGTAGTTCTCCTCCGTAAGATAAATCCCATGAACAGGGTTCGGAAACCCCTCCGTGCTGCGGCCTTCCCGGAAAAGGAAGATACGCTCGGCCTGTCCCCGGACTCCGAAAAAGGGATACGGGGAAAGTGCCGCGAGCGTGGCGGCATGCTCTGCCGGATCATGGAAGCGGTCGTCGCTCATTTCGAGCATGTGGCCGGAGTCCTGTTCCTTTTCCTCCTGGTACTCGTACAGTGCGGCGCAGGCTTCTATGAATTCCTCCGAACGGGATGTGGCAGAGCCGTTGGTTACGATATAAAAGTCATTGACAGTAATACCGTAGGCGCGTACCCGTTCGAGGATATGGCGGATGGCCCGGACGTTAAGCGACGGCTCGCCGCCCGTGATGTTGAAATGGCGAATATGCCTGACATGCCGCAGCAGGTTGCTTATATGTTTCAAAGGGATATCCACGGATTCGGCATCTCCCCGCATGCAATGGGTACAGCGCATGTTGCAACGTCGGGTAATCTCGATGCAGAGATTCTTGATATATAGTTCTCTCATATTCGATGTAGTTCGGCTTAAGTTTCATCCGGGATTTCCTTTCCCGTGTAAGGATTATACAGCGGTGTGTTGCCAACTGCCTCGGCGTCAATAGCGAAACTGCCACGGCCTACGTCGTAGAAGAGTTCCAGCTTTAGTGGCGTTGAAGCGATGACTTTCTCAGCCTCGGCTTGTGACAGGCCTGAATACATCAGGCATTTGACACGACACCGGAACATTTCCGGATTGGTTTCCGGCGTGGTAACTACATCAACGACCTCGCACACTTCATCCGTGATGGCGAAGCGGTCGGGATTGGGTGTGCCGTTCCTTCTAGAGCCGTCCGATGCGGCATGTCCGGTGATTGAATGGTTCCGCACCTTTTCGGCGGGATAGGTCTTATCGCCTTTGGCGAAATACGACTTGCCGGAGGCGACACAGGCATGATAGATTACGTCGTGGACCTTTCGTCCGTTGTCAAGTATAATTGTATAGACCGTTCCCTCCTGCAAGACAGGAACGGCATTCGGTTTATGAGACATAAGATTTGTTTTTAGCTGTTTATGAATTTCGGTCTTGCACGCCGCATGATGTGTAGGTCATCGTAACCGATGGCTCTCAGTTCGGAAAGCGGGTTGCGGTACTCCTTTTCATGGGCTGGCCGTGTCATGGCGATCACGCCGCATAGTCGGCTGCGCCATGCTGGCGACATGCATGTAGGAGGTTATTTCACCCCGCCGTCCGCTCCACGGTATGTCCGGGAACAGGGCGATGACCTGTCCGTCGGGATAGCGTCTAAAGACCACCTTCGTCATTTTTCCCGCAGATTTCCGTGTCGATTTCATAGTCCCCGTAATTTTTGAATTCATAGTCCACTTCGCTGATAATTTCGTCAACCTCTTCGTCCGTTATCTCATCGGCCTTCGGGTTGTCGATATCGAGCCGTACGGTCAGGTAGATGGTTCTTGTTGCCATAATATCATACATTTTTTAGTGTCACAAAGCCGGCCTATGACAGGCCGACGGTATATTTCTCTATCAGCCGCTTCCGGTACGCCTTGTCCTTTCCGGCGGCAAGGCTTGCCAGTTTGCGGATATTCCGGTTGGCTTTTTCCGCGACCTGCTCCACGGTCGGTCCGGGAGTCATGAAATCACGGCATCCGGCACTGCAATACAGCTGCTTTTCCTTGACCGTCCTGCCACAGGCCGGACACCGGCGCTTGCCGTCACGCTCCAGCACTTCCAGAATATTGGCATGAATGCCTTTCCACCATTCAATACGGTCTATGTCATAATCGTAGACGGTTATCGTGTTCCCGAAACTGCGGGCTTCGACCTCAACGGCAATGCCCTCATCTTCAAGGCAAACCTTCAATACCGGGTCTTCGTGAGGCTCACAGTGCCTGTCATACCAGATGATATAGGTGGGATCGTCCAGTTCGTCAGGCTCTCCCAGACAGAGTTCCGTAAGACCGTTGTTCACGAGAATGTTGCGGATGGCGTCTTGTAAATCTTTGATACAGTCCATTGATATTTCGTTTTATGGTTGTTCCTCATTCGTCAGTTCATCTCCGAAGCGTGGCCGACGAACTGGAAGATATCGGCGTATTGTTCGCTGTAGATATAGAATCCGTCCCGTTTTTCCCCGGTCTCCGCATCTATTCCGTCAGCAAGGAGATATTCCCCGTCATCCGTCAGGTAGACATCGGTAAGCTTGATACGGGGCGTGTCGTGCTTCCCGTACAAGGTTGTCGTGACGGGGAAGTTGTTGTCATCGAGTTCCTCCTCTTCTGTAAGGCCGAGTGATACGCGGCCATATTGTGCCAGGAACTCCAGCATGAATTTCAGCATGGCTTGCTCGGCCTCGTGCAGCCGTCCGTCGATAAAGGCGTACTGGGTGGCGAACAGATGCAGCTTGTCGGCGCTCATTTTGTCCGGGGCTTTGCCCGGCTCCGCATTGTCTTTCTGTATTTTATCCATATCTGTCATATTGTTGGTTTCATGTTTCCAGCGGGGTGAAGGAGACGGTCAGTATCACTTTCTCGTCACCCAGGTTGAACACTTTCAGGCAGTCGTTACTGATAGTCCTTTTCAGGATGTCTCCCCGGTATCGGGAATTGCGTACCTTGAAGGTAAAATCATCAATGAACGAGCTGATGCAATGAAGCACGTGGTCGAATTCTTCCTTACCATACCGTTCCATTTCAGGGAAAATGCCTTTCAGATGCGCCCGCAGGCTCAATATGTAGTTCGGGGTCTTGCCCGTGATTTTTCCCGAGTATGTGATTTTGTATTTCCTGTCCATGATATGCCGTTCCATTTAATCGTTACTGTCATACCAGCCCTCGATCTCATCGAAATAGCCGTTCGAGTCCCATTCTTCCAGCAAGGTGGTCGGGTACGTCCATTCAAGGCTGTAAAACAGATCCTGGCACACCTCTTCATTACCCTTGCACAGGGCGAGCAGTGAGTTATGCGTGAAACAGCCGTCACTGCTCTCCGGCACACGCCAGTCCTCACGGTCTTCTGCCGCGTATTCGGGTATATAGCACACTTCATCGGGGCGGTTGAGAAAGGCATCCTCGTTCTTGTAGATGTTTCCTTCCCCTCCGTATTCCAGTTCATAGAACACACCTTCCGGCGTTTCTATCCTGTTGCCAATCTCTATCATAGCGTTGCCGTTTCGTGGGTATATATAATCACCATCCGGGAGGAGAGCACCTTGTCGCGTACCGTGGGGTTGGCGATTGCCCAATCGGAATGGAAATGCATGTCCGGAATGGATGCGGTGTCCACAATATCGCCCCCGTTTTCCAGATGGAGATAATCCGGCTGATACAGGTCGCAAAGGAATTTGCCGTCCGTATCGCTGATGGCGTATATCTTGCCGTCGAGTGCGGCCGTCATCTCCTCCTCGCTGCGGTAGACCAACAGGTATTTACAGCCGGTCTTCATCTCTTCCGCAATCCGCTTATGCAGTTCTTCAGGAGATAATTCACGCAGTCTTGACACGACCGCCCCGATACTTTCCACGGCATCGTAGCTGTCCAAGGCATCATGGCAGGTCGTTTCAAACTCCTCTTTCGGACGACCCGCAAAATTGATGGTACGGACTTCCTGCCCGTGCCCGCCGAGCAGGTAAAAGGGCGTACCGTTCCATTGTTCCTTTCTGACAGAGAGCGGCCGGGAGCATTCCCGTGTCTGCCGGTTCACAACGGCATACAGTTCCAGACTTTCCCCGCATTCCATACGCAGGATATGCCGGGCGAACTCCGTAAATGTCATGATTTTGATTCCTTCCCCGTTCGCCGTGAAGAAATCCTGTCTTGTCTGTTTCATAAATCCGTTTTTTTAAGAGTAGGTAATCGTTTTGTATAAGGGGTGGAATACTCACCTCGTTTTGAAAAAAAAGACCGCCGCAGCCGTAGCCGCGACGGCCCGTCATCATTATGGCATGTGATGAACAGGTTCTATTTTCGTTATTCGGCCTCGTAGTACGGTACGCCGTGCCTTACCACTGCTTTTTCCATTTCTTCCCACCAGATTTCACTATGGCGGTCATTGTCAAAATCTATGGGCTTTCTTTTACCGAGCCGCAGCCGGTCCCGTGTCTCCATTTCCGTTTCGTACACAATCTGTTCCATTTCTTCGTCCGTAACATGGTAGGTATCGAACGGCTCCGGCAGAGATTCCAACTCCCTGCGTGACAGCTCGGATTGCCCGCAGGTGAAAACCTTGTCATAGAAAGCGTCATCTTTCGGCGGCAGTTCGGGTTCCTGTTCCGGCAGCACATCCAGATAATCCGACTCGTACAGGTAGTTTTCGCCGCGCCCCTTCGTCTGCCGGTTGTTCTTGAACTCTTCCAGATCACTTTCCGTCAGGCGGAATTCCTTCTTCTTACGCCGCAGGTACTCCATCATGTTTTCGAGGGAGGAGAACGGGGCTATGAGCTCCATGGAAGAACGGTTGTGCCAGGCATCGCTCCGGTACAGCAGGTAGACCTGCGGGCGGTTCCGGGCCGCCTCCTTACGGTATTCGCCGAACTCATACAGGGCGTTGTCGAAACTTCCGAATGCCAGCCGGACTTTGTCTTCGACGGATATGGACTCCCGGCATTCCTCAAAACGGCGTTGCACGTATCCGATGAAACCCACGTCTTCCAGAGTCTCCATGACCGTGATGTCATCAGTCGAGAGCGCGATGTCAGCTCCTGCGAAATTGTCGGCTGACAGCACGTGTTTCTCTTCATTGTATTCGTCTTCCGCCCTGCAGACGGCCAGACCGGGCGTTTCCGCCTCGATCTCCACGACCTTACGGAGCGTCTCTTCGATAGCTATCCGGTATTTTTTCATTGTATGATGTTTATTTGTTTCAGTTCACGTTTGTAGTTTCTCAATGACGGCTTGTGCCCTTTCTCCCTTACGATCTGGCGCATCTGTGCAAAGGTGTATGCCTTCTCCATGTCCAGGCCGTAGTCCGTGGCGAATGCGTCATTCCGATATAGCAGAAGCCGAACTTCCGGTGCAGCATGTCGGCCGTATAAGGAGTCATGTCTTCCGCCAGGGTTACGGGGACAGCCATTCCCCGGATCTTGAACTTCAAGCCCTCGATAAGGGTCCCGCAGTTGTCGCTGTGGTAGGTCAGGTCCCTGCGGCGGGCGCAGTAACCGATGGTCTCGCCCATGAAGGTGTTGCGGAAGATTTCCGTACGGTTCAGGTCCTTCAACTTCTCGACACCGTAATAGCAGACCGCCTGTACGGCTTTCAACGCTTTGTCCACACGGGGTTTGACAAAGCGGGGGTCGTTTTCCGCCACGATCTTTTCCAGCCACGTGCGGTGGAAGGTTCCGACAGGCACGTCGAACACCTTCTCCGGTGTGCAGTATTTTGAATCCGACCGCGTCATCATCAGATGTGCCGAGGACGGCTCGTATTGTTCTTTCAGGTAAAAGGCCAGACAGGTATTGCCGACTTTGCAGTAAGTATAGTCGTCACGGCTGTTTTTCAGCGACAGCATCGTGGTTTCCCCGCCGTAGAACTTCTCGGGCAGTCCGGTCTGTCGGCAGAACTCCGTGAGGAAATGTCCGGGGATGGCACGTGCATAACTGCGCTCCCGGTAGCACTCCTTCGCCATTTGTGGGGTGATGAACCGTTTGGCAAAGTCACAGATATGGTGATGGCCGTAATCATACGCCGCCTGCGTGTTCGCGTAGGTCTGGAACTTTTTGGGCATCTGGCGGAACCAGCGGAAACACGTCCCGTGCTCCATGCAGTAGTCGACAAATTCCCGCGTCCATACATTTTCAGGAAATTCGGGACAGTTGCCGTTTCTTCGGATGAATGCCTTGCACACTTCCACCGTGAGCAGGGATTGTTCAGTTTCCTCGTCGATATAGCAGTTCGTCTCCCGTTTGCTGTTATCGATGGCAATGACCAGTCTTTCCGGTGTCTTGAACCGCTTCGGCAACTCCCCGAACATGTAAGGGTGTTTCTCCATCAGCCGGTCCGCCAGCATGTCGTCCAGATATACCGACAACGGCTTGAAAAACTGGGGGTCTGTGATGAAGTTTTTTCCTTCGGTCGAACAGACAGCCGCATGGAGAATCTCATAGGAATAGAACCGGGCGGGAACAAGCGAGAGGTCATGTTCCGCCATCTTGCGGTAGTATGCCGCAGTCTTGAAACGGGACGGCACGACGGCATCGGTAACCGTGCTCAATATTTTCATCCCGTCGAGCATCCCGTAATAGAACTCTTGAGTCTTTACCTCAACGGGGACATATCCGAGGATAAGCCCCGTTTCATGACGGCGTCTGTCCTGCTGTCCGTGTAATACGGGTCGTAAATATAGCTGCGCAAGGCAGGTATGCCAGTTGTGCGTCCCAAAGGCGTTCAGGTATGAAGGCGAGAATGTCGAAATCCCCGCGTCCGTTTCGGATGACCGCTTCTGCCATTTCTCGGGTAACCATTGCTTCGGGAACGGCCGTGATATTCTTCGTTTTTTTGCGCATGGCGTAGTCACAGACTGCTCCCGAACGGTACGCCTCCGGAATATTGCGCAGCTCGAAGCTGTGCCAGCTCTCCGTGCTGCCCGCGATGATTCGTTCTATACGTCCGGGTGTGAGGAAACGTCCCGGAATATGGCTCAGCACCTCTATTTCCTTGCTTTCGACGGCTGCTTCCACGATCTCTTCCGTGAACAGGTGTTCCGGCAGCCATTCTATGGCCGATACGATGTTATTGTGCCGCATACAGTTTCTTTTTAAGGTTGGACGAACGGACGATTCTCACAAGGCGGCACCCCCGGTAGACATAGAGTATCCTGGATTCCCGTTCGGCGAGTTCCTCAAGTCCCTGCCAGTGCTGCGGTGTATTTATCTTTTCGAGTCGGACATGGTTGTTCACATATACCGTGATCGGTTTCATGCTGTCATGGGAGGGCGTATCTTCGACGAAGAGCGGCAGTTCACAGTATTCTCCCTTGTCCATGACATGCCATCTGCCGTTATCGAACAGGAGGCACGTGTCCTCCATGCGGCCGAAAATGTCTGCGTTGTCCGCGATGCGTGATGCGGATTGCCGCGGTGTTTCCCGTCCGTCACGGATCTTTGAAAAACAGTGGACGGTATCGCCGGTTCCTGTCCATTTTCCATAGGGTGACGGTCCCAGTTTTTGTATGTCGCCCAGCGACAGCAGGGCATCTACCCGTCTGTCATTGGGATAGAACACCCGGAGTTTCCTCACAAGGTCTTTTGAAAGCGTCTCATGGAGCGCCTTGATGTGCCGGACACTGCCGTCCGGCAACAGTTTTCCGATTTGTATGCTCATAATAGTGCTATCTCTTGTTGTTGAAGTATAGCCGGGTCGTCCTTCTTTCGATTGACAGTCCGGCTTGAAAATTATGATTTACAGAAGTCTTCGGACTGGTATCCGGCCATGTCCGGTACGGAACCGCGTGTCATTCCGTCCTGTCGTCTTCCCGTCTTTTCATTTTCAGTTCCCTGCCGGTTGCCGTGCGGCAGAGCGGCAGTTTCCCGGAAGCGGTTTGCTTGCATCCCTCGACGAGCCGTCCTTCGGACACCATTTTCCCGTACATTTCCCTGATATAACGGTATGCCGGGGAGGTGTTCGAATAAACGGACTTCCCACGGAGTGTCTTGACACGCAGCTTTTCGACGAGTATTTCCAGCACCTGCTCCCGGCTCTTGTACAGGTTCCGGCGCTTGGTGCGGAAGGCGTCGAGAAAGACACCCCCGATAGTCATGTCATGAGTCTTGTGGTAATACGCGAGTTCTTCCTCCTCCGTCAGGTCGAGAATCTCGCCGTAAGTGTCAGTACGTAGGTACCGGAAGGTCGTTCCTTGTGCCAGAATCTTCTCGATAAGCTCCATGTGCTCTTTAAGAACAGGGCCCGATAACGATTGGGGATGACAGTACAGGCATGTCTTTCCGAGATACACCTCGGGACAACCGTCTTTGTATTTGTTTTCCTTGATGCTGAACCCTGTTTCCGTGAAAAGGCGCTTTACCTCGTCGAAGAAGCGTCCGGCTTTCTCTTCCGGCATGCGACCGCCGTCATAGCCGGACTCGACGCGGAAGTATGTGTCGATATATATCGGTGTGTCCATTTACAGTTCTGATTTTGATATGTTATATAAAGCATAGCCCGGAACCTCCCGCTCGGGTTCCGGGCATCGTTGAAAATATTCTCATAGACGTATGGAATCGAACACTTTGTCGATGTCCTCCTGCGCCAGCCCGATGTAGCGCCGGGTGGTTTCCAGGTTGGAATGGCGGAATATCTGGTTGAGCAGGATCAGGCCCTCGGCCGAGCGTCCCATCAGCTCGTAGACATAGCGCCCGAAAGTCTTGCGGAAGGTATGTGTGGAGAATGCCCTGATCGGCAGCCTGTACCTTACCTTGAATACCTTGAGCAGCCTGTTGATGTATTCCAGCGAGTAAGGTTTCCCGGTACGCGGGCTGAGAAAGATGTACTGTTCGGGGGCGGGTTGTCCGAGCATCTCGTACAGGAAACGGTTCTTCTCCTGCACGTCCCTGTTGAACTTGATCAGGCGGTTTTTCTTTGTTTTCTGCTCGATGCGGGTCATGGTGCTTTTTCCTAAGATGTCTTTCCAGCGCAGGTCCTCACGTCGGAGGCCCTGCATGCCGTGCAGAACGACAGCCAGCAGTAGGTCTCCCACAGGTACTCGCCGTCCTTCTCAAGCCCGCGGACCAGCCTGTTATATTCCGCTATGGGCAGGTAGTCGGCTGTCGTCAGTTGTCCCTTGATTCTTGTCACGTGGCAGCCTTTTAAGATTCCGGCAACCCTTCCGAGAGCATCAGCTCGGCCAGCGCCCCGTTCTGGGGAATCATGGCCGGAATGTCCGTACGTCCGGGCTTGTAGATTTCGGTTGCCACGTTATAGATATCCCACGCCGTGAGCGTCTTCTTCTCTTCGGTGAGTTTGAGCAGGTCCTCGGTGAAGATGGAAATCTGGGACTGGTTCAGGGGATAGGTCTCCACCTTGGACGAAAGACGCTTGTCGGAACTGTCATGCGATACGCGCAATGCTGTCAGCAATCCGATGTAGGCGTACATCTCCACCGGGGTAATTACTTTCGCTTTCAGGCGGCGGATGCGTTCCCTGTCCTCGTTCATCTGTACCTCGAAGTTCGAGAGCCACTCGTCTACACGACCGAAAAGCTCTTCGGTGGTGACTTTGTCTTTCCCGTAGTTCGACACACTGCGTTCGGGGGAGAGGATGCACTGGTTGTGGCACACCCTGACGCACGGGCCGATGGCCGCCTGGATGCCGTCCTGATGGAAGGCGATGACAAGCGTCGTGGTCAGCTCGTCCGTTTCCCATTCCTTAATGCGGATGGTCGTATAAACGCGGCGCAGGATATGCGCCTCGACGGCCATCGCCCCGTACTTTTGTTCCACCTGGGGCAGGACGACCACGCCGGGCTGTGCCTTGTTCTTGTTCTGGGCGGCGAAGATTTCCTCCACCTCGTAATTCAGGTTGTGTTTCTGGCAGATGTCCGCCATGCGCTCTATCACCTCGTAATGGTAGATTCCCTTGAGCGGGTTGCCATAGATGTCATTTTCCTTGTGTGTGCGCCGGAGCGTGTCGAGCGTCATCACCTCGACGTTGTTGTTCTGGAAATCGAACTGCACGGGGGCGGCCGTTGTTGCTAATGCTGTTGCCATAATGATTGATATTAAAAAAGTTATACAATAAGAAAGGCGGTGAACCGTTGTCCATCGCCTTTCCGGAATTCATTTTGCGGTTTCAGGCAGGTAACGCCTGCATATCAGGTCCGTGATACTCGGGTAATACACGTTGCCATAAGTTCCGTATGGTCCGAAACGGGCAAGGAAGCGGAAGTAAAAATCTACCGGACGCCGGTAGCTCGTCTGTATTTTGGTTTTCAGCAGGCGGTAGGCGTACTCGTCAGAATTTTCCACCTTGACCTTGCGTCCGTTGAAATAATAGTTTCCCTCCTTATCTGAAGAAAACGATACCTCTTCCTTTGCCGGACGCTCGCCGGCAACGACCCTGAAGAAGTCCTCCAGGGAGCGGCAATCCTGGTATTCTACCGGAATCGTGTCGCCCTCTCGCAGTTTCACGTCCAGTTTGTCAAGCAGTGTCTTGATGGCGGGCGTGTAGATATTTTCGGATTGGAAGCATCTTGTATCCCGCCAGTATTTCTCGAAAAGAGAGCCGGTTTCAAGGAGTAGGAACAGGGTTTCACGCGCTGTCTGCGGTTTATCGGCCAGATATGGAATATACTCGGTCACCAGTATGGAAAGTGAAAGATACTCCTCCGGTTGCAGTTCGCTCTTCTGGTGCAGGTTACAGTGCCTCTCGAGCAGGGAGTCGATGTCGGCTTCCCGCAAGCTTTCGTCCGTCCATACCAGGCAACCTTCTTTCTTGCAGGCGGGACATTTATCCGCTCCATACGGCAGGAGCATCACCTTGCCGCAATCGGAACAGGTGACCAGGTCGCCTCGTTCCGTATAAACATCTACCGTTTCCATTCTCAATCCTCCGCGTAAGGCCATTCAAGGCAGCAGTCATTGCATACGGCCACGCCCTCGTCACTCAGAATGTCAATATCTGTGCCCCCACATTCGGGGCATACCGGTACCTTTTTCTTGTCCATTCGTCGCTCTGCCGCTTCTTCCGTCAGAAGCAGCGGCACCCAGTATGCCGATGTGCCGAAATCCCGTATCCCGTTTTCATCCTGTATGGGTTCACAACCTTTCGTTCCCATGTATTTCTGGGAGTCCGGCCAACACACGGCACGGTAACACTTGTCCCGTTCGGGAGATTTGCCGGTATGGCGTATATAGTCTTCCTCGGCACGTAAAGCGCCCCGTTCTCCCCGCTTCCCCATGCCGGATAACCGGTTCCTTCTTCCTCGAAAGGAGCACTTTCCTCGGGAAATTCCACGAGTGCATATAACTTGTCATCCCATGCCAGGGAACACTCGCCGCAGTGGAACCGACTTTCGTGAATATCATAACGGATATTTTCCGAATTGCATTTCGGACAGATAATGTCTTTTGTTTTTACTTTCGGGAAACTCAGGATTTCTCCGGCAATGATTTCCATGCTGGGCCAGAACAACTGTTCGCAGTAATCGTCGGCCATCTTTTCCGCCAGATTCTGCATGTCGTCATCGCTGATCTTTTCCACATCGAAACCTTGTCCTTCCAGGTCATCGCGGTGGACGGACGTGATAGGGAAATACCCGGCGTTCAGCTCCCGGATAAATTGTCTTTCCTCTTCTGTCGGTTCGGGTAAGTTGTTGAAATATTCCCTGAGCCGTTGATAAAGTTCTCTTACCATAATTATATTCCTGTTTTTAATCTAATATCCACCAGTCGAGGACCAGTAGTTCCGGTCCATGATTTTTTCAAGTTCGAGGTCGGAACGTTCTTTCCAGAGGTCGAAGTCATCAAGCAGCTCCGTTCCGTCCTCCAGAGAAAGCACAGTATCCTCATTGTCAAACAGATAGTCTTGTATGTCATATCCGGACGGATAACGGTTTTCCCGGATGATTTCTTCTGCAATTTCCTTGTCCATTCGGTTGCCATTTTTTCAGTTCGCCGGTATTGTAACCGGATTCATTTGTTTTGTCTTTTCCTTGTAAAACCTGTCGATGGCAAGGAAGTAGTCCTCCGCATCCCAATCAGTGCCCGCATGCTCAGTCTCGAATTCTTCCGCCCACTGGACGATCTCGGCATTGACGGCACGGGAGTCCCTGTCCTCCCACAGGTTGTCCGCCCCGGCATTGTAGCAAGGTCCACGACAGCCTCCTGCAACTTGTTGTAGCCGTTACACTCTCTACCGTTGGAACGCAGCCATAAGTCCACGTCGACGGCATCCTCTTCCGTCGTCCCATTGTGCAGGCACAGGCACTGCCCGTTGCCGTTATGGCATACGAGGACCGGCCGTTTGGTGTCGGGGCATATCCGTACCAGCAGCTCATTGGCGGCAAGTGTTTCCGTATCATGCCCATTGAGCATTGCAGGAAGCGCCTGGCTGACCAGACTCAGGATTTCCTGTTCCTCCTTTGTCCCGGACGGCTTGGAAGCCAACAGGTTCTGTATGCGTTTAAGAAGATTGTAAATCATAATCAGCAGTCATTATGTTCTTTCCAGATTTTACGTTTCTCGTCATAGCCCTTGTTTTCCCACCATTCATTGCAGGTTTCGGCAAACCCCTGATGGTTGTCTCCGGCCGGACACTTGTCCTGACGGCAACCCGTGATCTGTTCCATTTGATTTGCGTCCAACGAGTTCCACCATTCCTCCATGCGTTCTTTGAACTCTTTTAAAGTACAGAATGCTGATGGTCCTCGCATTCGTCGCACCAGTTATCATAGCGGTCTATACCCGTGGTACCGATGAATGTACGGGCATTCGGATCCACCCATGCCTGGGTCTGTATATTGTCTGAACCGCACCCCTCGCATACGACAATCTCGTCGTCATTGACATCAGCGGAGATGAACCCGTGTTCTTCCAGCCAGTGGGCAATCTCAAGCAATCCCTCGGTCTGTACCTGTCCGATGGCTCATCGAAATCCTCGCCGGCTTCGCCGTTGAGCGTGCAGAGCAGTTTGCCGTTCCCGTCGATGAAAAGTTCATAAACGGTCGCACTTTCATAACCGCCGTATCCGTAAAAAGCGGAATTGTGGACCACCACTATCGGGGAGGTTTCATACTCCGCTGATTCCGCCTCCCGGTAATGTACGCCGCAGTTGCGGTAGAACGTGCCGATGATGTTGTTCTCCTTCTTCACGGCGTCGCGGATTTTCTCCATAAGTGATCTTCTGATGGAGATGATACTGAGGTGCGCATAATCCTTACGGAGACGTCTGTACACTTCCTGCTCGAAGTTGCCTCGAACAGAGTCGAAAGGGGATACGCCGGCGTTCTCCCGGATATATTTGTCCTCGTTAAAGTTGTAGCGCCGGCAGACAATATTCTTGACGCGGCGGAATTCCTCTCCGGCAAATTTGAGGATACTGTTCTCGCCTAGCGAAGTCGGAAAATAGCAGCGGGGCATGTGCACTGTCATTTCACGGTAAAGTGTGTCATCGTCTTCCGGAAAGGTTCTGTCTGTTTCCGGCTTTGTAGGTTTTTCCTGTTCCATGTTGCTTGTTTTTTATCTGTAGTTGAACAATTTCCGGTTTGCCGCCCGTTGCATGGCGGTCACCATATTCTTATGTCATAATCTTTAAAATAGTATTCCAACTCTTTTAATCCTTCCAAAGAGTGCAGCTCGTTCTTTCCGGTCACTTCGATGTCGACGGATACTGCATTTTCATCTTTGATGTTTACTTTGGCATTGTCAAATACGCATCTTACATATTCTGCAATGCATGAGGCAGGCAGGTCGTTTTTTACAATATTAAGTACCATATTATTTATTGTTCATTAAATGTTTGCTACGTCCATAAACCGGGCACCGCTTGCGGTATCTGCATTCGCCCCGGGCCGCGTCGGTATGCGCCCGGTGCCATTCATCCCAGCTCTTCACTCCATTGTCTGTAAGGAATATGATCAGTTGCATGCAGCAGAAACCGCGTTCCTCACGTTTCCGGTCATGAAGGTTGGCCAGCCCGTTATCTTTAGGTTTCATACAGGTTTGATGTTACGGCAGGTTTGCTCGAAACGCTTCATGGCATATCATTAAAACCATGAGACATGCACATAGGCATCGCTTTGGTCACTGCCGTTGATTAGACAATCGAGTACTTCGATAAACTTTTCCCGGTCCATCCCGACCTTTGCCAGGCAGGAATAAAATTCTTCGGCATTCTGCCGGAAGGTTTCATCCTGTTCTGAGATATGTTTTCTTAGCTGCTGCAGACCCGAACGGGCTATTTCGAAGTCATCGGTATAGGCGTCTTCTGCGGAGTTATCAACTTCGAACATTGTCAGGATATCATAAAAGATATCCTGACCGTCCCCGCCATACATACCCGGATATTTGTATTCGATTTGCCAAACTCTGGCTACATGTAGTTTTCTGGCCATTATCTTTTCATTTTTCGGATTTGTTGTCTTATGCAGTGCAGCATCAATTCGATACCACGGATGCTTTCCTCATTCTCTTTCAGTTTGTAATAGTAGGCGTTCGCTTCGTCGTAGTCTTCCCGTGCCTTGCGCAATCTGCATTCCTTGGCGTCACGGACCTGTTCATGGGACAGGTCGTAACCGATGAACTCGTCCATGAAACAGGAAACCGTACGCCCGTAATAGTGGTCCGTGCGGGTTTCCACCGCAGTACGGATGATGTCGTCGCACCGCCTTCCGAGTGTCCGGAGTACGTCGCTGATATGCCGGTCATGGTACTCGTAACCGAAGAAACGGGTATACCACTCGTGTTCCTGCCGGTTTGTCTTCCCCGCGTAATACTCGTACCATTGGGCGTCGCACTTGGTGTGCCTCTGGGTAACCTTGAATATGGCATACTCTTCACCGATCCATGTAAAACGTGAGAGTATCTCACTCGCTTCTTCCTCATAGTAGCTATCCCGCCAATTCAATTCTTCGGTCTGGCTGAGCGGGAGGAATGACTGTTTGGTGATCCACTGCCCGAAACCTTTGTGCGTGACATGCGGAAGCACTTTCACGACCTTGCTCCATGCCTCGTTGCAGGCTTCATCCAGTGAAGGGAAACTTTCAGGAAAGCGTTCCCTGTCCGTTCCGTCTCGCAACACCTCGTTCCAATCTTTGTCGCAGACAATGAGGGTGAGGTCCTCCCTCACATGGCAGTCGCGTTCGCAATAGCCGTAGGGAGCATCGCAGAGCGTGTACCACTCCTTCGGTCCATAACCGTCGTCACGTCCCAGATAGCGTCTGGGCTTCCCCTTCTCTGTCTGCACCTCCCATACTTCCGTGCAGTTTCCACGGTCGATATGGTGCAGGCGTACCCTGATTTCCTTGTTATCTCGTTTTTCTTCCATGTCGTTCATTTTTAGTATGGCCTGTCTTTTTCTTTTCGAGAATCCGGTAGATTTCTTCAAGGTCATGCTCATTGTCTATCGGTTGCCCGTATTCCGTATCCACGATGACCACCCTGCATTGGCCAGGTGACATCCTGCTATCGTCTTGTCATAGTCGCTCCATTCAGGATTGATTTCTGTTACCGTGTCAAATTCAAGTCCGTATGATGTCTTCATTGTATTTCCAGTTATTATGCGTATTTTTCTATTTTATGCTGCCGCTTTGTTCTGCCCGTCGATAATATGCCTGCATTCGGCTTCCAGTTCTTTCATACATTCCGTACCATAGAATCCCCAACAACTGTCCAGTTCATTGTCATCGTCACTTTCCGGCATGATGCGATACCCGAAAACTTCCCCGGTATAGTAGTTGTCAAGGGTACTGATTTCGTCTTGTAGGTATCCCTCGATCCGCTTCCTGCGTTTCGCGGTGATGTTCTTCCACCCGTATTCCCGGCGCACCTTGTCCAACGGTACCGCGATGATTCCGAAAAATCCGGAATCCCACGGGCAGCTGAACGGCGAGGTGGATATTGTAATGCCGCCATGGTCGTAGAGGTAGACCGGCAGGGCGATATATTCCTTCAGGAACGATTCCCGAAATTTCCGATATGCCTTCAAAAACCTTGTCGATATCGAAGTGGTCATCAAACTCCTTCTCCGGGCGGTAGCGACGATGTGCCGTATAAAGCGTACCGAGATTGTCATACGCTTCACGCGGGCTTCGGGCGTCATCATCATAATAGATGTTGATGCGATACCCGTTATATTTGATTTGATTATATAGATTCATTTGCCTGGGTATTATGTTTTGTTACAAAGTCTTACAAATTGTTCCGTAATCTCGTCCCGCTCGAACTCGTCGCAGTTCAGGTCGAAGAATATACCCGAAGCCGCGAGCATGTCACGGGCTTCTCCGTAGGTAAGGTCGTTCCTGTGCCTGTATCTGTCCACCATATCCCGATGTTCGGCTTCCGCCCGGTCGTGCAGCCTCATTTTATACTGCCTGTACCATGCGGGGAACTGTTCCTTGGAAACCATATGTTCCAGCTGCAAGTCCCGGTATCTTCCCGGTGCCAGCAGGATGTGGCTGTCAATGTAGGACTTCGCCTCGGCTATGATTCCCTCCCTGGTGAAGACGGTGGGAGCGTGCCGTGAAATGCACCCATCCACCATGCAACGGGTGTTCGATTTCAATCTGCACACCCTGCCTCCTGACATGTACCACGATATAGGCGGTCTGGCCGGGGAACATATCGTCCTTGAGGCTCACTTCCCGGCAGGCCGGCGGGTCAACATGGATGTAGTGGTCCTGCCTTGCGCCCTCGAGGAACCTTTCAAGCTGCCGCATCGACTGGCAGTAGATGAATGTCCCCACGCGGCACTGGCCTCGGCGGATGTCGCCGTAATAGTACTTTCTTGCCCTTGCTCCGGTAATGCGGGACTCGTCCGATGCCTCGAAATAGCTCCGGTAGGTATCGTCCGTACGGCAGAAATCATATATTTCCTGAAAAGTCCTTGTTTTCATTTGTTACTCCTTTTTATGTATTGTCTTCTTCCGGCGGGGGAAATTCCCCCGTCCTGTAAAATATCTCTCCGAGACGGTCAGCCTGTTCCGCCAGACCTCTCTTCCGGACAGCCGACACGGCATCGCATGCGGCCTTTTCGTACATGCCCAGCAGTACCGCCTCGGGCAGGCGTTTCGTCCGCCACACCTCCTGTGCGGTGGCGAGCATCTCCACCTCGCAGCCCAGATGGGCGGCTGTGAGGATAATGACGGCATTGCCGATAAAGTTCGGTATGCGTTCTTCCTGTTGTTCTCCTTTCATTGTTCCGTGCCTTTAATCCGTTTCGAACTCGTCTTCATAGACCTCGATCTCCTTCCCGCTCTCGCAGATGCGTACCAGCCAGGTGTATTGGAGCCGTTCCAACAGCTCTATACGGCGATAGCCCTTGTAGGGCACTTTCAGCGTTGCAATGTCTCCCGGTTTCATGTCAGGCGGGTATTTCAAACTGGACATGGAAATGGAATTCGCTTATCAGGCTGCAGATCTGCGGTACTGATTTAGGATCCTCCCGTAAGGGTAGAAGATGGTCCGGCAACGTGTCAGGCATCGGATACCCTGTTTTCGTAACCGGTACAGCAGGTAGGCCCTGCGTCGTAGTTGTTTCTTGCTCATCGTATAAAGGATTATGTCGTTTTGATTAGAATAGCGGTGTGGTCGTCAAACAGGGGCATCTCTTTACGTTTTCGATGTAATGCCTCCATTGAAAGATGCTCATCTTGTGTTAACAGGGATGAGCATCATTTCAATGGAGGGAGTACTAATTTATTCTGACCCGCCACACCGTGCCGCCTACCGGGCGGATGGAGATGACGGCCTATTTCTTACGCCATGCCGCCATCTTCTTTTTGATGTTGATATTGTTGTCCGCCAGCATTTTTTTCAGGACTGCCAGCAACCGCCAGCCTTCTCCGTTTTTATACTCTTCCGCCTTGGCTGACAGGAACGCCAGTGACTGGTACTTGTCCAGACGCCGACCCCGGTCATTGACAGCTGTGCAACCGTGGAAACGAATCAGGTTCTGCATGGTAAAGAACGCCCCGGCTCCCTTATAGGCATCCATCCATGCCTTGCTTTGAGGAGTGCCCCATGCAGCCGGATACGACGGTCATTGAACTGTCTGACCGCGTTGTAAAGCTGTGTGGCGTCCAACGCGTGCCTGATGTGGGTTATCGCGATGGAAAGCGGGTAGTACAGTTTGGATTGCAGGTCCTCCACGAAAATATTACGGCCGTGTATACGCTTGTAGGGAACTCCCTTGCATTTTCTTGTTTCCAGGTTGCCCACGTGTTTTTTCAGCGCGTTGACATAGTCGCTCGCGATGGCCAAAACCACATCACGGTTGAACCAGCGGTTTCTCTCGGCAAAACCCGTGATGTCCTTGTGTTCCATCTTCATCTGGGCGTGCAGCTCGTTCAAGAGCATTTTCCACTGGTAATCATAGCCTTTCCGGTGAATCATCTCGGTCACCCCTGCCGGCTCTTTTTCACGGTAATGCGTGTATGACATCATATGGAACATTTGTGCCATGACCCACCGGCGGAAGAGTCGGTTGTTGGGAACGGTACCCTGTGCCATGATGCTGCCGAATATCGGGTCGTTGTCATCCAGGATGGTAAGTTTCCCGTCTTTGTTGGAGGCGATATACTCGCCGCCCTCGGCTCCCTGCATGGCGAACAGGCAGCTCACGTCCACACCGGCACCGCGGAGTGCTCGATACGCTCCCGCGCCCCTTTGGGAAGTCCGGCGGGAGAATTATGGCCGGCCACCACCGGATAGACGGTGCCCAAATCCGAATTCTTGCCGATAACGGTGCCCGTGGCGGCAAATTCCTTGTCCGCGATGGCGAATTCCGTGCCGCATCCGGGGCACAGGACTTTTGTTTCTTGTTTCTTTCTGCTCATTGTGAATTTGTTAATAGTTGATTACTTCCGGGTTCCACCCATTTTCTGAGTATCACCAGGTCCTTGTCTTTTTCGCTTTGCCAGAACCATTTGCCCATCGTTTCGGGATTCCATGTGAACCCGCCTATAATCCGGCAGAGGATATAGAATTCCAGCTCGAATTGCGCGGTATCCCGGTGTTGCCCGTACAGCATGTCCCCGTCCTCGAGGTCACTTTCGGGCAATGCCATGAAATACCGGCGGGACTTGCTCTGGCTGCGCTCCGATGGTATCGAATGTTTATAGCGGCGGTACAGCTCCTCCACATCCGTGAAAAAATCCCCGCAGCCGTACTCCGGCAACCACGGAGCGCCATCATACCTGCCGTTCCGTATCATGTGTCTCCCGTTTACTTTTAAACTTCTGGACTGGAAATCAATCCGGAAATTTGCGCCGTTCTCTATGGCGGTGACGGTTTCTCGGTAAATATCTTCCATTTTCTCACCTGTTTACAATTAATGGCACTCAAACCCCTAGCGCGTATCTTTATAGTCCTGATAAATACAGTAGGACTTCGGTCCTGAACCAGGTAGTTGCCTGGCTCAGGACCAAGCTTGAATACTGTATCTTGAATTTGGGTCCCTCGTGCATATGCGGTCGCGCTACCTTCTGTTCAGGGGACTCATCCGGACGGCACATCCCTTTAAAAACCTGATACGGGCCGCGAGTACAGCTGGAACCTGTGTCATCTGTCGTGTTAGCAGGAGATGACACAGGCTCCAGCCGTGTGAATTGCGGCTCTGTTGAAATCCCGGCCTTGCCCCCTTTGCCCTGTGCTGTTCTTTTTGCGGTTCCCGGAATGCCGGCACGTTCCTTTACAGGTCCGATGTCTGCTGTGGCGGAAGCCGGAATGGCGCCGTCGTATAACGTTAGGGATACGACGGCGCGAGACGGGCTTATCGGGGACAGCAGGCTGAATCCATTCCCCCGAACCGCACGTTCCCGTGCTGGAAAAGACTGAAAGTTCTCATAATACCGGCACATGGCTTTATGCTTCCGATGTATCCCGCGTATGGGTCTTCTGCGGAGTCCGAAGGCGACGGTCAGCCGCCTTCAGACTCGGAAAGAAGACGTTGGTACGCGATGCCCAAACCTATTCCTTGAACTTTCCCGGTGTGCTCCGGTAACGGGTGCGGGACAGACGGCACATGACTTTAATTTCCCGATACATTACAGGCGCAGCAGAATCGAGATGGATTAACCGGGTGTTAGACCGGTTAATCTCGATATGGATTCTGGTTATAAGCTGTAACGTTGAATAGCCTGCCCGTCCACCCGTTCTGCCGTGTGCCCGGCGTAACTTATAGCGATGCCACCAGCGTGTTGTACACCGCCCGGCTGGTCAGAAGGGCGTTACGCATGCAGCCGACAGTCAGGTAACCCGGTATGTCCCGGTCTGTTTTATCGCGGTTGGCCTTCACGTTGCGTCCCCGTCCCCGGACGATGCAGCCATCCGGTTTGGTTCGGACATATCCCAGACCGCCGATCTTGCACCTGCCCGTCTGAATGGCTCTAAAGCAGTCCATCACGAACTTGTTCAGCTCGTTGAGGTCACTCTTCACATTACAGACCGGCAATACCTGTATCGCCCAGCTGAACTCGCCCTTGTACAGGTAACGGTTCACGGCGTCCACGGCTTTTGCCAGTGTCGTGTCCCGGCAGCGGATTGTCCGCCGCTCGATCTCGTGCTGGAAGGTCTTGATGCGTGATGACGAGAGCGAGACCATGCCGCCCTTGATACTGAATCCTAAGAACTTGAACCAGACATCGGCTGCCAGGTATTCCACTTTCTTGGGATTTAGCTTCATGGATTTATCTTCCAGGCGTTTTTGGAGTGTGTCCATCGCTTTTTCATAATCCTTGCCGATAAAAAGCATATCGTCGGAATACCGGACGTAGTAGCCGTTCATTTGTGACAGTTCCCTGTCTAGGTCGTAGAGCAGTACATCCGCCAGCCAGCTAGCCACAGCACAACCCTGTTTCAAGGATTGATACTTGCTTTGCAACCGGTTATCTTCATCGAAATAGAGGTCCGAGTGGTAATATTTCCTAAGTACGTCTATCAGGCAGACTGGCCGTGTTTGGCCTCCACCTTGTCGAACGCCTCGTCGATGAACCGTATCGGAACACTGTCGAAGTATTTGGAAAGGTCGGACTTCCAGCCCAGACAGCCGCTATTGCCGGTTTCTGTCATCCGGTGGCTGACTTCCGTAACTACCTTGCCGCACCCTATACCGGTCTGGTAGGACTTGCACGAAGAGTGCAGCATCTCCGGCATCAACTCGAAGAGCAGGTCGTTGGCGATACCCAGTACTACGCGGTCCATCGGCTCGTTTACGTACACTGTGCGGAACTCACCGTTGTCCTTGGGTATCTGCGCCGTGTGGGGAGGGGAAATCTCGTACTTTCCCCGGCGCATGGCATAGGCCATCGCCATACGGGTATGCTCGTCGGTCAGCCGAATAAGTTGGTCTTTCCTAATGTCTTTCAGCACGCCTTTCTCAATGGCCTTCGTCCACTGGCCTATGTCGAAGAACATTTGCAATATCTTGTCTTCATTCATAGCACTCAAAACTTTTTTGGGAAAGGATAAAATTCAGTATGTCCATGCCGGATTCTACGTCACATTCCTGCTCGTACTCCTCGCCCGTGTAGTAACTGTAACCCATGATGAAGATTTTCCCGTCTTTCCGGAGCGACGCGTTCGTGATGACCAGTTCCACGGGGTCACGGTCCACAACATGGAGATAGGTCGAGGATTGTTCACCGTTGTCATCAAGGCTGCCGCCACACTCGGAAAGCAGCTCCACGGACAGGGCGTAACATTTTTCATTCAGGGCTTTCTCCGCCACGTGATGGTTGTTCATCTCTTCCGTAAGTGTTCGGATGCGGTCACCGCGTCTCTGCTCGGGAACCGGTTCGAAAGCGGTTTCGAACATCCAGACAGGCATCCATTTATGGAAGACGGCGGGTCCCAAGCGGCATATGTAAACTTCATCGTTCTCTTTCTCCGTCTCCGGGATATCCATTCCCGAGGCTCGTGCTGCCGCTACGCTCATGCGCTCGAAACCGCCGAGGCAGGAAGGTGCCGACTTCAAACGGTAGGGACGGATGTTTCCTACAGGGACACCCATTGACATAAGTAGCATCCCCTTAAAAGTGTCGGTAACGGGAGTGGTTTGCTGTTTGTTCATTCTTTTATTCATTTTCTGGTCTTTGTACATACATTATGATTTCTCACGCATCCTCCGCAAGGGCTACAAGCCGCTCTTCCGGCAGCAGGAACTCCTCGTCCGTGAAGTAATAGCAGATTTTCCGGTCCACGGCCTCCGCCTCGTCCGATATGGGTGCGCCGTCTTTGCCGACCAGCACGTCTTGCAGACCCGTTACAGAGACTAGGGTTTTGTATTCCCCGCCCGTTCCACGGAACAGCGTCAGTTCCCTGACAAAATATTCCCTGTCATTCCATGTGATAATCTCAAACATTTCCTCCACTTCCGGGAACAGCCGGCACAGGACCGGAAACAGTTTGCAGGCATCGCTCCGGAGCATCAGGAAGACACATTCCATCAGGCATAGTCCGGCATCTTTGAGCATGGGCAGCAATACGTCCGTGCCTGCTCCGTTTGCCTCTGCCACTATCAGGGCTTTCCAGTATCCTTCCTGGAATGAGTCCGTCCAAGGGATGAGTTCGGCTGCCCTGACGGAATAGGAAACCGCGATTTCTTCCGGATTGTCCTCGTCCGTGGAAATCAGTCCTATTTTCGTGTCATCTTCGACAGGCTCCTTTACCGGCAGGCAGACTTTCATTTTCCGGAACGTGTCCGTGTCCTCGTCCGCCCAGTTGACAAAGCCGCCGAATCTTATAAAATCATATCTGCTCATTTGTCATTATTGTTTATTGTTATTTACCTTACAATTCTTCTGGTTCTCCATCGTTGATACTCCGGTAGAAACGGTCTCCGTCCGCCCACTTCTTGGCGGTGATAGCCAGCTCGAAAGCTTCCTCTATGGAAAGGCCGTCGGCGGGAAGGGCATCAAGGAGTTCTCCCATGCATACGTCATTCTCGCGATACTCTTTCTGCACCTTTCCGAGTGTCATTCTGCCCTTGTCCGTCTTTTTACGCCACAAAAGCATCTGTTGTATCCAATTTTTCATGCGATTCTTTTATTAAAGGAAATCCTTGGCATAACTGCGGGCTTCATTGAAAGTGTTGAAGCCGATTCCACTCATGCAAGAGATTGCCCAGTATCTTAATTTCCTGCTTTCGGCACGGGCAAGATAGATTTGCCCGATACAAATCCCGTCTTTGAGAATGTCATGCCGCTTGTCTTTTGTAATCCGTACCATGTTCCGACATTCACTTGTCCATTTTCCAAAATCCGTAATCGGACCCGTCACCGAGATGAGCACCGAAATAGTACCCCTCCGGTGAGTAACTATCGAGCGTGTCGAACAGCGATTCCAGCAATCCCGCCGCGTCATCGCTGTTCCACCAGTCTGCTTCTTTGTCCTCCATGGCATGGGCGGGGATGGCATTCATCACCTGCACGTACTCCGGTGTGTCACGGATAACGTCCAAGAACGCCGGAATCAGGTCCTGCGTGCGCATCGTGCCGTGGGAGATACTCTCTCCCGGCACGGCATGGAGGCGGTTTTGTGTCCTCTCGTCTATGAACATGGCATTTAGATAAAGGGCAGACGGGTATCTTCCAGCATGGAGGCCAGCATTTGACACATCTCGTATGAAGCACGGTTGCGGTCGTCAATGCAGCGTGAATCACGCCCTGCCATAGCGGTAATGGAAGCCTTTACCGTTCTGAAGAATGTCTGTTCCAGTGTCTTGTGGAAATAAGGAAGAGCCTGGGCGAAACGTTCGGACTTGAATCCCAAATCGTTCATGGCGTATTCCAGCTGTTTGGCCGCCTTGTACTCGCGGCTGTTCTCCAGGCTTTCCGGAATATCACCGAACTGTGCGGTCCGGAGCTGGCGTTCCAGTTCGATGACGGCCACCGAAAGCAACAGCTTGATGGCTTCCGGGTTGCCGATACCGTGTTTCTGCCCGTCAGCGGTATGGAACTCGATCAGGTTTACACTGTTATTCTCTTGTAATTCTTTGTAGCATGCGAGGGTCTTGCTGAGCGCTTTTGCTTTCTCTTTATCCATAATTTTATCTGATTTGATTGTTATTGCACACAAGTACGTCCCCAACGATGAAGTCTTTCGACGCCGGGTGATGAGCACGGAATATCCTGCTCGCTTCAAGATTGAGGGACAGAGGGATAAGTTTGCCTTCCTCGTTGACGACCATTGTCGTGCTCCCGTCCAGTTCCACCAGTTCGATGTAGCCGCCGACAATCGCCTGCATCTCCTCCAGCGTGAAGTCTGAGCCATTGGCTGGCTGCACGGGTTGGCGTGTTCCGTCCGTTTTGATGATTTCTGTCATAGTTGCTTTGAAATTTTAAGATTCATGACTCGCCAGTATATCCAAAATCTGTTGCAAAGGGAATTTTTCAGTATAGAATCGCTCGTCGGTATGTTTGCCGTACGCCCGGTATCTGGCTTCCCCGTTTGCAAATACCGCCAAGATATGGCTGACCAGCACATTGTCCGGCGGAACCAACCTTTCCAGTTCCGTTTCGGTCAGTTCCACGAAGCACCAGTTATTGTCTTCCGGCAAGTCCTCGCTGCCCAGTATCCCGTCCTCGTCCGGCTGGTAAAAACCAACCGATATGTCATAAAAGTTCAAAGACTGGAAACTGATGTCATCCTTGAATGGCTTGACGGCTTCCAGCCTGCCGGACTGTGTCTGTCTCCACTCTTTTGACAGGTACACGATTGCAAAGTCGCAGCAATCCCATGCACTGTCAGTTCCTGCCTTGAGCAGGAGGTATGGGGTAGGTTCATTTGAGATTTTCATCGTATTTCCCTCCTTTTATGCCACGCGTGATACCGTTTCACGGTGCGTAGCTGGTTAATGATATGGCCAAAAAGCTCGCGTGAATAGATGCGGTAATGGAACACAGCCGAATACTCGCATACATTGCCGTGAAAGTCCACGTGGGAGCGGTCATCCGCAAAGTCGAACAAGTCGCCCTGGATTTCCAGCGTGTATTTGTTCTTCCGTAGCCAGTCAAAAAACTCGAAGATGTCCTTCTTTTGGGAGTAGAAAGTGCAGTATTCGTAGCGGTTTCCGCGCAGGTTCCTCAGCAATGCCGCCATCTCGTTCCGTTCCCGGCGGTCGCCAAATTCGGATCCCGTCCGAGTGGCGAGGTTCTTCAGGAAATATATTTTACCTCCATACTCGAAATAGTACGGTATGTAGGTGACCGTCTTTTTGTACCAATTGACATATTTGACAAAGGAAGCCTTCTTGACGATGGCGGGATGCAGGTTTACTTTCTCCATGTGTTCCCGAATCTGGCGGTAGATTTCCGCATTGGAAAGACGTATGGGACGTTCCGCCCGGAAATACCTGCGTCCGACTCGAAACAGAGCGCGTACAGGTTTCGGTAATACGGTTCCCCGACAAAGAACCAGTCGCTCTGCATGCGGGCCGGAGGCAGGCATTCCAGCAGTTCGTAATAACGTTCCTCCGTAATTTCATGGAAGGGCTTGCAAAGTGCCCGGGTATAACGCTTCACAAGCAGTGTCATGCGTACCGGTGATACAGCGACCAGGTACGGGTTCTTCTCCCTTTCGCGCAGTGCTTCCAGCGTCTCGCCGCCGTAGTCGCTGTGCATGTCATCCGACATCGACGTGAGGCATGTCCCGTCGAAATAACGTGAATCGATGATGTATCTCATGGGCACTGGATTAAATGGTTATTTTCAACACCTGACCGGCGGCATATTCGGCATTGCGGGTGAGCTGGCGCTGCCATGCCTGGTTGCGTGGCGCCCACTTGAAAGCGTTACGCTTCAAGGTTGTACGCATATCGGTATCGGGTATTTTGTCGAAGAGGATTTGCAGGCGGTCTTCTTCGAAGTTGTAGACCACCTTGCCGCCATCGAACGGAATCTCACGATTTTCACGGCTTGCCCGTTCCTGCTGCTTTTCCCGCACCTTGCGGACGAGTTCGGGATACTTGAAGATTGAATGGCGTGCCGTGACGACAGGTTTCTTGACTTTGTCGTTCCACTCTCGCAGACGAGCGACGGCACGGTCGATGATTTCCACGTTGCCATGGTTGACATAGGTGGAGAGTCGCCCGGCGAGGTTGCTGACGAAGAGAGCCCGGCTATAGCCTCGTGCCGTACCCGTATCGATACCGTGAATGGTCGAGGCGGCATCGTCGATAAAGGCTTTGACCTTCTGCCACTCCTCCTCGAGACGCTGTTCTTCGGGCTTGGCCGCTTCGGTAGCCTTGCGAATCGCTTCGAGTGCACGTTCTCGCCATTCCCGGAACGCCGTGACGCTCTTGGCGTGGCTGTTGCAGGCCTTTTCGTTGCGGCCCGTGTTGAAGCGTGCAGGTCCCGTAATCATCGCGCTGGCACAACGGCTGTTGGCGGCGATCATGGCAGAGAAATAGCGTTTGTAGTTTTCCATGTAACGTTCCCGCTGCTGCTCGGGCATCGACTGCAAATCCTCGTGCAGTTCCTTTTCGTGCGAGGCGATGTCTGACTCACCCCGCTCGTCGGGTGAGAAGGAGGTGAGGTTGTAGGAGCTGCACGCCTGCTTGAAATATTCTTCCAGATAGCCCGGGTGCGCCACTTCCACAACTTCCCAGTCCTTGAAGTCCGCCGGGGCGAGGATTTCTTCCTTGCCCGGATTCCCTACAAGATGGGAATAGCTGCAATACCCGTGTCTCTTTCCCCTGAAAAGAAACGCTACCGGTTCGCTTTCCGGGGCATCCACACGCCGCACCATGGTCACACGATGGGCATTTTCCTTTGTCAATAATGTTGTTTCCATACCTTTCTTCTTGATTTCGTTATTTGATTGTTTCCGATTTTTATTGTTGCTTCATCCGGGCGGCATGGTCCATTACAGAGGCGAACCCCACCTCGATACCTATCTGGTATCCGCCCTTGATAGTCGATTCCAGCTCCGCCTCGCTTTCGATCAGGGATTCCGAATCATCGGCATAAAGCCTGTACAGGGAGAATACGTCTGCCTCCCATAGCTTCCGGGCATTTTCCGCCGATACAAGCAGCCACACGAAACCGTCCTCACGGGTTACCTTGACGGCGGCTTCGCTATGGCTCAGAGTCCGCCACTCCTTGATGTCCAGTGCCACCCTCCACACGATATACATCAGCGCATCGTGGCGGCTTTTAATATCAGGGGAATCGCACAGGCGGCTGGCCACATCTTTGAGTGTCCGGAAAGAGTCCGCCATGAACTGCTCCACGACATACGGCTTTTCGGCAATGGCGGAACAGGCATCGTCCGCCCTGCCTGATTCCGGAACGGTCTGAATATCCTCCTCTTCAAGGAAGATTTCACGGTGCAGGTAGTCCAAGTAGTAATATGATTTCATTCCGCTTATTCTTTGGGGGTGAAAGTGATTCTCGTGTGCCCGTCATAACCGAAGGACGGTTTCAGGCCGAAGGCTTCGGCATCACTGCTGATGCAGCAGATGTCCCAAATCTCCAACCCTCCGGCGCAGGTTATGACGGTATTGTTTTCAGATATTTGCGGCGACTTGTCTTTCAATGCAGCCCCGCCGCAGATGCCGCGTAGAATAACACCACGCTGGTGGGTAGTAAGTTCTTTCGTTTCCATAGACCTAATCTTTTGCTTTTACACCGAACATGTTCTCCATTGTACTGGCGAGGGCTTCCTTGAAACCGTCGCTTACGCCCCAGTATTCAAGTAACCCGTTGCCGATGACCTGCATCTGTTTGTCGGTGGGCATATCGCCATCATACCCGTATTCCTTGAGCAGGGCACGGCTGATGATGACACCTTTTATCTCGTTGATTCTATGTTCCTCTCCCATAGCCGTTAATACATCTTTACCCGCAGACCAGATATCTGCTTTCTCGTTATTTCTGTCATTTTCTTTATCCGTTTATAAAAGCATAGGGCATTCCGCCCCCATAGTTGTTATTAATTCATATTATTTTGCATGATTTTTTCCGGAACACCTATCCGGCATAGATGTACTTGAGCTTGGGCACTCCGTTCTGGAGCACGGTGAAGGCGTTTTCTTCCACCTGCACGTCCTTTGCCTTTGGCCACCATAGCCACGAGAGTTTCCCGTCGGGTTTGAGGAATGCCACGGCATTACCCTGCACTTTCCCGACCTCACGCACGCCGAGGTCTTTTCCGCCCTCGAACAGCCGGACACACCGCCACTTCGAGCCAAGCGTCATTTTCCGTTTCACGTCTGCTAATGTTTTCATACTCATTGCGTTTTTATTATTGCATATAAATTCTGCATTTCCGGTTGCACCGTCTCAGGCTGTCCGCCGAGAGCGGATAACTGCGGTTCAAATGGTCGGGAAACCCTTCTCGGAACATCAGCTCCGCCGTAGCGTACTCCTTGCACCATTTCCGCCGACGTCTCCCACGGGCAGGTCTCGTTTCCGGCATCCGCCTTTTCGGAGATTTCGGCACACGCCATTTCCCACCGACAAACACCGCTTCATATTCCCGTTGTAACACGCCGCTGCAATACGCCGCCACGCTGACAGCGGGCACACTTCCGAGCTGTCCCGTCGCGGCAAGGCTGTCAAGCGTATCGGTGGCAGCCTTGAAACTGGCAAAGCACCCGTAACTGCGGGTGCGCTTTGCGTCAAACACTTCTATCATATTTATTCGTTTTATTATTGGCACATCCGTTCTCCGCTTCCCCGCACAGGATAACAGCGGAAGCACGGCAGGCGGTTCCGCAGAACGCCAGACCGTGCTTAACCGTGTTATATACAAGGTAGGCACAACGCCTCACGGCGCAAGGAAGTCATATCGGAGGGAATTTTAGAAAAGTGCGGGCATTTCAGGGTGCAATCCTGACACAGTGTATATCAATGCCCGAAAAAGCGCGCACGCCCCGCAGTTTCCGCAGCACGTGTGCGCGTCATGTCACTCGCCATCGTCCCCGCTGTCAATTCCTGCGGTGATGTTGCATATCTCCTGCAATGCCGATTCTATCTGCACAAGGTCGTCGATGTCGAACTTCACGGCATCGCAGTCCTTCTCCCACACTTGGCGGGCTATGAAGACGGCATCATGCAGCGACCGCTCGGACTCTTCCAGAGCGGTCTTCAGGTCGTCCACGGTGTACTCCCCGTCCTGCGGCGGAGGTACAGTCCCGGCACCGTTTTTTGCCGGGAAATTCTTTTCGCCTATCACGTTACAGTTGCTTTCGCCCGAAATGAAAAGCGCGTATCCGTGGCATACGTCACAAGAACACGCGCTTACGACGGCAGATACGAAAAGGGCAGGCAGTCCCACACGTTCAGCGGGCTGCCTGCCGTCCTTTTGCCTTTTTCGGGCAGGTTTCAGTTACTCCGTTGCCCTTATGCCGCCTTTTTGCTTTCGTCGGCAACCGTTCCGGCAGGCTGTTCCGCCACCTTTTCAGCCTTGCCGGTCTTGGTCGTTTTCTCGGTTGGCTTTTCGAGGCTGGCGAGGTTCGGGGCGAAATCCATGGCGTTGCGGATAGCCTTTGCAGCGGCATGGATTGTCTTTTGGAAATCACGGTTTGACTTCTCGAGGTCTACTTTGGTCGGCACAAGACCGATACGCGCCCAAACGCTGTCGGTAAGGTCGTACTTCTTGATACGATTTCCCGACTTCTCGCAGATGATGATTTCCGCAGGGGTTGTGGCACGGAATTTCGAGCGTATGCCGTCGGCATCGGCACGCAGTTTCTTTTCCTCCGCAATGGTGTGCCACATAGTTGCGACCATGTTTTTAATCACACGGAAAATCTCGTTGTCCGACTTGTCGGCAGGCTCAAAGTCCGCACCGAAAAAGTGCTGTGCCGTCTGCACGAGTTCACCGTCCTTGTTGGTAGAGTTGTAAACCAACATGATACCTGCAAACGAACCGATGTTTGCATACTGTTCCTTGTTCAATTTAGAAGTTGCCATAATGATAAAATTTTAGAAACACTGCGCAAAATCACGCATTGCGGGCACTCGGGGAGTCGAACCCCGAACTTTGCACCATAGCGCAAAGTGTGGCATTTCCTGCCACGCGCCCAAAAATTTGCCGTGCATTTCACCCTGCACGGCAAAATTTTTCGTAACTTTGTCGCACTTAAAACGTACCCCATAGCAGAGCTATCCAAATGAGCGCATTTTCGGCATATCGTATCTTTGCACGAGTTCTACTCATCGTGTCGTGGCTCTGCGCTGCTTTACTCCAATTTCGGCAAGACGCTTCTCTGGCACGTTCCGGATCTTTTCCAATCCGGCAGCTAACAGTAAGGCGGTGGGCGGCTGGTGATTATGGGCATAACATTGGCAATGCTCTTTTCTCAAGCTCCGTGCGGACTGTTTTTCCGCTACCGTGCATTTTATCTCCGTGCGCACAAGGGCGCAATTATGGCATTATTCTTGCACGTCCTTTTCAGTGGCGGTATTCTCAATACTCCCAGCGACTTGCAAAAGTCTTGACGTATTTCCGGCACTCGGAATAAATACGATTTATCCCGTTCCATAAATTTCCCTACTTTCGTAGGTTGGCAATACTGGTATTATTGCCCCGTGCGAAGCGTGGTTATTTAACGCACTCTTTAAGCGTACCTAAACGCACACGGTGTTGTTTCGGGTGTTACCCTTTGACGGCTCAACAACTCACTTTCGTGTAAACGCCGTTTTTGTTTCTCGCTCTCGGCGGTCTTTGCTTTTCTGTTTTTTAATTCTGTTTTTTACTATCTATTTTTTTATTCGTTTTTCTCCGTACTTGTTTGCCGTTTGTTTGGCTTTCGAGTACATGACTATTATAAAACCGTTTTTCAGAACTGCAAAACTTTTTTGAGAAAAAAAATTGGAACGTTCCAAAAACAGCCTTTTTGCGAATATGGAACGCACGCGCGCGAAGTGAATTTGTAAATAGTTGAATATCAATAAAATAGAAAAAATGATTTTCTTTGAAAAAAATTTTTCCTTTGCAAAAATCAAAAAAGCCCCGTTTCAACGTATGTATAAAATCAAAATCAGTTTTGTCTATTGATTATCAGATTATTAGCTGCTTAAAATGGATAAAATAGGACTGAAAAGATTTTTTTACTTTCAATTTGTAAGCAAAGATAATGTAAAAGACGTTTTTAGGCTTACTTTATACAAAAGTAAACCTAATAAATTATTGATATTCAATGGTGTAATAAAAATAAAAAGATTAGGGAGGGTGTACCCTCGGGTGCGGATTCGGTCTCTGTCCTCGGGCCGTTTTTTCAAGTCCGGTTTTCCAAAATGGCTCAAAATGCGGCTTTCGGATTGAAACTGTAAGCAGGTATCAAAAAATATACAGTAAAGTACTTGTATTTATCATGGTTGCTTAAGGTGCTGGTGTTCACCATGTCCCATATTTTTGAAATATTCTCATTTGTGGATGCCTGTCCTTTCAATTTTCACGGGTGTACAGACTTTCTGCACGATTTCCGGGTTCCGGCTTGAAGTTGTTTTTTAGATACGCTGAAAACGCATCAAAAAATATATAGAGACACGTCGGTATATTGACTGTTCTTAACCGGATTGGACGACGGAAAAGGAGGATGTGTATTCCTGTCATTCAGTATGTTCGGATATGCTTTTCACAATCGGACAATCTTGTAATGTTTTGTTCCTTAATCATATAGAATATACAGAACGAAGCTATCCACATGGATTCCGACTTATTTGTACGGTTTTTGTGACTTTATACAGGAAACCGTGGAAATGCAGAAGAAATGGGGTTCAGTCACCTGCCTTTTTGGTGAATTATACGTATATTTGCCGTATTGTATCCACTTATGTATGAAGTATGGCATTTTGCTGTTACAGGAAATATCTGGATAAAGAATCGAAAGAATGGAATCATATCATAAGAAGAAAATCGGGAGTATTCCGAAAGACAGCACGGGTGGGTCGTCCATTCGCAAGGGAATGGTCGTCTTCAACGGTGGGACATCGGAAACCGGACTTGTGGGAGATGTCACGGGTAATTGCGTGTCGGTTCCGGTAAGGATGACTGCGGGCAGAGAACTCGTTACCGATGACGCGGTCATGTTTCTGAATGATTGCCGGGAAGCGAGCGCAGAGCAAAAGATTGCCCTCCAACGCCTGCTGAACGAAGGCCATCTTGCATGGGACAAGCGCCGGGGTGTATGTTCGGAATCTCTCTATGCTCCCAAAGACGGACAGTTGGTAAAACTCAGTATCCTGGATGAGCATGTAATACTGGGGGCTTTCAAGGAAATCGACGCAAAAGGACGTGTTGTGCTGTATTGCCTGCTGGACGAAGACGGGAGCCTGCGCTATTCCCTGCATGAAACAGTCGGGTGCGCGGTGAATCTCCAGATACTGCCTATCGGAACCAGTGGCCGTAGCAGGCTTTCCGATGCTCTACGCCAGAAAGGGCTTGCATGGAACGGACGGCTGAAGGAACTCGAACGGCTGGCAACACGTGTCAGACGCGGTGACAAGTACTATTACCTGAATGACATACTGGAAATCCGTGAATGCAGGGACAACAACAGGCCGGCGGACAGGAAACGGTTGGAATGCGGGAACTATTTCATGGAGCGGAGGGATGCCGAACTGGTACGTGACTGCGTGCGCTCTGTCGTAAGGCTGAACCGCGACAAGGATGCCAGACGGTAAGAGGGTGACGGTATAAGGTATTCGTTCTGTTTCTCTCTCTTGTATCTGGGGAGGAAGTGGTCCTTTAATCCTCATCTTATCCGTTTTCAACACTTTCCGATTCAAAAAACAGAAAACAGACGGCGTGCCGTCTGTCATGATTTGTTTCTTTTTGGTATCTTTTTTCTTTGCGTCAAAGAAAAAAGTACATCTTTCTTCTTTCTTCTTGTATAATACTACTTATAGTATTGTTGCTACATTTGTAACACCCCTCCTGTCAGATACACGGTACATTTGTACCACATTGAGGGGAAAGATGTGGCGAATTTCGCGTCTTTCCACCCAAATTCCACTATCGGGAGCATGAATCGCAAGCCGATGTTGCCGCTTCGGAAAATTGCAGTCGCCTTTTGCAGGGCAGCATTGCAAGAACGAAAACGGTCTGATTTTCACGTGCAGGAAAATAACCGCAAAAAGAGATCCGATAAAACATCTATATATGAAAAATATCCCCTATATTTGCATAAAATTTACATATAACTGCGATATAATATGATTATTCAGTTCACAGTCGAAAATTTCCTTTCGTTCAAGGAGCCGGCGACCTTGTCTTTGGCTGCTTCCGCGCTGAAAGAAAAACAGACCCGGTCCGATGAGATTGTTTTTGAGCTTGAAGGTACGAACCTCTCTTTGCTGAAGAGTGCGGTCATCTACGGGGCCAATGCCAGCGGGAAATCGAATCTGGTCAAAGCACTCGATTTCTTCAAATGGTTTGTCATCAATTCCTCCAAAGGCGTGCAGTCCGGCGAAAGCATACGGGTGGAAAGTTTCCGTCTCAACCGGAGGACGGAACAGGAGCCAGTTATTTTGAGGCGGTCTTTGCCGACGAAACGGTCCAATACCGCTATGGGTTCGAAGTCGATGAAAAACGTGTACACCGGGAGTGGCTTTATCAAAAGGGCAACAAGCGCAAGGCAAAGGAGGTGGAACTGTTCCTGCGTGACGGCGATGAGTATGAACTGCATCCCAAATTTCGGTCGGCAAAGAGGTTGTCGCCAAAAAATGGTGCGCGACAATGCGCTGCTTCTTTCCGTGGCAGCACAGTTCAACGAAAGCGTCTCGGTGGAAATCATGGGATGTTGGCCAACACCACGATTGTTCTTGGCAGCAGCGACGAGCGGATTTGGGAAATGGCGATAGCCCAGATCGATGATCCGTCCATGAAAAGGCGTATTGTGGAGTTTGCCCGGTTTGCAGACTTCGGAATCGACGACATACGCAAGGTTGACAATACAGTCATCAGTTCACACCAGCAATATGACGAGGAGGGCAACGCCACGAAGACGGTCACTTTCCCGTTCCGCGTAAACGAATCGGAGGGTACGATCAAATACTTCTCGCTGGCTTATCCTATAATCGACGCGTTGGATCATGGCAAAAGGCTGGTTGTCGACGAGTTCGACTCGAAAATGCACCCTCTGTTGACCAGTCGCATCATCGGGCTGTTCAATTCCAGAGTGACAAATCCCAGGAATGCACAGTTGATTTTCACGACACATGACACCAACCTGCTTAATGCAAGCCTGTTCCGCAGGGATCAGATCTGGTTTACACAGAAAGATTCGTTTGGAGCCTCGGAACTCTATTCGTTGGCGGAATACAAGGTTCGCAACAGTGCACCTTTCGAAAAGGAGTACCTGATGGGGAAATATGGCGGTATCCCTGTCATCGGCCAGTTTGAACGGTTATTTGACCTGAGGGAGGAAGAATATGGCAGCACGGACGAACAAGCGTGATCCACGCGCGGCACGGACACTCAGGCGTATCAGTTTTGTCCGTGAGGTCAAACAATCCTTCCTGATCATCTGCGAGGGGGTAAATACGGAACCGGATTATTTCAATGCATTTCGCCTGACTTCCGCCAATATTAAAGCGGTAGGCAGGGACTCAATACGGTAGGTCTTGTCCAAAAGGCTTTACGGATGAAAGAAGAAGAGCGGAAGAAAGGACGCGAGTATGACCAGTGCTGGGTGGTATTTGACAAGGATGACTTTCCCGATCGGGATTTCAACCGGGCTATCGGTATGGCGGAAGCCGGTGGCATGAGGGTGGCATACAGCAACCAGGCTTTCGAGTATTGGTTCTTGCTGCACTATAACCTGGTACAAGGCCCGATGCACAGAAATCAATATGAAACAAAGCTATCCGGCTTGTTGGGCTTCTCCTACAACAAGGAAGCCGGTACAGGCGGTCGTGTTTTCAGGGAGCTGGGCGGTAAACAGGCTCAGGCCATCACGAACGCAAAAGCCGTATTGCGCCGAATGGAGGGAATACCGCCGGCACAGGCGGAATCTTCGACAACGGTGCATCTTCTTGTGGAAGAACTGAATAAGTATATTTAGCATATTCTGTCGTTTGCCCGGATAATATTGTACCCGGCTACCACCTCCTTCCGGTTTTATCGGATTTTATGTCGCAAAAACACAAAAACAGACGGCAAATCACAACGATGCCGTCTGTTTTTATTCATTTACGTTCCGTGGACAGATACGCTCAAACTTTTCGGTGTCTCTCTTTCCATTGGCTGACCTCTTCGTCAGAGACGGATGCCACGGTCCTTTTTTCCACATCGAACATCCGATGACAGAATGCCCTGGTAGAAAAAGGATTTCCAAGTTCCGCCAATATCCCTACAAGCCGGTTGTAGGAATCCATGTGCCACAGGTAATCGTACATCCCGCTGACCGGCACCCGTTCAAGCAATCCCATACGCGTTGTCTTTTCCACGCACTTGTCGAAAATCCGCGAACCCATCTCCATGTTCTCCATGTAGTACCGCTTGCTGCGCAAGGTGTCGTAACCTTTTTCACGCAGGCGTGTACGGTCTGCCATGTACAGCATGAAGATGACCTCTTCCGGGGTGAACGCGCCGACCAGCCCGGTGAAGCATTTCATAAACGGTATCACGTGTTGCCTTTTGTCGTCATTCCCTTTCATGTCCGTTTTCGCGTTCGTTCGTCCGTAATGTTTCCGCTTCCCCGTCATCCTTAATCGACGGATTGACATAGAACTGGCATATCCTGCCGTTTATCATCGGTTTATACACGGCGTATCCCAGTTTTTTGGCGTAACGCCCCACGGATACGCGGTTGGCGAACTTGCCGGTATGTTCCGTCAGGTGTTCCGACATCTCCCCGACGGTCATTCTGCTTTTCAGTTTCATATCATTCGCGTTTAAATGTTTTCCTGATAAAGGATAGCCGCGACTAATACGAACTGTTTGCAAATGGTATGAATTAATAAGAGGCGGTTCCATGAAATCGGCAAAGGAGGAATCAACCGGTTATACTGATACTTCATTCATGAAACCGTCCCTCATCTATTTTCCCATTATCCGGACAATCTCCCGTATCGTGTCGAAGTTCCGCTCGTCCAGCCATTCTTTGGCCACGTTCCACGAGAGCGACATTCCGAACTTCAGGTTCTCCATGGTGATGGTATGGTGCGACAACCTGCCTTCAGTGGGCTTGAGCCCTGCCGCATGCAGTTCACACAGTCCGTCCTGAAAGAATGTGCACCCGCCTGCTTCCTGTTTCGCCTGTACCATCGGCACGATATACGGGATTTTTCCTAACAGCAGGCCTACCGCCCACCGAGTGGGTGCAAGACGCTCCCTGTATCCGGCTTTCAGCAACCGGAGGATGTCTTCCGGCGTACCGAGGCACGGTATCCGGCATTGCTGCCTGCACAGACGGCAACGGCACTCTACCGGCCGTCTTCCTGTCTTGCGGATGATCCGCTGTAATGCCGTTTCCATCGCTATGCACCCGGTGGGCAGTATTCAGGGTTCCTCTTGCGCCACAGTTCTATGATACACTCCCGTCCGGCCTGTGTCCATCGTTTGGTGGATCCGAAAGTATATACCTTGCCCCGGCTGTTCTCCCACGTGTAAGGCACATCGCATTGCCAGGCCCGGCAGGAAGGAAAGACCACCCATTGCCGCTTCTCGTACTTGCAGATGCCCTCTTCGGCAAGGAACTGGTGCAACTGTCGCGGCGATATGCCGAGTTCGTCAGCGATGCGCGTGCTCTTGAACCAGTCCCTGTTCTCGATAAACTCCTCGTAGAATACGATTTTCGGCAGGGATTCACTCACCACCTTCCGCAGTTCCAGAATCAGTCTCGTCGCCGATTCCATATCCTGCGGCATGGGACAATCCATACAGGGCAGACCGGGTGCCGCCACCCTGGGGCGTTCGCGTACGATTGTCTTCCCTCGTTTCACGGAGAGTTTGCCGATAGCCTCGCCCAACCATTCCGCCAAAGACAGGTCAGGGGCGATCCATCTGGCCAACGGTATGACAAGCGGTGATTCCAACCAGGTCGCACCGTGCCCCCGCCCCCGTGTGGTGAAGACTTGCGACTCGTATTTCCCGGTATGTCCGTTGCCGGCCATTTCCCTGCGGAGCATATCCGTGGAAGCGATGCGTAGCCATTCAGACGGGATTTTCCCGAAGTGCATCGTGATCTGCGTGGCGTTGACCATCAGCTTGTCGCCGACACGCCGGAACGTGACGGGGAACCCTTCCTCGAAGTGCATGACGATGTCGTCCTGCGGGACGGCGTGCAGCTCCCCGGCTTCCAGTTCCAGAAGCTTGTTGCCCCACACTTCCAATTCATCAAGCAGGTCACGGGGTATAATAGTCTCCTTGCGTACCAGTTGTAAAAGCCGGCGCATATCGATGGGACGGAAACCCCACTGTTCCCTGCCGTTTTTCCGGAAACTGATTTTCAATGCCGTCGGGCAAACACGGGCGATGGCGCCGTTTTCAAGCAGTTCGTCCCGCTTGAGTATATCGCATATATCCACGGCGCAGATATGGAGCTGGCCGTTATGGTTCCGGGAAACCCTTATGTTCCAGTCCCGGAACGGAACATTCCTATTTTCCCTCATAGGTATTTCCTCCTTTCTTTTGGTTATCAGACTTACGTTTGTTTTCAAGCAAGGCTCTCTTATGTGCCATCTTGCGCACCGGATAGTACGTGCGTTTCTCGCCGCAAAGGGCGTCATAATCTTTCAGCATCAGTGTGCCGAGGTCGGCCAGCTCGATTTCCACATCCGGATGCAGATGCCTGAAATAGAGTCCGCCGCTGCATACATACTTGCCCGTGCAACAGAATGAGATAGCCTGCAAGTTGCCTTTTGTCAATTCCGCCGCGCTGTGCAGCGAGCGCGTGACCGCTACAAGAACCTGTGCCCCGTTGAAGATGAGCACCATCTTGGGTCGTTTAAATGTGCTGCGTCTCATGTTGTTCTAAAATTTGCGTTAATTCCTCCTTTGTAAATCTAAGACCGGCAGCCTGTACCAGCCAAGTGTCTGAAACCGTAAATCCACCGGACAGCAGTTCGTCCACGCGCTCCAGAAGGTAGACACCGAACGCGGGATCGATGTAAACGACAAATAATAGAGCCAGACATTCATCAATTAACAGGTGTCCCGACGCCTCGTCACGGATGATCATCTTTTCCCTGTCTATTCCGTAGCGTCTGCCAACGCCGTTGCCCAGTGATGGAAAGCGACACGGAAATCACGGACATTATGCCGGCGTGCATCTCCTTTGGCCTGGATGAAGCGTGTCGCGTCGAAATAGACCGGTCCGTCTTCCCGTAACGTTCCGAAAAGCAGATCGGGGAACTCCCTGTACCGGATTATCCGGCAGGGAATCTTTTCTTCTTTCATGTTCTCTTTTTCATTGTTCTTGGATTTGTATCTAACGTGGTGCAAAGATATATCTTTTTAATATGAAATACACTATAAATATATACATAAATTACACTTTTAATAAATTGTTAATCACTGATAATAAGATATTTACAACATAAATAAAACCGAAATATCTATATATTTAAGTTGTATATTTCGGTTTGTAAATCAAGCATTAAGAGTCCCGTTCTCCATATATTCTTTTAGCCGTAAAAACCTCTCTTGAGGATTGTCTCTACTCTTTGAACAAGAAACAAAAAAATTATGGCTACATCGGACAAATCATTTAACGGGGAACTCTTGGAGAGTATTTTTAAGACCTCCAAAAAGACAATTCAGGAGTATGTCCGCGAAATCGAGCGCAACAACGCTACCGTTCATGCCGTCAGGATACCGGCTCGGGATATATTCTCGATGACCGCGCCCGGCTCATTGACCTGTATGAAGCCTGCCTGCAACAGGACGCTCATATACGTTCCGTTGTCGAGACACTGGAAAGCCAGATTCTCGGCGACCGCTATATGCTTGCCCGTGTAAACGAAAAGGGAAAATACATCAAGGACGTGGCGAACTCCCTGAAGATACAGGGTTCGCAGTTCGACAAGATAATCAAGGGCATAGTGGAATCCAAGCTCTACGGGTACACCCTGCTTGAAATCATGCCGCATACTGACCCCAGAACGGACAAGCTGGCGGAAGTCAACATCATCGAACGGCGTAATGTGTTGCCGGACCAGAAAACGGTACTGAAGCGGCAGGGACTGTGGGAGCCGCATTGGGATTTACATGACCCGGCATATTACCGTTGTTATGTACTGGTAAACTCCGGCGACTTGGGACTTTTTTCCGCCACGACCCCTTTGATACTGGCCAAGAAATTCACGGTGGCCAACTATGTGAACTTTTCCCATACTTACGGACAGCCGATTATCCACGGAAAGACGGTCAGCGAGAGCAACGCCGACCGCAAGAGGCTGGCTAACGAGATAGCCAACGCGGCACAGAACAAGGTGGTGGTTACCGGCATTGAGGACGAGGTCGATATCAAGACATTCACCATGTCCAACTCGGAAAAGATATATACCGGGCTTATCGAGTTTGTGAACAAGGAAGTTGCCAACCTCGTGCTCGGCTCCGAGTCGATGGCCGGAGGGATGCAGTCGTACGTGGGTTCCACGAAAGCACACCAGGACATTTTCCGCGACCGTATCGAAGTCTACCGTCGGTATATCGAAAACGTCATGAACGAGGAGATAATCCCCCGCCTGGTGGCTATCGGGTATATCCCCGGAGGATTGGAGTTCCGGTATTCGAACCGGATAGAGATGAGCAACGAGGACCGCATCAAGCTCTATTCGCTGATCACGGACAAATATGAAGTGGCGGCCGATGAGATCGAGAAAGAGTTCGGTATCAATGTGGGCCGGCAGCTCAATGTTATCCCGGGATTAGGTTTCGGAGCCGAAGGCGGCTCATCCGGTCTCAGCCACAACGACCGGGGCATCATGTCGGACGAGGAGTATTTCCGGCGTTACGGACGCCCCCGGGGGGCGAAGGTCGGAATTTTCTGCGGGGAGCGGAATAGAAGCCCGTCTTCCGCTCCCGGACAACGCTCCGTTCAGGGCTGTCAGGGCATCTGCAACCACGGAATCCGATACGGAAAAGGAGTATCGTGTCATTTTCGATGCATTCCGCAGGCTGATCCTCTATTGGGAGAACAGCGCGGAACGTCTCGACATTATAGAGGACATCATCACCCTGCGTGCCTCTTTCCTCATAGACCGTGCGCTGACAGGTCTGCGAATCGATATGGACCGGGCATTGGAGATACTGAAAAATCACAACTCCTTTACAACAGAGAGGGAACGGCAGCAGCGTGACATCCTGATTGCAGCTATAGACAACCTGGTGGATTTTGCCGCGGCAGAGGAGTATGCCATGCTCGGGGAACTGCCCGAGACAGCGGATGAACAGGACATGGAAGCATACGAAAAGATATGCCGCAGGTATAACCTCGTCCATGCGGAGGAAGAGAACAACCAGGTATTCTTCGCGGCCTCGATGGCCGCATGGTGGATGGCGGTGGATATGGATACCGTGCTTACCTACATGACACAAGGCGATGAACGGGTACGTGCCTGGCATCTTTCATTGGAAGGGATTTCCTTCCGCAAATCCGAGTTTCCTCCGGAGCTGATACCGCCGATCGAATGGGGATGCCGCTGCTTTCTGGTCGCGGAGGGGTTCGCCGCTGTCCGGGCGGCTTTGCCGGATAAGGGAGACTATCTGGAAAAGGTGGATCCGGTCTTCCGGGAGAGCCTGGCAACCGGCGGGCGTATCTTTTCCGATGCGCACCGCTATTTCTCCGTCCCGCTTCCGGGTTACATGAATGATATTGTGAAACGCATTAAAGGAAAGTTCGCCTATGCCCAAGATAACGCTTGATGAGTTTTGCAGCCACTGGGTAAGCAGGACCAGTACGCGCGTCATGGCCAGCCGGCTGGAGTTCAACGTATTCGACTTCGCAACTGCTGCCGGTGACTATACCAGGCAGCAGTTCGTGTCCTCATTCGCTTCGGGGGGATTCAACGGTAGCAAATGGGCGCCTCGTACCTCCAAATGGGGAAAGAGGTTCACCCATCCTCTCATGAACGATACGGGGACTCTGGCCCGGAGCATACAGTCGGAAGCCGGCCGGACAGACATAGTGGGACGGCGTTCGGACCGTACGCGCATCTTCCGGAAAGGCGCCAGGTATTGCATGTGGACTACGGAAAAGAGCTTTCCAGTCAAGGGCAAGCGGGGACGCAGCAAGGAGCGTTACGGGCATTATGCCGCCATACACAATACCGATCCGAAGTTCGGGCTGTACACGGTAAACCAGTATTCCACGCGCCGTCCCGTACACCGGCAGTTCATCGGATTCTCACCGAAGACGGACGACTATATCGCCGCCCATTTCATAGATATGATTTTTAAAGGATTTCCACACCAGCCGTTATGATAAAAGACAAACACCCAGCACCACAGCCCGCACAACCGTCGGCACCGGCGGAGAGCCTGCCTGAAGAAGTTTCCGCGAACCCTTTCGTGGAGATATACCGGGCCGTTAAGCGGGCTGTCCTGACCCTGCGGGAGAATCCGGACGACCCGTTGTCGCCGCCCCTGTTCAAAACCGTCGCTATCGACAACGGCCAGTTCGCCCGCATTGTCCGTGACGATAACACGGAGTATGAGACTGTGTTCCCTGCCGTGTTCATCCACTTTATCAACGTGAGGTACCTGGTACAGCAACAGCGTATCGGTGAGGGACGCGCCACCATGCGCGTGCGGTTTATCCTGAATACGCTCAACAATGCGGACGAAGACAAGGAATGCGAGGCGTTTCTGGTCTTCCAGCGGCTCAATGTAGCCATACAGGATGCCAAGAACCATGAGCCGGCGCTGAGCGAGCGGTGCAACCTGACCTATTTCGACATGCCGCTTTCAACCAATATGTTGCAGGCGTACTGGATAGACTACGAGGTATGGTTCAGGGAATCTTCCGCGTGGAAATACAGGGACTGGGTAAAAAGGTATGTGGTCATGCCCCCGTTCACCCAACACAGCGATGCGCCGCAACATGACAGCGGCGGACACGGCTTCCATCCGCGTCCGGAACATGACGAAGTATCTGGTTTTTCGGATACCGGATCGGAAAATTGAAATCCATGCAGGAGATTTATCCGCACTGCGTATAAACAGACATGAATCAGCAGATAATACAAGACTCATGATACATTTTCTGTACTTGCTGAATTTAGAATGTTCAGCATGCCGGTCTTGATACAAATAGTTGCAACCGGTCTGTAATTTGAACAATCTATTATACTGTAAAGATAATCGCATTTCCATAAATGGATGGATTCTCATATTTCCACTTCCATAAATAGCAGTGCAAAACCTTTTCTTTTTCCACCGCCTACTCTTGTTCAAATAACCCTTGCATATGGATATGAACACACTTCAATATGTCGTCGGAGAGGCGAAGGCAGGCCAGCCGGCTGTTATCCGTTTCTTCGGTCGCGTGACGGAAGAGACGACCTCACGTTTCAATGACGAGTTCGACTTTTTGGAAAATATCATCCGTCCCTCCTGTATCCGCGTGTTGATCAACTCGGAGGGCGGCAGTGTCCTTTACGGCATGTCCACCTATTCCACCATCGCCAATGCCACGGTGGATACGGAATGTATCATCGAAGGGGTCGCGGCATCGATGGCCTCCATCATCTGGGCGGCGGGCAAGCGTTCTCTCATGCGTGATTATGCCATACTGATGATTCATAACCCGATGTTGCCGGACGATGACGGAGGGGAACCGTCGGACATGGTAACGGCTTTTACCAAACAGATCGAGACGATTTACCGGAAACGGTTCGGCCTGAAAGCGGAGCATGTGCGGGCCATCATGGACGGACAGGCAGGAAAGGACGGGACCTATTTCGACGCACAGGCTGCCGTCAAGGCCGGCATCATACCTGCGGAGCATGTCATCCATACCTCGAAGCAGCTTTGCCGTAAAGTGCATGACGAGATAGAAGGATTGACCGATACGGCCGCCATCCAGGAACTGATGAGCCGTGTCAGCGCGGGAAATAAACCTTTCAAAGGCATTGAACCTACTCTTACAGAAACGGAAAACGATATGGCAAACGAAAACAAGACACAAGGCTTTGAGTACGGGGCGATTGCAGCCTCGCTGGGCATGAAGGACGGTGAGGTCAAGGACGTGATGGCACGTATCTCTGAACTGGCCGCGATGGAACCCAAATACAGAGAAATACAGAAATCACTGAGCGACGCGCAGACCGTCATCGCCGGAAAAGACGCCTCCATCCGGAACTTGCAGACAGACCTGGCCGCAGCGACGGCACGCCTTTCCGCCTACGAGCAGAAAGAGAAGGACGAGCAGGCTTCCCGTATCGAGACATTGGTGGAGAATGCCATTGCAGAAGGCAAGATTGACCGTGAGGCGAAAACGCAGTGGGTGGAGATGGCCGGTTCCAACTTCGAGTTGGCGGAAAGCACGCTGGCTTCCATTCCCGCGCGGGAGAAAATCTCGAAGGAAATCGCCGATGACCCTGCCAACATCCAGGCCACGGCGGAAGCGACAAAGACCGCCGAACAGCTGATGGCCGAGAAGGTGGCGGAAGTGGTCGGTGCGGATTTCAAGTTCCGAAAGCTCTGACAGACTATCCGCGGCGTCCGCCCGATTTTAACTGACATGCCGGAGACCGCAGTGTCTCGCGCGGAAACAGCAGGTATCCGCCAGTCGGCCGAGTTTCATTCTTCAACGGAAAACTTAAAACGACAATGGCTGATACAGTAAACTTTCTTCAAAACGGGTATAGCGGCGAAGTACTTGAGGACTTGCTGACCTATACCGTGCAGGGCAATGATACAGTCCGCGAGGGACTGATTCATATCAAGACGGGCATCCAGCACCGCTATACGCTTCCTGCCATCAAGCTGGGCAACATTATCCAGGACAACGTGCCGACCCCACAACCCATCCACGGAGCCAAGGGCGATGACGGCACGAACGAGTACCAGTTCACCGAACGCCATCTTGAGCCGTCCGATTTTATGGTCTATCTCGAGTTTAACCCGAGGGACTACGAGAAGTACTGGCGTTTCGCGCAGCCGGAAGGCAATCTCGTGTTCCGCGAGCTCGACCCGAAAATCCAGGCGACGATGCTCCGTCTCCTTATGGACAAGAAAAACGAGTATATCGGAAACGCCATCTGGACTTCCGCCCGCGGAGGAGAGACGGTGGCCAAGATTACCGCACCGGAAGGCTGCACGAAAATCGGAGCCAACAAGGAGAAATATTTTGACGGGGTCATCAAACGGATCCTCGACAATGTGAACTCCTCCGATGCCGAGGTGGTTGCCGGAGGGCAGTGCATCATTTCGGGAACGACCGAGCTGACGGACGGGGCCGCGGTGGAGGCGGCGCTCTATGCGATGTGGAGGAAATGTCCGAAGCAGATCCGAAAGAAGACATCTCTGACCTTTGTGGTCGGATGGGACGCCTGGGACGCGTATGACCAATATATCTCGGACAAGCAGGTCAAGTATTCCGAGAATACCGAGGTCAACCGCTATCGCTTCAAGGGCAAGCGCATCGTCCCGGTCGTGGGAATCCCCGAACACACGATGGTGCTCGGCGAGTTCTCCACCGGCATGGACTCCAACCTGTGGATGGGGGTGGATTACGCGAACGACACGGACATCCTGAAAATCGACCGTCTGCAGGCCAACTCCGAGCTGTTCTTTTTCCAGATGCGCATGAAAATGGACGTGAACATCGTCCGCCCGGCGGAGATCGTGGTCCATACCGCCTACAAGAAGAGCGAATAACACACCTTTCTTCATTCTCAATATCCACCCGGGGAGCGGAGGCAAGGCCCCGTTCCCCATTTTCATTCTACTGTTATGGCAAAGAAAATCAACACGGAGGAAACTCCGCAGACAGACAACAATAATATTCCTGCACCGGAGGCTCAGGCGGTGCCCGTTCCGGAAACGGCATCGGAAAACCTCGGGACAGGCGGCGAGACTGAAGACAGGCTGCCGGCCAAGACCGCGGGGAAAGGGAATGCAGGGTCGGAGGAGACGACAGAGCCTCACATCCTGTCCCTGTTGAAAAAGTTCCCGGCATATCCGTCGCTGTACATCGACACGCACGGAGGAACCTATGCGCCGGACACGGCGGCCGCCATCAGGGGCAAGGCCGTACTCTACAGGAATCCTTTCTACAACGAACTTAAAAAGAAATCATAATGGCACTCGGTAATGTATTTATCAAGGATGTGGACGGCAATATTCCTTACGATACCGGCTCGTCGGGCGAGAAGGTGACGGGACTGCTGTTCGACGTGTCCCTCCAGCCGACGCTTTTCACGGAGGGGTATGGTAAAACCAATGAGACCAGGCTCAAGCCTGGCGATGTCTGCTACATCACCTCGTTCAAGTCCGCCGTGAACGACTTCGGTATCATCGAACGTGTGGAGGCAACCGACGAGGAGGAGATGAATGTCAATTTCCTGCACGGCATCCCGGCATACCATATCCGTGAATTTTTCCGCATGTCCGGCAATCCGGGCGGTTCAGGAAAACTCTACGTGATGCTCGCGGACTGTTCGGCGAACTGGGATGCGCTGGAAATCATGCAGCGTGCTGCCGGGGGTATGATCAACCAGATAGGCATATGGACGGAACAGCCGCTGTGGAAAGCGAACGGCGCATCGGAACAATACAACCTCAATCTGGTAAAGGGGCTCAACGACGTGGCCGTGGGGCTTGCGGAGCAGAACCAGCCGCTCTCGCTCATCCTTTCCGCCAATCCTTCCAATACGGGGGCGGATACGACTGAGGGGCGTCAGATTGACCTGAATAAAATACCTTCATGCATCTGTGAATCAAGCCGTATCAGCTGTATATTCGGCCAGGCGCATCACGAAAAGATCTCCACGATGCAGATGTGCAACAGGAACCATACGCCCGTGGGATTTTTGGGAGCGGTTATGGGAGCCATAGCAAAGGCCAACGTGCACGAATCCATCGCATGGGTCAAGCAGTTCAATCTCTTCGCGGACGATTTCCAGGAAATAGAGTTGGGGTTCGGGGACATCAACCTCGACGAGGCAGAGGAGAACTTCCTCAGCCTGAACCGGTACGAGTCACTCTCCCCGTCACTGCTGGACGAACTCGACGATAAGGGGTATATTTTTCCCATCAAGTATGCCGGCCGCGAGAACGGGATCTACATCTCGAAAGACCAGACATGCTCACATGGGGATTTCCGTACCATTGCCCGGAACCGCACCATCAACAAGAGCCGCCGTGCCGTGCGTGCAGCCCTGCTGCCGTATGTGAACTCACCGCTGATGGTCAATCCTTCAACCGGGTTCCTCGCCCCGTCGAAGATTACAGCTTTCAAGACACTCATCGGGGATATACTGGCCAAGATGCAGGCGGCGCAGGAAATTTCAGGATACGCCGTCACTATCGACCCGAACCAGAACGTGTTGGTGGACGACACGCTGCGCATCTCCTATGTCCTTGTCCCGGTGGGCGTGGCCGTGAAGATTTATGTAGAGGAAGGACTGTCATTAACCGCAAATAAGACATAGCATATGGCAATAATCAACAATGTAGCATACTCGTGGTCGATGATAACCCTGTCATCGACCGCCCTGGGAATCGATGAAGGTTCCACGACCCTTGAAGGCGTGTCGGCCATCAAATGGTCGAAGAAGCGCAAGGTCGAAAGTAACTACGGCATGGGAGGACGGCCGGTGTCGAGGGGGTTCGGGAACATTACCTATACGGCGAGCATCACGATGGACTATGCCACGCAACAGCTGTTGCGTTCGGTGTACGGCTCGCTGCTCGAAATCGGCGAGTTCGACCTGATTATCAGCTTTGCCAACCCGATGGCCGGCGAGGACTGGACAACGACGACCGTAACGCTCAAAGGTTGCATCTTCACGGAGGATTGTCTCGAGTCACAGCAGGATGATACCAATATCACCCATGAATTCGATCTCAACCCGTTCGATATCCAAATCGGCTCGGGTGATACAATCTAAGCTGTCATGGATGTAACTTTCGAGGGGAAATCTTCTACCGGAAAGAACGAATGGCTCACGCTCCCTGCCTGCTTCGGAGGCTGGGGCCGTTCGATTTGGATCCGTGTTCGCCCGTAAACCGCCCATGGGATACGGCGCGACATCACTATACCATTGAGGATGACGGCCTGCAACAACCCTGGTTCGGACGTGTGTTCTGCAATCCTCCCTATGACACTGCACTGATTGTCCGGTTTATCCGCAGGTGTGTCGAACACAGGAATGCCGTCGCGCTCACTTTTGCCCGCACGGACACGCGCCTGTTCCACGAACTGATATTCCCAAACGCCGATTCAATACTCTTTATCAAGGGACGGCTCAGTTTTTACCATGTTACGGGGGAACAGGGTGGTACGGCCGGAGCGCCGTCATGCCTGATCGCCTTCAACAAAGAAAATACCGCGGTTCTGGAAACATGCGGTATCGACGGGAAGTTGGTGAAGCCACGACTTCAATAGTCAACCATAAATTTGTTACATAATAACCCGTCTGTTTGCCGGATATTGACCTTGGCTGACAGACGGGATTTATGTATGGCAGACTTAAATCGAAATATGCGCTTCCTTATCGAATGACGTATGCTCGTTACTGAACACATAGCCCAACTGGTTGCATATGCACCGGGTGTTTCCGATGACCTTATTGATATTGCGGTGCGAGTGGCCATATATCCAGTATTCAATCGGACTGTCTGCAATGAAACCGCCAAGCTCCACGGTAAATGCCCCATTGAGCGGACTGCCCTTGAACTCCGGCGCCATCAGTTCGAATGACGGTACATGATGAGTGGCGACAATGAGATGTCTGGCAGTACTTTGTTTTACGCTCTGTTCCAGAAAACGGAAACAGCGCGAATGTTCGTCATTGAACCTTGTCCAGTCCAGCGGTTCGCTGCCGTAACGCATCCTGCGGAAATCTGTGATGGCTGCCTCAGTTTCATAGGCATCCTGCAACAGGATATGTGACCACAGTGTGGTAGCGATCAATTCTATATCGTTACCCAATGGGATAACGGCATTATAGTGGCAGGTGATGTTTTCCCTGATTTTGAGCGACCAGCCGTTATACAGCTTGTCTATGTCGAACATCTTGTAAAACTCGTGGTTTCCGGGAACCACGATGACCCGGCTGTAATTTCCGGAAGCCCAGTCCCAGAACGGATGTCTGGAGTAGTTCTCATCTCCGATATATCCTATATCTCCGGCAAGGACAAGCACTTCTCCGGCAACAGCCAGCGGGTTGTGCTTCAAAAAACTGCTGTTCTCCCGAAACTCGAGATGCAGGTCGGATGCGTATTGGATTCTCATTGTTGTGTTATGAAATTGGCTTCAAGTTGTTCCAATAACTGTTCTCCGGAAATGCTTTTAAGTCCTGCCGATTTGAAAAAATCAGAGTTTGGCACTTCTTCTTTGACAGCCAGGCAAAACCTGTCAACATCTTGTTTAAGCGAATCAGGAACTTCGTAGGTGTCGGCAGGAGCAAGCATGGCAACCAGCCGGAATACATCTTTCTTGTGCTTGACGATATGTTTGCTGTCCACTTGTTCTCCATTGCTTTTCCGCTCGGTCATTTCTAAATAGGCCCTGCATTTCAGACAGATAAGACTTTCAATGTTCGCAATATGTACGCCCTCCTCCAACGTGCTGTGTTCAATGGTATAATTATAATAGTCATCATCCATCAAAATGGCTGACAGACTTGACAGGTCATCATCAACCGGAATGGGGGTAATGTGGGCATCGTCCGGGAATTTGACAACCCCGATATTTCGTGAAAAGAGTTCTATCTGATACGGGAAATCCGGATTTCCCGGTTCCTTGAACCTGTAATATTCATGCCTGCATTCCCCGTTCCCGGTTCCCTTATTCCTTTGTCTGTACCCTGCGGTTTTTACAAACTCCCAGAATTTTGCAGCAAAATCCGAAGACAGCGCCTCCACAATCAGTATAATGTCTATGTCCTTGGTCGCCCTTGGAGTTTGTGCATATATTTCTTCATACATTTCACAGGCAGTACCACCTATGATGACATAGTTTCCTTCATATCCGGTGAAAAACTCCCTGAATTTATCAATTCCTCTTACCATATCATATTATTTATCATAGTTTCCAATTCTATTTGAATGCGTTCATCATCCATATCCTTCATGGCCAGAAATAAAGACAATTTGTCTACAATGCCGTTTTTTGAGAAAAAACATGGATTGTAACGCCATATCTCTATGCGGGTCTCGCCATATTCCTTGTCTGTCCGGATTTGCAACCGTCGAGCTTCTTCTTTTGCAATGGCATAAGTGTCATTTTTTTCCTTGTTCAGCATTGAATATTCCGACAAGGCATTTACTCCACTAATACAAAATACTTCATCAGGCAGACTATCGGTATATACAATCCGCTCGATGGGGTTTGCCAGGAACGGCAACATCCTGTCCCATAATTCACGCTTTTTGAACTGAAATATCATACTCTTTGTCTTGCCGCCGGATAAAGCGATAACTTCTTTATCTTTCAGCCATCTGACCGCCCGGTTTACATTGGCATACGACACGTTGAAAAGATCTGCAATATCATAAGTTCCTTTCCCTTCGAGAGACTTTACTTCAAGATGATAAAGGATTATGCATTGGGCAATTGCAGGAATCTGCGTTTCTTCACCTCCCCCGATATTATTTTTATGCGGTTTCAAATCTATCAACAAATCCGGTATGAACATTTGCTTTTGCGGTATGATGAAATTTACACGATGTCTGACAAGACGCCGTACATTATAGGCCGCCACTGTACGCAATACAAATATTACCGGGCATTGGGCTTTTCGCTCAACCAGTTCTTTTTGTTTCCGCATCTGCCCCGGAGTATATGCAGAACTGTCTGCACTATACAGAAGAACTACGTCATGCCCCAACAAGTTAGCCGTACAAAATGTATAACCGGCAGTAATATTGGCTGGGAATGTATGCAAGACATCCTTTTCGACCGGCCTGATGTCCGCCCTCAAATCAAGCAATTCAGCGATGTACCGGCTTGTCACATCTATAAAATCATCTATTTTGCACATAATCATTTATGTTTGAGAATATGCAAAATTAACGATTATATACTATATATCAAAGAAATATATGAAATATATTCAGCGAAATTTCCTTTAAAGACTGATCTGGGAATATCAGGAGCAAAGAAGTTTTTTGTATAACATATGGATTACAAGTGAATAAGAACCGTGTCTTCAACCTTTCCACGATTCTTTGTCCTACTCTTTCGGTGAATCAAAACAAATTCGATATGGACGAAAAAATGCTTTCATTGGAACAGGAGATCAAGATCAAGGAAAAAGCCCTCAAACTGAAAGAGGAGAAGAAACTCCGCAAGATTTGTCCGATGGTCGTTTTCGGAGACACCGCAAACGGCGAGAAAGAGATTTATGTGGCCTACATGTCCGAACCGAGCTTTCCGCAGTTCAGCAAATTCATGGCCGCTTCCAAAAAGGACGAGGTAATCGCCATGCGCACGTTGGCCCGCGACTGCTTCGTGGACGGAGATAAGGAACTCGTGGACGACGAGTCGCTCTTCCTGTTCGGTCTGATGGGACAGCTTTCCGAGCTGATCACCACCCGCCAGAGTGTCCTGGTAAACTTATAAGCCGGTGGGTAGTGACCGACGAGCAGCGCATCCGCCAGCGGATGATCTATGTCCGCCACTACTTTCCCGGCGTCAACCTCGACACGATTTCCGACGAGGAGTTCGCGATGCTTTCCGAAGAGGCGTTGTGGCTGCACGAGCAGATGCTCATCAGCCGTATGCCCGTTCCGATGTCATTGCCGGAGAGGACTCCTTGACCTGCCGCCGTAAGCTTCCGGTTTGCGGCGGCCTTCGTTTCATAATCTCCGCCCTTGCGGAAAGACTATTCTTTTAACGCAGTACCCATTACCATGGCTCAGGAACAGAACTATCAGGTCAACTACTCCATCAACGTGGATGCCTCTCAGGGCACCAAGCAGGTTATCGCCTTCGGTGAGGCGGTAGGCAAGCTGGTACAGGCGAAAGCGTCCCTGACTCCGGCCGTCACGAACATCAAGAATATGATGGACGAGATAGACCGCGTGTTCCGCACCAAGAACGGCAAGAAACGTAATTTCGATTACCGCCTGACCATCGATACGAAAAAAAGCGAAGAGAAGCTGGAACGTATCAAGGGGTTACTCACGGATATTTCCACGCTTTCCAAAGGCATCAGCTGACCATCAATGCCGGTCAGGCTTTGGACAGCAAGAAAATCAAGCCAACGCCAAAAGCCTTTACGAGAAAAAGGCTGCCGAGATACGCAAAGCGGAGATCGAAAAGAATGCCGCCTCGTCCGTTGGCACGATGGCAGACGCGCAGAAACGCATTACCAAAGCCATCGGGAAAATCAACTCCGCCCTGGTTTCCATGGAACGTGACCGGGAACTGCAAATCAAGACCGGGACGGCGGAAAACAGGTTGCAGCAGATACTTTCCCTATTGGGTCGTATCAAAAGTGCTTCTGTCATTTCTTTCAACATGCAGGGAGGCATACCATCCGAAGGACTCACACCTTCCGTTCCGGTGCCATATGCTCCGCAGGCCTTCGTAATGCCCGAAAAGGCCCGGCAAAAACTGATGGAACGGCTTTATGCAGGACAGCAGCTGCATCGCCAGAAACTGGTCCACGCGGAGGAGCTCTTTACCGCAGACCAGCGCCGTAAGGCGGCTCTGGCAGAAACCGCCGCGGCGGAAAAGCGGCGTGCCGATGAAGCGCGGGCTAAAGAACGGGAGTGCAAGAATGCCGCCCGTGCTGCGGAGAAAATACGCCGGCAGGCAGAACAGGCACGCCGTAAGGCAGAAACGGAACGTATAAAGGCCGAGCAGGCTGCAAGACGGCAGGAACAGCGCAATGCGATGCAGTCCGTCAGGCTCATGCAGCGGGAACATACTGCAGCCGGTACGCTCTACCGCAGTAAACGCCGTGCCGCCATCAACCGTATCCAGTATTCGAAAGCGCCGTCACTCAGGAACCTCCCGTTCGCTTCGATGCTCAATGCCTATATGGGTTACAGCCTGATCCGTTCGGAACTGACGAAGGCCATCGACTATTCCAACATCATGGAATCGGCACATTCCATCCTCCGTGTGGCGGACAGCGACCTCAAGACATTCGAGACCCGTTTTGACAGTATGGCCCGTCATGTCCGTAAAATCGGCATCGACACGAAATACACAGCCGTGGAGATTGCCGGTGCCGTCAAATACCTGTCGATGGCGGGCATGAATATCGAGACAATCAACAAGTCCATCCGCCCGATCACGAACCTGGCACTTATCGGTGACAACGACGTGTCGTATATCGCCGACCTGGCCACGAACATCATGGCCGGTTATGATATCCATAACGACAGCATGGACAGCGTGGCGGACATTATCTCCTCCACCATTTCCCGCTCGAATGTGAATATCGTGGAGATGGCGGAGTCATACAAGATGGCTGCCGGTTACCTGCGTATGGCGGGCGTGGACTTCACGGAAAGCAGTGCCGCCATCGGTCTTTTGGGCAATATGGGTCTGAAGGGAACGCTGGCGGGAACCTCGTTGCGTGCTCTTTCCACACGTTTTGCCAAACCTACCAAGGAGGCACAGGAAGTTCTGGACCGCCTGGGCATCCGGTTCACGGAAATGCGCGACATCGAGGGGGTGCAGGTCGAGAAACTCCGTCCTATAGCGGACATTTTCGAGGAATTGAACAAGAAGGGCGCGTCGATGGCGGATGTCCAGGCAATCTTCGGGAAAATTGGCGGTAACGCGGCGATGATGTTCCTGAAGAACTACGACAAACTACGAGAACTGACTTCATATAACCGGGGGTCCCAGGGCGTTTCCTCAGAACTGGCATTGGTAAAGCAGAATACGACCAAGGATTGTGGGCGCAGGTGACCTCCCAGCTGACCGAAGGTTCATGCAGGCATACGAGGTGTTGGAACCCTCTATCCGCACTGTGCTCCGCACTTTTCTGGCAAAGTTCAAGGCTCCGGAATTTACCCGTGGCCTGGTGTCCATCGGGAATGCCTTGTTGGACATCTTCACCGTGATCGGCAATATCGGCGCATGGGTGACCCGCAATTTCCATTGGATAGAACCGCTTGTCTTTACAGGCGTTGTTGCGACCCGGCTGTTCAAGGTGGCGGGAGCCTGACGAATATCGGCATCGCATGGGGTTTATCGGCAAACAGTCTGCGGCCACGACATCAATCAGTGCCGTGCAGGGGCTGCTGGGGGCGGGTGGTATCGGTAAGGTTTCGTTTGCCCAGAAGCGGGCCATCGTGTCGGCCATGCAGTCCGCAGGCGTGGCGGGACGGGGAGCGATGAACCGCGCCTTGATGGCCGGGGGCGGTGTCATCGGAGCCAAAGGAGTCCTGCAGTCGCTGTTTGCCACACAGGTGGCTACCGGCAGCGGACTGACCGGTGCTGCCGCCTCGTTGAGTGCCATCAGTACAGGCGCGGTTGCCGCCACGGCAGGTATAGCCGCATTGGTCGGGACTTTGGGATGGGTGGCTTACAAGACTGGAAGATAAAGGAGGCGAAGGATGCCGTACTGGAAGAGATCGAATCGAACCGCAAGTACCGTTATCCGTCCATAGAGGCACTTTACTCCTCCCTGAGCGAGACCTATAACATGGCTGTCAAGACAAAGCGTGCCGTGGACGAGGTCGTTGCCGGCAAAAGTATCGAAGAGGCTTCGGGACATAAAATCGGAGCCTTCACATCCACTGGTGGGCCGGGTTCTTGGGGGAATTTGCCATCGCTTCATCTGAGGGGATGGTATCGCGAGACCATGTGTATAACATGGACAAAGCCCGTCAGGATGACATAAGGGATGCGCTTGTCACCCTTGCCAAACGCGACAGCCAGACACGTATCGATGCCGCGTACGCCGAGTTCGGGAAGATGGGTACGGTATTGGAAGTGGACGCTTTCCTCAAGACGGTAAAGGAGCGTTTCGGGCAACAGGAGAAGGATCTCGACAAGTCTTTGTGGCGTATGCAGGATGGCAAGGCCGTCTATGTGAATGATATCGGGGACAGGTCGGAAGCGGTTGCCGCCCGCACATACGACTATGCCCGGTACATGAACACGCAGACCGTTCCGGAGATTGTGCGTGCCGCCACCGCTTATCGGAATGCCATATCGAGTGCCGCCAATGCGCATGAGCTGATGCGTAAGGGAGGGTTCGACTTTGACCAGTTCAGGGCCTGGGGATTCGAGCAGGACGAAAACGGGCTATGGAAACAGCGGGCACTGGGGCAGAACGCCACCGATGCGCAGCGTATAGACAACATCGCGCATCGCAAGCTGGCACATACGACACTCGTGAAGTTCTTTTCATCGCTCCGGCAGACTTTCGGAGGTTCGGCGGAGGCAGCCGAGAACATCCTCCGCGTGGCGGGCTTCACTCCCGACCAGTACGGCAACGAACCGGATTCCAACGATACACGTCCGTTTGCTGTCAACCCGATTACCAACACGCATCTGGATGACGGAGGGGCCGGCGGCAACTATTCCGGCACGGGGCGGTTGTCCTCGGCGGCACCTAAACAGGTCATCGTGAACATAGAGAGCCTGCTCAGTGTCAGGACCATCGACCTGATGAAGTCGAAGGAGGGGCAGACGGAAGAGATACAGAACCTGAAAGAACAACTGGCACAGGCGCTCATCGATGTCGTGCATGACTTCGATGCCTCCTGGAACGCATAAAATGAAAGGATTATGGGAAGACTGATACAAATCGCGGCCTCGACTTTGTTGAGCGGAGGCATACTCAACCACGGTTCGCTTGGCGGATACATCAGCAACGCCACGCGTCTGGCGTTGGGCATGGGGCTTGCCGAATTGCAGGACGGGCAGGTACATTACTTCTCCAGGCACCATGACCTGCTCAAACGGGCAGCCATACAGGTTGCCTCGCAGACGGCTTACGGGTTGCTACGTTCTATCCCCGATACCTCAAATACTGGGAACAGCAGGTGCGGGACAAATATCTTCAGACACAGTCGCAGTCCAGCCTTGCGAACAAGACCGGACAGTACTACCAGCTCATCAGGGAACAGCAGGCGGTGGCGCAGAAGAAAAACCATATCGATTCCATCGTCGGCCGGACAGTGGCGGATTTTCTGGAACTGTCCATATCAGAGGAGGGGAAGTATTATGACAACAGCGAGTGCAAGGTTTTGCCGAACAGCCGGTATGGACTGGTGACATTCGTGGACCTGGGACCGCAGGTACAGGTCAGCAGCCGGAACAATATCCTGCTGACCCGGGTACAGGGGCGGGACTATACCCGCAAGGAATATATATCCGGGGGTGACCTCGAGATTACCATCAACGGCAAGATCACCTCCAAATACCCGGACGTGTATCCCGAGGCGGAAGTGTCCAAGTTTATCAGGCTGGTACAATACAAGGGTGTCATCGATTGCGACAACACGGTATTGCGCCAGTTCAACATTTCACGGTTGATTATACAGGCTATACCTTACAGCCTACGGATTGCCGGAACGTGCAGCCGTATTCGCTGAACTGTGTCGCCGTGGAGCCATCGGAAGCCGTGGAACTGAAACTGGCGGAACAGGAAAAGGTGGACACGGCCATCAAGCACACGAACAAGTGGATCAAGTATGTTAAATTCGGTACGGAGGTCATCGACCCGCCTCGTTGCTTAAACTGACACGTTTATGGGTATAGCTGCAATGGATATCCTCTGCTGTCGCATCACCATCGGGGATGCCGACCCATCCAATCCGATGAGGATACAGAACGGCGTGGAGATTACGGAAGTCCAGTCGCTCGAAATCAACGAGAGTTACAAGAAGCTGATCGGAACGGCCAAAGTGATATTCCCGAAAGGGTCGGTATGCCGCTCCACGATTATCGGGAACGTGACATTGGAGGGCAAGGACGTGTCGAGGATAACGACGGAGGTGATGCAGGACGGTGTCATCATCGAGAAACGCAGCGCGCAGCGTCTGGTTGACGAGACGACATTCAAGGTCGGACAGCGCATCAATATCAAGCTGGGCTACAACGGCGTGCTGAAAAATATGTTCGACGGATACATTACCGGATACAATTCGGACAGCACGCTGGAAATCCAGTGTGAGAATATGGCCTACAAACTCAAACTGAAACAGGCACCTCATTTCGAGACCCCGGCGAAAGGGACGACGGTGAACGAGGTGCTGGAAGGCAAGTATAATATCCTGAAAGATACCGGCTTCAGGATACACTCGGATACGAAGCGGTTTGAGATACATATCGGCAAGGTAAAGGTCACGGACAACTTCACGGTAGCGGATATCCTTTCCGAATGGTCGAAGTACAAGGTCTACTGTTTTTTAAAATACGATGCCGATGATGACGGGGCCATACCGTCCATTGCCGTCGGGCGTCCTTATTCGTCCAGCAAGGCTCAGCCGGTATTCCCGGAGGATGAATCGACAGGACCGTACAGGATATACTTCAACGAGCATGTGGCGCAGAGCAACCTGAAAGTGGTCAAGACCGATCCGAAGTTTTTGGCGGTGACGGGCAAGGCACTCGGGACGGATGAAAAATTCTTTGAGGTGACAGTACGCATGAATCCTGAATACGACCCGGCGACGCCGGGCAGCAAGGAGTTTCAGACGGTCAATGCCACGCAGATTTCAAAAAAGACGCACAAAGTAACGGGCAACACGACGGCATCAGGAGCGAAGACCAGGACCAAGGTGGATTTATCCACATATACCATCGTACCATATATGTCACCTCATGTCGGAATCAATTCCGACCGGCTTGTAGAAGAGACGACGGAATACTTTCGGAATTACAATCTGAACGGAATCACCGGCAATGTGACAGTATTCGGGGATTTCGGACTGTCTCCTGCCGTACAGGTGGAACTGATCGACTACCGTAATCCTTCCAAGAACGGCGTATACCTCGTGGAAGAGGTAACGACTACTTTCGGGGTGGGTGGATACAGGCAACAACTGAGTATTCCGTATAAAATTAGGAAATAAGATTTACCGTTATTCAACAGGAGGAATTTCTATCAATGGTTCTTCGTTTATTACCTTGATAATATTCGGAAGTTCGCTATTGTATTTATCGTCAGTAGAGCAATCAAAACCTTTTCTTCCACTAATGAAATCCGGTGTCGAAGTTTCAAAAGACCCTTTGCGTACAACCGGTATAAATTTAGTGGTTCCCTGATTGTTATATATTTCATGTGATATTATACCCCCTTCATAAGCGGCACCTCCTTTACCGGATTCAGCTTTCTCTTTATACTTTGGAGTCAGAATGCACAGAACTTTAGTTGCCTTACGGATGCTTTCAAGCATAAATTTAGGCAAGTCAGTTCCATGAGGTTGATACTGGTCTATTTGAGCATCAATCCCTCGTCTTCGCAAATCTTTGGCGAAAGTTTGAATCCAATTCATAAAGACATTGTCTTCTACCTCCCACGCATACGAAATCAACACAAACGGCTTGTTTTTATTCACAATTGGTTCTTCCGCCACTTTATTGAGAATTTCAGGCAGAGGCGTATTATCGATTGTAGGAATGTCTACATCTGCCCAAGGATTCAAAGCTTCTTGTATCGCATCTTTTGGAGTATTCATTAGCAGCAGCCTGTTTATTTTGATAGACAAATCTTTGAGGAATTTTTGTACATCATTCTCATCAAGAGCTAAAAATAAAGTCCTATACCATTTAATTCTTGATGTAAATTCTTCCTTTTCCCGCAATTCTGCCATATATTCCCCATATGTATGAGGTAACGACAATGTTGTTAAATATGCCTGATTGTATTATAAAACAATGGTCCATCTACATACAGCGGCGCATAATCATTTTCTTTGTTCGATCCGATAATATTCCAAAGCTGTTCATATATATCTGATCTACTGGTCTCTTTTTCATAAATTGTCCGCTCAAGGGAAATTTTAGGAATAACACACTCTCCCCCATTTATAACATCGGCACCATTCTCCGTAAGAGCTATAAAATCTCTATCTTTTAAGTAGAGATAGCCATTATCAATGAGGGTATTTACCAGGAAATACAATATACCCAATTGATTACGAGTAAATTGCTTTTCAGCTGCAAATCTAAAATTTCTGAGCATGTTACCTTGCCCGGCTTTAAAGCATCTTGATTTTTGAAAGAAATCAAATATATATGTAATATAGGATTCTAAAATTTCTTGTTTCATAAGTAATATCATTGTCTTTGCAAAAGTACAAAATAATTGGCAACCAATAAACTATGCTCCTCCTATTCTTTCAAAAAACTCATGTCTTCAGACAAATCCAACCAGTTGCTTATCCGTGAGGCTATCCGCAAGATAGCCTTGGGACGGAGTATGGAGCGTATCAATCTGGCTCCCGGAGGCATGTCCGGTATCGGTACGGCCCGCATGATACACGGCTATGTAGCAAGATACACGACAACCCCTCGGACGAGGAGTTTTCCGACTACGGCGGTACCATTGATGTCGGCGAGTACCCGGACGAGACGGCCTCCGCCGAACCTGTTATCCATAAAGGCGTGTTGCTCTCGGCCGCCACCAACAGCGAAGGCGGCTTCCTGATCGTCCCCGCACTTTTTTCCGACGTGACCATCTTCATGGATGCCGCCACCCGTTATGCCTATGTGGTTAACTTCTCCCATGTGGATATCCTGCGGCTCAATGCCCGCACGGAAACCGTCATCGGCGTGACCGAAATGGAGGAACTGGATCCGGAAAACGACTCTTCCCCGGACTACGACGAACTGGAAACCACCGGTAACGAGACCTCCACCCACTATACGCCGACTGCCGTCACAACAACCGTCAGGAATGACAAGGACAAGGAAGCGACAACCGTTATCGATGCGGAAAGCATCACGCATACGGTGGACAAGTCTGAAGTCAGACAGACAGCAGATAAAGTGGTACAAAAGGTCAATTCCACGACCGTTGCCGTTGCCGACAACAAGGTGACGCTCGGTGACGAGAATGCCACCGAGCCGCTGGTTCTGGGTAATGAGCTTGCCCGGCTGATGCTCGACTTCCTGACGGAATGTTCGAAAATCATGACTCCCACACTGATGGGCACGATGTCGCCGATCAATATGCCGAACTTCATCTCGCTGACATCACGTATCCAGAAATTTCTTTCCAAGACCAGCTATACCAAATGAGCGTACAACTGCATCCCGATATAGAAACCCTCGACAAGGAGAGCCTGTGCTATTCCATCTATGCACAGCTGTACCATAACTTTTTCAATGCCCAGCAGAAAAAGGACGACGAGCATCCTTACGGCATCGAGGAAGGCGACGAGACCAGCCTGAGACTGAAGAATACCGCTTACGGTTTTGCATCCGCCATTGCCGGAGCCGTTACGGGAGAAGGCGGTTCCGGAAGCGGTGGCTTGCTGTTGGATTACCTGAAAAAATCGGGCGGTGACATGACCGGCAAGCTCAGTGCCAATTACGGTTTCGAAGCCGGCATTGGAAACACCCGTATCCTGGAAACCTATTCGCAGGACATTACCGATCCGGAAGGTGTGGTAACTGCCATCGAGTACGGTATCAGGATTACCGGCAACCTGAAAGTCGGGGGCGACAGCCTGCATATCGGCGGCAGGCAGTTGCTCCGTTACGACGCGGACAAGGCCACCGCTACAATCAACGCTTCCCATATAGACTTTCTGGATGCGACGGTACATTCCAAAGGGGCATGGATTATCGGGGACGAGGATACAGGAATATCCATCTCCCCGACACGGCTGGCCGTGGGCGGGCAGGATGTCTATCATCGTGCAACGCCAATACGGACACGGTGGATTGGATGATGCGGGACGGCATGGTGAGACGGAATCTGACGGTGCGAGGGAGTACGGTCATGGATGGCGGACTGAAAGCCTTGCAAGGCGTGGAACTGGGCGACAAAGGGAAATGTCTGCTTTCGTTTTCGGAAGAGGATGTCGCGCTCGGCGGGTTCCTCTCGTTCCTGGACGGGTTCGGCATCCGGATCGGAGATGTTTCCGTACTGCTCTGTACCGACAAGGACAAGATACAGCTCGGGAGTATCGGTGGTGACCTTCTTTTAGGCGGCGACCATACCCCGAAGATACGCCTGTTCTCTGGCATATCGGACGTGGACGGCGAGTGTCTGATGCTTTCCCCTTACGGAAAGGCTTGTTTTCCGGGCTCGCTGACTGTCCGCCACAACTACGGCGCCGACCTGCTCTCCTCATACCGGGTAGACACTTCCGATGAAGGTATCGTTATCCACAAGCGCTTGCGGATGGGCACAGCAGAGGGATTTATGTTCACAGGCGACAGGGAGCGCGTATCGCTTTCTTCCGAGGTAATCTACGAGGAAGAGGACGTAAGGACGGCTATCCCTCACAGCACGGATTTTTCACACCGTCCGTCCGTGAGCTGTTATGCCCCGCAGAACCGTCACAGCGAATCGTTCCATATCCGCACCGATGCCGATTTCGTTACGGTCGCTGTTCCGTTGGAAGCAGCCGGGCATATCGGAATCCATGCGTCGCCCACCCGGATTACTGACAGAATCCTATACTTGACAGAGGCGTTACGCCTGCAAGCGGTGGAGGACGGTATCCGGCATTACGGAAACAGCGTCTTTACCGGGTCGCTCTCTTCGGAGTTCTTTTCCCCGGGCCTTTCCGGAAGCGGATGGGCTGTCCGCCGGAACCGGACGACAGGAGGCGTCTCCGCCACATTCGACGAGGTGGTGGCCCGCCGTAAGTTCCGCGCCTATGAGTTCGAGGTCGAAAAGACTTCGGTAACCAACGGTTCCTTCTGGATCAGCGACAGCTGTTCGGGAGACACCGTGGAAAAACTGTCATAATCCATGTCCGTATTCCGTTATCCGACATACAAGATCCGTATCGCCCCCGACTCGCAGAAGACACAGGGACTGCAAGCCGGGGATATCATCCGCAGGCAATATGCCGAACGGGAGCGTACCGTCTATTCGCTGATGTGCGTGACAGAAACCGGAACGGAGCTTGTCGGAGACAAGGACGCCCCTTATTTCATCGGGGCATTGCTGGACGGGGACGAACCGCAGGGCGGTGAACTGCTGGACTTCGTGCGGATTACCAACCTGTTCGATACGGCACGTAGCGGCGCCTTGTACCTGACGGCTTCTGACAGCGATTCACCCTATATGGATGTCATCGACGGCATGGCGACCGAACGCTCCCTGTGCTATCCCGTCATGGACGGAGGCATGGCGGGAGTGCCGGACAAGTCCAGGTACGCCGTTTATGGCAGCATGCTGCAAACGGAATATCTGGATGCCGATTCGGAAGCGACACGCATTGTCCGCATTATCCGCAACGCGGAACCGGCAGGAAACGATTCCTTCGGGCTGATGCTGACATTGGAAGAACCGGTCGGATACCCGGAGCGCCTGCTGGTATCGTTCAAGGTCAGGTCTTCCAAAACATCAGGTTCCGTACCGATCCGATTCGGCTATACGAACCGTGAAAAGACGGATGCGGAAGATGAAATCTCCATCGGCCGGGAATGGAAGTACAAGTTATGGGTCATCACCGTGGATTACCCGGCACAGTACAGCCGGAGCCTGTTTCTTGACCTGACATCAAGCCTGGCCTCCGAGTGGGACTGGTGCGAGGTCGCCGACCTGAACATTGTTCGTCTTGCCTCCGTATCCGCTTTCAGCGAGGCGAGCAAGGCCCGTGTGGGAAAGGTCAGCGGCATCATCGATCCGGTCTTCGGCATGTTGGATGGTTACGGGGCCTATTTCCAGAATCTCTATGCCACACGCAATGTCAATATAGCCGGCACGCTTACCGCGGGAGACGAGAACGGTTTTTCAAGCACGTTTTATGTGGGCAAAATCCACAAGAATGTCATACCCGACAGCCTGTCCTGCCGGTTCAGCCATTCGGAAGAGCTGGATGAAACATCTCCCGCCGGACTCGGGCGGTGTGTACGGATAGCCGGAGACAGTCTTCTTGGTGCGCAAAGTGCCGCCTGGCGGGAGGCTCATACAGGAGTCTGTTATTGTTTCTCAGTCTGGATAAAAGCGGAAGATACGGCAGCCATCCGGTTCTATCAGGATGAACATCTTGTCGGTGATCGGACGGTGGCTGCCGGTAAAGGATGGGTCCGTTATAATGTCCCGTTCCTCATACGCGGGTCAGATTCCCCCGTCATGTGTCTCGGCATTGCCGCTTCCGTCCCCCTGTCGTTGTCCGCCCCTCAATTGGAGGCCGGAAGGAACGTGACCCCCTATCAGGCGACCGATGAAGCCTTGTCCTACACGGACGATTACGGTGCCTGGTTCAATAAGGGAGGTATCGGGGGTACCATACAGAATCCCCTGTTGCGGCTGAACGAAGACGGCTCGATCGTTTCACGGGACGGTTCTTTCGTCATCCATCCGGACGGGACGGGCCATTTCGCCTCGGGACGGTTCAAGTGGGGCAAGGATACCATCGAACTGCGCGATGTGACCATCCGCTGGGAAGACCTCGATGAGGAGGCGCAGGAACTGCTCAAGCCCCGTTCCGTCTCCCTGACAGGCGGCACGGCGTTCCATTTCAAGGACGAGCTTTCAGGCGCATGCGAGCCGGAGAATATCCCGCTTGTGGCGACCGAATACAATTTCGAGCCGGAAAGTCGGCAGTGGGAATACCTTGCCGTTGACGGCATATGGAAAGATGCCGGATGCAATGCCACCGTATTTGAAATGACACCCCCGTTTCATGGCTGGGAAGGGCGCGACGTGCTGACCCTCCGCTACACGGCAACATACCGTAATGAAAAAATCAGTGCGACCCATACCTTTTTCAAACTTTACGACGGATCTCCCTCCTATACTGTTTATGTGGAGTCTGAAAACGGCACGACATTCCGCAACGGAATCGTCTCGACGGTACTCCGTGCCAGGGTGTACAGGGGCGGTGAAGAGATTACATCGCTCATTCCCGACGGCAATTTCCGCTGGATACGGACGAGCCGCGATACGGAGAGTGACAGGATATGGAACGCCGCACCGCGTTACGGCAGGGAGATAGAGATAACCGGCGGGGACGTGTGGTGCAAGGCCGTTTTCGACTGTGAAGTGAATATATCAACAACATTACAATAAGCATATGGCAATCAAAGTAGCACGCGGACAAGTCACCATCATCGACCAGAATGATGCTGTCTCCTTACAGGCGTTTATCGGTTCCTCGCAACCGCTGACCCAGGTATTCAACAAGGATACCGGCGCGTATGCCCCCTCGTGGGCGGCATCCCCGTACCTGATATTGACCCCTTCTCTGTTTGTCAGCGGCAAGGCGGCCGTAGACAGATCTCATCCGTCGGCAACGCGGCGACATTGACAGCCGGTGTCAAGAGCGGTTCCGCCAAATGGTACAAGGACGGCACGGTCATAACTTCCGGACAGGACAGCTGCACGATCGGCGCCGCTTCCGCCAAATACGCCCTGACCGTCAAGGCAAACCACATGACCGTTTCCGCCCCGCAGGTACGGTATACTTTCGAGGCAATCTACATCGATGCCAACGGGCTGGAGATTCCTTTCCGTGCGGAGGTACAGTTCACCCAGCATCTGAACGCGGGGGCGATGATTGCCGCCGTGGCTTATGCCCCCGACGGCATTGTCTTCAAGAACGATGAAGTGGCTACGCTCAAGGCGCACTGCGACCTGTGGCGGGGCGCCACCATCGATACGACCAATGTGACCTATGCCTGGGGCATCAAGGACTCTGCGGTATTCGCCAACACGACCCTTACAGCCGAGGCAAAAACCGGTGCGACCACCGTTACCGTCGCTTCCGTCACCAATATGGAAGCCGGGGGTAAAATCTCTATCGGGTCCGTGCAGTACACCATATCGGCAGTAAGCGCTTCAACCAAAGTGGTAACGCTGACTTCGGCACTCACGGGAACCAGCGCTTCTGGCAGTCCGGTATCCTGTCCGTATTACAATGCAATGCTGGGGGCCGGATGGGCCTGCCTGACTTCCGCCAATCCCCGTGGAGTGACGGCAGGCTGGACCACGAACGAGATTACCATTACGGCGGATGCCGTGCTGAATTTCGAGACATTCAAATGCGCCATCAAGGATACGGATACATCAGCGGGCAACAGTTCGGCAAACAAGGTGGTCTGCGATATCATCTCGTTCACGGACATGTCGGACCCCATCACGGTGGATCTTGTCAGCCAGAAAGGGTTCACGATAAAGAACAACGGCAACGATGTCGATGCCAAGGCGGTACTGTACCGCAACGGAGAGGAACTGGATGCGAACGGCACAGCCTATACTTATACATGGAAATTGTGGAACTCGGCCGGAACATCGGTCATAAAGACCTATACGGGAAAATCCATCACCGTATCGAAAGCGGATGTGACCGGCAAGGGCGTACTCATGTGCGAGGTATCGAAATAATATAGAAACGTTATTGATTTTAATGGACGGTGACCGGTATGAATCGGTCGCCGTATTTATTGAATGGCAATATTCTTATTTGTGACGGCAACCTGCTACCATTCTTTTGGCCTATACTTTCCGTAAAGAGCATATATGGTAAAGACACTGGTCGCCCGGGGGCAGGCGACAATCCACATACAGAAAGACGGCTATACCATCAGCCAGTCGCTCGGAGAATATGTCTTCCCCGCGGATGCGGACGGGAAGATACCCTCCGCCGTATCCGTCACTTCCACCATCCAGGTAACGCTCGGGGATTCCGATTTTTACGGATTCTCCATCGGACCGGTTGTCAAACCTGCCGGGTTCTCTTCCATATCCGTCAACAACAGCAACAAGACCATTACCTATAACATTGCGGCGGGTACGGCCACGCTGGCCGACCATGGTACGGTTTCCATTCCCGTCATCATATCCGGAGCTACCTATACCCTGTCATTTGTCTGGTCGAAAGCCAAATCCGGTACGCCGGGAAAAGACGGTGCAGATGCCTCCATGCTCGACTGGGTCAAGGAGTGGAACACGGGCAAGACACTTATCAACAACAACACGGTCATTACCCCGAAACTGTTCACCGGCATCAAGAACAGCGACGGCACTGTTTCCGGTATCGCCATCGGTTCATTCCCACTTTCCGTAAAGACAGCTTCCGGAACGGTTACTGTCGAAACTGTCAACGGCATCTATGGCTTCAAGGACGGTTACAAGACCTTCTACGTGGACAACGGGGGCAACGTGCAGTTAGGCAACGGCAGCCAGTCCATCAAATACAACGCTTCCACCGGCAAAATCGAGTTCGGGGCTGATGTCAGCCTGAACTGGGCCGGTGCGGCCTATATCGATAAGGACGGCATCTTTACCGGAAAACTCTCCGCCGATACCGTGAAAACGTTGCATCTCGATGCCACACAAATCACCTCGGGCACGATTTCAGCTTCTCGTATCGACGTGGCCTCCCTGAAAGCCTCGCTCATCACCGCCGGAAACATCAATGCCCTGACCCTCACGACCACCAAGGGAAGCATCGGAGGTGGAGTATCGACAGTGACAGCATCTATCGCGGAACGAAGAAGAATGCTGCCAATACCTATACGGCGGCATCCGGATCGATGACTGTCGGATCAACGGGTATCCGTGGCTATAAATGGCGTCTTGAATCGACGGGAGCCGGTGCGGTGGCGGGCGGCAATATCGTGTGGGACGCTTCCGGAAATGTTACTTTCGCCGCTTCCGTTTCCCTTCAATGGACAGCCCCGATTGATTCCATAACCACCGCTCTGGGTGGTAACACCTACCCCAAACTGACCAAAATCACCGCGGCAGGTATTTATACCGGGAGCATTACCGCCGGTCAGATTACTGCCGGTACCATTTCCGCCGACCGTATAGCGGCGGGCAGCATCAATGCCTCCAAACTGGATACGGCCAGCGTGAAAGCCTCGCTGGTTACGGCAGGCAACATCGAAGCCCTTACGCTGAATGTCACCAAGGGCAAGATTGGAGGCTGGATGATCGGAGCGACGGCATTGAGCGGCAGCCATATCCTGCTTGACAGCGGGAACAGGCGCTTGGTGGTCTATGGATTGAACTCCAGCGCGACAGCCGGACAACGGGTACAGCTGTATTATGGCAGCGACAGTGATTTCGGGCTGTACGCGACCAACAGCGCGGGGGCATGTATCGCCCGTCTCGGTTCACAGAACAATATCGCCGGGTGGACGATAGATGTGTCTTCCATCCGGAAAGGCAACGTGGTGTTGGGCGGTGACGGTTCGATAACGAACGGTACAAAATGGAAGCTGAACAATGACGGCAGCGGTCAGATCGCTTCCGGAAACATTTCGTGGGATGCAGCCGGGAAAGTCTCGTTTTCCCCCGCTGTCTCCCTGCTGTGGAAAAACGACATAGAGGCGGCTCGGAAATCCAATTACGGCTATCCTTACTACCATAAGATTGTCATCAACGGAGAGGAAGACGTGTATTATCCTGTCATTTTCAAAGGCGGCGAGCAAACCGTCAAGCGGGATATCCTGATCCGTCGCGGTTATAGCGAGCAGGCTCCTGACAGTTGGAACACCTCCACCCATAAAGGCGGATTGATCCTGCTTGTCAAGGCCAATTTCGGCGGTTGGGGCGGTATCGCCTATTCTTGGGACATCTACGAGCTTTCCGAGATGTACTGCCGCATGTTTGCCGGGGCCGCCCTGTGCGGTAACAACTGCATGTTCGCCGTGTTCCTGCGTGGCGGCGGGACGGGCGGTGCGGTCTACCATATCTATTCCGACCAACCGATCGTCAGCAGTGCCATGAGCCCGTCCCCCATACCGGCGGCTCCCCAAATCGCCTATAACTCGGATTTGATTTTCCAGAGCGGTTCCACGAAAGCGAACGCCCCGGCTCCCCGTACGCTGACCGCTTCCGTGGAGGAAGAGATACGGCGCAGGCGCTTTATCGCATTGGCGCAAGGCAGCGACAGTACCCTTGCCGCCCATCCGTTGACTTATATCGGCTCTACGGGAATTTACACCGGAACATTGACGGCGGCGCAGGTCAATGCCGTCAGCATCAACGCATCCAGCATCAAGGCCGGGACACTCTCGGCTGACCGTATTGCGGCGGGCAGTATCAATGCCTCCAAACTTGATGCGGCCAGTATCAAATCCTCGATCATCAATACGGCCTATATCAACGGTCTGAGCTGTACCTTCACCAAGGGGAAAATCGGGGGCTTTACCATCGGGAGCGACAACATCACCGTCGGCAGTGTCGGAACAGCCGGTGCCATACCCTTGCAGATCCGCTCGGCATCAGCCGGAAGCGGTTACTGGTACACGGAGGGTACAAACCATTGGGCATTACGCTGACCTGGCATCAGAGCAGCAATGCCGGCCATATTGTCTTCGGACAGATTGCGGCAAGCGGGAATACGGTCAAGACCGGATTCATCGGCATACAGATGATGTCCTGGGACCATCTGGAATACTTCTGCCTGTCGGCCAATTATACCAAAAGCGGAGCGAAGGAGGTCTATAACCGCATTGCTGGGTGGGCATTCGACCATAACCACATCTGGAAGAACAACATCTCGTTGGGCTCGGACGTTCGATCACGAACGGTACAAAATGGAAACTGAGCAACGACGGCAGCGGGCAGATTGCGGGAGGTAATATCTCATGGAACGCTTCCGGTTCCGTTATTTTCGCCTCTTCCGTGTCTGCCCAATGGACGACCGGAATCACGACCGCCCAGGAACTTGCCTCGGCCATGGCGTTCGGCAAGATGCTTTACCGTGACCCCACTTTCTGGAAAGGGAACAACGGCACTGCCGTCTATAACAATTCCGGTAACGGCATGGTGACGATTACCCGGGAGCAGGACACGGCCGCCCCCAATGACAGCAAGTACGTACTGAAGATACAAACCAAGGGTACGGCCAGCCCCGGCAACGGGGGATTCTATTTCGGAACGACTTGCAGCTCGCGCAAGGTACTGGTCGCCCGTATCATCGCCAAGATACCGGCCGGACGCAACATCTGTTGGGCGACCAACAGCATCGGCACAGGCGGCTCAAGTCGCTGGCTCACCCCCACGGCCGGTACGGGAGACTGGAAGGAGTACATCTACAAGGTCGTCTGCGGGACCTCGAATTTCTCCAGCACCCATTACTTCTATATCGACGGGGCACAGGGAACGGCTTCCACCCCGCTGACCTGGTATGTGGCCTATGCAACGGTCTTTGACCTGACATCGACGGAAAAATATACCACCACCATTGACGCTAATGGGGTATACACCGGTACCGTGAAGGCGAACCAGATAATCGTGGACAGTGCGTTGGTGGTTGGCGGAAGTTCCTATAACGGAAGTGTCTCCGTCAGGGATGCGAACAACGCTGTCAAAGTGACCCTTGACAGGACAGGCATCACGGCCGTGGCCGGTAAGATCGGCGGGTGGGCAATCGGAACAAGCTCGCTTACAGCATCCGCCCCAAGTTCCGGACACCGCATTGTCATCAGTGCATCCGGCTATATCTATCATGACAATCCTTCCTCGGGAAAAGATTACTGGGGTCTGAAGACTGACGGTTCCGCCACGTTCGGATGCGGGAAGATCTCGTTTGCAGCTGACGGTTCCGGGTATCTTGCCAACCAGAATATCAAGTGGGACGCCGGCGGTAACGTGACCATGACCGGAACGATCAATGCCAACGCCGGGACCATCGGGGGCTTTTCCATCGGTCAGGGACGTATCGGCTCTACCGCTTCGGGTAGCGGTTCCGGGGGTGGACTGGCCATTTACAATGACCTGTTCCGCGTGGGAAACACCACCTCCTATGTCCTTTTCGGGGCGAACACGTTTCCGGCATCCACAGGTGGTACATGCGCCACCGGCAGAATCGTGAACAACAAGTATAATTCATACCTGAACAACTACGGGCTGTATATCGAGGTAAAGAATGGATACAGGAATTATGGTGTGTGGTCCAACGCGGCATTGGTCGGTCCTGCCGCCATAGGCATCAAGATGAAGACCGTATATTTTACGGGCTCCGGGTATTCCATTGACTTCTCCGCCGCCAACATCTTCTGCATCTATGCCAATGCCACCTATAATGTCAGCCTCCCCAGCGCATCGTCAGTCGCGAGCATGTTCGGGTATTCGAGCCTTCCATCGGATTTCGCTTACGTGTTCACGTTGTTCTACAGTTATAACTGGGGTGGACACGTGAATATCATGAATGTGAGGAACCAGAACGGGGGCACGACAAACTACGGTATGGAGAGAGGGGATTCACTGACCCTTCTTTGCTGCAACTACCCGTCATTCCACTATCAGGCATTAAATTACAACAGCTAGTAACCGGAATCCATAGCCTTGCCCTATACTTATTAAAAAGCCAAAGCGTATGAACATTACCAACATCACTGTCACCAAGACCGCTGAAGAAAAGACGGAGAACGCCTCCTATGTATTGGAGTATTCCATTGTCAATGACGAGCTGAGCCGTCTTCATGTTTCCGTGAATGAGAAGGAAGCGGATACGGAAGGGAACATATCCCCCATCGGGATTATCTACATGGAACAGGGGAACATCTCCTGTAATCTTCCCGCTGGAAGGGAACTGGGTCCCATATTCCGGGATTTCGACAAGATGCAGCAATATATCCGTGAAAGTATCAATCCTAAAAAAGAATCATAATGGAACTGAGTGTCAAGGACCGCCTTTACCTGCCGACCTTCCTGCCGGCACGCGGCAACTTCAAGGAATTCAACCTCAAAAAGGAAATCCTGCGTAAAATCGCCATCGGTGACGAGGAGCGTAAAGCCATCAACCTTCGTGAAAATGCGGAAGACAAGCGTATCGAGTGGGACGTGGAGAAAGAGCATCCCTTGGAGGTAGAGTTCTCCGCCGACGAGATGGCCTACCTGCAAGCCGCCTGCGAGAAGATCTCGGACGAGGAACTGCCCGACGACATGTGGGGCACCGTGGAGGCGATTTATAACGAAATCTCCAACGCATAAACCGAAATTTCTGTCTGCCGCTACTCTTTACACAAAGAGTACCCCGGTCGTACTCTTGGGTGCGGCCGGGATTTTTATATCAACACCATGGCCAGAGAGGATATCATAATGGATGCCGAATACGGGGAAGTGGAAATGTCCGGACGGGTTGCCGGAAAGACTTTCCATAACTTCCGCCTGCTTGACAGCGTGGAAGATGCCGACAATGCGGACTTCCGCCACGGGGAGATAACCGTACCGGCGGACTTCCTCTCATCGTATAGCGATGCAAAAGGTATTCATATCCGTATTCCCTATACGCCCGACAACCGGTTATTGACGGTACGGATTGCCATGGAAAGCGGGTCCGGCGGCGTGGAATATGTGCGTTGCGCAGCCACCGGCAAATGCTGGTTCCCTGTCATGCAGGAATATGGTGACGGGACGAGGCAGGCGGTGACCCTGCCTTCGCTCTATGCCTTGAATGAAGACGGCCTCTATAACCTGATGATCAGGGAAGACTGCCTGGTTGTCTACAGCGGCGAGGAGACGGACTTCGGGATCGGAGCCTCCAAGATGCAGAACGGGACATTCCTGCTCAAGGCCGTGGCCGGCAATCTCTACCAGCATCCGACTACCGGTGTGGGGCTGATAGACTTCCTGCACTCCAACATGGAGAACAACGGCCTGGCCGCCAAACTGCAGGCGGAGTTTGGTGCGGACAAGGTCGTCATCAAGAACGCCTATATAGACTCGGCAACAGGAGAACTGTTGCTGGAAACCGAGGAGAAGGAGGACAACCATGGGTAATTACCGAGTCATCACCGGACAGAACATCTATGATGTGGCCCTGCATCTGTACGGAAGCATCGAAGGGATTGTGGACCTGCTTATCAACAATCCGGATCTTTCACTGGAAACGGAACTCCGCACCGGGCAGGAATTGACCTATACCGACGGATTCATCATCAATGCCGATGTGGTCGCCTATAACGAGATGCACGGCATTGTACCCTCCAACGGTGAACGGCATGTCTATCCCAAACATTTCACCCTCCCGCAGGCGGCCGTATTTTCGTTGTCAGCGGCACTTGTGTCCGTGCAGTGCGAGGTTTCCGGAACGGGAACGTTGGAAATCGACTGGGGCGATGACAGTGCAGCGGAAACCGTCATTCTCGGCCATACACCGTACACGCTGCACCATACGTTCAACAGCCGTGTGCGCCACAAGCGCAGGATCCGGTGGTTTGCCGATGCCTCGTTCCGCCATATCGACTGGAGCGGCATGAACCCCTCGTCCGTCATCCTTCTCCGTGAGCTGCACGTGGAAGAACTGACGCTCCGGGGTTGTGCCCTTGCACTGGACGGTTTCCGGATTTTGTCGGGCACTTACCGGATAGACCTGTCCGGAAGCATGATATCCGACCTCTTGCCGCTCGTCGAATGCCGTGGCCTGATGGAACTCGACCTGTCGGAGGCGCGGATCAGCCGACCGTATTGGACGAATACCTGATGGCTATCGTGGAACGCTACGGCAACCGGCGTAACTGCCGGATGACACTGCCTGTCTCCCCGACGGGGACTTACAGGGAGCCGGACCGGGACGAAACGACCGGGCGTTACCGTATCATATCGGGTATGGAGGCCATATGGGTCATCCTGCATGAGGAGAGCTGGAACGAGGGCGGAGCCTGGGAGTTATCATCGACAATAAAACCTATACAGTGGAATGAGCCGTACGATCAAGGAAATATACAACGAGGCCGTTGCGGAACGCAACCGGAGGCTGGAGCTGGCAGAGTTTGCCAGTGACTCCAAGCTGTCTGTCATGAACGGCATCCTCTGGGTAGTGGCGGCAGCCATATACAGTTTCGAGACCCTGCTGGATGTCTTCGCGGTGGATATTTCCGAAGCCATCAACGGGCGTATCAACGGTACGCCTGCCTATTATGCCAATGCCCTGCTGCAGTACCAGCAGGGGGACGAACTGACGGTGCGGGAAGACGGGCTGGCGTTCGGCTATCCGAATGTCGACGAGAGCAAACGCATCATCACGCAGGTATCGTATGTGGAGAGTACCGATGACCGGAATCTGGACAGCAAGCTGATCCTGAAAGTGGCCACCGGCACGAAAGGCAACCTTTCCGCCATACCGCCTGAAGACCTGGTACCCATCAACGCCTATATCGGCAAGTTGAAGTTTGCCGGGACACGGGTGGAGGTCATCTCCACCAAGGGCGATGTGCTGATACCGCGCCTGACGGTCTTCCATGACGGGGCCGTACCTGAATCCGAGGTATATGACGCCATCGAGGAGCAGCTGAACGCTATATGATGGAAATCGACTTCGATGCCGCCGTCTATGTCTCCCGTCTGACGGATGCCGTACGTCGTGCGGAACATGTGACCGATGTTCATATTGACGAGGATGCGGTACCCGAACAGGGAATCTTCATAGCCAGCCACGATACCGACGGCCATATCCGGCCCCCGCAGCGTGTCGCCCGCATGACCCATACCGCATCGGGATACCTGAAAGAATCATCCGGCAAGGACGAGGAGGCCGGCCTACCCAACTTCCGTGAGGCCATCATCCTGAAAATAGAGAACCATGAGGTATAAGTTATCCATAGACCGCACCGTAAACCGCCTTGTCCCGCACTACCTGTCGGGACGGAAATTCATCCTGTTCGTGCAGAGCTGCCTCTACCCGCTGCAACGCACCAACGAGTGGTTCCGCAGTTTCACGAGGGAACGGCACATCGAGGCGCGCATGACCTCGCAGGTCATCTATTTTGAGTGGTTCCTGAACTACCGGTTCGGCAAATACATCAAGGACGGCAAGGACCGCATCTTCATCAAGGACAGCACGAGTGTCGGTGTGGACCTGTATCACGAAGGGGCGGAATACCAGCGTCCTTTCACCGTATGGTACAACGGGGAACAGGTTACGACGGACAACGAGGCGGAACGCCCCCGTCCGTTCTACCTGCTGGCGGAAGAGAAGCTGATCAACAAGGTCAGCTTCATGGTCTGCGTCCCGCCTGTCACCATACCTCCGCAGGAACTGATCTATATGCTTTCCTATGTGGTGAACACCTATAAGACAGCAGGCAAGACCTACCTGATCAAGATCGACGAAGACGAATACACCCCCAATAAGAATACAGGACAATGAAAGAATATATTGCGGAAACCGGCGGACGGTATACCTACTCGGACGATATCCTGAACTTGCAGGAACTGGCTCTCAGCATGATGCCGTTTTTGACGGCTGCTCGGACTTCATCATCTCCGGATGCGAGATCGAGGGTCCCCGCGTCTCCCCGGGTTATGTCTGGCTCGGCGGAAAGGTACGCCGTTTCGACGGCTGCGCCGATGCTGTCTATCCCTATTATATATACGAAATCAACCGGCATGAATCGGTGGTCTACGCCAATGAGGTCAACAAGCGCGGGCGTACCTGTTATCTCTGTGCCGGGGCCAAGGCTGTCCCAGATACGGTCGATCCGGTTACCGGCAAACTGCCGGCGGCCATCGAGGTGACGGAGAGCTACGCGCCCCGGTTCATCGACAAGTTCTTCGGACGCTATGCTGTCCTGCTCGATACACCTTTTGCCCGGCAGACCGTCAAGAAGGATCTGGTGCTGGCCGGAACGTTCACCGGGCAGAAAGAAATCAGCTCCAAGACCGCCGTCTCCGTCAGCGGCGGGAACGGCTACATGCTCAAAGGCATCGTCAAGGCGGACGGCCATGCCGCCATCGGTGCCTACCTGCACGGTCTGCTTGTCAACGAGATTGTCATCCGGACGGACGGCACGTTCAGTTTCATGAAACAAGGCAAGGAACTGGCCAGGGTTACGGAAGACGGCATATCCTGCGGTACTTCGCTGAATGAAAACGCCCGGATCGGGGCTGTCCGCATCAAGGGATACGACATTTATAACACCTCGGATGTGACGGATGAGGGTTGTATCCGTATCAATTACCACGGCACGGAGGGCGGCGGAACAAAATACCGTGACTTTGCCGTGCATGACGGAAAAGCCTGCACCACACCTGTTTTGAAAGTCATCGGGCGTACCGCCACCCTGCAGGTCGGCGGACTGCTCTCCCTGCAAAGCACCGGACGGGGTATCGATATTCAGAATACCGCCTATACGAAAGACAATGCCAGGCTGACAAACCTGATTACCTGGCGTGACAGTGCCGCCGCGCTGCTCGCCACCGTCGGTTTCGACACCACTGACAGTTTCCGTTTTGCGCTGAGGAACGCTCTGGGCGACATCGTGCTTGCCCCTTTGGGAGCGGTGGATGTGCTCGGTACGCTTAAAATCAACGGAAAATCCGTGTCCGACACCTATGTGACCGTCAGGGCCTTTACGGAGGCGATGGGAAAGAAAGTGGATGTGGTAGAAGGCAAACAGCTCTCTACCGAAGACTTCACGACCGAATACAGGAAGAAACTGGCGGCTATCACTACCGGAGAACTGACGGAGGGCGGCGAAGGTTATGTCACATCGGGAACCGTCGCGGCGGCTTTGAAAATGAAACTCTCCGCCGACGGGAACCTTTCCGATGTCATGGACAAGGCTGCCGCCCGGAAGAATATCGATGTCTATTCCAAAGCGGAAGCCGGGGAGGTATTTCTGGAAATCTCCGAAGGATTGAAGGAGCTGGTGCGCCTGACGGCGGACGAGATCAGCGGGCTGACGGCAGAGGAAGCCGCCGAACTGAAAGCAAAGCGGCAGGCGGCCGTCAGGGATACCCTCGATGCCGAAAAGAAAGGTACCGGGGAGCTGAAACTGACCAAGACCTCGAACCTGTCCGACCTTCCGGACAAGGGCAAGGCACGCAAGAACCTCGAAGTCTATTCCACGGCCGAGATAGACCGGATGATGGACGGCAAGCTCGGGACTGACTCCGCTTACGAGGCATTGTCTTCACAGCCGAACTCAGGGACAAACTGCTGGAAATCAAGACCGGTTCGTTCGCCTACATAGATGAAGGTGGCATTTCGCACGCGCAGGTCGAGGGATACGTGATGACCTCGCAGGTTGTCAGGGAACTCAAGAAAAAGGCGGAACGGCTGATGGGCGGCTACAACGCTTCCGAAAAGGATACCATCGCTACCAACCTGAACCTGTATACCAAGGTCGGGGCGGACGCCCGCTTCGCCGCGCTTGAAAACCTGTTCCAGGATTACATCGACTTTTTGACCGGGCAAGGAAAATCCCCCATGGAAGCCCGGCAGCTCCTGCGGAACAAGTTGGACGTGCTGTCCAAAGACGAAATCGTCAAGGACTACCTGCGCAAGGACGGCAAACTTTCCGACCTGTCCTTGCCGACAGCGGAGGCGAAACGGCAGGCCTGCCGCGCTATCGGTGCCGCCTATGCGGAAGAATACCAGCCCCTGCTGGCGGATACAGGATGGATACGGATGGAAAACAGCGGCTCGGGAACAGATACCCAGGGGCTGTTTGTCCGCCAGATCGGGAATATCGTGTCCATACAGGGGTATATCAATACCGCACGCAGGGACGGCAGCAACTGGGGCGGCATCGTGGCCGTCATCCCGAACAAGATACAGCCCCCGAGATACAGCGTGCGCTGCAGCGCCGCTGACTGGAACGATGACCACAAGTACAACCGGGGCTCCTCGTTCACCATCTACGGCGGTTCGCGCAGGATACAGCTTTACGAGCGCGGTATGTACAATGTCAATGTAGAACTCAACTTCACCTATTTTGTATAGTCATGAAACATAAACTCAATGTAAACGGCGATATCGAAAGCCGACGGAGGATTGCGGAGCGCAGGAACGCTCCCGTCCGTGAAACCGTACAGCAAACCATTCAACCGCAACATCATGAAACAGAAGAAAATCAGGCGGCAGCCGCAGAAGAAACCGTCTCCCCGGCAGCAGAAGCCCCGAAAGCGAGAAGACGGAAGACCGCAGGGGACGCTTAAGCGCTTTCCTTTCGACGAGACACGGATAGGCTTCATGCTCCGGTATGAGATGCCGGTAGTCTATCATCTGCTCCGCAGGTTATGCGCCACGCAGCAGCCTTCGAGCCGGACTGCAGGTCATACGGTCGGTGGCGGAGGCATCGAAAGACCCTTCCTGCGGCAAGGCGAAGTTCCGCCGCTACCTGGACGAGTACCGCCGGGACGGGGTCTATTGCCGACGCGGGAAACGGCTCACGCCGGGGCGCAAAGCCTACTATGAAGCATATGCCGCCGCAAGAGAGAAGAGTATATCCGCCGGAACCGCAGAAGGTTGCTTGCCGAAGCGCGGAACGCGCCGGGCGGCGACAGACTGCTCGGGGAGATTAAAAGCATTCTTAAAATGAAACGGTAATGCGTTGAAGGACAATACCGGTGACAAACATTCATGTACATGTATGGCTGTTCCGGGTGATTTGCCTAATTTTGTATTCCACGGTCGCTGCAAGACCTTTCCATATTATCAAATGAGTATCCTCTTTCGGGATACGGTCAGCGAGACATCCTCTCCCAGTTTTATCAGTTGAACGCGGACGGTGCAACCGAACCCGTCCGTCCTGTTACCAGTTTCTTTGCGATGCGGGTATGCCGTGTCGCATTCTTCGGGCATTTTTAAATCCATAAAACAAAGCGTTTATGCAAGAAGAAGAAAAGAACAACGGCATGGAAGGCATGTCTGTCGAGGAAATGTTCCTCGGCGTTCAGGAATCTTATCAGGAGGCACAGTTGCGTGCCCAGGAGGAGAACAGGCTTTCGCCCGTACGGAGTTCTTCCGCATGGACAAGTTCGGGACTTACCGTCTCCGTATCCTGCCCATCGCTCCCAATCCGGACGCTCGCCGACACGTCCGGGCTATGAGTATCCCGTCCACCAGCTGCTTCTGGAGCTGGAGAAACCCGCTACGGGGAACAAGCCCCAGAAGATGTATGTCACTGTCACCCGCGCTACCGATGCCGGATATAGCGTTGATCCCATCGAGACCTACCGCCGCATGGCCGTCGAAGCCGCAAAAGAGGATGGGGACGACAAACTGGCGGAAAAGATTGCCGGGGGCTCGTTCGGAGGCGGTCTGAAATACAGTTATGGCCACTGTCTCTATGTATTCGACCTGGGTGAACGTGCCAAAGGCGTGCAGATGATGACCCTTTCCCATGCCCAGTTTAAGGACCTGGATGAGAGGAAGTTCAAGCTGTGGAGCAAGAAACTGGCCAAGAATCCGTCTTACCCGTGCCCGGTTTCCTCGGTGTATGACGCCTATCCGGTGGAGATTGAAAAGCGCAAGAACGGAGCCAAGACCGAGTATGTCATTTCCATTGACAACGAATCGGAACCGGTACCGTTGACCAAGGAGGAGCTGACCGCCCTGATGGGTGCGCCGCGTATCCCGGAAATCATCTACCGCTACACCCGTTATCATCTGGGAGCCACCGTCGAGTTCCTCAAACAGTGCGACGGCATCTACGGCATGTCGCTCATGGAGACGGATGAAATGAAGACGGTCATCGACACGCTGGACGGTGAACTGCCCAAGGAGGACACATCCGCGTTCTCGTTCGACCGCCGTACGAAAGATAACAGGGAAAACGGGCGTGAAGGCGGAGGCATCTCGCTGGACGACCTTTTCGAACGTTATGACGAGCTTCAGCGGCAGGAACTCGGTGACAAGACCGAGGAGGGCCAGGAGCTGCGTGCGATGATCCGCGGCTACATCGAGCAGGAAGGACTCTCCGTGCGTGTCACACGCTCCACGAGCAACCGTGAACTGCTCGACCTGATCGAAAGCGAGATGGAGGGTCCGAAGCCCGGTGACGAACCGGAGGATGCCCCCGGGGAGGAAGAAGAGCAGCCGGAGGAAACGGAAGAGCGTGCCGGGCGTCCCCGCCGCCGCAGATAAGCCTTTCACAAGTTCTTGAATTCTAATCCGACGGGAGGCATCAGGGCCTCCGTCCTAATCACAATCGCTTAGTATGAAAGAGAACAAACCCTGCCTTTTGTTATTGAATGACATCCACATCTCGAAAGACAACATCCCTGCATTCCAGGCCAACTGGCAGGAGGCCATGGGGATTTGCAGGGAACGGGATATCCGGGAAGTGGTTGTCGGAGGAGACCTGTTCTTTTCCCGTGCCGCCCAGACACTCGATGTCCTGCTGGCCGTCAGGGATATGCTTGTATCCGCCGCGGACCATGGCATCCATGTCACGCTGGCGGAAGGGAACCACGACAAGGTGAACCAGGAATCCCTGCGCGGATATTGTCATGTCTTCGACCGGCATCCGAATGTGACTGTCGTGGATGAGTACCTGACCCTGTGCCGCCCGGAATGGAAGTTCACGCTCCATGTAATGAGCTATTTTCCGGAAGACGGCTCTTTTGCCGAAAGGCTCGGACGATTGGCTGCGGAAGCGCTTTCCGGAAAACCGGAGCACTTCCTCTACATCCATGAGGGTATCAACGGGGCATTGGCACAGCCTTCGGAGAAGGAGCTGCCTGCCAGGATATTCTCTCCTTTCGACAAGGTCTTTGTCGGCCATTACCACAACCGTACCGTCATTCCGGGGACGGGAATCGAATATATCGGTTCCTCGCGCCAGCACAACTTCGGGGAGGACGAGGAGAAAGGATACACGGTGCTGTACACGGACGGCACGCACGAGTTTGTCAAGAACCGCGTGAACATGCGGTACCGTGTCATGGATGTGCCGGCGGAACGTGCCGGGCTGCACCTGATGGACGAGCTGCGTGAAATGGAGGCCGACGGCCGCTACAAGGTCAAGGTGCGTATCCATGCACCTGCCGCCGCGATGAAATCGGTGGACAAGGCCGTCTTGCTGGAAGCCGGAGCGGCGAAGGTGGAACTGGTTGCCGATGACGAGCAGCCGCCGGAAGCGGTATCCTCTTCGCTCTTCGAGAAATTCGACAGCCGCCGCATCCGGGAAACCTACGAGGACTTCTGCCGGGAGAAACAGATCGAGGATGTGTCGATGGGATTGGAGTATTTATCTAAAATAGAAAACAGATCATGTGGAAATTAAAGACGATAGAAGCCGAAAATCTCTGCGCCTTCCGTTCGCTGTCCTACACGCTGCGGCAAGGCGTGACGACATTGATTTTCGGCGATAACCGGGACAATGACTCCCAGCAGTCGAACGGGGCCGGCAAGTCTGCCCTGTTGGAATGCATCGCCGTGGGTATCACGGGCAGCCCGCTTAGAAAGATACGCTCAGAGGAGATTATCAACGATGCGGCGGAAGAATGCCGCGTCGCCTTACATTTCATCAACGATTCCGCCGCCGAGGAACTGCTCGTCAACCGCCGTATCCCGCGCAAGGGGGCCTCCTCTGTCAGCTGCACGCTTTACCGTGGGGGCAGGCAGGTGATGACCGACGAGGCGGTACAACCTTCGGTTGACGCCTATAATCGGTATATTCTTGACAAACTGGGTGTCACACGCGACGAGCTGCTCAACAATTTCATCCTTTCCAAATACCGGTATGAGGATTTCCTCTCGTCATCGGACAAGGAGAAGAAAGAGGTCATCAACCGCTTTTCCAACGGTATCCTGGTGGATGAAGCCATAGCCCAAGTGGAGGAAGACATCGTGCCGCTCTCTGAAAAGAAACGGCAGGTGGAACTGGAACTGGCCGGGTTGGACGGGCGTATCGGGATGTTACAGGAGCAGATACGCAAGGAGGAGGAAGCCGGAGCCGAGCGGGGGCGTACCCGTGTGGAACGTATCATGGGACTGGAAACGGCCATAGCGGCCAAGAGGGAGCAGATCCGTACCGGGCACGAGAACGTGGACAGGCTTGAGGAACAGCTTGCCGGAGTGCAGCGGGCGGACGAGGCTTTGCAGGAACTGGAAGCCGGAGATACCGCATTGGAAGCATGTCTGGAAAAGATAGCGGAAATGATGTCCCTCTTTCCCGATGCCCGGCAGACGGACTGGGACAAGGTCATTGCCGAAAAGAAAGGACGGTTACAGACCGCCACAGAGCGGTTGAAGGATTGCGATGCCGTCTTGAAACAGGCGGAACAGGAACTGAAAAACAGGACTGACGGCTGGGAACAGTTCAAGAAGGAGTATGCCGCATTCTGTGAGGCATACAGGGATCAGTCCGATACGACTGCGGAGAGACTGCGGGAAATCGACATCCGTCTGCGCGACCTGTCCGGCAGCATCGAGGAACTGCGCCATAAACGGCGTATCGTTTCTGCCGGTATTGACGGCCTCTCGAACAAACTGGCCGGCTCCATCACCTGTCCTTTCTGCGGGTATGAGTTTCTGGTGGCAGAACCACAGTTCGACATCAAGGCCGGCATGAAGGAACTGAAGCTCCGTCAACGGCAGCTCACGGAAATCAACGGCCGTATCGATGAGAAGCAGGAGGAGACGGATGCCGTGGAGTTGCAGCAGAACCGGCTGAACCATGAGCGCCGGATATTGGAAGGCAGACGCACCGGATGGGAGGAGCAGCTGGCCGGGCACGAACGGGCCGTCAGGAATGCCACCCGCCACGTGGAAGAGGTGGAAAGCGGGCATAAACGCATCGCTTCCGAAATTACCGCCCTGCAAAGTGAAATCGAAGGTGTCCGCCGCAAGGTATTCGACGAGGTGTTCGGATTCATAGACGAGCGCAATGCCGCACTGAACCGCGGCATACGGGTAGGCAAGGAAGATATACAGGCCGCGGCCTGCGCCATCGACACTTTGCAGGCCACGATCCGGGAGCTGGATGAGGCGGCTTCACCCGACCTCATACAATCGCTCAAGGACACTCTCCGTGAAACGCGCGGAAAGTCTAACGAGGCGGCAGGGCGCAAGACGGCCGTCGATACCCGGGTCCGTGCACTGGAGATACAGCGGGAACGGTTCGTGCAGTTCAAGACCTATCTGGCCAACACGAAAATCGAGGCGCTCAGCCGTATTACCAACGAATTCCTGCAAAACATCGGCAGCGACATCCGTATCCGCTTCGACGGGTATACCATTCTCAAGAGCGGTAAGGTAAGGGAGAAAATCTCCATCTCGCTGTTGCGCGACGGCATGGACTGCGGCTCGTTCGGCAAGTTCTCGGCAGGCGAAGCCGCCCGTGTGAATTTGGCGACCATCCTTGCCATGCAGAAACTCGTGAACAGCAACTGCGACGGGGACAAAGGACTGGACCTGCTCGTGCTGGACGAGATACTTGAGGCGGTCGATGAAGCGGGGCTGGCCTCCATGTTCGAGGCGCTGAACTCGCTCGGCGGTACCGTGCTGGTCGTCTCGCACGGGAATGTGGCGGAGGGGTATCCGCATAAACTGGTAATCGTGAAAGAGAATGGCGAATCAAGACTCGGAGAATAGCGTACTGACCCGGGAGCAGGTACTGGCGCTGGACATTGCCACGCATACCGGATACTTCTCCCTGCATGAGGCCGGGACATGGAACTTCACCGAAAGCAAACGGCGCAACGGCAACAAGATGCACGGCGCTTTCAGGACTACGCTGCTCTCGCTACTCCGTCGTTACGGCATCCGCCGCGTCGTGGCCGAGGATGTGAGCGTGAACCGCCATTTCTACGACATGCGGCGGCTCTCGGAACTCAGGGGCGTCCTGCTCGAAGTGTGCGATGAACTGGATATCCCGGAACCGGAGTTCGTCAACCCGGCTGTCCTCAAGAAATGGGCGACGGGAGACGGACACGCCACCAAGACGCAGATGGTCGCGGCCTGCAAGGACAGGTACGGTATTGTCCCGGTGGATGACAACGCGGCGGATGCCTGCCACCTCTTCTACTATTACATCCGCAGGCACAGGCTGTGACAAGCCGACAACGGTTTGGATTTTTTTCGGGCGGCGGTAATGCTGCCGCCCGTTTTTTCAATTGACGCTCACGGTAGCTGACAGATTAGGACATGAGATTCATTATCAACCTTTTCAGTCAGTGGAAACGTGGAAAAGAAAGATGTGTTTATTGCGGTTCTCCAGCCTGAAGACGAATCCGCGAGACAGAGGGCGGAACTTCTCAGAAAATATGTGATGCCGCACAAGAATCTGATATACAGCATTTGTATCAAATATACCTATAACCAGGAGGACATCGAGGACAACTACCTCGAGGCGTTGGCCAACTTCTTCAAGTATATGGACAGTTATGACCCGGCCCGTCCGGTAAAGACCTGGATCTATGCCGTGACCAAACGGCTTGTGGCGGACCTGAACAACCGCAACAGGAACCGCATGCCCCCGGACGACAATATCGACATTTCGGAAATATCCTCTTCGCTGTCGGATGAGGACGAACCGTCGGGAAACAGCATGGGGATGGACAACTACCGCGAGTTCTATAACGATGACATCCTCTGGGCACTGGACCGGCTCAAACCGATTTACCGGGAAGCCCTGCTCTTGCAGCAGGCTGGTTACAAACTCGGGGAAATCATGGAAATCACCTATAACAACGGTACTTTGCAGACCAGGAACGTAGAAACGGTAAAAAGCCGCATCTTCCTAGCCAAGACGCAGCTGCGCAAACTATTGACACGCGATGGAGAGAAAAGAATGGATTGACGGATGCCGGAGGCTCTTTACACGGCTGGTCCGCACCACGGTGTGGGCGGATTTTGTGTTCCCTACCGGCGGCAAGTCGGACAGGCAGCTCGGGATGTGTTTCGACGGCTTGTGCCGGGAGGTCGTCTCCGTCAGTGCGGAACGCCTGTCCGACTTCTGTATCTGCCAGACATATGCCATTTCCGGATATGATACCGCGTATCGCAGGAAATGGAACGTCTCGCATTCATTCGGAAAGAAAGCCATCGACCGCTATCTCCGCTCGGGAAAGGAACGCCGCTACCGGGAGGACCGGTGGCTGAAGAGTTTCGGGCTGTCACGGCATGATTTGGCGCGGGCAGTGGAAGACCGCCGCAGCCATCCGTTCGGGCGTTTTATTTATCCGGAATACGAGGAGACGACCAAGCGGCGACTGCTCTCCACCGAAGCGGGATATCTCATCTGTGCGCTCTCCACGCTGATGTGGACGCCTTTCTCCCCGTCATGCTCAAAATGTGCGAAAGCGGAGCCGTGCCGCAGAAGGACACAGGCGCGCTATCCGGAACTGTACCGTATCCGCTGTGAGGCGTGGCGGAAAAAGGAGGCGAAGCCATGAGTGCCGTCAATCCGCTCAGTGCCGAGTTCCTGTATGAACTCTATGCCACGGCGCTCAGACAGGAACCGTTGTGTGCCGTCCTAGCCCGGCATATGCGCAAGGAATACCTGCCGGACCGTTCGTTCCAGCAGGTACAGGAGCGATAGCCGTACACTTCAAGACATACAAGACACCGCCGTCGTATGCCGTGCTGGCACAGACCTTCCATGAGGATTACGACGCCATCGAGCTGATAGACACTTTCCGGGAGTATGACGAGGGACAGAGTGCCGAGGTGATGACCGACATGCTGGAGTCCTACATCAAGGGGGTCCGGTTGCAGTCGGTCTATGCGGAGGTCGGGAAACTGTATAACGAGAACAAACAGGACAAGGCGGAGAAGACTCTTCGGGAATATGCCGAGTGGCTGGCAGGGTTCACGCTGAAGAGCACCTCGTTCGTCGATGTGGCCGCGACTTCAAGGAGCGTTTCGAGAGGAACCGCCGGCGCGAGGAGGAAGAGGAACGCTCGGCCGCCCCTCGTGTGTCCCGCTTCTATATCCCGTATCTGGATGCGCTCAATGCCGGACGTAACCTGCGAGTCAGCTGACCTGTTTCCTGGCCAGCACAGGCGTGGGAAAGTCACACATCGCCAAATGGATCGGTGTCAGGGCGGATATCGATGACGGGCTGCATGTGCTGCATTTCCAGCTGGAAGGTTCGGAAGAAGAGGCGTTGAACGCCTATTCCGGCGGACTGATTTCCAGGAACGCCTACTATTACGAGCGGGGAAAGATTTCGGATACGGAGATGAGACATCTGGAAAAACTGGTCGCCTCGTATGCCGGAAGCATCACGGTGCGCAGTTACCCGCGTTTCAATGCCCAGGTCTCGACACTCGACATCAAGAACGGCATTTCGGAATACAGGAAGCTCAAAGGATATAATCCGGACATCGTGATTGTGGATTCGATGGACTTGCTGACGGATGCCAACCGCCGTTCATGGGGAGCCGACCATGAACGGGCGAAGCGTATCGCGGTGGCTAATGACCTGAAGGACCTGGCGGCGGACGAAAAGGTATGGATGGTGGTGACTTACCAGTCTACCATCGAAGACCGGGAGTGGCTGAATGACGAGCGGAACGTGCTGACCGAGTACAACTGTTCGGAGGCCAAAGGTCTGGCCCGCCCGTGCACGCACCTTGTTTCGCTCAACCAGTCATCGGCTGAAAGAAAGGAGAACGTTATGCGCCTGCACGTGGCCAAAAGCCGGTTCTTCAAGAAAGGAGACACTATCAGGATTGCCACCGACTACGACAATGAGGTGTTCTATGACGGGCAGAGGACACTGAATCTGAACAGGGAATAAAAAGCCATCGATCCGGATGCGGTGTGTCGGTGGCTTTTTGACTTGTAACGACTGGAATGTTGAGAATATATGGCAGCTTACATGCGTAAAACCAATTCCGGACAGATACGATTTTTATTGTATGCCCTTTGTATTCCGCCATATCGTCCGTTCCCCATGTTATCAACAGCAGGTTTTCACATTTCAATTCCTCTGCCGCCTCCAAGGCTTTCAGTTTCCGCTCACGGGTCTTGGCGTTCGAGATATCATACGACCTTTGTTCGAGGAAAGTTCGAATGACCTCGCAAATACAAATCCATTATCTGTAGTAATTGGAAAACGATACTTTTCATTCAGTATATTTATTGTACTGCACAAAAAATACGCTTTTTTTATGTAGAGAGTGATCATTTTAGAAAAGTACATCTCTACACCTGAAAATCAGCCAATGCTGATTTTCAATCTCCTTATTTATATATTGTTTTATCGATTGGACAAAAGCAGTCTTTTTTGTCCAGCCGGGAAGACAATTTCTCTTTTCCTTTGGGTGGAACAGACCTTCCATGATTCTGCCGGTCTATTTTTATTGGGCTAATCCGGATTCTTTTTCCAAACATTTCAAACCAACCTGTAGCGGTCACGACTATACCTTAATATGGAACTGTCGGTACAGGAATATCAATATCTGGTTTCGGAGATAACCCGCGAGACGGGTGCCAAACGGGACGGGAGCGGTAAGAACCTTATCGTTCCGCGCTGCCCGTTCTGCGGAAAGTCGGGCGGTAAGTTCGGTATCTACATCGGCAAGGCGACTGCCCACCGCTGGCCTTTCATGGCCCACTGCTTCTCCTGCGGGGCATCCACCCGTACATTGGAGCAACTTCTGGCGGCTATCGGTCGCATGGACCTGATGGTTTTGCAGACAGCCGACATTGCCGCACCGTTGAACCTGCACCTGCTGGAGAAGGACGAGGCGGAAGAAATAGACGACGAACTGATGCCGGTCGAATTGCCGGACTTTTACAAGCGCACTTTCCGGCATCCGTATTTGCAGCGGCGCGGCTTCTGTTTCGACGATTACGAGTATTTCCCAGTCGGGATAACCGGCAGGCTCAATCCGCGCTACGCTGACTATGTCGTTTTTCCGGTCATCGATGACTGTACGGTTGTCGGCTATGTCTCCCGCCATACCTGGCCGAAAGAGGATATAGACGCCCACAACCGCAAGACCAGACATAGCGGCGGGTACAGGATCCTGCGTTACCGGAACTCCACGGAAAACGACTTTTCCAAACTCCTTTATAACTACGATGCCGTCCGTATGGATGAAACCGATACGGTCATCCTCGCGGAAGGTATTTTCGATGTCATCGCCCTGACCCGCAGACTCGAACTCTATGACAATTCCCATGTCGCAGCCGTGGCCACTTTCGGAAAGAAAATATCCGATGTACAGATCTACAAGCTGCAATCGAAAGGCGTCAGAACTGTAGTCATCGGTTACGATGGTGATGCCGTCGAGTCGGTAAAGCGGACGGCGGAACGGCTGAAACCCTATTTCGAGGTTTTCATCGCGGACATTGCCGATGCCGCCAAAGACTGGGACGAACTCACGGAAGCGGAAATCTACGGGATTTTCGCCTGCCGCCTGCTGTCCGTCCTTGAATACAAACTCAAAAAAGTACAGGAAAGATGATACAAGAACTTTTCTCATGGCTCGATGCACAACGGATAACCTATATCCCGGTCGATACGGAAGTGGTGGATATTCCCGGCTTCGGGCGGCTTTTCACGGCCGACCTGTCGGGAGTGGAATCCATTTTCCGCAGCGACGGGGACAAGCTCGTGTTCAACCTGATGGAAAGTCCGGATGTGCTGATGGAAGAAGGAATCTTCATGTGGCCTTCCCGTTCGGCAGGAACTGGTACTATTATGACTTGCGGGAAGAATTCCGTTTCAACCTGCTGAGATATATCGGCCGACCCAAGCCTCCAGTACACGATGTACCTTTCGTGAACCTCGGCATCCATACCTCCTACGAACTGCTGAACGCCTGCGGCTCGCCGGAAGATTTGTGCCGCAAGGCGAAATGGCTCGGGCATACGGCTGTCGGCATCTGCGACCGTAATACAATGGCCGCCACGCTGAACCTTCAGAAGGAGTGCGCCAATACCGGGCTGAAACATATATTCGGCTACTCGCTGACAATGACGCACGAAGAAGAACGTGTCGGGCTGAAGATTTATGCCTTGGATAACGAGGGACTGCATAATCTGCTGCGCATCCAACGGGCCGTCATGGTCGATTCGGAAGACAACACCCTCCGCTATGAACAGCTGCTGATGTATGCCGCAGGTTGTGTGCCGGTCTTTGCCACCCGTTCAGTCTACTGGATGACCGGACATCCCAAACAGGTGGAGCGTATCCGAAAAGGTGCCGAAGCGGTCTATTACCAGATTGATGCCAACGAATACAAGGCGGACCGCATTGACAGGGAGCAACTGGAAGCCCTGAAATATTATTTCGGCAACTGTTATGATGCCGACACGGATTCATTTACAGTAGAACCAGTCCTGATTCCGGACTGCTACTACATGGACAAGGACGATGCAGGGTACAGAATCGTGGTGAACAAGATTGCCACGGGAACCGCCCATGAACAGAGCGATGACCAGTATTTCAAGACAGCGGATGAATTGTATGACACGCTCCGTCCTCTGTTCTCCGGGCAATGGGACTTCGATTCCCTGTTTAGGCGCATGTGCCGTCCCACGGTGGAGATTGCCGGACGTGCGGACGCCTCATTCGAGACCGGGCGAATGTTCATGCCGGAATACCGTATGCGACCGGAAGAGCGGGAACGGTATGGTGACCGCCGTACGATGTTCCTCCGACTGCTTGACGACGGGCTGGACCGGAAAGTGCCGGAACCGGAGCGGGAACGCTATCGGGAACGGCTGGACGAGGAAGTCTATATCATTGAATCGACCGACAATGTGGACTATTTCCTGGTGCAGTGGGATATGGTGCGGGAGGCGCACCGGAGAGGCATCGCAACTGGTATAGGTCGCGGTTCCGCCGGGGGCTCGCTGGTTTCCTACTTGCTTGGCATAACCTCCATCGACCCGCTGAAATACGACCTTATCTTCTCGCGCTTCCTCGTGCCGGAACGCTGCGGGCTCAGCTGGAAAGACGAACTGACGGTGCTTGCCCCGGACATCACACTCGGCAAGGGCGAACGCTATGTGGAGATGGAATCTGAAGGCAAGACTTACCGTCTGTGCACGGATGCCCGGATGCGGGTAATCCGTAACGGAGAAGAGCGGACGATATACGCAGATGAATTGATGTGTGGCGACGAAATCCTTTTTGACCGCGAGATTGCTTGTGGAACCTAAAGGAACTCGAAACCCATGAATCCGACCTACGAACACCACCGTCCCTATGACGGTTGCGACCTTTACCGGGGCGATGCACTCGATGTGCTGCCCCTGCTGGCTGAAGAAGGCATCACTGCCGACATGGTATTGTCAGACCCTCCATACGGTACGACACATTGTCGATGGGACGCCGTGATAGACATCCCCGGGATGTGGAATGCTGTACAGGGCATATCCAGACCTGACACTCCCGTACTGCTGTTCTGCCAGCATCCTTTTACGAGCCTGCTGGGCAGCTCCAATCTCCGCAGGCTGCGGTATGCCTGGGTATGGGAGAAGACGCAGGCGACAGGCTTCCTAAACGCCAGGCGTATGCCGATGAAGGCGCACGAGGACATTCTGGTCTTTTACGACAGGTTGCCGAAGTATCATCCGATCAAGACGGACGGGCACAAGCGCAAGGTCGTGATGGCCGAACACCAGCGGAAATGCGATGCCGGCGAGATATACCGGAAGCACGATAATTTCCGGGATTACATATCCACGGAACGCTATCCGCGCAGTGTGCTGAAATTCAAGACGGACAAGCAGCTCTCCTGCCTGCACGCGACACAGAAACCTGTCGCCCTGCTGGAATACCTGATACGCACCTACACCGACGAAGGAGACATCGTCCTCGACTTTGCGATGGGCAGCGGCAGTACAGCCGTGGCCTGCCGGAATACGGGACGCCGGTTCATCGGCGTGGAGATAGACCTGGGAATTTTTCAGACAGCACTAAACCGTATAACCCATGGCTGACACCCGGGAAATCTGGGTGGATATCAAGAACTATGAAGGAAAGTACAAGATCAGCAACCTCGGGCGTGTCAAGAGTCTGGAACGGCAAGTTTCGCATGACGGTATCACCTGGACACAACCCGAACGTATCATGTGTCATTGGTGTGGGACGACTTCGCTCTATGACTGTGTCCGACTCTACAAGGGCGGTGTCGGAAAGAAGTTCTCCGTGCACCGTCTGGTGGCACAGCACTTCCTGCCCGACTGGAATCCGGGACTGGAGGTGAACCATATCGACGGGAACCGCGACAACAACCGTGCGGATAACCTGGAAATGTGTACGCACCAGCGGAATATGGAACATGCCATAGCGGGTGGCCTCAAACGGGATTACGGCGAGAAAAGCGTGAACGCCAAACTGACCAACGGGCAGGCGGAAGAGATACGGGTGAGGTATTCCTCCGGCCAGGCTTCCCAGAACAGCCTGGCAAAACAGTACGGTGTCAGCCGCCAGACGGTAAGCGCGATAATACGATACAAGAAATATATCAGATGAAAGTAACACATATAAGAATCAGGAAAGCAGACGGACCGCTGACGGTCATGGATGCCTTTGTGGACAAAGGACTGACAGAAGGCGGCCACGCTTCGCTGCCGGACATAGATGTCGACTATGCCTCCGACCGGCGGCAGGAGATCAAGGATTACCTGGAAGAACGGTACAACGCGGACGGCCGCCAGCGTGTCTTTTCCGCCGGCACCTTTACCACGATGAAACTGAAAGCCGCCTTGAAGGACGTGGCACGCGTACACCGCGTGCCTCACTCCATCGTGAACTATATTACCGCCATGATAGATGACGGCACGGACTGGACAGGACTGTTCAGACAGGCTGCCTTCAACAGAAAACTTCGGGACTTTATCCAGACCTATCCGCTGGTCATCGAGGACGTGCAAGGATTGCTCGGACAGCCCAAAGCGGCCTCCATACACGCCTCGGCCATCGTTGTCACACCGGACACGCGGGACGGCAGGCCCGCCGAATGCTTCGATTTCCTGCCGGTCCGTAAGATGGACGGGGCACTGGTATCGGAGTTCGACGGCTATTCGGTCGATGAGATCGGATTGTTGAAGGAGGATGTGCTGGCGACAAAGGAACTTGCCAAACTGAGTGCCGTCATCGAGTTGGTCAACCGGAATTTCGGGCAGGAACTTACTATCGGGCGTATTACGCAGGATATGCTGGAAGACGGGAAGACCTACCGACTGCTCTCGGACGGCAACACGCAGAATGTGTTCCAGTTCTCTTCGCCGGGCATTACCCGGTTTATCCAGGATGTACAGCCGGAGTGTATCGAGGACCTGATCGCCATCAATGCCCTGTACCGTCCCGCCACACTCGACATCGGTGCCACCGATGATTATGTCCGTTTCAGGCGTGGCGAAGTGGCCCCGGTCTATAACTACGGCTGTTATGAAGCAACGAAGAACACTTTCGGAATCATGGTCTACCAGGAGCAGTTCATGTCCGTTGCTCATACGCTCGGGGGATTCGACCTCGGGAAGACCGACTATCTGCGCAAGGCCATAGGAAAGAAGAAAGCCGACCTGATGGCCACGCTGAAGGCGGATTTCATTGCCGGAGCCGTCGGGAACGGATGCCCGGACTATGAGGCGGAGGAAATCTGGCACAAGATAGAGGTAGCCGGGAAATATTCGTTCAACCGTTCCCATGCCGCGGCATACGCCCTTACAGCCTATTGCGGGGCATGGCTCAAGGCCAATTACCCCTCGGCATTCTACACGGTGGCATTGCAATGGGCGGACGACAAGGAGATTCCTTCGTTGATGGCGGAGATGGAACGCTGCTCGTCGGCCAAGATCGTGCCGCCGGACATCAACCGCTCCGGGACGGAGTTCTTCACCGACTATGCCACCGATGAAATCTTCTGGTCGCTTACCCGTATCAAACAGGTCGGTGTCAAGACAGTGGAATACATCGTCACGGAACGCGACCGGGGCGGGGCATATACCGGTATCGAGAACTTCATCCACCGCATATTCCGTTACAAACTCAAGAAATACAGTTACTGGGACGACCCCGACAACGCGGAAGAGGCCGTGAAAGTCCCCGTGAACGCCCGGCATGTCAAGCACATGATCCTTGCCGGATGCTTCGACCGTATCGAAAAAGTCGGGGCGGTTACCGAACGCTGCGCGCTGCTCGAACGCGCAGCACGGGAACTGGGATTCTCCCTTTCTGAAAAAGACTTCCCGCAGGACATGCGCGGGCGGCATTTCTTCTGGTCGCAGCAGCAGATTGCCGTGTCGGGCATAGGCAGCATCGATTATCGCCGCATCTTCAACAATTCGGAAGCCCGCAGGCAGGTCAAGGGAAAAGCCTCTTACCTGACCCTGGACGAGGTGGCACGGGACGAGAACGACGGCAGGCGTGCGACTGTCTGCGCCACGGTGGTGGATGTAACCGAACATACCTACAAGGACAGGGAGACGGGAAGCCGGAAGCGTTTCGCCAAGCTGACACTCTCCCAGAACAACCGTCTGGCGGAATGTGTATGCTGGAACGACTATTACATGGAACACCACACCGAGATCCAGTCGCTCAAAGACCGGGTGGTCATCCTCACTGCCGTCATCCGTTACAGCGACTACAACGGATGCAATACATTACAGACCTATAGGAACTCATTGTTATTCATTCAATCCTGAAAAGATATGGCACCCAAGACAGAACAGAAGATATATGTAGGCATCGGGCTGGACTTCGAGACCGGAGGGCTGGACTGCGTGAATGCGCCTGTACACAGATCGCCCTGCAAGCCGTCCGTTTCGACACATGGCAGGTATTCGACCGCTATCAGGCGTATATCGCCCCCTACGGGAAACAGGACGCGGGGCTTCCCCGACGCAAGGTGTTGCGTACCCGCCATGAACAGGCGAAAGAACCGGAATATGTCCCGATGAAGTACGAACAGACGGCATTGGACTATTCCGCCATTACCATGGAGATGCTGCGCACACAGGGTGTGGACATGAAGAAAGTCGCCGGAGAAGTCATCGCCTTCGCCAAACGCAGCACCCTCTCGAAGGGCTATCAGTGCAAGCCCGTGCTGGTCGGACAGAACATCGCTTTCGATATCGGATTCCTGCAACAGCTGATGAACTATGCCGGACTGGCCGCCGAGTTTGAAAAGACCTTTTCCGGTACCAAGGACTATTACGGCAACTTCCAGCCGCACTACATCGACACGCTTGTCATGGGACGGTTGGCTTTTGCCGCTGATCCGGAGGTTACTTCGTATAAACTGGAACTGGTAGCCTCAAAATTGGGGGTGGAACTGGACGATGCCCACGATGCGGCTGCGGATGTGACGGCCACGCTTGACATCCTGGGGGTCTATACCTCCCGTCTGCGCCAGACGGAAGGGGCGGCAATCGCTACGCAGAAGAAAGAGAAAACCCGTAAATATTTCAAGATATGAGTATGGACACGAATAAGGAAGCCCAAGGCATTGACCGGGAACAGATTCCCGAGACCATTACATTCCGTACGGCGGACCGGATGACCTACGGGGCGCTGGGCTATGACGGGAACGAACTGATGGCGTTCATATCGGGCTACGACCTGGAAATCAAGTTCAACCTGCGGCTCATCAACTCGCTAGCGGATGCGGAGGCGTGTGCCGATGCGTTGGCCCAGGTATTCTATGACGCATTAATGGAGCAGTTGCTCAATGAAAAGGCGGATTTTGTAAAACCTCCGGGATACAAACCCGCTACTCTTTCAGAAAAGGAAGGAAGAACCGATGTCAGACAAGATAACGAACACGCAGGATAGGCCGGAAGAGAAACCGCTCACGGAGCAGGAGCTGCAATTCTGCAACCTCTATGTGAACGGCGGGCTGGAATATGCCGGACAGCCGAAAAAATGCTTTGTGGAGGTATTCGGTGAGGATACGGTGAAGAACCCGTATGCTTCGGCCAATTACCTGATGAACAAACCGCATGTGCTGGCACATATCAAGGCATTGCTCTCCTCGGAACGGTTCGAGATGGAGACGATGGCTGTAAAGCTGCAGGTGACCGAGACTCTCAAGGCAATCATGGACGAGACGGCCACTTCGGACTATACAGACCGTTTCGGTGTGCCGCTCTCTCCGGCACCGCTCAGGGCCGTGTCGGTCAATGCCGCCAAGGCGCTGATGGATATCTTCCCCATCAGGCACAAGGAGGAGAACCGCCTGCGTATCGAAGGCAGCGACGGCAATGTTATCTTCAATGTAATCGTACCCCAAAATCCTGTAAAAGATGGCGAAGCGGAAACGTAAAATCACTAAGGAAGAAATCGCCTGGTGGGTCTATCTGGCGATGATGATCGCGCTTGTCATCTATGGGTTCCGGGATAGTGCGGCAGCCGAGACTCTGCTGAGGGCTATCAGGGACGCATTCTCACTTTTAATGGAATAAGATATGGAACAACTCAAAGAATTTGTAATGAAGTACTTCAAGATCATTGTCGTGGTACTCTCGTTCTCGCTGACACTGTACATACAGCATGTCAACAACACCGCCCAAATTGCAGAACTGGAAACCAAATGTATCGGTTTGGAAGTGGAAATCAAGAACCAGTATGACCGTATCAACGCCATGAAGCTGGACAAGTCCGTGTTCGAGGCAACCATGATGCAGCTCAACACGGTACAGAATGACCTGCACGAAATCCGTGCCGATATCCGTGAACTTCTCAAATGTCAGGGAACGCACAAGTAAAAACATCGTGGAAAGACCAGTTATGAAAAAGAATGCATACGTTACCATCATCGCTTCGCCTGAACTCTCCGAAATGAGGTTGGACGAACTGGTCGGTCGCCGTGGACTGGTCGTTGAAGACCTCCCGCAGAACCGAAAAAAGAACCGGGGCGGCCTTGTATTGTTGGAAGAAATCTATATGGATGAATTTCTGTGGTTCATCCCCGAAGAATCAGTATCATATGAGTAGATTAAACAGAATACTTCTGGCAACGGTGTTGCTGCTCTGTAGCATCCTCTGGCTGCAGCACCGGCGGACAATACGCCTCACGGAAGAACGCGACCGATTCCGCATGAACAGCACCGCACTGCTTTCCGATGTGAAGCGGATGCAGATCGATTCAGCGACGATGGTCCTCGATGCCAAGGCATTGCGGCTGACTATAGATGAGTATAAAGAGTTCCGTGCCAAGGATGCCGAGACCATCGAAAGGCTAGGCGTGAAAATCAGGAACCTCGAAGTGGCTGCACGGCATGAAGTCGAAGTGAAAGCCCCGATAGATGCCGCCATCCGTGACACGCTCATTATCCGTGATACCGTTCCACTGCTGCGGCAGAAGGTGGAGATGGTTACACCGTATATCCAACTTACCGGGTTGATCGAGAACAAACGGCTCAAAGGCGACATCAAAGTTCCGGTAACCCTCAATCAGGCGGTTTGGGTAGAATACAAGGGATGGTGGTTCTGGAAGCGTGTAAAGGCTATCCATCAGTCCATTTCCAGTGACAACCCGTATGTGGAAATCAGGTATTCGGAATATATACGCATACAGTGAAAGAACATGTGTCTTTTATATGTGAAAAGTTCCTGTGACGCCGGTGCGCCAAGGGACTTTTTGCTTTTAGATGTGTTAAAGGCAGATGAATATTCATGCAATGGTTTCCCCGGGATTAGTTTTCAGGTGAAAAATTAAATAACAGATATATTCATGTGACGACCTGAATGTCCCCCGGATGAATGTTCGGGGGATTTTTTTCTTTTGGGCGTTCCCGTGGGACGGTCGGGCTTTACGTTTCAAGTCCTCGCCTAAAGGCTGTGGGCTTTACTCTGCAATCCCTAACGCATGGCTGAAAAGTCCTCTTGCCGGTGTTCTTCTTCATACAGCCTCATGCGTTCTTGTAATGCTTCTTTTAAATTGTCGCTTTTTTTCAGTCCGAGTTTGGCACGTATGTTCGCTCGTTGGCTGGTTATGTTTCCGCTACTCCGATGTAATAATTCGCATATTTGGCTGACGGTCTTGTCTTGCAGTATTAAACGGCAGATGTTTAATTCGGACGGGGATAAATAGGGATATATTCTCCTGATCGTATCAAGTTTACTTTTTCCTTTTTCTGGTGTGCGGCAAGGGCTGTAAAAAGATTTTCTTTGGATTGTTCCCCTATTATGTTTAACAGGGAGCTTGTCTTTTCTTCCGGGTTATTCTCGCTTAACAACTCGGCGAACGCGAATAGTTCTTCCTTTTTCATTTGGAGACGTTTCAAAAGCATTTCCTCTTCCTCTTTTAGCAAGTTGCTACTTTTTAGCAAGCTGCTGATATTACTGTGTAAGGATCTTCCTAATAAGGGGATCATGGTGTATATGATGATGATCAAAGGCAGATAACTGTATAGGAACGGTTCGTCGGTGATAAGTGTGCAGATTGTATAGGAAGCTATGGTAAGGGAGGACAATAGGATGGAGATATTACTCATATAGGCACAGATGGAAAGCATGGTAAATAAGAGAGAGATAGTAATGTTACTCATTATCAATGCTCTTTGATAACTATATTCATATCCGCTACATATTGAGCAATAAATTATTTCGATAAAAATCTCGATATGTATGGCTATCAGTATAATGGAAAAGGTCGTGGTCAGATTTACTCTCTTTTTAAAATAAGCGAGAGTGCACATAATGATAAACAGGAATAATACGCTGTTAATATAATAAAACTGTTCATTGGGAAATGGAACTGAATATATGTATATGGGTGCGCATAAGACCAGCATGAGCAGGGATAGATGAAAGACTCGTTTTTGTTGATACGTTATTATCATTTCTCTTTCTTTTTTGTCGTAAGTTTGAGTTTTTATTGAACTTAGAAAAGAGGCGGCTTTTGTGCTGAATATCATGTATTTTATTGTTTTAAGTGTTATTAAGTATGATGTTTCTTGCAAAGATAACTGTTTTTTTGTATGTTTAAGTACTTTTCTTTATGATGTTAAGTATTTTTAGTTGTTGTGTAAGCATGATTGGCTGCTGTGGTAAGTGTTGTAGTTGTTGTGTGGTTGTCTTTTTAAGTATTTATAAGTTTAAAATACTTGTTTTTTGCTTTGGAGGTTGGTTTATAAGTGTGTATTTTTGCGGTCGAAATTCAAGGGGGTGTAAAAGCCTGGGTTTGGATTGTCATATTAACAAATGATTAAATGACGAAAAGAGGTTTTTATATTAAATGTGTATTGTTCGTGCTCGTGTTGAGTATAAGCGGAGAAATATCCGCTCAGGAGAAGCGTGATTCGGTAAGGATCTATTTTCATCAAGGAAAGGTAAATATAGATACATGTTTACTTGACAATGGGAACGAGATGGAGCGGTTTGCTAAAATCTGTTCCGCATTGAACGACTCCGTCCGTCTTATCAGGAAAATTCAAATAATAGGAGGAGCTTCCCCGGAAGGAGGGGGGCTGTTGAATGGAAGGCTGTCTGAAAAACGAGCAGAGGTTTTGTGGCGGTATATATCACCTTATATAAAGATTCCGGTATTGGAGAGGGATTTTCATTTTTCGGGAAGTGACTGGAACGGACTTATAACGATGGTGAGAGCGGATGTGAATGTTCCGGAGAGGGAGGATGTCCTTCGTTTGTTGGAGAAGATCGTCCGTTTGGAAAACCAGGACAGCCCTTATTTGGGGGAGAACTGAAAAGACTGAAAGGGGGAGGCCATACTCATATTTGTATAAATTCCATTTTCCGAAACTTCGTTCGTCGATGGTGAAAATATGCTATGATAGTGATCCGATAAATCCCGTCAGAGATACGGTATATATACATACACGTGATACGTTGTGCATCCGTGATACCGTTACCGTCATAGCTCCGGTAAAGAAACGGCCGTTTTGCATGGCGGTGAAAACAAACTTGCTTTATGACGCTGTTTTGATACCTGACATCGGGGTTGAGTTCTGTTTGGGGAAGAACTGGTCTGTGGCCGGGAATTGGATGTATGCCTGGTGGAAAAGTGATCGGAAGCATAATTATTGGCGTATCTATGGGGGAGATGTGGAGTTGCGCCGCTGGTTCGGTCGGAGAGCGGTGGAAAAACCGTTTTCCGGGCATCATGTCGGATTGTACGGGCAGATCGTCACCTATGATTTCGAATTGGGTGGGAAAGGTTACTTGGGGGATAAATGGAGTTACGGGGGAGGCGTGGCTTACGGCTACTCGTTACCTGTGGGACATCGGTTCAATGTGGATTTCACGTTGGGAATCGGCTACCTTGGAGGATCGTACAAGGAGTACATCCCTTTGGACGGTCACTATGTATGGCAGACCACTAAAAACCGCCGCTGGTTCGGCCCGACCAAGGCGGGTATCTCTTTGGTGTGGTTGATCGGCCGTGGCAACTACAACGAGAAGAAAGGAGGCAGGCAGTGATACGGATACGCTTTTGTCTGGTGTTCATATTTTTATGGATAGGACTGACGGCTTGTGAGCATAAGGATTTATGTTACGATCATCCGCACTTTGCCAAGGTGCGGGTAGTATTCGACTGGACCAAGATTTCCAATCATGACAAGCCTGAAGGCATGAGGGTCGTATTTTATCCGACCGACGATGAAAGCAACACGTGGATATTTGATTTCCCCGGAGGAGAGGATGGGGAAGTGGAGCTCCCCGAGAATGATTACCGGGTAATTTGCTTCAACTACGATACCGACGGGATGGTTTGGAAAGAAAACGGCAGTTACACGCTTTTTACTGCCGATACGCGTGATGTTCAGTCGCCGGATAACCGGACAATGGCTGTCACCCCACCCTGGCTGTGTGGCGACCATATAGACAGAGTTATCCTCAAGGACATTCCGGGAGGAAGCGCGGAGATAGTACGGCTAACTCCCGTAAACATGGTATGTCACTACACGTATGAGGTGAACGGTCTTCGGGGACTGGATAGGGTGGCGGATTTGCGGGCTGCTCTTTCCGGCATGTCCGGCTCGCTTAACATGTCCGGCGACAGTTTGCCCGCCGGTCTTTCGGAGAGCCTGCTCTTTGATGGAATGGTTTCACGGAATCAGATTATAGGCGGATTCTATACGTTTGGACATTCCGCACTTGAAGGAGAGCCCAATGTTTTCCGGCTGTATCTCAAGAACCGTTCCGGCAGCATGTCTGTATTGGAACAGGACGTGAGCGACCAAGTGCATGATGTCCCGGTAGCGGGGCATGTCGGTGATGTGCATCTGGTGTTGAATTTTGATTATGAGGTACCATCCGAGCCGGGAAGTGACGGTGCGGGATTTGATGTGGACGTTGATGATTGGGATGATGTGAATATGGATATAGTGTTGTAATACGAGTTTGTTAATTATATGTATCAATTTAAATTGTTTTTATTTATGAAAAAAAGTACAGTAATGCTTTGGGCAATCTTTGGAGCTCTACTCATGGGTTGCTCAGACGAGGAGATTGCGAATGTGGAAACCTCCTCACGGAATGCGATTGGTTTTAACGTGTTAAGTAATGCGGCGGAAACGAGGGCTATCCCTACTACCCCCGACAACTTGACGAGCACCGATTTCGACGTGTTCGCTTTTACGACGGATGGTACTGCCTTCATGGGAAAGGTAGACACGGATTTTGGACATGACGGAGTGAAGATCGTGTACAAAAATGGTAAGTGGGATTATGACGATGCGAACGACCTTCGTTATTGGCCTACCGAGGCTTTGGACTTTTACGCGTTCAATCCCGGAACGGTTAGTGAAGACATGATAGTGTTTTATAGTTGGGAAGCCACCAAGGATGTCCAAAAGATAAGTTATACCTGCATGGATGAGTATGGAAGCGGTACTACTCATGCAAACTACGACGTGATGTATGCCATGGCCAAAGGCCAGACAAAAGACATGAACAACGGAATAGTGAAATTTAATTTCAAACATATTCTGTCACAGGTCGTATTCAAAGCAAAGACCCAATACGATAACATGCAGGTGGACATCGACGTGATCAAGATTCATAATTTCAAATTTGCCGGCGCCTTCACATTGCCTGCGGCAGCCGATGGAACGGGAAGTTGGAGTTCGTCTGATTTAGCATTTCCACACGCATTTACCGTAGTGAAAAACGCAAACATCACGGTCAATAGCAATACCGAAGCTACCGATATTACCACAAATACTCCTATGCTGAATATACCACAGGAGCTGACTGCTTGGAAAGTTTCCGAAACAGCCACCAAAAGCAAGTTGGAGGCCGATAATGCGAAGCAATGTTATCTGGAGATCGCCTGCAAAATCCGGCAGTCCGGAGCTTATCTGTTGGGTTCAGCAAGCGAATACAAAACAATTTATGTTCCGTTCGGAGATACATGGGAACAGGGCAAGCGTCATATCTACACGTTGATTTTCGGTGGTGGTTATGATGATCAGGGAGAGGCTGTGTTGAATCCGATCCAGTTTGATGCAGAGACAACAGGCTGGGTTAATGCGGCAAAAGACGTAAACGTTTAATTAGGGACATTCATTAAATATTATAAATTAGCCAACTAATTCATACACAAATTATTGCGAATTAGTTGGCTTTTTGTATCTTTAGGTATTCCCCCGAAAACAAGGTTTGACGGCTAAAACGGGGGAAATACCCAAACTAATAAGATATGGCAAAGATACAAAATATTTCAGAAATTCACCCTACTTTGGGTTTTACAGAATTTGATATTCTGGAAAAATACCGCAAGAGTTTTAATGAGAGTGAGCTTGGTAAGCTTCATTCGGTCTTTCCGTTTGAATGTATGGCAAAAGCCGCAGGCCTGTCGGACCGACGCCTGGGCCGCAGGAACATATTCAGTCCTTCCGCAAAGATCGCCCTTATGGTCCTGAAGGCATACACCGGATTCTCCGACAGGCAACTGGTGGAACATCTGAACGGGAACATACACTACCAGATTTTCTGTGGAATTATGATCCCCCCGTCCCTTCCCATAACCAACTTCAAGATAGTCAGTGCCATCCGTAATGAGATAGCATCCCGCCTTGACATTGATTCTTTCCAGGAGGTCCTGGCTTCACACTGGAAACCTTATCTTGATAACCTTCACGTCTGCATGACCGATGCCACATGCTATGAGAGCCACATGCGTTTTCCTACGGACATGAAACTTCTTTGGGAAAGCCTCGAATGGCTCTACAGGCATATATGCCGGCATTGCAGGGAGCTGGGCATAAGGCGTCCGCGCAACAAATACAGGAATGTGGCGGAATCCTATCTGTCCTACTGCAAGAAAAGAAAGAGGAGAGCTTCAAGGACAAGAATGCTTAAGCGCCGTATGATCAAGCTTCCTGAAAAGCTCCTCAGTCAAAGGGATGGGATCCATAGCGAGTACGGTGCTTTACTCCGATATACCCAGGATTACCATAAGCGTCTTTCCACCATCAGAAAGGTCCTTGTACAGGAAAAGGAAATGTTTGAAGGGCGGAAAGTCAGTGACCGCATCGTCAGCATTGACCGTCATTATGTACGTCCCATCGTCAGAGGCAAGAAAACCAAGTCCGTCGAGTTTGGTGCAAAGGTCAATAATATACAGATAGACGGCATATCGTTCATCGAACACCTCTCGTTCAAGGCATTCAATGAGGGTATACGCTTGAAGGACTGTATCCGTATGCAGCAGAAGCTTATGAATGTAAGGGTAAGATGTGTGGCTGCCGATTCCATATATGCTAATAATGCCAACAGAAAGTTCTGTACAAAATATAGGATATCCACATCCTTTGTGCGCAAGGGAAGGGCGGCAAAAGATGAGTCTTTGAGGAAGGTGCTTAGAAGCGAACTCTCAAAAGAAAGGGCCACACGGCTTGAAGGAAGCTTCGGCACTCAGAAGCAACATTACTCGCTCTCAAGGATAAAGGCCAGAAACAGGAAGACGGAAATACTGTGGATTTTCTTTGGAATACATACGGCAAATGCCATACTGATGATAGAAAAAATCAGAAACAAAACAGCTAAAGCAGCATGATATGATGTTACTCACAGAATCAGAAGAGGTCATCAGACTTCTTCCGGAACGTCATGTCCTGTCGGATAGAATTATGTGAGAAAGCACCGAAAAATGGCAATAAGAACGGCCTATGAAGTGGTCATGCCCTATCATCTTCATATGCCATCTTATTTTTTAGGGACATTTACTGAATATCCCTAATTAATATCGTACCCGTTGGCAGGTTAAATAATCCGATATTCGTAGACCCGGAACGGGGCATTGAAAGCACTCTTGGAGTTTTTCATTTGTCAACAGGTTATTATCTTTGGATAGGTAGCTTTTTGACTTTGCTATTGGGCGAAATCGCATTGTTTGTATTAAAAAACAAAATAGGATGACTCACTATAATCTACTTCGTATTTTTCCATAAATGCAATCCTTGCCAAAAAGCAGTTTGTTCGGGTGGTTGTTTGGGCGTTCCCCCTTCGGGTCGGGCTTTCCGCTACAAGTCCTCGCTATGCTGTGGCTTTTCCCCTGCAATCCCTAACGTGGGTGAAAGGTTTTCACTATCTTGCGCTTGCACTTTGACACACGGGGCTTCGGCTGTTCGCCGAAACTTCCCGCGCCCCGTCCCGCCCGAAAGAGTTCCCCGGCGTTTGTCCGGCAGCGACATTATTCAAGGTAGTATTCTATAATATCTTTTATCAGTAGCTCTTCTCCTTGTTTCCATAATTTCCAGCCTTGTTCACTCTTTATTGTATCGCCTTGTACCTCAAACGGTTTTCGGACTTCTGTATTGTCCTTGAAGCAGACTACCGTCACCATGCGAAGATAGTCTTCCCAAGAGATATAGTAGGTGTCAAAGTCATGCGTTCTTTTCGCTGGAATACCATTTATCCGCATGAGGCTGCGGTTGCGTTGCATCCTGTTTCCATGCATCATAATCTGCCCAGATGAACAGTTGATCCATGCCGTTTTTCCGCTTTCCTCGTTCAGTACAATTTCAGCCCTTCCCGCCATTAAGCCCAACACTCTAAAACGGAGCATGGGAAAAGTGTAGGTCAGACTTGCCGTCTCTTCTAAGTATTCATGTATGTTGCTTCCGGATCTCCATGCCAAGGGCATTAACGTATCTGATTCCGAAGAGTAACGATAGTAATATCTGCCATCTTTGCATGAAGCGTTATTCTGTCCGTCCTGCCATTCCTGCGGATTGTCATCCTTCCTTTTCCGCTCGGCAATATCCTTGTCAAACGGATACTGATGCAGTGCAATGCTATCTTCCGGCTCCTTGCACGTTGCTGTCCGGTATAATGGTATGACGGGGTTCTGCTCGGCTATGACCTCCATGAACCCAATACCCAAAGGAGCATATAATCCATTCTTGCGTTGGAACTGGAAATGATTGCCTTGTATGAAAAGGGAGGGAAAATCATCGGAAGCAATCCCCGTTATTATATCCGCTTCGCCAATAACATCCGCTGTCCGTTGGTCTTGTTTGCATGAAGATGTGCAGGCGGACTCATTGTCTGTCGGAGGCATAGGCGGCTTGCAACTCATGACCGATGCAGCCGTCAAAAGTAGTGTTATGATGACGGTTTTCATCTAAGTTTAAGCCCCACCTTCACCATGCCATGTGCAGGTTTGGGTATTATCTTGATAGTTATGCTGTATCCATTGCCCTGATTTCTCACCGTCGGTGTATTGTCCCTCAATGGTTATATAGGGTTTACCCTCCCATGTTGATTCCACACGATACGAACCGTCGAGTTTTCCATTACGGTAGTGGCATGTAGTCTTGCTGCGTATTGCGCGGCCGTCCTCGAAGATTTCCCATTCCTCGCCATCTTTTTTCCCGTCGATATAATGAGATTCAAAAATCTGCTTACCCGTCTTGTTGGCAAAGCGACGTTCCCGCCCGTTCTCCACACTCTGTTTGTACTCCTTTTCTATCTCTATTTTTCCGTTACGGAAATAGGTCTTTACAGTTCCGTCTATCTTGCCTTGTAGTATGGGTGTTTCCTTTCGAGGAGTAACGCCGTCTTGGTAGTATTCCGTGAATGTACCGTTACGCTTGCCCTTGACATATATGCCCGACTCACGCAATACCCCGTCACGGTAGCGATGATAGTCACCGTTTATCATGCCGTCTGAAAGTTTCACGTGTTCTTCGTCAAGCCCTCGTATAATGCGATATTTTCCCTGCAACGGCCGTTTACTGTCTTTTTTATAATATACTGTGCGGTGTGCATCATCCGTCAGGGGCTGCAAATCATTCCATTCTACTGTTTGTTGTGCGGAAACCGTGCCGCAAAGCAACAAAAAAATGTATAGTATCAACATTCTATTCATATGTCGTATATTTTTATTTTTCGAGGTTGATAATGTTCTGTGGCAAACTGATTTTCAGGGGGGGCAAACCGCTTATTATATTTATTTTGAAGAAATTTCTCCATTCTTATAGCTTTGCTATAAAATAAAGCATTAATCCAACTATTATATTCACTCTTCAAGTTTACTTTTCACCAATTTCAGGAATTCCTCCTTAGTCATGAACCTGTCGAGAAAATCATTCAGTCGTCCCTCATTGGTTACTTCCGTGAAAAATTCCTCATGATCCGTACTCCAGATGACAGGATTCTCAGGGTCGTTATCTGACAGGCAGATGAGATAGTAATTGGGATAACCGTCCGTATAAAGCAGCTCTACAAAATCCGGAGTGGCACAATTTGAATACTTGATGATTTCACCCAGCTCTGCATTATCCGTAAACCAACCATTCCATTCTTCAAAATCCGGTGTCCCTTTTTGGAATGGCGTAAATGGTCTGGCAACCCAAAACAGTTGGCGGCGAGGTTCTTCATCCAAGGTAAAGAACGTATCTGTCATTTCCTTATAGAACGCCTCCCTGTCAGAATTGAACAACTCCATATGCTCATCCACCCAATCGCCCAAACCTTCAATCGGCTCTGTATCTTCGGCAGCCAGCCAGGCGTGTCCACCGGTTTAAGGAACAAGGCCGTATCGAATGTAATGGCACAGAGATCCTCTTTCAGTGAATTCCCTTTCAGGTTTGCTACGTTGCCGCCCAGTAGCCTGATTCTGTCTGTTATTTCCTTTTTCATGAGTGCCGTATAATTTTGTTATTATTTTTGTTTGAGATTCACATGCCCGGACAGCCATTGGAAATATTTCCAGTCTTCCTTGAAAATCTTTTCCCCTTCGAGCATATAGGCGCGGAGAAGAAATTCAGTTGCATTGGTTTCATCCTCCATTTCCAGATAGTTCTCGCCAAGGCGCAGCAGGATGAAAGGATTGTCTGTCTCTCCGATATTGTAGCATTTGCGGAAAAACTCCAGCGACTTGCCGTAGTTCCCCATCATGAAATGGGCGTCACCGATTGAGCCGGCGAGCCAGAGATATGCTTCCCAGTCTTCCTTCGGTTCAGGAAGGATGTCCAGTGCCTCTTGGAAACAGGAGATGGCTTTCGCGTAATCTTCGCTTTCCATCGCCTCATTTCCCGTTTCTGACAGTTCTTCGATTCTGTCGTACAGTTCATCTGAAAGTTCCATATTCCTCTATTTTTCTTTGATATTCTTTGATGCCCACATCCCGATATCCTGCTTGCTCAATGCCGCAGCCATCAGGTCGGGGAATTTGTCAGGCGTACAGGCAAATGTGGGAACACCCAGACCGGCAAGATACTCGGCATTACGCTTGTCGTAGCAGGGCGCCCCGTCATCGTTCAGGGCCGGAAGCACAATCAGCTGCACACCGCTGGCCACAATGGAGGCGAAACGCTTGCGCATCTCCTTCTCGTCACCGCCTTCATAGAGGTCGGTCACCAGTACCAGCACAGTGTCCTGCGGCCGTGTGATCACACCCTGACAGTAAGTCAGGGCCCTGGCTATGTCGGTTCCTCCGCCGAGCTGGACACCGAACAACAGGTCAACCGGGTCCTGCAGGTCATCGGTAAGGTCAACGACCGAAGTGTCGAACACCACCATACGCGTATTGACGGACGGCAGGGAGGCCAGTACCGAACCGAAGATGCCGGAATATACGACAGAGGTTCCCATCGAACCGCTCTGGTCGAGACAGAGAATGATGTCCTTCAGAGCCTTGCATTTTCTGCCGTAGCCTATCCTGACTTCCGGAATGACGGTCTTGTACTGGGGCTGGTAGTTCTTCAGGTTCTTTATGATGGTCGTCTTCCAGTCTATCTCGTTGTAACGGGGATTGCGCCTTCTCGCCGAACGGTTCAAAGCACCGGTGACGGCCTGCTGGGTCGGGGAAGAGAGCTTCCGCAGCAGGTCATCCACGACCTTGCGTACAACCTGACGGGCCATGTCCTTGTTCTTTTCGGGAATGGCCCTGCCGAGTGACATCAGTGTAGCTACCAGATGTACGTCAGGGACAACTGTTGCCAGCATCTCCTTCTCGGTAAGCAGCGAATCGATATGCAGACGCTTGATGGCATCCCTCTGGATGACCTGCACGACGGTCTGTGGGAAAAACTCCCGGATATCGCCAAGCCAGCGGCTTACCTTTGGGGCCGACGACCCGAGTCCGCCGCGGCGGTCACTGTCATAGACGGCTTCCAGCGAACTGTCAAGGCGCTGTTCTTCCACCGTCAGCGTTACACCCGTCCCGTCAGCGGCATTCCCGCCGAGAGCCATACGCCATCTTTTCAAATATTCTGTTTCCATGTTCTGTTCCTTTTTTATCCGATTCCCAGAAGTCTGCCGAGCAGGGGTATTACTTTGGATGCATCCCCGTCATTGCAGGAATGTTCCCCGGAGGCGATTCCGGTATCGGTTCCGTTCAATTCGAATCCTTTGCCTTCTCGCCGAGTTTGCGGCGCTCGGCTGTAGTGAAATTGCTGAATGTACGTCTGATCACCGGCAGCAGTTCTATGAAATTTGCGTCGCTCAAACCGCAGAGCCAGCCGTTCACGAGCTGCCACAGGTTGTCGTCCAGCAGCAGTACCGAACCTGATGCACGCAGGAATCCCTCAAACCAGTATGCGATGTCGGAAGGTGCGTTGCCCACCGATGAATAGAAGCTCAAGGTGTCACGCATCTCTTCACGCGATATCCTGCCCTTGTCGTAGAGTATGCGTGCCGCGTACCCGGAGAGCAGCGGATGCGCTCCTGATGAATTGCGGATCTGCTGCACGAACCCATACCACATGCCGTTCAGCTCTTCGTCATCAAGCGTGGATACGGCATAGTTGGTAGCCGACAGGTGTTCAAGAAGTTCTCCGGCTGCCTCCTCGTCGATGTTGATGCAGACGAGCAGACCTCCTGCAAGGATACGTGCCACCATGGCCCGGAGCATGTTGCCCACCTTGCTGAAATCCAGATTGCGGACATCGCCGTAACGGACGATGTTCACCAGGTCGGGAACCGCTTCCATCATCTCCACAATGTCTGTGGATGCCGCCGACAGACGGTCAAGACGGATGGTCATCGCTTCCACAAGCTCCGGAAGGTTGGCCGGAATGACCCGGTCAAGAAGTCCCGTCAGTTCGGGGATTCTGGTGATTCCGGTCATGCGGTCAGAGACGTACTTCTGCACGGCTTCCTCCACGGTATTGCCCCAGACTGCCCGTTCTATGATGCAGACAATCTGTTCCGGTCTATGGTAAAGACTCCATTTTTCCTTGAAAGTACCCTTGCCGCCTGCGGTTTCCGGCTTGGCCCAGTCTATGTCAAGCAGGGCCAGGCGGTGGAAGAACAGGCTGCGTTCCAGGTCGGTCTCCTTGCGCAGGTCAAGTGTCATCTCCTTTATTTCCGCCGTGAAAGGAACACGCAAGCGTTTCTGCTGCCGTTCCACGTCAATCAGGAGAGGGACTTTGGGTACCGCTTCCGGCACTTTGCCCAGACAGTTGCCCACGATGAGCGATTCCCTGACGAGCTGCAGCAGCATATCGTCCCCGAAGCCCATTACGGTGGTCACCGCCTCGTTGTATTCCTCAAGCGTCGGGGCGGGCAATCCACGCAACGCAGCTGTCGTCTGCGCCAGACGGACTGTCTCGATTACGTGGGCCACCGAGATGTCCATGTCCTTCTTCCTCAGAAGGGCCGCTATACGGCTGACCCACCAGGTGCCGTCATCTTCCGGATGATGCCACAGGTAATGGTACCATCCCGGAGAGTCTATGCCGGCCCCGTAACCGCTGCGGAAGGTGAGCCTGTCATACGTCCACGGAATCCACGTGCATTCCGCCTTTACCTTCGGGAGCCCTTTCAGCAGCTCGTTGTCATCCTTCACCTTCGGCATATTCTCCAGTGCCGGGACATGCCATGCCCCGCAGATTACGGCTATGCACCCGAAAGGTTCCTTCTGGGCCGCTCGTATCATGCGACGCATCCACGCTTCACGGACAAGGTTCCTGCGGGAGGTATGTTCCGAGAGGGCTTCCCTGAGCGCGGTCACAGCTTCCTTGACGGCCTCGAAGATGCCGCTGCCGTCTCTGCGCTGTTCTATGTTCATGTTCCACCACGATTCACCGTCAGTATAGCCGGCAGCTTCTGCCAGCAGGTCAAACGGATCACCCGGCTGTTTAATAGCTTCATCATCCGCTTCTACAGGCTCGTTGCCATCCTTCCTTTCCGCTTCGAAGGCAAGGGAATGGGCAAGCGGGAGATCGAAGAAGCGTAAGGTGACATTCTCCCGGAGAGCATAGCGCAAAGCCTGCCATTCCGGCGAGAAGTCGGCAAACGGATAGAATACGGCATTCTGCGGCACATCGGGTTGATAGCCGAGCAGGGCTACCGGAGGCTTCATCTGCCCGTAGGAGACGAACGGCATGAGAGCCTCGGCCTCCGCCGGTCCCTCAAGCAGTATGAGGTCGGGACGGATACGCTCAAGTTCCTGCAGGATGTTCCGGCAGGAGCCCGGCCCGTGATGACGTATTCCCAATAGATGAATGTCTGTCATATTACTTGTCTCATGCAAAATACGTCAATCAAATCATATCTCTTGAAGCCCTGTAGATGTCTTTCCAGCCCTCACGGTTCTTGACCACTGTCTCCATGTATTCCTGCCATACCACTTTGTCCTGTACAGGGTCTTTCACCACGGCACCGAGGATGCCTGAAACGAGGTCCTCCGCATGGATCTGGCCGTCACCGAAATAGCCGGCCATGGCAAGGCCGTTGTTCACCACGGATATGGCTTCTGCCGTACTCAGTGTGCCGCTCGGGCTCTTGAGCTTCGTCTTGCCGTCGCCGGTGGCTCCCTGACGCAGCTCACGGAAAATGGTGACGACACGACGGATTTCATCAAGGGCAGGTTTCTCTGCCGGCAGCTGCATCACTTTCTCGAAGCTCTCCACGCGGCGGCGGACAATGTCAACTTCTTCCTCAAGCGTGTCGGGCAACGGGAGGATGACCGTGTTGAAACGGCGTTTCAGTGCGCTTGAAAGGTCATTCACACCTTTATCCTATTGTTGGCCGTGGCTATGATGTTGAATCCGCGGATGGCCTGCACCTCCTTGTTCAGCTCGGGGATGGGCAGGGTCTTCTCCGAAAGGATGGTGATGAGCGTATCCTGCACGTCAGAACCGATACGGGTAAGCTCCTCAATGCGGCCGATCTTGCTTCCTGCATCGCCTTCATCACCGGGGTCTGTACCAGGGCACCCTCACTCGGCCCCTCGGCGAGAAGACGGGCATAGTTCCAGCCATAGCGGATGGCCTCTTCTCCCGTTCCGGCGGTACCCTGTACTATCAGCGTCGAATCGCCTGATATGGCTGCCGCCATGTGCTCGCTGACCCAGCTCTTGGCCGTACCGGGAAGACCGTACAGAAGCAGCGCCCGGTCGGTGACAAGGGTGGCCACGGCAATCTCCATCAGGCGGCGGTTGCCTATGTATTTCGGTGAAACCTCGAAACCGTTCTTCAGTATCCCTCCCATGAGGTAGGTGACCACGGATTGGGGTGACATCTCCCAGTTTTCGGGAATCGGGTTGGTCTCGTTCTTTTTCAGTTCATGAAGTTCCTCTGCAAACTGTTGCTCGGCATGTTGTCTCAGTAAAGTGCTCATATGAATATCAATATTTATTTTTCATTTAACAAAGTGTCTATTTCAGATTTAAGATCCATGAATTCCAGCATCTTCGAGCAGAACTCGTTCATGGACGGCGAAGCTCCGCCGAAGAGGCGGCCTTGGCCTCGATCAGGTTCCTTAGATGTGACGGGATATGCATGGCAAGCCGTTCCGCCATGTCTGCGGCATAGTACAGGTAATCCTTTTTCAGAATCCAAGACATGACGCTGGAAGAGAATTTCGGGCCCCATGCCTCGTAGTCGTTGCCGTACCATGAGTCGGGTATGAATCCGAAATCCCGGACCGTTTCCGGCCAGCTGATTTCCTCCCGCTGGGAGGGAGTGAGCATCGCCACGAGTTCCGGCTTGCGCAGATAGGAAGGGTCTTCCTTCAGGGTGTGGAAAGCCCACAGCCCGTCCGAGAAGTTGAGTATCGGGTCCTCCAGCTCCAGGAACTTCCTGAAAGGGGGATGCTTGGCGAATTTTCTCGCGGCCTCTTCCTTACCGCAGCCATATACCTCGCACCAGAAACTCAAAGGCACCCGTTCGGCGAGCTGCCTCAGGATGAATTCGGAATCGCCCTCTTTCTTGTTGGAGCTTACCTCGGACAGCCCCATGGCCTTCATCTCCGGGGTGTATCCGATCTCGTCGTATGACCATCCGGTAAGCATGTTGTGTCTGATATGTCCACGCAGGAGTTCGCAGCAGCGCATCACCATGGCTGAATCGGGAATCATGCACAGAAGTTTCCGTGCCGTTTCCTTGACAATGGAGCTGCGGTCCGACTCCAGCACTTCCTGTATGAAGAGCTCGTCGGCCTTGCTGATGTTTATCCGGAGACATTCAAGCAGCTCGTTGCGCTGGTTGGCCGGTTCGCTCTTCCAGTCTTTCCGCAGCAGTTCAAGGGCTGCGGCAGAATCCTGCTGCCTGAATCTGGCAAGCATCTCCTTACGCTCGCCGTGGGTGGCCGTATCCCAAGAATCGGTGATCCCGCATTCCTCTCCGACAAGGCCCATCTGCCTGATCAGCCATAAGCCTCTGTTCCCGACGAGATTTTTCAGCAGCCTGCGTTCTTCAAACCGCAACGGATTGTTGCGGTCATAGGCACGCCGGATAAGCGGCTGGAGGTATTCGGGCGAAATGATTTTTCCCGACCCCTGCGCCAGACGGTAGGCGTAGGCTAGCATATAGCGTGTACCGTGGAGTCTGGAAAAGAGTTGACTCCGGTCCTTGTCGAAATACGGCAGTTCCTCTTCCGGGGCTGTTTTCACGGGGACAATGCCTTCCGCTCCGGCCGGTTCCCATCCGGCACGCCTGTAGGCGAAGGCGGATGCGGCTGTCATGTACAGGAACGATTCCGTGTCTTCGGCTTTCCCGTGGATCCCGTCAACCAGAGTCTGAAGGGACTCGGGAAAGGCTCCGGGAACGAATTCACGGTTGGCTGTTCCAAGCAGTGCAGCCTGTATGATAGGTTCAGTTACGTTCATCTCTCCAAGTATGATATTCTTTGTTGTACCAAATGGATTTCAGCTCCCATATATCCCCGTTTACAATGACCAGCGAGGCGAACGGATTGCCGCCGGTAATGGCGAGGATGTCGATGAAGGTTTCCTCGGGCATCGCCACACGGACGGCATTGCCCGCGTTGTCCAGCAGCGTGTAGTCTTTCCCGTTACGGGCAACCCTCACGTCATCCACAAGCAGGGGGACGTCCTCGAAAAACGGATTCGTCAGCATGGCCGTGCGGTACACCGCGGCAGCCTGCTTCAGGTCAGGGCTGCACGCCGGCACAAAGTTTTCTTCCGCGAGTACGGACTCCCGGAACAATGCACGCCGGCATGTACCCGTGCCGTTGTAAAAGCATAGCGCCCCTTTATAGGCACTGCCCGGAATCCAGTTCTCGGTGGAAAAGGTACCGACAACGGCAAAACTCAGGTATCTGGCGAAAAGTCTGCTTTCCTTTCCGTAAAACCAGTAGATGTCGGTATTGATATCGTTGACTTTACGGGACTGCTTGTGAAGCACGAGCCAGCTGTCCGCCACCGGCTCTCCGGCAAGGACGTTGTCCTTGGACTGGGGATATCCGATCTGCGTGCGTATCTCGTCCTTCCATTCTTCGGGAAGGCCGTCCATGTTTCTGTAGCTCTGCATGAGCAGGTACAGCCTGCCCATGCTTTCCGTCAGGTCGGATTTCCAGCTTTCCGAGTCGAAGTCTATAGCCTCCATGGCTCTCAGTCTCCCCGCAAGTCCCGGTGCCTGGGCATCCACCATCCTCCGGGCCATGTTGTCAAACAGGGTATAGGCACGTTCCGGAACATTCAGGAATCCGTTGCGCACCAGGTCCTTCATCCATACCTCAAGGTCGGATATGCCTCCCAGTACCTTCTGGTGCCGTTTCTCCTGCCTCTTGGCCTGAGCCGCTTCATCCACAGGGGTTTCGCTTTTGGCTTTCTGCTCCTTCTTTTCGGCCTTCTCCGTTCTTTTGGCAAGCCACGCCGTCACCCATTCCGGCTCTTCCGCCTGCGTGAACTGGTCTGGCTGGCGGGCGTACAGCAACAGCAGGCCAAGCCCATGCTTGCACGGGAATTTGCGGCTCGGGCAGGAACACTTGAACGCAATGTCATTCAAGTCTATCACCGTCTGGTAGGGATTCTTTCCGCTTCCCTGGCAATGACCCCAGACGGCACGTCCGCTGCATTCCCTCAGTACCCATTTGCTTAAGGTCGCAAGTCCTTTGCCGGCCTTTACAGACGAGTCGTCGGGAGCGAGCTGCAATATCTGTTCTTCTGTCAAGTTCAATGGCATACGCAACAAGTTAATTGGTCATTGGTAAATCATTCCCTGTTCCCGGCTGCATATTCTCCCGTGTTGATGTCAAGTACGGGACGCTTGGGCTGTATCAGCGCGTCTTCGTATTGGCATTTCCACTGGATGCTGCGGTCCATATAACCGTCTTTGATTCCATCGACGGTTTCTCCCGAGTCTATTTCATTGCCGCTTGTAAGCAGATAGGAGGCCACGTTGTAGGCATGGTTCACTACCCAGTTCGGATCAAGTCCGCGGAAGTGGTACTGCAGGTCAGGCAGGAACAGCGTGTTCATCCCGAGTGTATCTACCAGCATGTCGTCGGAACCCTGAATCGTGAAGAAACGGACGTTTACGGCATAGCGGATGAACCGGTCAGGACCTTCTATCTGATTGCTGCGGATTTCCTCCGCCTCGAACAGTTTCCCGCTGCCGCTGAAGAAGAACGCTTCGCAGGACGGGAACAGTTCGGCGAGCGCTTCAAGGTAGTCCATTTCCAGATTGGCACGTTCCAGAGAAGACAGGCCACGGGCAAGGAAGTCTGTAGCGAGCATACTGTACCGGCATTCCTCAAGGATACGGTCACGGCTTTCCTGGCAGTCCCACATCTGGCTCCGGGTGAAGTCGTCCACGGTCTTTCCGTCAAAGTCCATGCACGAAGTCATCAGGAACTGCACGGGTGCTTTCCCGTCCTCAAACTCCACCATGTGGTCCAGGGCGGTGATGAAGACAGACTTGTCATCACCTTCGCGGCATTCTACATTGCCGAAATGCTTCCGGCATACATCAGCCACCCTCTGCGTGTCCGGCAATTCAACCGGTTCCTTGAACAGAAGGTTTATAAGTAAAGGTCCTCCAGGCTGCAGTTCCTTTGTATTTAGGTCTTGTTGAAATACTTGGTTCATATTGAAATGCTTTTGAATGTGAAACGAATCGGTTAATCCCACCAGAAATACCATATTCTGGATTGACGCAACGTGTCGGCAAGACTGCCTATGCCGTTACAGTTCTGGTCCATATCCGGACAGAAAGCATATTGCTGTATTGCGGCTTCCATTGCTCTGTCTTCCGGAACGGGCGCTGGAAGTTCATACTCCAGCTGGTCGCTGGTAAAGGTTCCCGGAACAGCACCGTATTCTTCGTACCAATACTTTGAGATAGCCATCAGTCGGGGTTTGCAGGACAGTCGTTCCAGTTGCCGAATGGCAGGTACGCGAATATTTTCCACGGCTCCGTGACCGGAATACGGGCAAGGATCAGCGGATGCGTCATGTTCGTGTCGGTATTCCAGTAGCTCGAGTAACGGTTGTTGTCGAATCCGCCTTCAGGCTCTTCTTCAATATCATCGTTGTCCTGCCCGGTCAGCTTGTCAAGGATGGATTTACCGTCCATGACAGGAGCCTCAAGCAGCCTTCTGCGGAATTCATTGACTTTTTCCTGGTTGAATGTGTAATCATCCGAGCTTTCGCTCTCAGGATCCGAGTTCCCGATTATGTTTTCCCACAAACCTTCATCGACATTGACTAGAACGGGGATGAAGCCTTCCCGCACGCCGAGCCGTTGGGCATAGGTATAGGCTGACATGATAGGGTCATCGTCACTCATGGATGGGAAATAGGTACATTCACAATCAAGATAATCCATGAAGCACGGGCCAGTTCGTCTGGCTCAACGGTATCTTTGTCTATATGCAGCCCCTGCCAGTTGGCGAAGCGTCTGTCTATGCGTTGTGACATTGCCTGGTAATAATCCTCGTCATACGGGACAAACAGGTATGCTTCCTCTTTGAACTCATCGGAATGATACCTTTCCGGACCGAAATAATCCAGGGCGTGGTTGTCAATGTCTCCGGGGTAAAATGGAGTTTCATTGGCGCCATAATAACTGCCATAATAGTAGTCGGCAAATGCACGGCCCTGTTTATTGAACAGGAATCTTGTAAGCTGCCCGTTCAGGTTGTCCTTTATGAACACCCTCAGGTCATCATCGGCTGAGCCGCTTTTGATCCGGGACACAAGGTCTCCGAACTGTTCAAGAAAATCATCCCTCATAAGGTCATTTACCATGCACCAGCGTAGATATATTGCCAGATGATTGTAGGCCGTAATTGTATCTAACGGCAGATCCTTCTCTTTGAACTTCTCCAGATGGCCTTCCGCATCGTCCATCACTTCATCCGTGTCATCCGGGAAATCGGGACCGCCATCGGCATCGTCTTCGCTGCCGTATGAGATTTTCAGAGTCACTTTGTCCGGAAGGGCAACACCCTGTCCACGTGTTATCCTATGTTTGTCGACAGCCGAGAAGCCTATGGTTTCTCCGTCGTTGAGAACTGCATCGTATTCCAGAACATATCCTGCCATGCTGGCCAGGAAGTCTCTCACCTTTGACGGGTCGGCATCCACGTCAAGGACCTCCATTTCGTCCTTGCCGAAACACTCCATTCCATAGGTGTAGCCGCTGATTCCCTTTTCGGTACGGTAAAGCCCGAACCATATCCAGTTGTATATAGGCAGCGAATCCTCCTTCATCATTCCGGAAAAGCCTTCATAGAAACGAGGCTGGAAAACGCCACCGCTGGTATAGATACCGGTTATATTCTTCTGGTGGCAGCAGACAGACAACAGCTTCACGTACAGTTTGCCTCTTTCGATCAGGGACTCCTCTTTGCCGATAACGGCAACCATGATGTGTGCCTTATGCTCTTTGGCTGTTTTTTCGGCCTCCGGCCACATGTAATTGTTCTTCGCGCATTCTTCGGCTTCACCATTAGGTACGGGGGCAGGCATCAGGCTTACCGCCGCCATCATGTCACCTACGTCAAAGACCAGAGACTCGGGATTCCGTTCCTCGTCAGATTTCTCTTCAGCGGTGATGTCCCACTGTTCTTTCAGATCTCTGATGTATTTTTCCTTGTCCCAGCTGTTGTCGGAGAGCAGGGCGAATCCCACGAATGTGCCGGCCTTCTTCTCACGTTCCTCGGCCTGCTTTGCCTGTTCCATCCAGTAGGAACGCACCATCTCGACAAGGGCCGTAGCATCCTTGACAGCCGTCTTTTCGTTATAAGGTTCCATCTCACTGAAGGTATGGCCGCAGTCCGACAAGCTGTCTCCTTCGTATCCACCATTCACACCCAGCAGCCATTCACTGTCCTTGGTATCCTTGTATTTGAAGATGTAGTAGGTCATATCGTGCAGTACGAATGTTTCCGTACACTCTATCTCTGCCGGCTCGTGTCCCAGTTCCTGCGGGTGCGAGAGCCAGGCCGTCATTGCAGCCAGAGCCGCTTCATATTGTGTTGGTCTCATATCTTGAATGTTTTTAATTTATACTTCAGTCTTCATCCACATATAACTTGCCGTCTTCCTTGCGAACCAGTCTGGTGTCATATGGAAAATCCAAATATTGCATAACGTCCGGAGAATAGTTGCAGATGGTATTCAAATCACAATATTCATATCGACATTCGTCATTATCTTCATCCCCATCAGCAAGGAAAAGCCAACCGCTGTCCCAACCCATGTCCTCAGCAAAGGGCTTTTGACGAATGCAAGTTGCTATTTCACATCCATCTACTAAAACACGGCTGCTTACAGTACATTCAATGGCTTTACTCCAATCTTTCAGCAGTAATTTGATGTTGTCCTGCGGTATATGTAAGAATTGTGGATCCGTCTGTGGTTCATCCTCCCACTCTTTGAAACGGCTGTCAATGAGAGCTGCCATATCATGATAATATTTTTCTGTCCAAGGCAGCAACAGATAAGCAGCATCTGTCTCATCCTCACTATTCCATATCCTGCCTTTGAAATAGTCCATGGCATATGCCTGTATATCTTTAATATAGGCATAAGGTGTACTACGATTTTCCCAATTATACCATTTGGTAAACATCGTTCCCACTCTGTTTAGCAAGATAGTAGAAAGTCCGCCATGCAGATCCTCATTATCTCTAATAAATTCTCTTAAATCAATACTGTCTTCTACTTTGACCCTATCAACCAGGTCTCCATGTCTAAACAGGAAAGGTTGGCTCATAAGATTGTGTTCTATACACCATCGTAAATAAATCGCCATGTGGTTGTAAGGAGCCAATTCATCTGCTGACAAATGCAACTCTTCTATCTTTTCTTCATGTTTCTTCGCATCGTCAATATAAGATATGTCATAACCTATTTTCTCTGCATCTGTAACAACATTTAGTCTCAACGGATTAATTGTTTCCAGCGCATCATCAGGACATATTTCAAAGAATTCATCTATATCCTTATCTTGGATAAATTGTAACTCTTCCCTATATAAAGGGATAACCTGATAAAACTCAACACTTCCTGCTTCTTGTGTTTTACATGTACTTGACTTATCTCCAAATATACTTGGAGACAGGAGAACAATAGCACAGAGCTTGGTGTCTTCTGAGAATGTATTTTCACCTCCAAGTTCCATTGTCTTTCCCCAGCTGATACAGGTCCTATGACGTATGCATTGTCTTGCCAACGACGTAATAAGTCGTATAGGCCAACACCATTTCTCTTCTGTCCAATCAGACAATCCGAGTTTCCAGTCAGGTGGTAATTGATAAGCAATTCTTGATGACAGGTATTGCCGTCTATATCGTCCGATTCAAGGACTTCATGATTACTCATGTTGACTGTTATCAATGTATAATAGTTATGCTCTTTCCTCGGGGCAATAACAGCTATGTCCAATGGATATTCTGAACACGAGTCATCATGCAAGAAATTGTTAATCTTACCAAAATACTTTTCAATATGTGCTATCACTTCCTGTCGTGCAACAGAGCTTATTGAAATTTCACTGGATTGTATTGGGTTAGTTTCAATATCTATTTGATTCAGTACATTAAGACGGTGCGGATTTACAAGGAGAATATTGTCATTCATCTTGTCAAGAAGTTTCTGCGTTCCATTTTTGAGCTTATACTCCAGTTCATCTCTATATAAAGGTATTACCTGATAAAAATTGACTTCCTCTCCATCAGGTAGTGTACAAGTATTTCCACCTACATTTCCACATGGGGGATTTATCAGAATGGAAGCACAAAGCTCTGTCGTATATGAAAGAGGTCCATCATAACTGACTGTATGACCCCAACCAAGCCAAGTATTGTTTTCTCCTGGGAAGCGAGCAAGTTCTTTCAACAACCGTATAGGCCAATACCATTTTTCGTCTTTCAAATGTTCTTTATCCAATTTCCAATACTCTGGCAGACAGATGACAAGTTCTGCCCGTTCCAGCTGTTCTTCTTTCAATTGGTTAGGTACATTCATCAAGTGTGCCCCCATTCCCATTGTCACAAGTGTGTACCAGTTACACTCTTCAGATGGAGGAATCAAACAAATATCCACATGAATGTCCGGTGATACTTTTTCGTGAAAAACGAATTCAAAATTACCATAATAGTGCTCGATATGCTTTTCTATAATATCTATTTCATCTTCTGAGTACATTTCTGGAGCAATAGACTTATTGTCGCCATTATCATCATCACAACAACTTTCACACTTTATTTTTCGCTTTTCCAGTTCTTCATTACACTCATTTATTACAGCAACTGCACTGCTGTCCTCCGGATCAAGTTCCGCCCAGCGTTTGGCATATTCTATCGCCTTTTCTTCCTGTTCTACAAGATATTGATATGCGTATGCCATGCGCTTGTTCCATCCTGCCTGACTTTCTCCGGCTTCACGGATCGATTCCAGCAGTTCAAGTGCTTTATTCAACGCCCTTTCCTTTTCGTCATCTTCCGGTTCTTCGCCATTATCTCCCAGAATCGCATAATTCTCATATGCCCGCACCTGCAACATGACCATGTCGTAGTCCTGTTCAGCTTCGGGAATGTCCTCAAGTGCTTTGATACACTTGGAAAACTTTTCCATGTCATTCCATTTCTCTATCTGGGCAAGAAACTCTTCTTTATTTTCCTTTGTGTATGGTATAGCCTCGCTGGCCGCTTCTGTCAGTTGGTGTATCCGTCCATTACGGATGAAGTCTGAAATGTAGAAAGAGTATTCGGGGTATTCATCGAGCAGAGGTATAACCTTCTTGACAAAAGCCCTGAGGTCATAGACAAACAGGTCGATATAGCTGTATTCCGTTCCGGTTGCACCCCCTGTTATCACACCGAGATTGCCCGGTTCAAGAATCTCTTCCGTTATCCTGTCTTCAAGATCATGACGGAAGTTCAGTATATTATCTTCGCCAACACCATTCTGGAAAACCATATAAAGAGCCTGAACGCCGAAACCGTCGGCATGGTCAAATATCTCGGTTGAACCGTGATAATAGTCAGCTACAATGGAATCCAGACAGGTGGATCCTACTATCACATCGAAGCGCAGTTCGTCACTTTCCTTCGGAGTCAGTTGATATCCCGTATAAACGTCCTTAGGATTCTCGAAAAATTCATGGCCGTGGGATTTCACGGTTTCCTCTATGTGCTGTCTCAACCCGGACAAGGCAATCATACCTTCCTCAATTCCTGACGCCCTTTCTATACCATTGACATATTTGAACGAGACGCCTTCTCCCAGTACAAGTTCTAGAATGACATGAAAGTTTCCGTCACTATTTTCTTCCGGTAAGGCACAAAGATTTTTGTCGTAATACCTGATGTTGAAGTTTTCTCTCTTTTCGTCATAGGATGCTTTTACCATGATCTTGCCCATATCGACATCGGTATTGTGTACACGGTATGCGAAAGACCCGACTTTGCCCGGGTTGAAGGGGAAGAACTTCCATTTGCCTTTCAGCACTCCGGCATACAGGATATGATATAAGGATAGATGATGAAGAGATCCGGCCATCCTTCGACCGAGAACGTGAACTCATGGTCACCTCCGATATTGAAGTGCATGTCTTCCGATATCAGATTGGTTCCTTTACTGATAAACTCCATGAAGGCATCAGCTTCCTCCATGGATTTCGGATTCATCATGCCAGACAGCTTTTCTTCGTTTTCTACAAACCAGTTCCAGAATTCTTTCACTCGTCTGGTTAACGGCAAGGCCATATTGCACTGACGGATGAAACTCAGGGTGTCTTCATCCTCCGGATTAAGTTCCCTTGCCTTGCTGAAATAATCCAGGGCCTCCCGATAATTGTTCAGAAAATACTGGGCATATCCCATTCTGAAATTCCACCGTTCATCTTCAGCGCCTTCCTCCCTGACGGATTCAAGCAGTTCAGCGGCTTTGGCATATTCCTCAATATTGTTGTACGCCCTTGCAAGAAGGCTGGTCGTTTCAAAATCCCGTTCTGCTTCCGGAATCTGTTCCAGAGCATCGATGATTTCCTGATGCTTTTCGGCCTTGTGCCATTCGTCTATCTGCTTCATCAGTTCGTCATTCATGTTCTCTCCGGTATATATGATTTGCTTATTTTCCGGTTCTATAGGCTGGTCTGCAACCAAAGTCGGGAGGAATTCACCTGAAAGTTTTTTCAGGTCTTCCAGCCTGGAGGCACACAACGTGAAGAGGGTGTACTGGTTGGAACACAGTGCGTGACAACTGTAAACGGGATAAGGTTCTTCATCCTCTGAATCTTGGCCGATACCCATGTCATAGAGACGGTATTTTCCGCCGTCAAATTCCCTTTCTTCAATCATTTCCTCTTCCACATCAAGAAAATCCGGCTCACCATTGGTGGAGTATCCTGTACATCTGACCGTGTGCCAGTTGTCTGCAGCCGCGTCATAATAGACGAGGGTACCATCATCCGTATCTTCGAGATAGCTGCCCGGCAGACTGAACCTGATCCTTCCGACCTTATGGTTGATTATTCCTCGCCGGTAGCCGATGGCAAATTCCGTTTCGTATGTCGGTATCCCGTCAGTCGGGACAGGGGTACAGCCATGCAGTCTGCAAAGTTCCTCGTATTCCTTTTTTGGGAAAGGAAGAGACGGGTCAAGTGATGCTGCCGTTTCCAGCTCGCTTATGATGTACCCGTTGATGCGGGCATCTTCTTCACTTCTTTCCGACGGCATGAAATAACAGTCTCCCACATGGCGTTCAGGGCCAGTCCTCTATGGAAACGTGCATCACGTTCCGGATTGTTCCAGATGAAGAAATCATCGGCAAAAGATTCGATCCCTTCTTCCCGGATACGTCTGATGACTTCTGAAAGGCGGAAAGAACCCAAAGGTGAGATGACAATGCCGCTGTCCGATTGAGGGTAATATTTATTGAGATCCCAGCAGATTGACAGGGACGTACTGCCTTTGTCTTCCTGCTCCTGGATGATTTCAAACAGTTTGGCCAGCCACTTGTGGAAATGTTTCTTCTTCATGGCCTCAAAGTCCCTTTCCGTGTAATAGTCCGTCTCGTCTTCAACCTCAAACCGGGTTCCGGTCGCCTGTTGAAGTCTGTCGATGAACTCTATTGCTGCCTTGTGGAAGCCGGGGCCAAGCATGTTGGTCTGGCAGTCTCCGTTTACGGAAATGACGTTGTCCGTATTTCCTTCTCCCTCATGTTGATAGTTTAGAAACAAGTCGCCCAGCCTGCAAAAACTAACCGTCGAAGATGATTCATCGTGCTCTGCATTATAACCGGACTCAACAGCCTGACTTTCTACAGCCTGTTGAAACTTTTCAATGTCCTTGATTTTAGTGTGAATGGTGAATCCAAGTCCCATAATTTCATTATTTTGTTTATAAATGCAAGATACCGATTTTATTCCAACTGGTCGCATTTAATTTGTTAATAATAACAGAAATTTGGCACTATTGTAATACGATACGCCTTCCACATGGAAATCCATGCTTTTAATCATAGTTTAGCAACATTTTGTCAGTTCACTACATTGGGGTACAAGTTCTTCCGTAACACAAAAAATCCCCCTCCCATGAAAATCATGAGGAATTTAAGCGCATTTGCAGCTTTGTGTCAGAGGATAGCAATGAATTCACTCATTCTTGTCATCCTGGCCCAGAAAGGCAAACTGAAGTCTCAGGATTTCATCCATCGGAACGACTTTTCGGACTCTGCTCTCCAGACTTTCCGCCTCGGCCCAAAGGAAAGGATAAAAAGCTACGCCCTCGCTGCTCTTCAGTTTCGAAGCATCGTTCTGCCAGCCGTCCCATCTGTAATCGGTATAGAACTTATCCGTATCGCCATGCAGACACCAATAGACGAATTGTCCAAATTTTATCTCCATATCTTCCATCTCCAGACAGTCGGGGGCAAAATAGCCGATATTGCCGTCGTCAAGACAGATGAACAATCCTCCCAGTATGTCTTCGCCGATCACTATCTCGTTGAACGGGAACAGACTGTTTCTAGTGACAAAGTTTAGTTCTCCCGAACCGTACAGCCTTATCCAGTTGTCAATGACTATACACCTGTGTTTTCAAGGATTGCAGCCATCAGGCTACCGCTCTTGATCCGGTACTTCTCTTTCATTGCCTGCCTTGCTGCTTCATCCAGAGGCAGCACATTTATCGTTTTTGACGAACTTTTTATTTCATCAAGTATTCTCTGAAACATTTCATCGTTCATAGTCTTTATTTTTTTCTGCTTAAAATTCAACTTTTCATCATACTCATTCAAAATAAATTGCACATTTATCTTGAACGTTATACCCATAGCATTTGCCGGAGGCCGTTATTACTTTTTTCATGTTTCTGTAAATCTTAAAACTCCATATCCTCCGTCCATTCCAAAGAGTCCACCGGACAAAGCTCTACTTTCTTCATTTCGTACCAAACGGTCAGCAATATCCTAATGCTGTCAGGCGTATATCCCTTAACCCATGTACATTCTACAAATTTTCGTCTGCCGTCTCTGATTTCCTCGAATGTGGCATGGCTCAGCAACCCTACACGGAACTCTCCAGCCATGTCCTCCTTTCTTACTTGCATGGCATAGACTGGTTTCCCGTAGCGTGTCGTGCGCCCGTCTTGGTCGATTAGACGCTGCAAGACTTCATTGGGCGTTTCCTGACGGGCTACTATGGCAAAACGTAGTGAAAGGTAATCCCTCCACCTTTGCGGTACTTCAGTCCGCTCATTCTCCGGCGGCATTGTCTTGTCCGAAAAAGTGGGAAACACAATATTCGCCGCCGCCACCATAGCCACGATAACTGCCCAATAGACTGCTATTGCTCGTTTCCAGTAACGGGGACGTTCACGGAGTTCCTGCCGGACTTCCTTGCATATCTTCTTGTCGTCAAAAATCCCAGAGGATGGCTGACAGCAGCACCGCCAGACCCGCCAGACCGTAGAAAACAACCTTTTGTGGCACGTTTACCAGATGTACATACCGTCTTGTCCCCTTGCCGCCAGAAATGTGCCGGCCAACAGGACGAATTCCGGGAGGATGCTCAGGAAGTATATTCCGGCAGCAAATGCCTTTCGCTTCCTTTTATTGTTCCATTCCGTGAAATGCGCGTAGGAAATTTTATGCAGCATCACCAACAGGCGGAAAAAACGGCTGAATATGTTTCTTCTATTTGTCATTTGAGTATTTCAGTTATCCATTTCAGAGCAGTTCCTAATAAAACCATTGCGGGAATAAGAAGCAAATAGAGAGGGAAAAAGAACAGGTTGCGCCGGAAGGGACTGAACTTGCGTCCCGCATAATGCTGCATGACCGCTTTCCGCCGGGAAGGCGGGTATATTTTGCCGAACAGACGGTCTGTCATGAAGACAGAAACGGAGAACACGATTAGAAGAACGCCTCCAAACACCTCGAATGCCAAGTCATCCAGAAAATGACCGCCTATGGTCAGAACCGGCATGAATATAAAAAGCGTGATACAGGCCCACAGCATATCACTCCCACGGGGTTGTTTGAAACTGACCTTGTGATAATGCTCCCATGTTATTTCTCCCAACCAAAACAAATAGTCGAAGAAATAATAATGTCGTTCTTGCTCTTTATATTCCTGTTTCTTCATTCTAAACATAATGTTCGGCAGCCAATCGCTGTTTATGGCAATCTTTTCATTTCGCTCAATTACAAATATATATCATAAGGAAGAGACTTCAGAACATTCGGTCTTCCTTTTTTCTATGGTATGCTCAAAAGCATTTTTTGGGGATGCTTGTTTGGACGTTCTCCCTAAGGTCGATGGAG
>ENA-OQHA01000001-OQHA01000001.1-human-gut-metagenome-genome-assembly--contig:-NODE-1-length-211545-cov-8.670600_pt1 | contig 211545 bp, 236 predicted proteins | sample MGYA00242558_ERZ504707 | MGnify/ENA primary metagenome ERZ504707 (study PRJEB26092, sample SAMD00036197) | human gut metagenome | host: Homo sapiens | study: EMG produced TPA metagenomics assembly of... | reverse complement strand
CTGAGCCAACCACGCTCAAAGAACTGAATCAGGCATTGGGAAAAGAAACTATCGACACCTACAACACCTCCAACACCAGAGGTAACAGCCCGTCTTACGGCTTGAATTATCAGAAGTTAGGCAAAGACCTTGCGAGCGTAGATGAGCTTGCGGTTCTGGATGGCAGCAAGTGTATTTTGCAGTTGCGTGGTGTCAGACCGTTTCTTTCTGACAAGTACGATCTGACGCAGCACCCCAATTATAAGTACACATCAGACTTTGATAAGAGAAATGAGTTCAACATTGAGCAGTTTCTGAGTCGAAGGTTGAAGCTCAAGGCAGGTGATGAGTTTGTGGTAGTCGATGCGGATTAAGGAGGTTTCTGTTTGGAAAATCTGAAAACGGTATCTGCCCTGGTTAAGAACATCTTGGAACACGACCACAAGGCAAGAAATACCGACAATCATTTGTACCTGATGGTACTGGAACACTATTCCGGTCTGCGTGGCATCGACATTCATGCCATGACGGTTCCTGTGTTTTTGAAGGAACTGGATAGACGCAGCTTTCCGGGGTTTGAAACTGTCCGCAGAAGCAGACAGAAAGTGCAGGCAACCTACCCTGACCTTGCTCCCAGTGAAGCCGTAGGCAAGCGCAGAGCAAAAAATGAGGTTGTATATCGAGAATTTGCAGAAAGCGAGGTGTAAAAAAAATGACTTGGTGGATCACGGATACCTCTATTGGGCAGCGATTGAAGTTCGTTAGACGATTTCGCCGCCTTACCCAGAAAGAGCTTGGACTCCTGATGGGGTATTCCGAGAAAACAGCGGATGTCCGTATTGCTCAGTATGAGAAAAACGCTCGAACCCCTAATGCAGAAACCACAGCGAAACTCGCAGAGGTTCTGAAGGTTTCACCTGTCGTTTTTTCACCGACAATCTGTGCTTCTCGTGAAGATTTGTTGCAGTCAATGTATTGGCTGTTTCTTATGAAAGGTGGTGGTGATATATATGATTGTGAAACTGAATATGCAAGAAGCAGAATGGAACAGAAACTTGGCGTGATAACCGTCGAGGAGTTCCTTGAAAAGATTCTCGTAAACTAAGCCTTCCGTCCGGTTTTGATGCCGGTAGTACGGAGGGCTTTTTCTATTCTCAAAACAATTTCAAATTTTAGGAGGAAAATATTATGGCATTTTTCAATAGCGCAGTAACCGTTCTTCAGACTCTCGTTATCGCTCTGGGCGCAGGTCTTGGCATCTGGGGTGCAATCAATCTGCTTGAGGGCTACGGCAACGATAACCCCGGCGCAAAGTCCCAGGGCATGAAGCAGCTCATGGCTGGCGGCGGTGTTGCCCTCATCGGCACCACCCTTGTACCTCTGCTCTCCGGACTGTTCGGTTAATCACAAAACAAGGAGGTAATCGCCTTTGGACAGCATACTCCAACAGATCACAGACTGGCTGAAAGAAATGCTCGTTTCAGCTATTATGGGAAATCTGTCGGGGATGTTTGAGTCCGTCAACAACCAGGTTGGCGAGATAGCAACCTCCGTTGCATGACCCCGCGAATTTTTCGCCGGGTGTCTTTGCCATGGTACGAAACATCTCCGAGTCAGTGATTATCCCAATCGCAGGCTTGATTCTGACCTTCATTGCCTGTTATGAGCTAATTCAGATGATTATTGACCACAACAATCTGGCAAATTTTGAAACCTGGATCTTCTTCAAATGGGTGTTCAAGACTTTTGTTGCGGTCATGTTAATCACAAACACATTCAATATCACGATGGCTGTGTTTGATGTGACACAGCACGTTATAAACGCAAGCGCCGGTATCATATCCGGAAATACTGCCATAGATGCTTCGGCATTGGAAACAATGGAAGAAACGCTGATGGCAATGGATTTGGGTCCTTTGCTCGGCTTGTTCCTGCAATCCTTTATCGTGCAGGTCACGATGTCCGCTTTGGCAATCATCATCTTTGTGATCGTCTACGGTCGAATGATTGAAATTTATCTGATGGTCAGCCTTGCCCCGATTCCGCTTTCCACTTTTGGAAACAGAGAACAGAGCAATATCGGACAGAATTATCTGCGTTCGCTGTTTGCAATCGGATTCCAGGGATTCCTGATTATGATCTGCGTGGGCATTTATGCGGTGCTGATTCAGTCTATCGCATTCAGTGATGACATCATCGGTTCTATCTGGGGTGTTATGGGCTACACCGTCCTTTTGTGCTTCACCCTGTTTAAGACTGGTTCGCTTGCGAAGGGTGTATTCAGCGCTCACTAAGGGAAGGAGGAAATTGTTTGGCAGCGTATATTCCCGTACCTCGTGACCTGACGAGGGTAAAAACAAAAGTGTTCTTCAATCTGACGAAACGGCAGTTACTTTGCTTTGGTGCGGCGGCGCTCATCGGAGTGCCGATTTTCTTTCTGGTCAAAGCAACCGGAAATGTGAGCCTTGCAGCACTGTCCATGATGATCGTCATGTTACCGTTGTTCTTTCTGGCAATGTATGAAAAGGATAGTCAGCCGTTGGAAGTGGTTGTAGAACACTTCATTCAGACCAAATTCGTTCGTCCCAAGGTTCGCCCTTATCAGACGGACAACTATTATGACGCTTTGATGCGTCAGTACAAACTGGAAAAGGAGGTTGAACGAATTGTTTTTCAAAAAGAAGCCACAGGCAAGAAACATCAAAATGCCTGCAAATCTGAATCGGAAGCAGCAGCGAGAAATTAAAGCTGTTGTGGAACGGGCAAAGAAGGACAACGGTATTCCGCAGACTGCACAGCAGTCCATTCCCTTTCAGAGAATGTTCCCGGATGGCATCTGCCGTGTCACTGACAGTTATTACACCAAGACCATTCAGTTTCAGGACATCAACTATCAGCTGGCACAGCAGGAAGATAAGACTGCCATCTTCGATGAGTGGTGCAGTTTCCTGAATTTCTTTGACAGCTCCATTCACTTTGAGCTTTCCTTTATGAACCTGAGTACCGATGCTGAAAGCTTTGAAAAGAGTATCCGTATCCCGTTCAAGAAGGACAGCTTCAATCCCGTCCGTGCCGAGTATAGCCAGATGCTGAAAAAGCAGTTGGCGCAGGGCAACAACGGCTTGACCAAAACCAAGTACCTGACATTCGGCATTGAAGCCGAATCCATGCGGCAGGCAAAGCCGAGACTCAACCATATCGAAAACGATCTGCTCAATAACTTTCGGCGTTTGGGTGTCATTGCCACTACCATGAACGGCAAAGAGCGGCTGCATCTGATGCACTCTATGTTCCACATGGGTGATAATGATAAGTTCTTCTTCGATTGGAAGTATCTTGTGGAATCCGGGCTGTCCGTAAAGGACTTCATTGCTCCGACGGCGTTTGCCTTTAAGACCAACCGCACCTTCCAGATGGGCAGTATCTTCGGTTCGATGTCTTATCTGGCAATTACGGCATCAGACCTGTCTGATCGTATGCTGGCGGATTTTCTGGATATGGAATCCACGCAGATCGTGACCATGCACATCCAGTCGGTTGACCAGACTGCGGCGATTAAGACCATCAAGAGAATCATCACCGAGCTTGACCGTTCCAAAATCGAGGAACAGAAAAAGGCTGTGCGTTCTGGCTATGACATGGACATTATCCCATCTGACCTTGCTACCTATGGTAAAGATGCGAAGTCACTTCTGAAAGAATTGCAGAGCCAGAATGAGCGAATGTTCATGGTGACATTTCTGGTGCTGAACACCGGGCGCACCGAGCAGGAACTGGAGAACAATGTGTTCCAGGCACAGAGCATCGCCCAGAAGCATAACTGCAATCTGCGTCGTTTGGATTTTCAGCAGGAATCCGGACTGATGAGCAGCCTGCCTTTGGCACAAAACCTGATTGAGATTCGTCGTGGCCTGACTACCAGTTCCACGGCTATTTTTGTGCCTTTCACCACGCAGGAGCTGTTCCAGAATGGTGGAGAAACGCTCTATTACGGGCTGAATGCTCTGTCGAACAACCTTATCATGGTGGACAGAAAGAAGCTCAAGAACCCCAACGGACTGATTCTGGGTACTCCCGGTTCCGGTAAATCCTTTTCCGCAAAGCGTGAAATCACCAATGCGTTCCTGGTTACGGATGACGATATTATCATCTGCGACCCCGAAGCGGAATATGCGGCTCTGGTTCACAAGTTCAATGGTCAGGTGGTAAAAATCAGCTCCTCCAGTACCAACTATATCAACCCTATGGACATCAACCTGAACTACTCTGAGGATGACAACCCGGTAGCACTGAAAGCTGATTTTATCCTGTCCCTCTGTGAGTTGATTATGGGCAGTAAGGATGGCTTGCAGCCTATCGAAAAGACGGTTATCGACCGTTGTGTGCATCAGATTTACCAGAGATATTTCGACAATCCTGCCCCTGAGAATATGCCGATCCTTGAGGATTTGTATGATGCCCTTCTGAAACAGGACGAAAAGGAAGCCCACCATGTAGCGACCGCCTTGGAAATCTATGTTAAGGGTTCTCTGAAACTGTTTAACAACAGAACCAATGTGGATATTCAGAATCGTCTGGTGTGCTTCGACATTAAGGAGCTGGGCAATCAGCTGAAAAAAATCGGTATGCTGATCGTTCAGGATCAGGTCTGGGGGCGTGTAACTGCCAACCGTTCTGCCGGTAAATCGACCAGATATTATATTGACGAGTTCCATCTGCTTCTGAAGGAAGAACAGACGGCAACCTATTCCGTAGAAATCTGGAAGCGATTCCGTAAATGGGGCGGCTTGCCGACCGGTATTACTCAGAATGTCAAAGACCTGCTTCGTTCCCCGGAGATTGCCAACATCCTCGAAAACTCTGATTTCATCTATATGCTGAATCAGGCAAGCGATGACCGAAGTATTCTGGCACAGCGGTTGAACATTTCGCCGCATCAGCTGTCCTATGTAACCAACTCCGGTGAGGGCGAAGGACTTCTGTTCTATGGCAATGTGATTCTGCCGTTCATTGACCGATTCCCGACAGATCTGGAACTGTATCGCATTATGACCACGAAGTTAAACGAGGTGGCACAGGAAAAGGAGGCGTAATGTATGGCGAAAAGACCTACACGACTCCGTTTTACCGAAGATGACCTTGCAGATTCTCATGTGAAGAAAGCTGCCGACCGTGCAGATAAGGCGGTTGATAGGGCTGAAAAAGCGGCAGACAAATTGGCTTCTAAAAAGCAAAGCCGAAGCTAAAGCTGGAAACAGATGCAGCCGGTTCCCGTAAAGCAAAGCTCCGTTTTGAAAAAGCGGAGTTTACGGAAATCGAGCGCCCATCTGTGGCAAAGCACATGGCAAGCCGTGGTGCCGCAGTCACGCTCACATCCAAAGCACATCGGGCGGTGTCAGAATATGAGGATGATAATATCGGCGTTCAGGCTGTGCAGGAAACGACCAAGGCTGTTGAATCCACTGTCTATACCGTCGATCATGCCGTTTACAGTCACAAGCTGAAAGCCTACGACAAGGCGGAAAAGCTGGTTGAGAAGTCAGATAAAGCAAATGTAAATGCCCTGTATGAGAAGTTCAAAAAGGACAACCCCGATGCCGGTTCCAATCCCTTTTCCCGTTGGCAACAGAAAAGGGCAATCAAGAAAGAATATGCTGCCGCCAAAGCCGGTAAGAATACCGCTTCGACAACGGCTTCTGCATCTAAGGGTGCAGGCAAGGCAACGGGCAAAGCAGCTCAGGGAGCCAAGAACATCACAGAAAGAGTAACGGAGTTCTGCACCACACACTCTAAAACGATTCTGTTTGTTTTGATTGCCGGACTGCTTTTTATGATACTCTCAGGGATGTTCTCGTCTTGTTCGGCTATGTTCCAAGGCGGCACACAGATCATTCTGGGAACTTCTTTTACTGCAAAAGAGGAAGATATTATTGGTGCGGACAATGATTACAAGGCTTTGGAAGCTGCGCTCCGCAATAAAATCAATAATATCGAGCGTACTCATAGCGGATATGACGAGTACCGGTATGACCTTGATGAAATCAACCACAATCCTTATGAGCTGGCGGCGTATTTGACGGTGAAGTTTGAGGATTACACCAGAGATGAGGTGCAGGCTACCCTGCAATGGCTATTTGAGCAACAATATGAGCTGACCCTGACGGAAGTAGTAGAGATTCGTACACGAACAACATCTTCTACTGATCCCGAAACGGGAGAGACAACAACAGAGGAAGAAGATTACGAATATTATATTCTGAATGTGAAGCTCAGAAATAAGGGCTTGAACAGTGTGATTTCAAATTCCGGCTTGTCGGAAGATGATATGGAGCGATATAGAATTTTGCTTCAGACAAGGGGCAACAGACCGGATATTTTCGGAAATGACATTTACGCCACCCCTGGCGGCGAGTACACCGATTATGATATTCCGGGCGAAGCGCTGACAGACACAAGATTTGCCAATATGATTCGGGAAGCTGAAAAATATCTGGGATACCCGTATGTGTGGGGCGGCAGCAGCCCGTCTACCTCCTTTGACTGCTCCGGATTTGTTTCCTATGTAATCAATCACTGCGGAAACGGTTGGAGTGTTGGTCGTTTGACCGCAAACGGTTTGATGGGCGTATGCGACATTATCCCGAAAAGCTCTGCCAAACCGGGAGATTTGATTTTCTTCCAAGGCACTTATGATACCTCCGGTGCATCACACGTTGGTATCTATGTTGGCAATGGTATGATGATCCACTGCGGAAACCCCATTTCCTACGCTTCTATCGAATCGAATTACTGGCAACAGCATTTTACTGCTTCGGCAGAATCAGAAACTAAAGGAGGGATGGCGATTGAGTGCCAAGTTAGACAGAATAGGTGCAGACCTTGAAAAAGCCCGTAAGAAACGGGCAGAATGGGATGCTAAGGTGAAAGACCTGGAACGCAGATACCGTGAGGAGGAAAATTCCGAAATCCATGAGATGGTTCATGCTGCGAACCTGAATCCCGAACAGCTTTCCGAGCTGCTCCGTATGTTTGCTGCGGATATGGCTCCGAAGCCTGATACGATCAATACTATGAATGAGGAGGAAACGCAGAATGAGATTTAAGAAAATTGGAGCCGCATTGCTGGCGTGTGCAATGTGTTTTGGCGTGTTTTCTACAACGGCATTTGCTATGTAGATGAAAGCGTAGCGACTGAAGAACCTGCGGTCGAAGAAAAAGTTCCCGAAACAGAGCCGGAGGAGCCGATGCTACCGCTTACTCCCGACGGCAATCTGACTTTGGTTGATGACGCTGGCTCGCCTACGAAAAGCGGAAAGCAGTTCATTACCGCTGTAACCAAAAACGGAAACTACTTCTATATCATCATTGACCGTGATGATAAGGCGAGGAAACCGTGCATTTTCTGAATCAGGTGGATGAAGCCGACCTGCTCAAGCTGATGGACGAGGAAGAAGTTGCAGAGTTCACCAAGCCGGTTGAGGAAACAAAGCCGGAAGTAGTTGAAACAGTTCCTGAAATTACAGAACCGACACCGGAGGAAAAGCCGAAATCCACAAATATGCTCCCGGCGATTCTTACTCTGATTGTGCTTGCCTGTGGTGGTGGATTCTTCGTATTTAAGAAAGTCCAGGAAAAGAAGAAGGCACAGGAAGCGGCAAAGCCTGACCCAGATGCTGATTATGTGGACGATGACGAGGACTATGGGTACGATCCGGAGTTTGAGGACGACGATGAAGATAGCTCCGTCGATGAAGATGATAATGAACCTGTGTAAACAGGATAGGCTTGATGCCTGGGGCAGCCTTCGGGTTGCCTTTACATAGTTTCCGCTTTCAAAAATAAAAAAATTTGCGTTTTTGAAAGTGACATCTTGCATATACTATTAGCAGACAGTATAATAAGTACAGCGAAGCGGTTTCGAGAAATGAAAAAACTTCAATTTTTGAAAGCGGGTGACTATATGAAAACAATCACGAGAGCAAAATATCTCGATAGAATCATTGAACTGAATGGTACTCCTGACATCAAGATCATCACGGGCATTCGTCGATCTGGTAAGTCCAAATTGATGCAGGCGTATATTGCGTATCTGAAAAGCAATTTTGAAAACATCAATATTATCTTCATCGACTTCATGGATTTGGCGTATGAAGAAATCAAGGAATACCATGCCTTACACGCCTATGTGGAAGAACATTATCAGGAAGGAAAAACGAACTACCTGTTTGTAGACGAGGTTCAGATGTGTCCCAAGTTTGAGTTGGCAATCAATAGCCTGTACTCTAAGGGAAAATACGACATCTATGTAACAGGCTCTAATGCTTTCCTGTTGAGTGCAGATCTGGCAACTCTGTTTACCGGACGCTATATTGAAATTCATGTGTTTCCTTTCAGCTTCCAGGAATATTGCCAGTATTATGATGATATTAGTGACAAAGATAAGCTCTTTGATGAGTACGCTATCAAGGGCGGTTTAGCAGGTTCCTATGCTTATAGAACCGAAAAAGACAGAACAAACTATATCAAAGAGGTCTACGAAACGATTGTTACAAGGGATTTGGTACAGAAATATACTCTCCCGGACACTTTGGTTTTACAACGTCTGAGCGAGTTCCTTATGGATAATATCAGCAACCTGACTTCTCCGAATAAGGTCAGTCAGCTACTGACAGCAAATGAGACTCCAACCAATCATGTAACCGTCGGCAAGTACATTAAGTATTTGTGCAATGCTTTTGTATTTTATGATATTAAGAGATATGACATCCGAGGTAAGAAATACCTTGAAAGCTCTGAAAAGTTCTATTTGTGTGACAGCGGTATTCGATATGCAATACTGGGAAGCAGAAATATAGACTATGGCAGAGTATATGAAAACGTTGTTTGTATCGAGCTTCTTCGCCGTGGATATGATGTCTATGTCGGCAAGCTCTATCAAAAGGAAATCGACTTTGTTGCTCAGAGAGGTAGCGAAAAGATTTATATTCAGGTCAGCGACAACATTTCCGGGCAGGAAACATTTGAGAGAGAATGCTCTCCTCTGCTTCAGATTCGAGACGCTTATCCGAAAATGATTATTGCCAGAACCAAACATCCCCAATATAGCTATGAAGGAATCGAAATTCACGATATAGCCGATTGGTTGCTACAAGAATAAGCAAGGTGAAATATCTCCGTCATTCTCTTTTGAAATGATGGAGATATTTTTATTATGACGGAGATTGTAGAACAGAAAATTGTATCAGGTTGCAAAAATCCTTTCCGAACTTTTTACATAGCAGTCATGCACTACGGTGTGTGGCTGCTTATTTTTTGTGAAAGGAGCAGATGCAAATGAAATTAGTTTTGGCTGAAAAGCCTTCGGTTGCACAGAGTATTGCCAAAGTGTTAGGTGCTGCCAAGCGTGAGGATGGCTACTTAGAGGGAAACGGATATGTGGTCAGCTGGTGTGTAGGGCATTTGGTGGAGCTGGCACAGCCGGAAGTCTATGATGCGAAGTACAGCAAATGGGCTTATGCAGACCTTCCTATCTTCCCGATGGACTGGCAGTATGAGGTTTCTGCCGGTACGAAAAAACAGTTTGGGATTCTGAAAAAGCTCATGGCCAGAGAAGATGTTGCGAGTCTTGTGTGTGCAACAGATGCCGGTCGTGAGGGCGAGCTGATCTTTCGGTTGGTGTACCACAAAGCCGGGTGCAGAAAGCCGTTTGAGCGGCTTTGGATTTCCTCGATGGAAGATGTAGCAATCAAGGAGGGCTTTGAAAATCTCAGGTCTGGAACGGAATATGATGCTTTGTATGAAGCAGCACTGTGTCGAGAACGAGCCGACTGGATTGTTGGTATTAACGCTACTCGACTTTTTTCGACCCTTTACGGGCAGACCCTGAATGTTGGTCGTGTTATGACCCCTACCCTTGCTATGGCTGTTATGCGAGAAGCTGCCATTTCCGCATTCAAGCCTGAACTGTTCTACACAGTTCAGATTGGATTGGATGGTTTTACGGCTGCAAGCGAACGCTTCAAAACCAAGGCAGCAGCCGAAGCTGTCAAACAAAGCTGTTCGGTGGCAATCGTTCAGAAAGCTGAATGTAAGGAGAAAACAGAAAAGCCGCCTGCGCTCTATGACCTGACCAGTTTACAGAGAGAAGCCAACCGTGTGCTTGGCTACACGGCACAGCAGACCTTGGACTACACGCAGAACCTCTATGAAAAGAAACTGGTCACTTATCCCCGTACCGACAGCAGGTTTCTGACGGAAGATATGGCACATAGCCTGACCGACCTCGTAAAGCTGGCTTTCCACACATTCCCCGTGGAGGATGTGGATAACATACCAGTTCATGCAGAGCAGGTTGTGAATAACAAAAAGGTCACAGATCACCATGCCATCATTCCGACCAGAGAATTGCAGAAATGCAATCTGAGCGAACTTCCCAAGGGTGAACTTGCAATTTTGCAACTGATCTCGAATCGGTTGTGCGTAGCTGTTGGCGATCCGCACCGATACGCAGAGACAGTTATTGAGCTGGACTGTGGCGGTACCGTGTTTTCCACCAAAGGCAAAACTGTTGTGCAGGATGGATGGAAAGCTCTGGTTCAGAAAAATGATTCGACAAAATCCGACGAAAACGTGCAGACACTCCCTTCTGTTTCCGTTGGTGACGAAATGACCGTCAGCGGCACGGAAATCAAGGAAGGGAAAACATCTCCCCCTAAACACTTTACCGAGGATACTCTGCTTTCTGCTATGGAAACTGCCGGTGCGGACGAAATGCCTGATGAGGTGGAGCGCAAAGGTTTGGGAACGCCTGCGACCCGTGCCGGTATCATTGAGAAGCTGGTTCGCATCGGTTTTCTGGAGCGTAAGGGTGATAAGAAAACCAAACACCTGATTCCGACCCACAAGGGTACGGCTCTGGTAACAGTCATGCCGGAACAGATTCAGTCCCCATCCATGACGGCGGATTGGGAAGAAAAATTGTTGCTCATTGAGAAAGGCGAATATGCCAGCGAGGACTTTATGGACGAGATCAAAGATGTGATTGCCGGTCTGATTCAGAACTATGAAGTAATCCGTGATTCCGAGGTTATGATGTCGAAAGAAGCCAATTCTATCGGCAAATGCCCGCTCTGCGGCAGTGCTGTAGAGGACAAAGCCAAGGCATTTTTCTGTTCCAACAGAGCTTGCAAATTTGCCCTCTGGAAAAACAATCGCTACTTTGCGAGCATCGGCAAGAGCATGACTTCTGCCACGGCGCAGAAATTGCTTGGTTCCGGCAAGGTAAAGCTCAAGAATTGCAAGTCCGAAAGAACGGGCAACACCTTTGATGCCACCGTCTTTATGGAGGTATCAGATGATGGCAAAACGAAGTTCAGTATGGAATTTGAAAATGGAGGAAAGCGCAAATGACAAATGAGTACAACCCGGATGGTAAGGAAATCCGATTTATCGACAGCCATTATAAGGATTTGTTTCATATCCCCGATGGCAGCTGTGTGCAGATTCACTACCCGGATGAAATGGTTGTGAAGCCCTGCACCTTCATTGACGAGTATCATACGCAGATCGGATACAATGTGTTTCATATCTGCCAGTTTGCAGAAATTATGGAGCGCAACGGCGCAAGCTATATGCCGGAGCCTGAGATTATGGGCGATGAAGCCGCATGGAAGGTCGGAAAGGATAGAATCCTTGCGGTGCAGACCTGCGAAGATGGTTACGACTACACCCTGTTGGATGAAAACTACAACGAGATTGATGGCGGTCAGGTTGATAACCCTGAACTGTCCATGCTCGAAGTCCGCCGGGATATTCTGGAATCCTTCGGGCTGGAGCGCCGGGAACTGCGGGCAATGTTCTATGAGGATGTCATGGAGCAGGCTTTTGAAGTCGGCAGACAGGCGGTGGTGGTCAATGACCCTATCGCTGAGCTTGCTTTTAAGCTCGACCGTTTTGCAGAGAACTTCGACCCCTATGAATATATGGATCAGGTCGATGATGTGCAGGCGCATATCCAAGAAATCAAGCAGATCTTGCCGCTGGTAATACGGCTCCGTATCGTGAGTTCCTGAATACAGCCATTGAAGAAGCCCGTGAGGAAACTGCGGTTGAGGTTGCCAAAGTGCTGAAAAGTCAGCTGGATAAGCTCGACTCTCCGAAGCGTGAGTCGGTCATGGAAAAACTGGCACAGGCCGCAGAAAAAGCTGCGCCTGCCAGTCCCTCTCCCAAACGCAAAGAGCCTGAACGATAAGGAGGACACGGATATGAAAAACGAAAAATGGGATGATGTTCACGGAAATACCACCCCGGATGACAGAATGGTTGCTTTTCTGGAAAGCCCCACGGATTCCTATGCGATTCTTCAGCTGCGGGAAGATGTAGACGATAATATCCCGCTCATGTTTGCAAATTACAGCTACCTTCAGAAGAAAGAAATGGAGCCTGAGATTGACCGTTACGAGGTGGTCTATCATGGCTCCATTTCTATGTCCGAGGATGTGAATCGGCAGCTGGAAGATTTGTATGTAAAGTTCAATATTGACCACCCGGATGATTTCCGTGGTCACAGTATGTCGGTCAGCGACATCGTAGCCTTAAAGGTAGTCGGTGAGGTATCCTTTCACTATGTAGATTCTGTTGGGTTTCAGAAGCTGGAAAACTTTATGAAGTCCGAAAACTACCTGAAAAACGCAGAGATGGCAATGGAAGATGATTATGGGATGATTGACGGTATCATCAATAACGGAAAAGCGTCCGGATTAGAGGAACGTCCTTCGGTGTTGGAGCAGTTAAAGGAAAAGCCCGTGCCGGATGTTTCCCATAAGCCGCCCAAGAGCCACCCGGAAAGGGAGATTGAATGATGGATTTCACACAGGATGAGCGGAACATGATGATGCTTTACAGCCCTGGCACAAGGTCAGGGCTGTGTGAAGCACTGACACTGATGAAGGAACAGCTTTCGGAGGACGAGTCAGAGCTTTTTGCTTTGGCAGACTCGGTTCTCCGTAAAGTTTCAGCCATGGACGATGCCGCCTTTGAGAAGCTGAACCTTTATCCGGATTGATAGGATTGGAGGGATACAATGAACGCAAAAGAGCGATTTTATTCCGGATTAGCAAAAGAAACGATTGGGAAAATCACCTCGAACACAGATAACTGGACTTCGTTTTTGAGAACGATGTCCCGCAACTATGAGTTCACCTATCCGGAACAGGTGATGATTTATGCTCAGCGCCCCAATGCGACCTTTTGCAAGCCCTATGAGGACTGGAACGCTGAAAATTACCGCAGATATGTAAAGCGTGGCTCTACCGGCATTGCTCTGTTTGTGATGAACAGGGATAAACCGTATCTGCGCTATGTGTTTGATGTGGCGGATACCGGCGTTCGCCGTTCTTCCCCGGAACTGAAACCGTGGGAGGTGACGCCTGAAAACCGCTCCTATGTCATGGAAGCGATGGAGCGTACCTTCGGTGTTGCCGCTGACGGGGTACTGGAAGCACAGCTTGAAGATATTGCATCCGCACTGGCGGCTGAGTATTGGGACGATTACAAAAAGCAGTTCCTCGACATCGTTGCCAACAGCTTCCTTGAGGAGTATGATGAACTCAACATCGAAGTAGCTTTCAAAAATGCGGTGGCAAACAGCGTATCCTATACGATGTATTGCCGGTTCGTGGAAAGTCCCGACAACTACTTCGAGCATGAGGATTTCCAGAAGGTGTTTGATTTTAACACCAGACAGACGGTAAATGCCCTTGGTACTGCGGTGAATGCCATCAGCACAAGGATGTTTCAGGAAATCGAAAAAGCGATTGGAGAACATGAGCAGATTAAAGCTACCGAAAGGAGTACAGATTATGAGCGAGATGACTTACAGACAGGCCGGAGATTATCAGATTCCGAACCTTCAGTTGGAGAACGAGGGAGAGAAACCTCTGGGCAAGTACGGCAGGATGCGTCGAGCATTTTTGGAACAGAACAATCCGATGCTCCTGAACGACATGATTCTGACGGAGAGCCTGTTCCCGCACCTGTGGGAGATCGAGGAAACAGCGAAAGCCAGAGTGGAGTTTCTGATGGAGCAGTACCTGAAGGACAGCCCCGCACCGGACAAGGAAACGCAGCAGATGGCGTGGGTGCAGCACATGAACAGCCTGAAAGCACAGGCGGAGGAAGTCGTGATGACGGAGCTTATCAACAGCTGAGTCTGAACCTTTTCCTCTCCGAAAATGAACAAATCAGTTTTATCGACCGAGCAGAGAGCTTTACGCCCTCTGCTTTTTCTTTTGCCCAGGAAGAAATCGACCACTTCCTTCTGCTTGGTAGCAATACCGATGAAGCCCGAAAAGTCGTAGCGCTGGAATATATGAAGCAGAAGCCGTTGGAAGAAATCGTTCAGACCTTAAAGCAGGTCTATCACGGCGGCTATGGTCTGAAAGAAGATAGCGGGAATATCTGTGCGTGGTATGCCGAGGACGGTATCCACCTTGCCAAAGGTTCCTCTGCCATTGACAGCCCCAGAGCGCAGATCGTTTCTTGGGAAACGGTTGCCGAGCGCATTGGAGAACTGCTTGAAAATGGTCGGTTCGCAACTAATGTGGAACTGGTAGAAGCATCCGGATATGAGCGTCAGAAGTTGGCAGAATCCCTGTGGCATCTTTATCACGATTTGAGTGAAGAAGCCCGTTCCAGCAACTATCTGGCAATTCTTCATCAGGAACCGTTTCGTGGTTTCCCTGACGAAACCGCAGACTTGGCTGAAAAGTTGGATGACCCTCGTTTCCACGCAACCTTGGTACAGCAGTATTCGGAATTTAGAAAAACCCTTGCGGAAAATCCCGATCTGCTTCGTTTTCACTATCACAAGCTGAATCTCATTCAGAAACAGCTGTATGAGTTGAATATGCCTTTGCGTGAGTATCAGACCGATATGATGCAGATGCCCCTTGTCCGCCAGTTCATTACGGATGATGAAGTCAATGCAGACTTGACCCGTGGAAGCGGCTTTTCCGGTGGTAAAGCCCGTATTTATAACTACTGGCAGGAGAATCATTCTGCCAAGGAAAAGATGGACTTCCTGAAGCATGAATACGGAACCGGTGGTCATTCCCATGCCTGCTCTGGTGCAACGCACAGCGGTCAGGATCACGATGCCAAGGGTGTTGCTTACACCAAGAGCGGTTGCGATAAATTGCAGATGTCCTGGGCGCAGGTGGTGCAGAGAATCGACGGTCTGATACGAAAGGGACGCTACCTCAGCCCGGAGGAAGAAGCGGAACGACAGGCTATCGAAGAAGCTAAAACTGATCCGTTGGAAGATGTTTATGACCGTTTCGCAGTGATTGATACCGAGGATGGCGAGTATGCGATCTGGGATAATCAGACCGATGACTACTATGTAGACCCGGAAGGCGTTACGGAATACTTCACGGACGAATGGCTTGCCAATGACTATTTGGAGGAAGTTCGTCAGTCCGTAGCTGCGATGGAGTCGGTTCAGCCAGAAGCGCCTGTGGCAGAGCCTGCCGAAGTTGTGGAAGCATCTGCTTCCGAGGAACCGAAATGGAATTATCAGGTCGGTGACACGGTATATCTGGACGATACAGCTTTCCGTGTGGAGCAGATCACGGACAGAGAAGTTCAGCTGCGTGACCCTACGCTTGCTTATCCCATCTTCCGTGCCGAGAATCGTGAGAATTTCGAGCGTATGCTCTCTCAGGACGAAAGAAACCATGCGGTAAGGTTGATGCCCAAACCGAAGAAAAGCCCGTTACAGAGGATTTTCTGGGCAAAACCGAACCGAGGGACTACACCCCTGAGTATCAGCTGTTAGACCGTCTGCGTATGGACTACGAATACTTCCTTGGTGCAGGACAGCACAGCGAAAAGCATCTGTGGGCAGGCAACCGCCATGCACAGATTGCCAAGATGCGTGAGCTGTATGAAATGATTCCCGACAAACCAGAATGGCTGACACCTGAGATGATTAACAGCTACGAGGAGCGCATGGCTCCCCGCTATCTGGTTGCCGCCTACCATCACTTTGAAAACGGCTTCGATGATAAACTGGACTACTACACTCTGGAAGAAGCGGAAAAAGCTGCCCAGGGCTATGTGGACGGAACCATGGAGGATGACGGATTCAAGTACGATGGTGCTGCCGTTTACGATCAGCAGGAGCATAAGTGCATCCGTATCTATGGGGACTACCCTGACGAAAAGGCACACGCACAGGTCAGAGCCAGTGCGGAACCCGAACAGCAGGAACCGGAACACTTCATCGATCATTTTTATGTTGCCGAGGACATTCAGAAGCGGGGTGCGCTGGACATCAAGGAATACAGTTCCTTTGATGATGCCCTGCGAGCCTACTATGCACTTCCTGACACGCAGAGAAAAGCCCTGGGTGCAATGAATACCAGAGATCTGCCGGGTAGTCTGGACTTCGTACAGTGCGTAGATGGAAAGGACACCATCATTCAGGATTATGCCCAGGTGGACGGATGGCAGAATGCCGAAGTCATGGACATTATCGCTCAGCTTGAGCAGTCCATCACCACCAGAGAAATCCCACCTGTTCCTGCGGTGAACTTCCACATCACGGATGACAACATCGGTGAAGGTGGACCGAAGCAGAAATTCGCAAGAAACATCGCAGCCATTGAAACTCTGTTCAAACTGGAAAGCGAGAACAGGAACGCCACTACCGAAGAACAGGAGATTTTGTCGAATTATGTCGGTTGGGGCGGTCTGGCAGATGCCTTTGACCCGGACAAGGGAAATTGGGCGAAGGAGTATCAGACACTGAAAAACCTGCTTTCCGAAGATGAATATGCTGCGGCAAGAGCTTCCACCCTGAACGCACATTACACCAGCCCTACGGTCATTCGCTCCATCTACGATGCGGTCGGACAGATGGGCTTTGAAACAGGAAATATTCTGGAGCCTGCTATGGGTATCGGCAACTTCTTTGGTATGCTCCCTCCTGAAATGCAGAGCAGCCGTTTGTATGGTGTGGAACTGGATTCCATCACCGGCAGAATTGCTCAGAAGCTCTATCCCAACGCAGAAATCAAAGTAGCCGGTTTTGAAACGACAGACCGCCGAGACTTTTACGATCTGGCTGTGGGTAATGTCCCTTTCGGCAACTACAAAGTGTCCGACAAGCCGTATGACAAGCTGGGATTCTCCATTCACAACTATTTCTTTGCCAAGGCTTTGGATCAGGTTCGTCCCGGTGGTGTGGTCGCTTTTGTGACAAGCCGTTACACCATGGATTCCAAGAACTCTGACGCAAGGCGATATATGGCGCAGAGGGCGGAACTGCTTGGTGCAATCCGTCTGCCAAACGATGCCTTTAAGAAAAACGCAGGCACGGAAGTCGTGTCCGACATCCTGTTCCTGCAAAAGCGTGACCATCCGATTGACATTGTACCGGAATGGGTAAACCTTGACCGCACCGAAGAAGGACACACCATGAACAGCTACTTTGTCGCTCATCCTGAAATGGTTCTGGGCGATACGGTGGAAGAAAGTACCGCCTACGGCATGGACATTACAGTGCGTCCCATTGAGGGCATGGAACTGTCCGAACTTCTGAAAGAAGCAGTTTCCCACATCCAAGGAACCTATCAGGCTGTGGAGCTTCCCGAAGCTGACAAGGGTAAGGAAATCGAAACCATTCCTGCAACCCCGGATGTAAAGAATTTCTCTTATACCGTGGTGGATGGCAATGTGTACTTCCGTGAAAACTCCCTGATGCGCCGTGTAGACCTGAATGAGAAAGCAAAAGACCGTGTGATGGGCATGGTGGAACTTCGTGGTATCGTCAACGAGCTGATCGAATATCAGCTTGAGGATTACCCGGATGAAATGATTACTCAGAAACAGGCAGAACTGAATGATGCCTACGATGCGTTTGCCGCAAAGAACGGGCTTATCAATAATCGAGCCAATGGTCAGGCATTTGCTGACGATTCCTCCTACTATCTCCTGTGTTCTCTGGAAAATGTGGATGAGGACGGCAATCTGAAAAGCAAGGCGGATATGTTCACCAAGCGAACCATCAAGCCGGAACGCAGAGTGACGAGCGTGGATACGCCGTCCGAAGCTCTGGCAATCTCTATCGGTGAGCGTGGCAAGGTGGATTTGCCGTTTATGGCACAGCTGCTTGGAACACCTGGAGAATACGATGCGATTCAGGCAGAGCTTCGAGGGGTGATCTTCAAAGACCCGATGGCTCCCGATGCTGTGGAAGTTGGATGCAGACTGCCGATGATTACCTTTCCGGTGATGTAAGAAGCAAGCTGCGTGTCGCACAGATGGCGGCAGACAGGGATTCTTCCTTCCACATCAATGTGGAAGCCTTGCAGAAAGCACAGCCGAAGGACTTGGATGCGTCCGAGATTGATGTGCGTTTGGGTGCAACATGGATTGATGCCGATTATATTCAGCAGTTCATGGAGGAAACCTTTGAAACGCCGTATTACTTGCGCCGTTCCATTGAGGTCAAGTTCTCCGAGCTGACCGCAGAGTGGCGCATCAACGGTAAGAGTTCTCCCAACTACAACGATGTGGCGGCGTATGTCACCTACGGTACAGAGCGAGCAACGCATATCGGATTCTGGAGGAAACGCTGAATCTGAAGGATATTCGTATCTATGATACGATTGAAGATGCAGATGGTAAGCAGAAGCGTGTCCTCAATAAAAAAGAAACTACCCTGGCACAGCAGAAACAGCAGGCAATCAAGGATGCGTTCCGAGATTGGATTTGGAGAGATCCGCACAGACGAGAAACCCTTTCCACCAAGTACAACGAACTTTTTAACTCCACCAGACCTCGTGAGTATGATGGCTCTCATATCCGTTTCGGCGGCATGAACCCGGATATTACCCTCCGTGAACACCAGAGAAATGCTATCGCTCATGTGCTATATGGTGGAAATACGCTGCTTGCACACGAAGTTGGTGCGGGCAAGACCTTCGAGATGGCTGCATCGGCTATGGAGAGTAAACGGCTTGGATTGAGCCAGAAATCCCTGTTCGTTGTGCCGAATCACTTGACCTTACAGTGGGCAAACGAGTTCCTGCACCTCTATCCGAGTGCCAAGCTCCTTGTTGCCACCAAGAAGGATTTTGAAACAGCAAACCGTAAGAAGTTCTGCGCTCGTATCGCAACGGGTGACTATGATGCAGTCATCATCGGTCACAGCCAGTTTGAAAAAATCCCGCTTTCTGCCGAACGACAGGAACGGCAGCTGCGGGAGCAGATTGATGAGATCGAGGGTGCGATTGCGGAGCTGAAATGGCAGCGTGGCGAAAACTTCACGATCAAGCAGATGGAGAAAACACGAAAATCATTGGAAGCCAGACTGGACAAGCTCCTTGCCGCTGACAAGAAAGATGATGTCATTACCTTTGAGCAGTTGGGTGTAGACCGGCTGTTTGTGGACGAAAGCCATGCGTTCAAGAATTTGTTCCTCTACACAAAAATGCGAAATGTGGCAGGTCTGTCCACCTCCGAAGCCCAGAAATCTTCGGATATGTTTATGAAGTGCCGCTATATGGATGAGCTGACCGGCGGGCGTGGTGTGATCTTTGCAACCGGTACTCCAGTAAGTAACTCGATGACCGAGCTTTATACGGTCATGCGCTATCTCCAGTACAGTACGCTCCAGCAAAAGAACCTGACCCATTTTGATTCCTGGGCATCGACCTTCGGAGAAACAACAACTGCGATTGAGCTTGCACCGGAGGGAACCGGCTATCGTGCCAGAACCCGATTTGCGAAGTTCTTCAACCTGCCTGAACTGATGAATATGTTCAAGGAGGTTGCCGACATCAAGACCTCTGACCAGTTGCATCTCCCTGTTCCCGAAGCAAAGTTTGAAACGGTTGTGGTTCAGCCTCTGAGTACCAGAAGGATATGGTGGCTTCCCTTTCAGAGAGAGCAGCAGATGTTCATGCCGGTATTGTAGACCCGTCCGTCGATAATATGCTCAAGATTACCAGCGACGGACGAAAATTGGGACTGGATCAGCGGCTAATGAACACCCTGTTACCCGATGACCCTGACAGCAAGCTCAATGCCTGCGTGGGAAATATCCTGCGTATCTGGCAGGACGGTCAGGCTGACAAATTGACCCAGTTGGTGTTCTGCGACCTTAGCACACCGAAAAATGATGGAACCTTCAATGTCTATGATGATGTCAAAACCAAGCTGATTGCAAACGGTGTGCCTGCGGAAGAAGTTGCCTTTATCCATGATGCAGATACCGAGCAAAGAAAAAAGACCTCTTTGCCAAGGTTCGTACCGGGCAGGTGCGAGTGCTTCTTGGCAGTACGCAAAAGATGGGTGCAGGAACCAACGTCCAGGACAAATTGGTGGCAGTTCACCACTTGGATGTGGGTTGGCGTCCGTCTGATATGACCCAGAGAAACGGTCGTATCATCCGTCAGGGCAACCGGAACAAAGAGGTTCAGGTGTATCAGTATGTGACCGAGGGAACCTTCGATGCCTACCTGTATCAGACCTTGGAAAACAAGCAGAAGTTTATTTCTCAGATTATGACCTCCAAATCACCGGTTCGCTCCTGTGACGATGTGGATGAGCAGGCGCTGTCCTATGCGGAGATCAAGGCGCTGTGTGCCGGCAATCCGCTTATCAAGGAAAAGATGGACTTGGACATTGATGTGGCAAGGCTGAAGGTGCTGAAAGCTGACCACCAGAGCCAGCAGTACCGTATGGAAGATAAGCTTCTGAAATACTTCCCGGCTGAGATTGAAAAGCAGACAGGCTATATTCATGGCTTTGAAGCTGATATTAAAACCGTGGAAGCACACCCGCAGATTGCCGATGGCTTTTGCGGCATGGAAATCATGGGCAAAGCCTACACCGAAAAGGCAGATGCCGGTGAAATCCTCCTTGCGGCTTGTAAGGACACGAAAAGTGCCGATCCGGTTCCTCTTGGCAGTTACCGTGGCTTTCAGATGGAGCTTTCGTTTGACAGTTTCCGGAACGAGTTCGATGTGACCCTGAAGGGCGCTGTGAGCCACAGAGTAGCCCTTGGAACGGACGCACGAGGAAATATCACCCGACTGGACAATGCCCTTGCAGGCATCCTTGAGCGCTTAGAACGAGCCAATGAGCAGTTGAATAATCTCTACAATCAGCAGGAAGCAGCCAAGGCGGAGGTTGGAAAACCGTTCCCGCAGGAAGCAGAGCTGACAGCCAAAAGTCAGCGACTGGCAGAACTGGATGCAGCCCTGAATATGGAGGACTCTGTGGAAAATCGTGACGAAAGAAGCGAGTCAGAGCGTCCTTCTGTGTTGGCTGATCTGAAATCCAAAGCGGAGCATATCCCGCCTGCAAAATACTCTGAAACCCGTGAGGAGGTGTTGTAATGGCAAAGCGAGATCAGGATGTTCATTTCCTTGCATCCAAGGAGGAGGTCGAGCGAATCCATGAGAAGATGGACGAGCTTGGCATCCGCAGCATGGGAGCCTATCTGCGGAAAATGGCTCTGGATGGTTACTGTATCAGACTGGATTTGCAGGATGTGAAAGCCCTGGTTTCGCTCCTGCGAATCTGCTCCAACAACCTGAACCAGTACGCAAAGCGAGCGAACGAAACAGGCAGCATCTATCGTGCTGACATTGAGGATTTGCAAAAACGGCTGGAGGAGATCTGGACGGACATGAGAGAAGTTCTTGTTCGCCTGTCCTCAATCCAGTAATCCGACAACTTGTTGGGAAGTCGCAGTTTCGGCTGCGGCTTTTACATAAGGGTTGACATCATTGCGTTATGGCAGATACCCTTGTACAATATAATTAAAAGAAAGGGGTTGAGCCTATGAAGCTGGTATTGAAGATATTGGCACTGCCGGTGCTGTTCGTTGTAAAAGTGATTTGCATTCTTGGAAATCTGCTTACAAATGTTGTGTCCTATGTAATTGGTTTATTGCTCTTGGTCATTGGCGGATCTGCGATTTACTGCATTGTAAAGGCTTTGTGGCAGTCCCTGCTTATTCTTGTGGTTCTTGGAATTGCGACAATAGCAGCGGTGTTCTTGCTCGTCTGGGCTGTTATGAAAGTCGAGAATATTGGAGAAAGTCTGGGAGCATTTATCAGGTCATAAGATAATATCAGAGAAAAGTCACCGACCGGTGGCTTTTTCTTTTTGGGAAGGAAGTGATGGGAATGGCAGCGACAAGATTGATTGCACTCCATGTGAATAAGGGAAAGACGGTCGCTCAATGTTTGGCAGACAGAACCGACTACTCACAAAATGCCGCAAAAACCAATGATGGCGAATTTATCAGTTCCTATGAGTGTGATCCAAAGACAGCAGATGAGGAATTTCTGCTTTCCAAACGGCAGTATCAGCATATTACCGGCAGACAGCAGAAGAACAATATCATCGCATACCAGATACGCCAGTCCTTTAAGCCGGGAGAAATCACCCCGGAAGAAGCGAACCAAGTCGGCTATGAAACAGCGATGCGATGGACAAAGGGAAAACACGCTTTCATCGTTGCGACCCACATCGACAAATCCCACATTCACAATCATATCATTTATAATTCGACCTCGCTGGATGCCACACGGAAATTCAAAAACTTCTTTCTTTCCGGTCTGGCGGTGCAAAGACTCAGTGATATGGTTTGCCTGGAACACGGGCTGTCCATTATTACACCGAAGCCGTATCGGGAGCGCCAGAAAAGAACTGTTTATCCCAAGAAGCGTACCCAGCGTGACGAATTATGTGATGCGATTGATGCGGTGCTGAAGCAGAAACCAAAGAGCTTTGATGGCTTTGTTCAGGCTCTGGCTGACATGGGATTTGAGTTCAAGGATGGAAAGCAGCCTGCGTTCAAGGGCGAGAATCAGAAGCGTTTCATTCGGCTGCGTTCCCTGGGCGAAGGATATAGCAAAGAGGAAATTCAAGCGGTTATCTCCGGCAAGAACCTGCACAAATCAAAAGGCGGCTCTGCCAAGGCTCCTGCCCCGAAGCAGTTCCAGATGCTGATTGATATTCAGGCAAAGATGGCCGAGGGCAAGACGGTCGGTTATGAAAAGTGGGCGAAGAAGTTCAACCGAAAAGAAGCTGCCCGAACGGTAATCCTACTGAAAGAAAAAGGCTTGGGCAACTACGACGATCTGACTGCTCATATTGAAAATCTGTCTGCCCGGTTCGATGCGCTTTCTGATTCTATCAAGGTCGCAGAGAAACGTATGGTTGAGGTTCAGGCGTTGCAGCAGACACATCAAAAATTATCGCAACACAAGGCAAATTTATATCGAGTACCGCAAGTCTGGATATAGCAAAAAATTCTTTGAAGAACACCGTCAGGAAATCACAATTCATAAAGCGGCGAAGCAAGCCTTTGATGAATTGCAGATTACAAAGCTCCCGTCCATGCAATCATTGTATGAGGAGTTTCATCAGCTGGCAGTCCAGAAAAAGCAGGACTACGCTGAGTACCGTCAGATCAGAAAAGAGAAAGAAGAACTGCTGATTGCCAAACGGACGGTTGAAACGATTTGAATATCGACAGGCAGAAAGAGCAGGAAAAGAGAAAGAGAAAGAGGAAAAGAAGAACTTCCGTTAAAGCAAAAAGCCACGGTCTGCACTCCCCAAAGGGTGCGGATCGTGGCTGCTTTTTGCTTTTCGATTTCGGTGCTTTCAACCATGGGCAAATTTTTATTCTACTGTTCTTTGAGAAACGATTGAAAATCGTGTAGCCATCATCGGCAGATGATGTTCAAAGGGGATTGGGGATGCTTCCCCAACAAGCAAATTTGCGAAGATTGCACCGAAGGGAAAATCGAGAAAATGAGTGAACCTGTACAGGTTTACACTGCTTGCCAATTTGTGAGATTATGAATTTAGTATCGAGAATAGGGTACACCTAAATTTTGCAATGCTGCAACCCTATCATCGTTGCATGGATGAGTTGAGTATATTGCACTGAGAAAACCATCATGCGGAACATCTGAGATATGTTGGTCTAATACCGTCGCTAATTCAAGACCAAAACCAATTTTATAAGCAAATTCATCAGCCAGATACTCATTTTGTCTCATAGACCACATCAGAAAAAGCATACAGAACTTTACCCATAACCAAGAAAGTGCTGTTGATATTCCTGCGAAAACTGCGGTAATTATACCCATTACACCACTACGAGAGCATATTGCGAACAGCCCCATGATTGCAGAAAAAATCCAGTAGGATATTTTGATTAACAGGAGGCACCCGGATATAAATATATTGCCCCCGCCAATCAATAATTGGATAACAGTATGTCCGTATGAGAGATGTCCGATCTCATGGGCGAGAATTCCAAGTATCATATCATCGGAGAGTAAAAGCAATCCGTCAGTTATGCATAGTGTTTGCCTACCTAGAGCAAATGCATTTGGAGCAGGATCATGGATAATCTTCACTTTCACTTTTTTAGGACAGTATGATGTGTTCTCTTTTGCTTTATCTAAAACATATTGAACCAGCGGGACAACTCGAAGTTTTATATCTACTCTTTTTATATCGCTTGCTCCTGCGAAGGCAGCCAGGCACATTTCGCCTAATGGGGATAAGCTGATAGCTACTGTGAAAAAGTAAATACAAATCAGTTCAACAATGCTTCCTGACGAACCGAACACAGCAACAATCAGCAGAATATTAAGAGTAAAGAACAGAAGAGTTCCTAAGTTTGAGAAGCGAACAATTCTGCCTACACGATGCCAAATATCCATAATGCACCCCCCTTTTATCGTGTTGTTGGTTTGAGCTTGCATTGTTTAATTACTCAAATGTAAAGAAATCTTTGTTTCGCTCTTTGAACAGAGCAAAGACAGTCTCTAACACAAATTCGTTTTCAACACCAACATATTCTTCTGTTTCATCGTCAATTTCTTTCAGCTGCAAAATAACAACTTGCCCATCCGAATCTCCAATAGGAAGCAGGACAACATATTCGTTCTGGCGATACGGTATTAAGTCAAGAAATTCAAATTCAACTTCGTTCCCATTCTCATCATTCAAAGTTATAATGTTGTCTTCATCCATGTCGTCGTTCCTTTTCTTAATATAAATAATTATCGTTGATAATGATGCCTAATAGTTCAAAGAGATTATCCTTTTTGGAAAGAATGCATTTTTTCATGGCTTGTTTAATTTGTTCCGTTGAAATGCTATCAGGCAACATTTCCCTTGGGACACCATGACCGAATTGCCGAAAATACTGTTCTTCGATTTCATAATACTCATTATCAATTTTCGGTTCAGGTGTATTAAGGAAGCTATTCATAAAATCTGCAACGCTCTTGTTTTTGTCCATTGTATGCACCTACCTTTCTCTGCTCAAGACCCTAACATGATTATCTGGTCTAATAGAATCAATCATTGAAGAAAAAATACCAAACGCTGTAGGAAAGAAATTTGCTAATAGCTCTAATTTGCCTTGGTCTCCCATAGACGCTTCAAAAGTGGGCAAAGGCTTCTGCTTGTAGATTGCCCGGTCTCGTCCAATAGTTCCTTGAGTGACCATAATTTCCGTGCAATTGACCATTTGTTGTCGCATCAATTAAGTCCGAGAAGGAGTGAGCTGAATCCTGCCTAATACGGGTCAGAAAAGCAGTTTGCTTTTCCACTGGAAGATTGTTATATAAGCTCAGGATTCTTTGTCCGTCCTCAACCAGTGCCTCAGCAAATTCTGGAGTATTGGATAGATTGCTCCGATAGTTGCACGAAGCATGGTCGATCATGTGAGCAAGCTCGTGGAAATAAGTTGTTCCTGCACCTCTTGGATTTGTCATATCAGAAGCTGCATTGTAGTAGACTCCTCGTGAATGCCCTATATAATTTCCCGGTGAGTAATGTGCTGTCTGATCCGGTGGATATTCAGAATCTTGTATCATCAGTTTACCAGCGAAATGGTCAAACACTTCTCTGACATTCTGCTCTGCATTTTCATGGCGTTGTGATATAACAGCGATATATCCGTCTGGTGTGCTACCTTGGGTTAGCACGCCAAGGCAATACTGATAAGACGAATTACCAACATTAGGTGTTTGCAGACCCTGGAGGAAAGAATTTCGTGCAGAAGGAGTGTCCAAATTAACATTATCATATTCTTGTACACTTTTGGCAAGTGAAGCAACGTATTTTTCGGCCTGAAGCATAATCTGTAAAATATCATTCAGGGCTTTGTTGCAATCTTTTACGATAGTTCCAGCTCATCGTACTTCTTGTCATTCCATCCAATTCCCAATTGCTGATATTTCATCTTCACAGAACTTCTTGTAGTTTCGATAGAAGAAATGGAGGTCCGCATATTTTTCAGTATTGTCAGTAATTGAGTAGCATCAGCATTTACGTTGCTCAAACACTCACCTCCTCATTTGTTAATCATTTCGAGTGTAGCTACCTGTTACTAAAACCGGGATATATGTATCAAGCGATTGAGCTGCAAGTGTTCGATGTCGCCCATCACTCTGAAATACATAATAAGAACCTACCTGCGCAACCTGGACAGGATTATTGTAATAGCTACGAATGGTATCATCTAACACTGGGTTTTGTGAAAGCTCATCCAAAGACATTCCTGACTCAGTATTTTGACGAACATCTTGGATGTGCGAAGCTCGCCTTAGAATGTTTTCTCTCGACCATCCCTCTCGACCATTCCGTGTCCAAAATCCTTCCGGGTTCCCAAGTTCTCGGTCACTGAGATAAACTCCTTCAATATCCCTTGCTCTAACGTATACGAGTTCTGGATTTTCATTTCGAGAAAAGGTATAGTTCCCGTTCTCCCAATAATCTCGATATTCTTCATAGTGATTTCCACGGGAAAAATATCGTTCAGCTGATAGTCTGTCTTGAACAAATGCAAGATTAGAACCAAAGGTATTTGACTCAAAGGTGGTTGTATCTGCACTTGATGGTGTAACAGCAAAACTACTGGTCTGAGGTGTGCTTGCAGATATTCCATTTGTAGATCCTAGTTGAACACTTTCGTATTCACTAAGGCTCTTGGCGAGTAAAGCCACATATTTTTCTGCTTGAAGCATAATTACCAATATGTCATTGAGAGCCTTGTTGCAGTCTCTTACAACCACGCCCAACTCGTTGTATTTTTTATCTTGCCATCCAGCACCTAACTGTTCATATTTCATCTTTACAGATTTTTTGGTAGTTTCGATGGAGGAAATGGAATCCTGCATTTTTTTCAGCATTGCGAATAGCTGAACGGAGTCAGCATTTACCATACTCATTTCATCACCTCCTGGCAGCGGATTTTGTGAAGTGCAAAGCGGCGATGTGTCAGGAAAGTCTGACACATCACTGCTTCGGCAAGATTTAATTTAGAGAGGAAAGAAATTGTTCCAACTCAGCAGCGGTCGGTGCAATGTACGGTTTCATCTGGTAAGTATCCTTAACACCGTCTGTGAAGTATACGCTCCTTTCTTTTTTCGTTTTGTTGGTTCATTTTCGCCAGTGTGTTCGTGTCGTTTGCTGTGACGAGAACGCAACATAGACACAAAGAAACACAAGGGCGAGCTTGCTCGTTTATATACCCTTGTGTTTTCGACTGGATATGTTAAGGTAACAAACAGTAAATGACACGTTACAGACTGCAAAATGTACCAACTGAAAAAAGAAAGAATACCGTTGTGTGCTTTATTTCTCGATCAGCTTTTCAAACATGAGGAAAGGTTTTTATAAAAAAGAGTAGTTACCGTTTTTTGGTAACTACTCTTTTCCTTTTTTAAGGTTTAAAGTCCTGGAAGTTTAGGTGTTTTGGGTATTGGTGGTGTAGGTAGCTGCAAGCTTTCCAATTTTTGTTGAATTGCTTTAAATTCAGGGGTTTCTTGGTGTTGATTTTGAACCATTTTTTGCTCTATTCTCTCCAAAGTCGGTTGAATTTCTTTCCCTGATACTTTACGATTTAATTCTCTTTCTAAGGTCTCTTTCGGACTAATGGAAGGCGTTTCTAAACTTGAATAGAAGTTTCACTCCTTCTCTATTATAAAGCCTTATATCGCTAAATAAGCCCGTTTTATGAAGTTTCTAAGCTGAAATGAACGGGTTTACACCCGGCCTTGACCTCCGCCCGCTGTCCCGCTGAATGGGTGGACAAGGCGGCCAATCCCTCAAAGTGCTTGGACGCTCTCTTTCTGATTTTGGAGCGTTTCTTTTCTAAAAATTGAAATGGGCGGGAAGCCATTTTAGGGCTTTCCCGCCTTGATTACTTTTTAGCAAAGACGGGCGTGACTGTCAACGGCGGCGCATGAAATGCGCCGTTCATCTTGACCGTTGACTGGCTCGGCTGGCTTTGCTATCTTCCTGACAAATGGGAATGTCTAAGATAGTAAAGACGTCCCACATGCAACTCTTTCTTTTATTGCGGAAACCGTATCTTTAATTGTGAATGTAGTTGTGTCTATGACATTTGATTCATATATCCCCAAACCGGAAAATTGCTCCCACATTGTTTCCACTAATTCAATATTTGTTTTTCTATCTAATTTTGAGCGTTCCACAGCTCGCTTCATAGTTTCTTTTTTACTCGCTCTTAATACAATATAGTGTACCTCGTAATCTTCTTGGGCAAGAGCTTTCCATGGCTCCAAAAACCATGGCCCGACAATCCCATCTACAATTACATCATATCCGCCACGAGCATATCGCTTTGCAGCTTCTAAAAAGGCTTCAATGACAACCAGATTTTGCTTGTTGGATTCTGGCAAATGTGGTGGTATTGCGCCTTTGCTTAAGTAATGAAAAAAGTCATCGGTGTGCATATGCACTGATTTATCCATATCTGATTCCTTTGCGACAATTGACGCAGTTGTTGTTTTTCCTGTCCCCGGTGAGCCTGTAATCACAATAATTCTTCCTTGATTCATCTGTATTTTCCCTCACAATTTGAATTTATCACTTTGTTCCTGCCTGCTCAATCATCTTCTTCGCAAACTGGTTTTCCCTGACCCTGATTGCCCACCAAGTAAAAAAGCGGTTGGCGATTCAACCGCTTTTTACTTGAACCAATTCTTCTAAATTATCATTTAAGCGATTCTCAAACTGTTTGTCAGTAAAATTGACTATATTTGCCATATTAAGCCACTTTCTCTTTATTCAAAACTTGTTTTGAGTAACGATTCATTGACCGCCAATACTCATGAACGGCTTGTAATTCTTCTAAAGAATAATCAAAAAGATTTACACGTTTTGCAAGCTTTAATTGGTTTAATAAATTGACTTCCAATAATTGAGAGTCATTTTTATTTAATTCATGGTTCAAAACATAGTTTAATACTCGATTATAAACGCTTGCCGATAATTCGTTAATGATCTCTATTTCAAATGTTTTTTCATACGTAACTGCCATTTCATTTTCACTCCTTTTAAAGTTTGTCAGGTAAATATTTCCGTATATATTCTTCTAAGGCTTGATCCATAACTTCTTTTACGTTTCCGCCATTCTTTGCTGTTTCGATTTTTATGATATGGTGCAAGTCAGCACGAACACGAACCGTCTTATCTCCCATTATATCTTTTTTGCACTGATTGGTGTATCATTTCGTTTTGCTTTTTGTGCGCCTAAATTTCCCACAATCACTCACTTCTTTCTATTTCTTCTTATTCTTATTTTATCATCAACAATCACAAATCACAAGTGATTTGTGATTAATCACTTGTGATTTGTGATTCTATTCTTTTTCGTTTTCTAATTGAATGATTCGCTCAAGCATTTCAAAAAATACGTTCTCATACATGGATAAAACTTTTTTGTCATAGCCTTTGTGTTCTGTAATTCCGTTTTAGACCAGGTACTTACTTTATTACTTCGCTTGATAATATTTTGGAAAACCAAGTTATCTTCTTTATGTTGCTTGTACAGTTCTTCCAGGTTTGATTTTATCGTTGCGCTGTCCGTATCAACTAAATAAGGAACAAAACCGATCATATCTAGTCCAGGGTTAAACTGTTCTTGTAAATCAATCAAATAGGAAATATAGTTTTGAATGTTGTTTGTACTTCTTCTTCTGCTTGTAAAGGGATCATAACGTAATCACTTGCCACGATTGCATTATTTGTATAAACGCTTGGCGTTGGTACAGTATCAATAATAATGAGATCATAGTCACTTTTTAAAGGTGCTAAAAGAGTAGCAAGCAATCTACTTTCATTTTCAAAAGTCCATGAGCGAGTTAATTTTGGCAGTAACATCAAATCAAACGTGCCAGGGATCAAGTCTAAATTATCAGTCAAATGAACAATAGAAGAAGCCAAGTTTCCATTTTTCAGTCCTTCATAAAAATTAACACGTGGCAATTCTACCTTAAATGTTTTTGCTAAGTCTTTTGTCAATGTTGCTTGTAAGTCCTTATCGATCATTAAAACTTTTAAATTAAATTTGTCTGTCAAGTAAGCAAACATAGTCGATAATTTTGACTTTCCAACACCACCTTTAAAATAATTGTTTAAGATAACAATCGCTTCATTTTTACTGTTTAAAATACGTCTTAATTCTTCAAGTATTTTGAGTTCTTCCTTCTCCATAACTACGCCCCATTCTTTTTTTGTATAGTAATATTGTATCATTAGGAATCACAAATCACAAGTGATTTGTGATTAATCACTTGTGATTTGTGATAAGTGATTTGTGATTAATATATAAAAGCCTCTTTAAAGGGCTTTTATGCTTATTTTGAAAAAGAGATAAAATCAATATATCCCTTTTCTCCGATTTTTACAACGGCATTGTAGGACTTTCTATCTTTCGTTTTGATTCCTTTTACCAGGGTTTCTTTTCCCTCTAGTAATTCTTTTACATTTGTTTTGGTGAGTTTTTTCTTTCTAAAATGTTCAGCTAAAGTGAAGGTACATTCAGGATAATTTGAACAACCATAAAACGATTTTTTTAATACAATATTGTTGCCACACTTAGGACATTTTCCTACAAGGGGTCCCGAGCGCTTAGTGGGAATTTGTACCCCTTATCGATACAAATTCCCCGTAGGCGCTAGGGACCTCTTTAGCTCCTTGGAAGCTGTCAGTAGTATACCTAATAATTTATCTACATTCCCTTTAGTAACGTGTAACTTTCCAAATTTACAAAAGCGACTCATAGAATTATTTCCTCCCGTTAAATAATAGATAACTATTAAAAATAGACAATACTTGCTCATAAGTAACGGTACTTAAATTGTTTACTTTGGCGTGTTTCATTGCTTGATGAAACTGATTTTTAGTAAACAGTTGACGATATTCTCGATTGACCCATTTTGAAACAAAGTACGTATATAGCTTCCAATATTTATCTGGAACATCTGTGGTATGGCGGGTAAGTTTTATTAAGACACTGTTTACTTTTGGTTTAGGATGAAAGCATTCCGCTGGCAGCTTAAGCAATTGCTGAATCGAGACTTGAGTGTGCAAGAGCAACCCTAGTGTTCGGTGAATATCCAAGGTACGCTTGTAGAATCCTTCTTCAACAATCAGATAGATGTCAGACGCATGGCTTTCAAAAACCACTTTTTTAATAATTTGTGTGCTTAAATGGTAAGGAATACTCCCAACAATTTTATACCTCTGTTTGTTAGGGAATTGAAACTGTAGAATATCTTGGTGAATTAAAGTGACACGAGTATTCAGTTTTAATTTTTCTGACGATAAGTTGAATAGATGACTGTCTAATTCAATAGACGTTACCTGTTTACTTATTTTAGCCAGTTTCGTCGTTAAATGCCCTTTACCTGTTCCAATTTCGTAAACGGTATCGGTTTCTTTTAAATTCAATTGTTTTATTATTTGGTTGAGTACTTTTTCACTCGTTAAAAAGTTTTGAGAATATTTTATATTTTTGTTCATGTAATCACTCCTGAAGTGATTACATCTATAAATAAATACAGAAGTTAAACGATTTGTTTGTAATTTTAGTTATCTGTTTAAAAAGTCATAAGATTAGTCACTGGTAGGAATTAATCTAACGTATTTATTTATCTGCGTAATCACTGTTTTTAGTCTGTTTCAAAACATAGATGTTTTATCTACATTACGCATTTGGAATACCAACATGACGAATCCCTCCTTCTTAATTACAATTTTTAGCATCTAATTTAACTTCAATTCCTATTATACAATATAGTGGTTCAGTTGTCAAGACAAAAATCTAAGCTTTTTATAATGAACTGATATATGTAACTGGGTAGGGAGAAAATCCCCCTTAGGCTGCATGATCATCCAGTAACAGAATCGGATAATAGCAGGATGCCGGTGTTTGATTATTGAGTGCAGAATGACAACGTTCAAAGTTGTAAGTGTGCACATATTTACCGATTGCCTTCCGTGCTTCTCTGATATTGTTATATTGGGTCAGATATGCTTCCTCGTACTTGAAGCTTCGGAACCATCGTTCAATCATGATATTGTCAGCCCACCGGCTTTTACCATCCATGCTTTGACGGATCTGGTTCTCTTTGAGGAAATTCATGTACTCATTGCTTGTAAACTGACAGCCCTGATCTGAATTCAGGATAACAGGTTTTGCCACTATAAACGCCTTTTTTAACGCAGTTATGACCATTCTGGTATCCAGAGTATCATCGACTTCCCAGCCAACGATACAGCGGCTGTACCAGTCAATCACAGCGGTCAGATACAGAAATCCACGCTTAATGGGGATGTATGTAATGTCGATTGACCATGCCTGATTTGGACGGTCGATAACGGCGTTACGTAGCAGATACGGGCAGACTTTAGCCTGTCGCATACGTTTAGAAAGGTTCATTTTTGGATAAATTGGATCAATCCCCATTTCATTCATATAACGGCGCGTTTTCCGGCGACCAACCTGATGCCCACGCTTCTTCAGTTGAGCAGACAGTTGTCGTGCTCCCCAGGCCGGATTATCCGTGTGTAATCGATCTATGATCGATTTGCAATCCAACTCCTCCTGAGATATGGGCATGCCCTTGTAATAAACACTGGTACGATTGATATCAAGAAGTGTAGCTCCTGTTTTAACTGGAAGTTCTTTAGTCTTCAAAAGGTTTTGGACTAAATTTACTCTCGTAGTCAGGTCCAAGTGTTTCTTCAGATTTTTTTTCAACCAATCCACCTGCATGGTGAGCTGGCCAACTTTTTTCGCATATTCAGCTTTTTCCTTGCGTTCTAAAGCGAGTTTTTCTTTCAGATTATCCTCTCGTGTGTCATTAAAAACCACGGATGCTTTATCGAGGAACTCCTTCTTCCAGTTGCGGAGAAGATTCGGCTGAATATTGTTTTCGGTTGCGATTGTATTTAAGTCTTTTTCTCCTTTGAGCAGTTCAATCACTAATTCTGATTTGAATTTGGCAGAGAAATTTCTTCTTGTTCGAGACATAATAATAATCCTTCTTTCTGTAGTGTTTACAGTATATCAGATTCATTAAGAAATGTCTCTTGAAGTGTCTTAAATTACGATACCATTATAGTATCGGCTTCATACCACTTATTTTCCAGTATCATTCTTGCCAGCTTTTGACGGTGCAGGAGCTTCTTGAAACTGTCGTAACAGAAGCGGTAATACAGAAAAGCGACCAATGCACAAACACCAGTCGCTATCAGTATGGTTATGAAGTTGTAAGGGGAGAGCGTCAAGCCGTTCTCTAACAAGCTGAAATGCTCCCAATCGGTACGCATGAGCTGTTTGATATTCAGTAGCAGAAGAACCGCTACGAACAAAAACAGAAGCGTCCCTATGGAAAAGTGGTAGACAAGGTGCTTGTCGCTGGCTCTGATACGGTGTCCTTTAATTCTAAATATTGAAATAACATTTACCCCCTTTGCTTTCATTTTCAAAAAATATTTAATAGCCTTAAGTATCATAATTTGGTATAATCAAACCATATCTTTTCGATAGGAGTGAAAGAATGAAATTTGATTTTAACCTTGCAGATTTCTTTAAGTTGCCAACCAAAATAATGTTTGCCCTTGCTCTTGCCTCTGGTATGGTTCTATTTCTTCCAGATAATATAGTTGCCAAGATGTATATGGTTGATTTCAGAAACAAATACGGCTTTGCCATAGGATTACTATTTTTAACGTCCTTTTCAATACTTGCTGTTACACTCATCATAGGTATTTATAAATATTTCAGCCAGAAACACTCTATGAAAAAATTTAAAGCAACTGCTAAAGAAAGATTGCAAAAATTAGATAACTACCAAAAAGCTATTGTATATGGCTTGTACATAGAAGATAATCATACTTCTGAATTACCATTCCATGACGGAGCTGTAAAATGGCTTAAACAAAGCATGATAATTATTGAAACTACAAATCAATACCTTGTTTCAGATTTAAACAATGCTGTATTTCCTTATATGTTGCAACCGTGGGCTGTTGAGGAATTACAAAATGACAGTGAATTGCTTGCTAATTTCCATACAGCATATATCCAAATAGACACCAAATATAAAGCTCAAAGTCGATATAACGACCCTTATTCTAGCTTTCCATATTAAGCAATCAAAGGATAGTGTGAATATTCATTATCCTTTTTTATTGATTGCTGGTTCTGTGGGCTACCTGCGTTCTGGTTGCTTTATTCTTCAACACAATATCCTCTGCCTTTACATACCAGTCCACATCTGCACCCGTATAGGTTTTTCTTGATACCGTATCGGCTACGGGATTGACAAGCTCCACAACTGAATTGTAAGGAAATTCCCTTAACGGTACTTCTGGCGGTACAGACACGGGGATAATTCCACCATGCAGACTGCACTTCAAATCATAGATATGCTTTTTAAGCTGGGTACTCGGTGTCCCGTCCTCATTCTGTAAGAACACATCACGCACCGCTGTAAACTTTAATTCTCCAAATGTTTTCTCTTTGTCAATAACAAACCCGTTTGATAATCTCATAAATTCTTCACTCCTTTACTTTTCTTCAACTGCTACAATATCATCAGCAACTAATACATAATCGGTATGTCCATATCCCCGATTGCGTAACCTCTGCCGTATAACTTCGGATTGACAAGTTTTACTTTCTGCTCATACTTGAACTTCTTTTCGCCAGCCTGCACGGGAATTTCTACCACAACATTCTCGCCTTTCTGTACGTCGGAATAAAGGTTATAGCTTCGTCTGGCTAAGACCCTGCGATTATTTTTATCTCTTTCAAAGACTGGCTCGCTTTCGCCTGCAAATTCAAGAGTTCCAAAAGACTGTGCCATATCTGGCACGACATATTTCATTTCCATACTGTTTTACCTCGTTTCTTTCTATATTTGATAAGTTTTTTAATTGTGATTTCTTATTCTGGCGCTTTGGGAAGTACCAGCAATTCCCCAGATAGTAAAGGGTAAAATCAATGCTTACGCACCCTTGACTATCCGTGTTCTTGCAGGTTGTAGGCAGACAAGCCAGAATAAGCAAAAATCTGCCGTTTGACAGCTTCGGCGGAGAGCGTGATTTTTCTTTGCTCATACCGTTACCGCCTTATGATTTCTTCATTTTACGGCGTTTGTAAAGATATGTTCCAGCCAGTCCACCAGCAGACACAAGCAACATCACGATAAATGCCATTACATTTGTACTGTCGCCCGTTTTGGGACTGTCGCTAGGTCTGTTAGGCTTTTCCGGTGTCGGTGGTGTTTCGGGTTTCTCTGGTTCTTCTGGCTTTTCCTTAAAAGTAATCGTCTGTCCCTTATCCTCAATATCCTTATGCTCGGTAACTTTCTTCGGCTCGTCTGGATTGCTTAAATCGTATAATTCCTCAAAAGTTACAAGCTGTTTGCCGTCAAGAGAAGTAGCGTCAAACGTAAAAGCAACTTCCACTTTCATAGTTTCGCTGTCAGCAATAAAAGTGTAATCACTTTCCACACGTTTTCCATTGATAAGAAGTTCTGCATTTTCTTCTTTCAACATCTGCCAGCCCACAAGTTTGTACTGTGTACCGACTTCTAAGCCCTCTAAGGTTACGGTATCAATGATTGTAACGTCTTTTCCTGCTTTAAGCTCTTTGTTGCCGTCCTTATCGGTAGCGGTAGTATGTATCTTGATGATACGCTCTGTGATAAGTACCGTTTGCCCGTCGTCCTCAATGTCTTTGTGTTCTGCAACTTTTACGGGTTCGTCTGGATTGCTGAAATCATATAATTCTTCAAAGGTAACAAGGTTTTTGCCACCTAAAGCAGACGCATTGAATGTATAGGAAATTTCCACTTTCATTTCTTCATCATCAGCGACAAAGGTATAATCGTTTTCTACACGTTTCCCGTCAATGATAAGCTCGGCGTTTTCTTCCTTTAACATCTGCCAGCCTTTCAACTGATACTTTGTGCCTTTTGTAAGTCCGTCTAATTTGACAGTATCAACGATTGTAACCTCTTTTCCTGCAAGGATAGTCTTTTCGCCGTCTTTGCTGGTCGCTGTGGTATGAATAGAGATTTCTTTTTCGTATTCATCAGTTAGCGTTCCTAAATCAATCACAAGGTTATTTCTTGATACCACGATTTCAAAAGGTGGGATAAGTTTAAAGCCTTTGTTACTATCGCAACGCATTTCTTCAATGATATAGGTATCATAAGGTAATGCCCCCTTGCTGTCGTCTGGTTCAGAAGTCCCAAACCACACACCGTCCTCACTGGTCTTGCCTGCGTTTGTATTGTGCTTATGAGAAGCCCAGTCAGCAGAAGTGGAAAACTGCCCGTTATCATCAGTTACCACAACATGATTTTCGCCCGTTGTCTTGCTTGTGATCCTAAAAGGAACATCAGCAAGACGCTTATGTGTGCCTGCACCGATTTTTACACCCTCAATATCTCCACGCTTAATCTGATTGTAGATAGAATGAGCTTCGTCGGTTAAGTCCACGATTTTTCCATTTTCTGTGATTGTAAAATCAATCGGTTTTGCACCGTCAGTTAAGTAACCGTCGGGAGCTTCACTCTCAACAATACGGAATTTTCCATAAGGTAAGAGGTCAGAAGAGGTAGAAGCGATACCCTCAATATCTGTACGAATAGTTTTTACGACTTCATTTTTCTTATATAGCTTGCCCTCAACCAAAACAGAATTATCATTTAAGGAAATGATGTCAAAGACAGTATCTTTCAGAGTGGCACTTCCTTGTGGCTTTGTATCGCCCGTTTCTAAATCTCGTTTCTGAATTTTGACACCGCCACGGATAACCTTGTCTGATACGGAAAACTGGTTACTTCCAGATAATACGGCAAGGTCGCCGTCCTCGGTAATCTGTGTTACATATAAGCCCTTAATCTGTTCGGACTTATCGCCAGCCTGCATATATGCACCCTCTAATAAGTAGCTGTTTGGAGCTTTCGTTTCCTCAACGGTTAGCGTTCCAAGTGGAAGAACCTCCTTGCCGTCCTGCATATAGAGCTATCGCCAGATACCTTGTATGCGTCCGCTAATTTTGTGATGTAGTGAGTTGTCCCGTCGCTGTCTGTTTCAGCGATTGTCTTTGTAACCCATGTACGAGTAGCTTCGGCAGGGAGATTGTCTTTAGTATAGAAGCCTGCATAATACTTCCATGTAAATTCCGCACCTGCTAAAGAAGCGTTCCCTTGCGGATTGTCTTTCTGTGTTTCCATATCAATCTTGAAAAGCTCAATCAAAGTGTCCGTTACTTTTGGCGTATCAGATACTTTCAATGTTGCTGTCTTTCCAGCTTCAACCTTTAAGGAATATACAGTTTTATCCACTTTATATCCTGCTGGTGCGGATAATTCCTTGATATAGACTGTGCCTGCTTTTACCTCTACAATATCTGTATTTCCGTTTTCATCAGTCGTAAGGGGAGCAAGCTGTTTCGTGCAGTCCTTATCAGAAAAGACACCATAGGTTGCACCTGCAATAGAGTAATTCCCGTTACCGTCTGTAATGCTAGTATTACTGGAAGTCTTTTGTAATTTCGCATTTCCGACATTCAGCTTCGCCCAGAATTGTCCCAATTCCTGCCCCTCGCCAGATAGATATAACCGCCACATTCATAGCGTCCTTTATTTTTTTGACAAAGGCTCTTGCACCAGAGAAAACTTCGTCCTGCGTTGCCTTTGGAATTTCATCATAAGAAGCTCGCACGTTATCACATTGCCAGCCAAGATGTACGCTCAATCTCTGCCAGACCACACATTGTTCCAACAGATAGACTTGCTTGTAGTTCAATTCCTTGTGAGTTTCGCCATACTGTTTGACATACTCTAAGGATAACGCCACATCTGAAATCTGGTCGGCACTCATGCGTGAGCTTGCGTCAGCTCTGGTCTTGTAGCCATTCTTAAAATCTGTATTGATGTCGATACAATAGGCAGTTTCGCCCTTGACTTTCATATAGCCCTCATTGAATGTCGAACCGATAGAACCGTCATTCATTACTTTTTCAATGATACCGACACGCTCTGCACTTTCCGTCCAGTATTGCTTACTTTCTGCATGGACAGGTGTAGTCGGTAAAGCAGTAACGACAGTTGCAAGAACTAAGAAGCCCGTACACAATCGTTTCCATGTCTTTTTCATAAATCTAATGCTCCTTTCATTTTGGGTAATAAAATAGCCGTCCAATAAGAACGGCTGGAAATAGAAAAGGAACGTCATTTTAGGCGTTCCATAATCTATAAAATATTCAATTTTTTATACTGATGTGTTGCTCATCAAAATCTCAAATTAAGGTTATTTGACACCAATTTTGACACCAATTTTTTGTATATTGACGATTTTTGATGAAATATGATAAATTCATAAAACCCGTGAAAAGCCTGTAAATAGGCACTTTACGGCACTCTATGAACTAAGACAAAAGCTACGCTGTAATAACAAGAGGCGAGTGCTAATTATTTTGTGAAGATTTTGTGAACGCTACGAGCCATGCACATTTACGTGAAAAGCCCTCGTTCAAGCTTGCTTGGTAAAGAGGGCTTTTTCATGGAAATGTATAGGGCGACAGCCCGACAGCGAGGGAATTTATTCCCGAGCTGTGCACAGACACCTATATGAGTGAAACTTAGCGAAACTTAAATTACGCCCAAGATGGAATATACTTATTTGTTTGTACTTGATTTTTTAATCTGATCATCTATATCTTCTCCATCACCAAATACCGTAACCTTTATTGATCTTCCCCTTTCCGTTTGATATTTCCGTATATACTCTGTTAATTGTTTTACGTAAATTTCTTCATCTTCCACAATTGCAATCTGTATCATCCTATACCCACCTAAATCTCCTTATTCTGTTAAATAGAAAGTAGAAATTCTGTTAAATTTTCAATAGCATCTGGTTTTTCTGATAGTTCTTTCCCCATCAGTCCCTCTCCCATAATACCAGGATCCGCACTAAGAGATACAGCGACTCGACTTGAATTCCATACAGCTTCATACATCATTTCCTGATTCTCTTTAGTTACTTTATTGAGAACGTAATAAAATGGTTTTTGAATACTTTCCGATAATTCCCCGATTTTTTTGGAAAGCTGTAGGGATTCATAGGATGGATCTATGATTATCAATATCAAATCTACACCGTTATCAATTCCACGTCCAAAGTGTTCAATACCAGCCTCCATATCCATTAGCGCAAATTGGTCTTCTGTAAGCCTGAGATTTTGGATAAATTGAGTCATAACAGTTCCCATAGCACAAGAACACCCTTCATTTGCCTGATGAATTTTTCCACTGGTCATCAGTTTTACACCGTCCTTCAGACTATAATAATCTTCCGGTATATCATCTATAGTCCAGGTTTCCTCAAAAAACTGATGAGTAAATTTTGATAACATCATATCATTTAAAACATTTTGCTTACCACCGAAATAGTCTGTAAAATCTCTGGGAAGCTTCATACCCAGCTGTCGGTGTAGACCATAATTAGATTCATCGGAATCAATTACCAAAATTTCTTTTCCTCGTCTGGCTAAAGCCTTAGCCAAAAGACTGGTTACTGTACTTTTTCCACATCCACCTTTTCCGCAAACTGCTATTTTCATCTCTATCTTTACTCCTTTTCTTTTTTCTAAATAATAAGCATTACATATGACCATACTTCAAACTGTCTTACTCCACTTCCTCCAGTTCTGTTCCTTCTGGAAGAATATATCCGCAGTTATCACATACTCCGTCCTCTGCAAGTATCCCGTCTTTCACAAAGGCTTCAATGCCTCCCGGTTCATGACAGCGTGGACAATCTAATTCCTGTATCCTTTTCTGATTTCTTACATCCTGGCAATTGGAAAATTCAATTTTACCCATAGTGATTCCTCCATTTTCATTCCATATCAATTTGTCTTCGTAAAAAAGTTCCTACTATACGGGAAAAATTGCTGATATTACGAATATAGGCAAAGTCTTTTCCATAGATTCTCTTTTCCACGGAGAGTTCTCCTTCATTCCCTACAAAAATACCAATTACGAAAATTCCCTGATTTCTGGCCCGACGCACCTCATAAGCAGTATCTTTCACAGCTCCTTCTCCGTCATAGATCTTGGGCTGGCGGGTTCCTGGTCGTTGTATGCTCATATCACAGGGTTTTCCATCACTTAATACGATTAAAATCTTATTTTTTTCCGGTCGCTCCATGAGAGAGGAACCGACTGTTTTCAGTGCAAGCCCATCTCTGTTATTGGCATATGCACGAAATTGAAAGATTCTTTCATTTGTTTCCCTTGGATCTTCATAATCCCGAAATCTCTGAAGTACTGTATATCCCCAGAAAGCACAGTATCCTGTCACCCGATGAGGAATTCCTGCCTGGCTTAATGCTTCACTGATAATATATCCCTGCGCCGCTACCTGAGCCTGTCTGTCAGCCTGGGAACCACTGGAATCAATCAGGACGTCTATTACAAACTCAGAATCGTCAGATCTCTTTTTTCTATTAAATAACTTGTCATCGTCTGTTCTTCCAATTTTCCATAATCTCTCAGGAACAAGCTGCCCTGCATCAGATCTGCTGACAGAATCATCCTTTCGGATTATAAATGCCCGTTTCAGTGACTCTGCCAACACAGAAATATTTCTTTTGATGATCCAGTGATTATTTCCATAATAGGCTTTATTTTTTCAAACTGCAGCTGAGAAAAACGGTATTGATTATTTTTTATGACAGGGTTCTGTAAAATTCCATCTGTAAGATACAGGATACAGTTTTTGTGGATTCCTGTACAAAATTTCCGGTTGATTCTGGCCTGCTCCGATTCACTCAGATACGATTTCCCGTAATTCAGTTCCACATATTCCCGTATCCGTCGCACTGCCTGTGGATTTATATTCTCCGAGCTTTCCGGAACTTCTTCATTTTCCGGAGAGAAATAAAATCTTTTTTTCTTTTTGTTTCTGATATCCAGACTCATCATCTTTTTTTTGAGATTAGAAAGATATTTTTGAATGATGTCTTCCATCTGTTCATCTGTCATGCATTCCTGCCACGCGTCATTGGTCAATGCCATATCCGGTAAATTCAGAATCTTCTCCAGATTTCCATTCTTTTTTTCAAAAGAGGGATCCAGAACATGATTATAAATCTCATCTATCACGTTTATGACATCTTCCGTATTTTCTGCATCCTTCAGAGAAAGAATCTTGTACAATGCAATCTCTGCCTGTGGATCCATTCCCTTATCGTCTGTGTTCTCCAGAACATGCCTTATATACAGAAGCCTAATCCTGTGAATCAGGTCTGTTCCAGCTTTGTCTGATACCTGTTCTTCCTCGGCCTTTTCCAATTCTCTGAACGCCTGTTCTCTGATTTCCTTTGTTCCCAAACGTTCTCGAATGATAAAACGCTCCACAGCAGCATCCATGCATAATCCAGCAAGAGGCAAAAGTATATCTTCTCCAGCAGAAAAATGTAATTTTTTCATCAAATACATGCCAAGTTTCTTCTGATCAAAATATCGTGCAAAGGCACCCTGCTTCACTGCCTCATATAGAACCGTTTGTTTTGAATAAACATATTTTTCTGTATCCGGTTCAAATTCCATATCATAATCACCACTGACTGTCCAAAAAAGATTTCTGATACGATTGCTGATCTCCAGACGATGTTCTTCCAGTTGTTTCGCCGGCCATCTGACATCCTCCATACAAGTTTACCCCCATATGTCTTTTCCGGTCCAGGAAGATGGGATTCTGGTAGAAACCACATCTTCTACGATCTCTTTTTCAAATACATCAAAACTTTTATTTATGATTCCCATCTGGATTGCATCAATTGGAGAAAGTCCGCTTCTTGTTGCTTTTACAGCAGAAACCAATCCTCTCAGGTCAAGAGATTTTGTTGAGATTTCTCCATGGTAAGCTTTGATCTGCAAATCCAGAAACAGTCCTGCAAAAGCTTTCAGTGCACTTTTTTCCCCATCTGGAAAATGTTGTCTTAATACAAAAAGGACACTATCCTCATCCATTTCAGGCATATCAATTACCATAAACCTTGAAACCAATGCTTCATTTAGCTCTCTGGTACCTGCGTAGCCATAATTCATCGTGCCGATAAATCGTGTTGCCGGATGAAGTAAAATCCTGTTATATCCTGGAATGTCAATTCTGCGCCGATGATCCAGTGTGGCATGCAGTACAGAAACCGCATCATTTTTTGCCATATTGATTTCGTCCAGGATTCCAAATCCTCCAAATTCCGCGCATTGGTAGATGGGGCCTTTCCGAAGGCGAACCTCATTATTTATAAAGGTATCCGTTCCAATCAGATCGGCACTGTCTGTATTTACATGAAAAGAAATGTCGTATTCCGGTCTTCCGAATATCCATGCCAGTGTCTCACATAGTACATTTTTCCCTGTAGCTTTCGCACCGGAAAGTAACAGGTTATCTCCCTGAAGAAGCGCTGCTATTGACATTTCCAGAATCTTTTTCCCATAAAACAGGATATCCGGTTTTTCTACCCGTTCCTTTACCTGATTCTTTACCTCATAACGCATGTGAAAATCTCTCAGTTCTCCAATCAGTTCCTGCGCTATCTTCTGGTCTTCTAAATATTTTTCTATTTCTGCCCAATGATTTCTCATGAAGATTTTCCTTTCTTTACAATTAGTTATGCCAAATCAGATAATATTTCTGTTTACTCAATCTTCAAACTTTCAATCCTCCAACTCACAATCCCAACTTCTTTACAATTTCTCCCAGTGCACTTCTTACAGGAGAATCTTTCGGAAGCTGTATGATCGGCTTTCCATCACAGTCATACTGATATACCTGGTCATCATGTGGTACAACGCCTAACAGTTCCAATCCCTGATTTCGGATTTCTTCCAGAGTTCCGGCATCCAGTTTTCCATCCGGAACACGATTCACGATTAATCCAGTTTTCTGTGGTTTAAAGTTTAATTCATTCATCAGCTTTGCAATACGTCCGGCTGCCTGAACACCTCTTCTGGAACAGTCACTCACAAGAATCGCAACTTCCATCATTGGCAGGATTCCTCTGCTGATGTGTTCCATACCTGCTTCGTTATCAACCACAATATATGGATAATGACTTTGCAGTTTCTGAACCTGGGTCTGCACAAGGCCATTTACAAAACAATAGCAGCCCTGTCCCTGGGTTCGTCCCATTACCATCAAATCATAATCGTCTTCTTCTGCAATCGCATCAGAAAGACGCATTTCCAGATATGCCTGTTTTGTCATACCGGAGGGAATCTGATATCGTGGATCTATGCCTGCCCGCTCAATTTCTTCTCTCAGCTCCCAAGTGTGACCTCCGGCTCAACACCGAGCACTTCGTTCAAATTTGCATTTGCATCTGCATCCACCGCCAGGACCGGACGTTTTCCGCTTTCACATAAATACTGGATCAACAATCCACAAAGAGTTGTTTTTCCTACGCCACCTTTTCCTGATACTGCAATTACATGTCCCATATTTTTCCTCCTAAAATTCTGAACAATCTGTTGACTTTTTCTTTTAACCTCATTATAGTTGTTACTATATAAATTACAATAATCAGTCTGTGAGATTTGTATAGTTACTCAACACATCAGAAAAATTGTTGAGAAATCATATGATCCCAAATAATACAGGAGTATATAATGTCAGAAAAAGCGAAAAAACAAGATCGCCGTACCCGCTATACCAGACAAACCATAAAAGATACGTTCTTAGAATTGTTAAAGCAGAAAAGTTTTACGAAAATTACAGTTACAGAGGTCTGCAAAAATGCTGAAATCAACCGTGGCACTTTTTATCTTCATTACTACGATATCTATGATGTATTATCAGATATTTTTAATGATATGACTCAGGATATGTTAACAACTGTAGATCATTTATTCTGTCTAAATCAAAAAAGCTGTTCCTATCCGTTCTGTCAGAAAATACAGATGGAATCACAATACAGGGCACTGTTTCTGGATGATGCAATTGCCCCTATTCTTCTGGAAAAAATAGCAGAAAATACAAAAGAAGGCTATGTGACCTGGCTTATGTCACACAGCCTCCTGACCTTTGAACAGGCAGAATCGGTTTTTTATTTTCAAATGAATGGCTGCCTTTCCATCAACAGACTGATGCTCCGCAATCATTGTAATGACTGGAAACAGATTCAGACAGTAATTGACAAATTTATCAAATCCGGGCTGGAAAGTTTTCTGATTCATGATCAGAGAGAAGAAAATGCTTCCGATAATTTTGCAGCAAAATTTCTCCAACTGTTACCGCATCTTCTACACTCAGATAATGATCGGCATGATCCTGAAGAAATATTTTGCCAGATGCAGGAAATTCTTCATCTGCAAACCATATCTTTAAAGTTACCGGATATCTTGGCAGAACTGGAAAAACAGCACACAGATCCGCCTTTGTCTCTGTGAATTCTGCACCCAGGTTTTTACATGCTTTCTGAATTTTCTCAGGATCTTTATCCTGCAAAAGCTTTTCCAGTTTCTGCTCTGCAGTCCGGTCAAACTTGGTTCCCCGTATCAATCCATCTTTCAGGTTACCAAAAGTAATGAGCTTCTGTGAGCCTTCTGTGCCATCGGCCATATCCAGATAATGCAACAACGTCAGATAATGCCATTCATCTATGTCTGAGTTAATATGGAATTCAGGAAGTTGAATTTCAATCGTTTCATAAAAACTCATTATCTCAAGTACATTCCGGCTGCTATGAAAAACAGCCCCGCTTTTTGCAGCAATCTCCTCTCCGGAACGATTTTGCAGCCGTTTTACTGCTGCCTGCAACATTTCCTGAAATGCACGATTTTCTGTTTGATTTTTGTATTCCATAAGTTCTCCTTTGTGAACATTTATAGTATCTGTGTTGACTTTTCCTTTAATCTCCATTATAGTTGTAATTATATTATTTACAATCATCAAAGCATTAAAAAATGCACAGTTTATCAACACATTAAAAAGAACTGTTGAGAACTTAGGATGTTTTAAACAAACCAGAAATATTTTCATCCCAAAAACGTGAAAACAAGATCATTATATCATACTACAAGGAGTTTCTTATCATGAAATATTCAACGAAATTAAGTGATACTGTTCATGTGATGGTTCTGATTGCTATCAACCAGGAAAAATCCCTCTCCAGTGCCTCAATTGCAGAAAGTGTCCATACAAATCCCGGCTTTGTACGCCAGCTTATGTTAAAACTAAAAAAAGCGGAACTTATGACAAGTGTAGCCGGACATGCCCGTCCTTCTCTTTCAAAACCAGCCGATCAGATTACATTGCTGGATATTTATAAAGCAGTTGAAGGTGATAAACCATTGCTTCATTTAGATACTCATACCAATCCAGATTGTGGCGTTGGTATTAACATTCAGTTATCTTTGCAGGGATTTTATAATGAAATTCAAAAGGCTGCCGAAGAAAAAATGAATACGATTACTTTACAGGATATCATAGATACCTACTATCAGCGGATATCTATAGAAAATAACTTACAGAATATTATTTAACAGGAGAACACTTTCATGTACCTTCAGCAAATACGAAATGCTACCAAAACACTGTGGGAGAAGTAGACTATGAGAAAACAATCTGGTCAAGTTCATAGCAGGGAATCTTCTGCAACTCTCCAACTGACAGTAAGTTTACTCTATCCTTAATTGCTTAAGCTGGTTGTATATGAATAAAGAATGATGTATAGTATTTGCAAGAGGCACCTTCTTTCGTAAATGTTGCAAATGTTTGTTTCGTCACTTTCATTATACAACATCAAGAATCAAGGTGTCTTTCTTTTATGCAAAATCACGAACTTGCTCATTTATAGATAAAACGATTTTATTTCAAAAGCGGTTTTTACTAAAAATACGTCTGCCGTTTTTGGTCATTATTACTATGCATTGATACCTGGTCAAATTTCTTCCGAAAACAGATGATTTCAGGAATCAACTTGTCGGCACACTCCTTTGTAGTATGTTGTCTATCTTCCATTGAAATCTCTCTTCTTTGGTGATACAATGTGCTACAATGCTTATCAAAAGTTACATCATTTTGGGGGACATTTACACTACAAAGGAGAATTTATTTATGTTTCAGGTTTTTGTTGATTCAGCAGCAAATCTGCCTGCTGTTACTGCGAAAAAATACGATATCCATGTCGTTTCTTTCGTCAATCTTGTGAATGGAAAAGAGCTGGTCTGCTTCGACCCGGATCTGTCACCGGAAGAGGAGCTTGCAAAAGGAAAAGAATATTACAATGCCATGCGCACCGGCTGTGAAATCAAGACCGGACTGATCAGCACCGCAAATTTTGCGGATGCGTTCCGCACCGCTCTTGAGGCAGATCAGGATGTCATCTATCTTTCCTTAAGCAAAAACATCAGCGGAACTTATAACTCCGCAAGACTTGCTGCAGAGGAGCTTCTTGAAGAATACGGCGGAAAACGTAAAATCCGCCTCGTCGATTCCCTGAATGCCTCTCTTGCACAGGGCATCCTCGCCATCTATGCCAGCGAGATGCGCGATCGGGGCATGAACGTAGACGAAGCGGCAGATCTTCTGGAAACCTACGTTAGCAAAATGAACGGTGTTTTCACCGTCGGCGATCTGAAATATCTTTCCCGTACCGGAAGAATCAAGGGAAGTGTCGCTGTGGTCGGAAATATGCTGAAAATCAAACCGATTCTGCGTGGAAGTGAAGATGGCTATATTGTTTCCTACAAGAATGTCCGCGGACGCAAGGCCGTTTTAAATGAACTGATTCGTCTTTTCTGTGAAACGATCGAAGAACCGGAAAAGCAGATCGTCGGAATCGCACATGCAGATGCCTATGAGGAATCTCTTTATATGATGGAAGAAATCCAGAAAAGAGTGAAGGTGCGTGAATTTATCAATACTTCTTACGATTACTGCACCGGAAGCCATGTCGGACCGGATACGATCGCTTTGTTCTATCTCGGAAAAGACCGCAGTCTTCTGTAAAAGGAGCAACCAGACTAACCACTGCTGTTCCCCTGTATTTTTCCGAAATTGCTGTAAACAGCGGAGATACTGTTTCTTCTTTCCATGCATAATTCCACCTGTTTTTCCACATACTACCCATACAGCACAAATTATGGAAAGTACATTGCGGAAACAGGAGGGATTTTCATATGAAAGCGACGGGAATTGTTCGAAGGATTGATGATCTGGGGCGTGTGGTAGTTCCCAAGGAAATCCGACGCACGATGCGGATCCGGGAGGGACAGGCCATGGAAATTTATACCGGACGGGAGGGTGAGATTATCCTGAAGAAATACTCACCGATCGAAGAGCTGGCGGAATGCGCAGCAGGGTTTACAAAATCGATTTCAACGGTGACCGGGTGTCTCGTCTGTGTTTCGGATCAGGAACAGATTGTAGCGGCAAACGGGCCGGAACAGAAAAATTATCTTGGCAAGTCCATCAGCAGTCGGCTGGAGGAAGCGATTCTGAACCGGAAAACAGTACTTGCGCGTCCCGGTGAAAAGGCTTATTTTTCAATTTTGGAAAACACAGACAATACTACTCCTCTGCCGGAGCTCATTTTTCCGATTCTCTCCTCCGGTGATGCCATCGGTTCGGTCATTCTCTGCGGCAAAGACAGGGAGTCCCTGCCGGGCGACACGGAAAAAAAGCTCCTCCAGGTAGCGGCAACGTATCTCGGACGGGAAATGGAAAACTAAACAGGGGATTTATCGAAGGCAATTTATCAAAGGCTTTTTGCATCATCCGCACCGGTTATGCAAGAGGCCTTTTCCTGTTATTCTGTAATTCGAGATATTCCAATTTTATCTTGCTATTTACACCTGCATTGTCTACAATAAAAATGACGTGCACGAAAGCCTTCAGCCGATATGCCCGAAGCTTTTCTGTGCCTGCTTTTATAAGCCGGGAAAAATTCCCGGTGTATCCTACATTACACAAGGAGGAATTTCCATTCATGAAATACATTGCAAAGAAATTCGGCTCTCTCCTTCTTACGCTGCTTCTTGTATCCTTTTTATCGTTCTTTGCCTTTTCCGTCATACCCGGAGATGCGGCAAATCGCAGCTTGGCACGGAGGCGACGCCGGAGCGGATTGAGGCTCTGCAGAAGGAAATGGGGCTGGATCGGCCGGTTCTGGAACGGTACGCTTCGTGGGTAACCGGCTTTTTCATGGAGATCTCGGCACCTCGTATTCGTACTCGATGCCGGTCGGAGACTGATCCGCGATAAAGTTCCGATTACCATCGCTATCACCGTTATCGCATTCCTGATGATCCTTGTTGTCTCGATTCCCATCGGCATTTTCACAGCACAGCACGCCGGAGGCATCTGGACCGGCTGATCATGACGATCAATCAGGTGATCATGTCTGTGCCGGGATTTTTCATCGGTATTCTGATCACGTATCTTTTCGGTCTGATTCTCAAATGGTTTCAGCCGGGCGCCTATGTGCCGATTTCTGAAAATTTTTCCGGTTTTATCGGTTATCTTGTTGCACCGTCTGCCGCCATTGCACTTCCGCGCTGTTCCATGGCTGTCAAAATGCTGCGCAGCTCTGTGCTCTCGCAGCTCGATGCCGACTATGTGCGCACCGCCTATTCCCGCGGAAACAGTACACGCCGTGTTATGTATCACCATGTGCTGAAAAACGCCCTGATTCCGGTACTGACCTTCTGGGGCATGACAATCGCAGATATTGTGGCAAACAGCATTATTCTGGAACAGGTTTTTTCGATTCCGGGCATGGGCAATCTTCTGATCACTTCGATCTCCAACCGCGATTACCCCGTGGTTCAGGGCATCCTTGTACTGATCGCCGCCCTCATTATTATCATCAATTTCGTGGTAGATCTGCTGTATGGCAGAATTGATCCGCGTATCCGCGTAAAAGACTGACGGGAGCTTTCGATCATCAGCTCCCGCGACCGAAAGGTCGTGGGGAGCCGCCCACGACAAAGGAAAGGGTTTTCATTATGAAAAAGAAACGCAATCTCACGCTGATCATCGGAGCTGTTCTCACCGCTTTTATGCTTCTGTTTCTTCTGATCGGCTTTTTCTACACACCGTACGACCCGGATGCAATGAACGGCGCAGCCAAGTTTGCTGCTCCATCTCTGTCGCACCCGTTCGGCTGCGATCACTTTGGACGCGATATTTTCAGCCGCGTCTTAAAAGGAACCGGTACAACCTTCTTCGTCGCTTTCGCTACTCTGCTGCTCGGCGGAACCATTGGTGTTCTTGTCGGTGCGTTCACCGGGTATTTTGGCGGATGGATTGACGAAATCCTGATGCGCATAAACGATGTCATTGTTTCCTTTCCGGGAATCCTGCTGGCGCTGGTATTTATCGCGCTGCTGGGTCCCGGCAAATACAACGTGATCCTTGCACTCGGTATCGTATTCATTCCGAGCTTTGCACGTATCACCAGAAGCGAATTTCTCGCACGCAAAGATATGGACTATGTCAAAAGTGCCCGTCTGATGGGTGTTTCCCATCTTCGGATCATATTTGTACATATCCTGCCAAATACGGTCCCGTCCCTTCTTTCGATGGCAGCAATCGGTTTCAACAACGCCGTTCTCTCCGAGGCCGGCATGAGCTTTCTCGGCATCGGTGTCCAGCCGCCCGATGCCTCGCTTGGACGGATGCTCTCAGAATCCCAGACGTATCTGATGACTGCTCCCTGGGGCTCTGTTTTCCCCGGTCTTGCCGTCATTTTACTGGCGCTTGGCGTATCGCTCCTCGGCGACGGATTACAGAAGAAAGGCGGTAACTGATATGGCACTTCTCGATGTACGTGACTTAAAAATTGCATTTTACGATACCACGCCACCGACCGAAGTGGTAAAAGGCATCTCCTTTTCCTTAGAAGAAGGTGAGACGCTTGGCATTGTCGGGGAATCCGGTTCCGGCAAAACGCAGACAGCACTCTCCATTCTGCAGCTTTTAAAGGAAAATTCCGCCGTATCCGGCGGAGAAATTCTCTACGAAGGTTCTTCCGTTGCGCACGCCTCCAGCCAGGATCTGCAGCGCATCCGCGGAAAAGAAATCAGTATGATTTTTCAGGAGCCGATGACCTCTTTAAATCCGGTTCTGACCATCGAAGAACAAATTGCAGAGGGACTGCTGATTCATGAGAGCTGCACACCGGCAGAACGTCATGAAAAGGTTCTTGCCATAATGCATGAGGTCGAGCTTCCCGACCCGGAAAAGCTTTGCAAAAAATACCCTCACCAGCTCTCCGGCGGTCAGCGCCAGAGGGTGATGATCGCTGCGGCGCTTATTACAGAACCGAAGCTTCTGATTGCAGACGAGCCGACAACAGCTCTTGATGTGACGATTCAGTCGCAGATCTTAAAGCTGCTGAAAAAATCAATGAACGCCATCACACGGCGATTCTTTTTATCTCACACGACCTCGGCGTCATCCGTTCGCTCTGTGACCGGGTCATCGTCATGAATCATGGGACGATTGTGGAATCCGGCAGTGTAGACGATGTCTTTTTCCACCCGAAGGAAGACTACACCCGCCGCCTGCTCGATGCAATTCCGAACCGACGAACATCGCTGCGAAAGCGAATCAAAATCGCTCCAACAGCTCAATGGCCGACAGGCTCTGACAAAAAAGCTGCTCCGCCGGCGGAAAAGGAGGAATAACCCATGGAAGAAATCAGTCCGAACAACATTCTGGAAGTCAGCCATATTTCTGCCTCCTATCAGGAGGGAAAGCAGAGAAAAACGGTGCTTCATGATATCTCTTTCGAGCTTCATGAAAATGAAATTCTCGGTCTCGTCGGAGAGAGCGGATGCGGAAAATCGACACTCTCCAAAGTGATCTTAGGATTTATCCGCCCAGATGAAGGCGAAATAATTTCGCAGGTCGACCATCCGCAGATGATTTTCCAGGATCCGTTTTCTTCCCTGAATCCTGCGAAGAAAATCTCCTGGATTTTAGAGGAGCCGCTTCGGATGCAGAAGTTCCAAAAGAAGAACGAAAAAAACGGGTTCTTGCGATGGCCGAAAGAGTCGGCCTCTCCGCAGAGCACCTGAAACGCCGCCCGCATGAGCTCTCCGGCGGCCAGCGCCAGAGAGTCAGCATCGCGGCCGCACTGATCCAGGGCTCACGTCTGATCCTTGCCGACGAACCGGTTTCCGCTCTCGATGTGACGATTCAGAAGCAGATCATGGAGCTGATGGTTCAGCTTCAGGAGGAGCTTCAGCTCTCGATTCTCTTTATCTCGCATGACCTCAACGTGATCTATCAGATGTGCGACCGGGTTCTCGTGATGAAAGAAGGCCGGATTGTGGAGAACGCGGAGACGGAAGAACTGTTTGCGTATCCGCAGAATGATTATACAAAGGAGCTTCTGGCGGCATCACCAGAGCTGTAGTTTTATTTCCAGCATTCTCTAAACACCCGAAGTACATTCTTGGAAAAGACCTTCTCGATCTCCTCATCTGTAAAGCCTTCGTGACTCATCACATCTGCGAGATGCTGCATATGCGCGGTATCCGGCACATCCGTTTCACCGCTGAAACCGTCAAAATCGGTTCCAAGGCCGATGATATCGATACCGCCGACGTTGCGCAGATATTTCATATGGCGTACCATATCCATCGTCGATGCCTTTTTCGCCGCCGGCTCCTCCTCGCGCAGAAACGACGGACAGAAATTGATACCGGTGACGCCGCCACGCTCTGCGAGCTGACGAATCATTTCATCCGAAAGGTTTCTCAGATGGAAGCACGCGCCGCGCGCATTGGAATGGGACGCAATGACCGGACCTCTCGTATGCGCAAAAACGTCGCGGATTCCGGCATCATTTAAGTGTGATAAATCGATCACTATGCCGAGCCGCTCCATCTCCTCGACAAAGGCAATACCGGTCGATGTCAGCCCGTTTTCAAGATCCGGAAGATATGGCTTTCCCTCTTCCTGCGCCGGGTTCGGGAATCCAAGCTCATTCGGAAAGTTCCAGGTCAGCGTGGAAATCCGCACACCGAGATCATACAGTGTATGCAGCTTCTCTATGCTTCCCTCGTAGACACCACCCTCTTCGACGGTCATCACCGCACCTATTTTTCCTTCCTTCTGTACCTGCATCAGATCCGCATACGTTTTGATCTGACAAATGCGGTCCGGATACCGTTCCACCTCTGATTTCCAGAGATCAGCCAGCTTTCTCACATGCTCAAACGGTGTTTCGTCTTTCAGTCCCTTCAGGAACGTAAACAAAGAAAAGCACTGGCAGAGGCTGCCGCCCTTTTCCAGCTTATCCAGATTGATCTGAAGATCCGCATCCGCAAGATGCTCCTGTTTTTCCTTCCACTGCAGCGCCGGGATGGTGTCGCAGTGCATATCAATTACCTGAAACATGGCAATAATCCTCTTTTCTGTTTTTTCTCTATTCTATCATACTTCGCTGCATTCCTTCACAAAAACTGGAAGAAAACGTAAAAAACCGCCTGGCTCATGGTAAACCCATAAGGCTAGAGAAAATATATCTTTCCGGAATCGCAAAAAATTGGGGGTCCGCGTTTTTTCTCGAAAAAAACTTGCAAATCTCGTCTGAGATGATATACTTTTTGCATTGTGTTACTTTATGAAAGCACTGATCTTCCAAGAAAGTGCTTCTGCTTATGAAAAAGAAAGAGGTATCTATGCTCCAACTGATTGAAACCATCAACAATGCCGTGAACAATTTTATCTGGGGTGTTCCGGCTATGATCTGCATTTTCGGTGTCGGCCTTTACCTGAGTCTGCGCACCCGTTTTCTCCAGATTCGAAAATTCCCGTATGCGATCCGCACAACGCTCGGAAGAATGTTCCGCAAACGAGATGCTTCCGATGGCGCAATTACACCGTTCCAGGCGGTCTGTACAGCACTTGCCGCCACGGTCGGTACCGGTAATATTGCCGGTGTTGCCGGCGCTATCGCTATCGGCGGACCCGGTGCCGTGTTCTGGATGTGGGTTTCCGCCCTGCTCGGCATGTGTACGAAATTTGCCGAGGTAACACTGGCTGTTTTCTATCACGAGAAAAACGCCAACGGGGAACTCGTCGGCGGACCGATGTATTACATCAAAACGGTCTCAGCAAAAATGGCATTTTCTGGCCTATCTTTTCGCTGCTTTCGGTGTACTGACTGTGTTCGGAACCGGAAATGCAACGCAGGTCAACACCATCACAACCGCAGTCAACTCCGCACTAATGAATTACCATGTGATCTCAAAGGACGCAATCCCTACCTCCAACCTGATTCAGGGTATCATCATTGCGGTACTCGTAGCGCTGATCCTGCTCGGCGGTGTCAAACGGATCGCACAGGTAACAGAAAAGCTCGTTCCGTTTATGGCTCTGTTTTATATTGTCCTTGCCATCGGTGTAATTTTGCTGAATCTCAACCGGATTCCGTCTGTTTTCGTATCGATCCTTGAGGGCGCCTTCCGTCCCTCTGCTGTTACAGGCGGTATCGTCGGAAGCATGCTCATGAGTGTGAAAAAAGGTGTGTCTCGCGGTATTTTCTCAAACGAGGCAGGTCTTGGTACCGGTTCGATCGCGCACGCCTGTGCCGACACAAAAAAGCCGGTCAAACAGGGTATGTTCGGTATCTTTGAGGTATTTACTGATACGATCGTGATTTGTACCTTAACTGCACTTGTTATTCTCTGCAGCGGTACTTCCATCATCTACGGACAGGCTGCCGGCGCAGAGCTGACCATCAGCGGTTTTACCCTTACATACGGAAACTGGGTTTCGCTGCTCACCGCGTTCGCGATGTGCTGCTTCGCCTTTTCCACGATTCTCGGATGGGGACTTACGGTGCACGCTGCATCGAGTTTTTGTTTTCCGAAAGAATCACAAAATATTTTATGGCCGCCTATGCGCTGGTTGCCATCCTTGGCGCCACCGCAAACCTCGGCCTGATGTGGAGCATTGCTGAGACCTTCAACGGTCTCATGGCGATCCCAAACCTGATTGCGCTCTTCCTGCTTTCGGGCAAGGTTGTGGAGCTTACAAAGGAATACTTTTCCGGAGAAGGCAAAACCCGGTAAAATTTCTTTTCTCGCGGCGCATTCCCTTCTTCTGTAAGAAAATCATGTAAATTCGCCTTTTCCCTTGACAATCAGGTTGCTACCCCTTACACTGTTAAAAGTTTATAGCTTGGTTTCACCTTCTTCTCGGCAAGCATGTGGGTAGGCCAGCAGCTCGCTGACGGCCTCGATTTCTGGGGCTTTTTGGGATCACTGATCTTGGTGGAATCATTCTTGGTATTTATACCGGTCTGCTCGGCTACGTCGGTGCAAAAACCGGTCTGTCACTTGATCTTTTGTCCCAGAGAGCCTTTGGCGAAAAAGGTTCCTATCTGCCGTCAGCCATGACCAGTTTTACGCCGATCGGATGGTTTGGTGTCGGCTCCTTCGTTTCCGGCGGAACCGCAACTCCAAACTTCGCACGTTTTGCAAAGAACGGAAAATCTGGTGCCATCACCACAGTTGTGGCTTTCTTTATCGGAAATTCCCTGATGTTTTTCTTCGGTGCTGTTTCCTCGATCTTTGTCGGCGGAAACGATATCTTCGAGGTTATGGTCCGCCTGAACCTGTTCTACCTGGCTGTTCTCGTTCTCGGTCTTAATATCTGGACTACAAACGACAACGCTCTGTATACCGCAGGTCTTGGTCTTGCCAACATCTTCCATCAGAGGAAAAAACCGATGGTTCTCCTTTCCGGTATCATCGGAACGGTTGCCTCCGTATGGCTGTACTACAACTTCTGCGGCTGGCTCAACATTCTGAATTGTACCCTGCCGCCGGTCGGCATGATTCTGGTGCTCGCCTACTTCATGAACAAAGAGGACTTTGAAACCGATCAGCCGAAACTTAAAACCATAGACTGGTTTGCAGTCGCCGGTGTCATTCTCGGTGCCATTGTTGCGAACCTCTTACACTGGGGCATCGCTTCCATCAACGGCATGGTTGTTGCCGCTGTATGCTACTGTGTCGGACAGGCCGTAAACAAAAGAAAATAACAATAACGCCCTTGGCATGTTTCTCGCTTTCATCCTGGAAACATGTTAAGGGCTTTTTATTTCTTCTGATTCGCGTTATAATGTATGCATAACTCTGCATAGTTACAATTTTCGAAACGAAAGGAAACTGCCCGGATGATCCATTCCACCGTATCTGCTCCCAAAGGAGAAAAAACAAAATACCGTCTTGCCGAATCTATGAAGGAGTGCATGAAAACAACACCCGTTGAAGAGATCACTGTGCGCCAGATCTGTGAAATCTGCGGTGTTACCCGCCAGACCTTCTACCGCAATTTTCTCGACAAATACGATCTGATCAACTGGTATTTTGATAAATTACTGACAAAATCCTTTGAACATATGGGGCGCGGAACGACCGTTTTTGACAGTCTGGAAAAGAAATTTACCTATATTCAGAAAGAAAAAGCTTTTTTCGCCGCTGCCTTCCGCTACGACAAGCAGAATTCTCTGCGTGAGCACGATTTCGATCTGATTCTCGCGTTCTACGAAAATCTGATTCACGAAAAAAGCGGCAGTCCGGTTTCACCGGAAATGCATTTTCTTCTCGAGATGTACTGTCAGGGTTCCATCACCATGACCGTAAAATGGGTGCTTACCGGCATGGATCTGACACCTTCCGAGTTTGCCGCTCTTCTCGTCCGGGCAATGCCGGAAGACTTAAAAAAATTGTTCCGGAATCTGCAGCTGCTCTCTTAGAGCGCGTGTCAAAGCGGGGCTTGCAGATTGCGGAAATGGTTTTTCAGACACGCTCTGGTTATTTTTCACAAATTTTGTTCTGTTGTTTTTGTCACAATGGCGATTTTTTTTAAAGTGTTACACTTCGCTTCTTCTGTCACTTTCTTTTTCCCTTCCGGATTTGTTAATATAATAACAAGTTCAGTAAAACCATTCATTCATTTTAGAAGGGAGTTTTTCAATCATGGCAAATCGTATTAATTTAAATGCAACCTCTTATCACGGAGCAGGCGCTATTGCGAGATCGCAAATGAAGCAAAGGCACACGGCTTCAAGAAAGCATTCGTATGCTCTGACCCGGATCTGATTAAATTCAACGTTACTTCCAAAGTAACCGATATTCTGACCGCAAACGGACTCGACTATGAGCTTTACAGCGATATTAAGCCAAACCCGACCATCGAAAACGTAAAACACGGCGTAGAAGCTTTCAAGGCATCCGGCGCTGACTATCTGATCGCCATCGGCGGCGGCTCTTCTATGGATACCTCCAAAGCCATCGGTATCATCATCGCAAACCCGGAGTTTGAGGATGTCAGAAGCTTGAGGGCACCGCACCGACCAAAAATCCGTGTGTACCGATCATCGCCGTTCCGACTACAGCCGGTACTGCTGCAGAGGTTACCATCAACTACGTTATCACCGACGTAGAAAGAAAACGTAAATTCGTATGCGTTGACCCGCATGATATGCCGATCATCGCAGTTGTTGACCCGGATATGATGTCCTCCATGCCGAAAGGCCTGACCGCTTCCACCGGTATGGACGCTCTGACTCACGCAATCGAAGGCTACACCACAAAAGCTGCATGGGAAATGACTGACATGTTCCATCTGAAAGCCATCGAACTCATCTCCAAATCTCTGCGCGGTGCTGTCGCAAACACCAAAGAGGGACGCGAAGGAATGGCTCTTGGCCAGTACATCGCAGGTATGGGCTTCTCCAACGTAGGTCTTGGAATCGCTCACTCCATGGCACACACCCTTGGTGCTGTTTATGATACCCCACACGGTGTTGCATGTGCCATGATGCTTCCGATCGTTATGGAATACAACCAGGAGTGCACCGGTGAGAAATACCGCGAAATCGCACGTGCCATGGGCGTTACAGGTGTAGACGAAATGTCTCAGGAAGAGTACAGAAAAGCAGCGATTGATGCTGTTAAGAAGCTGTCCGCAGACGTTGGAATCCCATCTGTTCTCGAGGCAGTCAAAGAAGAAGATCTGCAGTTCCTTGCAGATTCCGCACACGCAGATGCCTGCGCACCGGGCAACCCGAAGGATGCAAGCGTAGAAGATCTGAAGGATCTGTTCCGCAAAATCATGGCGTAACGAACATAATTCGTTTCCCACATGCGAAGCGGATATTCGCAATCCGCTTCGCTACTTGCTCATAACCGAATAACTGCTCCGCAGTTTATCAGAAGGAGCTTGCACTCCTTCTGATACAAGCAAGTCCCCACCCACTGCTTATTGCTTTTCGCAATGGAAGCAGGGGACTTACTTGATTCGTTAAATCACCCCGGAAAACAGAAGTTTTCATCCTGTTTTCGGGGTGATTTTTCTTTTTATTTTACTGTATTTCCGTCTGCATCCACAGTCACGGTATTGACTGTTGCATTGTCGAGAACCATATTGATCATGCGCTCCATCATGATGTTGCGCACTACCGTATCTTCCCCGTAATAGTCATTGGCTGCTTTCAGGAAATCTTCCTGCGACATATTGGCATTGGCTGCCTCATCGTTTAAGATCTGCTGGTAATCCTGGTCATCTGTTGTCCAGCCTTCTGCCTCTTTTACGGCATCCAGAAGAAGGGCACTTTTTGCCATCGTTCCTGCATACGTTGCTTTCTCCTGATTGTAGGTCGCTCTGTCCGCATACTGCTCCAGATAGTCGTCCAGGGAAATGCCGTAATTCTGCAGATAGCTGGTATACCGTTTATCGTAATCCTCCTCGCCGAGAGTGACGTAGGATTTCGGGATTTTTGTGAAGGTACAGCCGTCTGCTACCTGCTTCATCGCATCGTCCTGCAAATTATTTTCCGCTGTCGTCTCATTTGCAGCCTCCAGCTCTGCGCGTTTTCCGGCACGGTATTCCTCCACAGTACTGTAATCTGTATTTTTTGCTACCCATGCATCATCGAGCTCCCATCCGTCAATGTTTTCTGCCGGGCGGGTAAACGCATTTACCGTAACGGTAAACACAACATCTTTTCCTGCCAGATCGGTACTCTGATAGCTGTCAGGGAATTTCAGGTTCAGATCCTTTGTCTCCCCTGCTTTCATTCCAATGACACCATCCTCAAATCCATCGATGAAGGTACCGGATCCGATCACCAGATTGTAGGAATCGCTGCTTCCGCCGTCAAACTCCTTGCCATCAACTTTGCCAACATAGGCAATATCGGCGGTGTCGCCTTTTTGTACGGTGGCATCCGGATCGTCCATGGTGACAGCTGTCTCTGCCATAATGGCCGTCTGTACGTCATCATCCGTTACCTGCTCTACTTTCTTTTCCAGTGTGAGCTTTTTGTAATCTCCAAGAGTTACACACTCTGCAGGATCAACTTCCTCATCGACAACCGGAATCCCGTCTACATCACTCGGGGAAGCGTATTCCTCAGAAGCTGTGCTGTCGGACGATGTGCTGCCTGCGCTCGACGCATCGGATGCTGAGGAAGCGCTTGTGCTGCTTGCGCTTGATACGGAACTGCTGCTTGTTGTATTGTTTTTTCCACATCCGCTCACACTGGCTGCTCCCAGTGTCATGAGCAGAAGCATGACTGCTGCTTTTCTTTTCATTCTTGAATTTTCCTCCATACTACGCCGTTCCCGGCGCGTTGTAAATCTCATTTTACCATACTTGTCTGGTAAAAAAAAGGCTGGGGCTCCGATTTTAGAAATTCTTATGATTTTCGACCGTAAAATCGCCTGGATTGCGCTAAAATGTGTTTGCGTTTTGCCGAAATCAATGTTAGAATGTTCATAGACTGGCATTGTATGTTCCGATGCCCACATTATTTTTGCAGAGGAGGAATAGAGGGATGAAACCCTGGATTATCGTATTAATCGTATTAGCTGTCATCGCTGTCATCCTTGGTCTGCTGTATTACTTCGGTAAAAAAGCACAGACAAAACAGGCCGCACAGCAGGAACAAATGGAGGCCATGAAACAGACTGTCTCCATGTTGATCATAGATAAGAAAAAGCTTCGCATGAAAGATTCCGGACTCCCACAGATGGTCATTGACCAGACACCGAAAATGATGCGTCGCGCAAAACTGCCGATCGTCAAAGCAAAAGTCGGTCCGAGAATCATGACCCTGATCTGCGACGCTGCTATCTTCGATCAGATCCCGGTGAAAAAAGAAGTCAAGGCTACCGTAAGCGGTATCTACATCACCGGCGTTCGCGGCATCCGCGGTTCTTTAGAGCAGCCGGAAAAGAAAAACGGCTTCTGGCAGAAAATGCTCCGCAAGGCACGCGGCGAGGAGAAATAAAATTTCATCTGAAACAAAAAGAAACACGCTTTGCGTGTTTCTTTTTGCTTTCGCGGCAGTCGCCAAGGTCTCGTGCAAGCCCGGACTTTGGCTCGTTGCTCGCGAAAATACCCGAGTTGAATGATTTTCATTCTTCCCGGGTATTTTTTTATAAATTCAGTTTTCCGCCTTCCCGCGGTCTTACCTCGATATCGATTACGCAGTCCCCCACGTAGCTGTCGTTGATGTCGAGCGCGTATTCTGCCTTCAGTAAAATCTGATCCGGCGTCTCTTTCATTCTGACCTTCGTCGCCGCAACTCCCATGTTGATCATGCCATATGGCGTGTGATAAAACGAAATGTTCTTTTTATCCTCCTCAAAAATCATATGGACATCAATGAGGCCGCGCTTGCGCACCTCGAGGGCGTTTTCCGTAAATTTGATCATGTTGTGCGTCATCATGTCAAAGCCTTCGGTTGCCTCGTCGTAGATCAGAAAGTGATGGCCGTTTTTCTTGTAGTACGAACCCGTCGTCATAACCTCCACCGGTTCTTGTTCGCCGGATTCCTCATCCATCAGATACTGCAGTCCGCGGATGCTGATGAGTACGTCTTTTTCCATCCTTTTCTGGTGTTCCTCTCTCTTTTCTGTATGTCGTTTTTAATAGTTTTCAATCTGTACCTGTTTCGTATCGCTGATCTGCTCCGGCAGAACGGAATGCGCGAAGGCATTGAACCGCTCCACGCCGTCGCTTGCGAAGAACTGGTATTTCTGACGGCCCAGCTCATCGTTTCCCGGATTCTCCAGATCCAGCTCCCGCAGCAGTCTGCGCAGTGCCTGTGAGGTTTCGTATGCCGGGTTGACAAGTGTTACTTTTTCTCCGACTACTTTCCGCAGCAGAGAACGCAGCAGCGGATAGTGGGTGCATCCCATAATCAGCGTGTCGATGTCTTTATCCAGAATCTCTGCCAGATAGCGGCGCGCCACTTCCTCGGTGATCGGATCTTTTGTCCAGCCCTCTTCCACGAGCGGCACGAACAGCGGACACGGTTTTCCGTAAACGGTGATCGCCGGATCTGCTCGGTAATAAGCTGCTGGTAGAGGCCGCTCTGAATAGTGCTCTCGGTTGCGATGACGCCGACGCGCTTGTTCTGCGTCGTCTCGACGGCCATCTGTGCGCCCGGTTTTACCACGCCGATGATCGGGAGATCAATCTCTTTTTCGATCGTATCGAGTGCCAGCGCGCTCGCGGTGTTGCAGGCGATGACGATTGCCTTGACCTGCTGGGTTTCCAGAAAGTGTACGATCTGGCGGGAATAACGGATGACGGTATTTTTCGATTTGGAACCGTACGGCACACGCGCGGTATCTCCAAAATATACGATTCGTTCGTCGGGCAGGTTTCGCATAATCTCACGCACTACGGTCAGTCCGCCGACACCGGAATCAAAGACGCCGATCGGCGCCTGTCTGTCTGCTTTCATACTTTCCTCCATTTTTCATCCGGCATTACTTTTTTGTCATGCCGAATGGGGTTCATTTCTATATTTAATATATCTGAATTTTTACATTTCTTTTTTCATTTCACGACCCTGGTTAAAATAGGTCGCTGATACATTATTTTAACCCGAATGGAGGAATATTGCAATCATTTCTCTTGAAAGTCTTTCGAAAAATCCGCTTAACGCCAGAAAAACCGGAACGAAATCCGGTCACTTTTCAGGATTTCGCGGTAGGCGGCGTCACTCAACAGATTCTGCAGCGGAATCCGGCTTTTTTCGACTTTTTCTGCACTTTCGCCGTCCTCGTTTACGGGACGCAGGGCATCCGAAAAGCAGATGGACGGGTACAGCATGCACCACCAGTTGTGCCCTTTGGCTCTGCCGATGTTGATCTGAAGAGCATCGTACGTTCCGGCGGGGAGAATATAACTGCCCGTTTCTTTTTCCTCAAAACTGGCTTTTCCGTACGTTACGGTGATATCGTCAGTACTGCCTCCTGCGCGCAGCGTCTGAAGGGCGGCGGCACGGATGGAGGGCTCGTTTTCACGCAGGATTTCTTCGGTTTCTGCTTTTGTTTCGGCTCCGTGCAGGATCGTCTGCAGTTCTTCGGCAACGGCATCGCGTACCTGAAGCTTGATCTGCTGGTCGGAGGCGCAGTCGCTGTTGGCTCTTACGTGAAAGCGCACGATCTTTGCAGCGACTTCCTGCTGCAGACGGGACTCGCGGAGAAGATTGGCGGTTCCGGAAAGGATCAGCGCTGCAATGCAGACGGGGAGCCAGCGGCGGCAGAAAATTTGAAATGCCGCCTGGAATTGACTTCTATGCTGATTCCCAAATGTATTTCGGGGCTGCGCCTGCCTGTCCCTGGATTTCTTCTGTGTCTGATTTTGATTCCGTTTCCGGCTCTGTACTTTTTTCTCATTCATATGCTGCCTCCTGTTTTTTCCAGTTTTGCCGGATTTCAAAACTTTTATACACAGACACTCACTACCCGCTCCGATATTCCATACACTTTAAACCTTTTACGGCGCTTTCGGAATCCACGGAATGCTCCTTTCGTTTTCCCACGCATAGCACAAGTCCGCCAGTGTCACCGCCTCTTTTCTTTTCACCCGGTTGTCATAAATTCCGCACAGGTACTCACCGACGGACTCCACCTGTTTTCCGTTCTGCTCCATGATATCTTCTGGTTTTTCTGCGTGAAACAGATAGGCACTGTGCCCAAGCGCACGGTCCTGTTCCAGGTACTTCAACAGTTCTTCCATCCGTCCCCGGTCACTGAGCAGTGCATCGGAAAATACAATCGCCTGGACGTGTCCGGTGTCGAGATCATATTCCTCTGTGCTGTCATATTGCTGCGCAATCTCCTCAAACGTCTCCGCTTCAAAGAACAGCGATGCGGGGTCCTCGTCGGTTCCCTCCTCCTGCTCATCCTTTCCCTGGCCGGTCACCACCGCAAGATTCGCAGGCGCATACCAGACGCGCCATTTACCGCCAGCCGTCTCCTTTTCTCCGCCGCTCTCACTGACCGCCGTCCCGGTTTCTTCCCCAGTTTCACTGTTTTCCGGCGCAGTCGCCTCTTCCGACACATAATCAAAGGCAACCGCCAGTGGATACAGCCGCTTTTCCGGCTCTACTGCCCCGCAGGATGACAGGAAAATCATACTGCCCAGCGCCAGACACACAAGCCGCAGTTTTTTCATATGCTTCTGGCAGAAGCCGAGCAGCACCGTGATGGCAAGGAAAAACGGAAAGTAACCGTACCGGACCGACCAGCCGCTTTCCGCGCATGACAGCAGCCATATAAAAAGCACTGTACCGATCCGTACATAGAGATTCTGCGGTTTCCACAGTCCCGTCTTCTCTCCGATCAGCGATACGTAAAACAGCAGACTTCCCAGTGTGAACAGCAGTCCCATCAAAAGAAATGCCATCCACAGAATATCAAACCGCTCCAGAAATCCACCCGGCAGGCTCGTTCCTGCATTAACAGTAAGAGCGGGTCCTGCGCCGCAGCCGTGCCGCACCGGCCGAAAACGCCGAGCAGCGCCATGCTTCCTGCAATTACAAGAAGCCCCGTTTTCCAGATACTCTGCGTCACCGGAAGAATGACACTCCTGTGCTCTTTCTGCACATGCCCCAGTAAAAACGGCAGCAGCGCAATCGGTGTTCCGTTTTCCAGCGTTCCCCACACATTCCGCCCAAAAAGTATTCCGTTATCCACAATTTCAACAGACTTTGCTGTCTTCCAGGCATCCTCAAACGAGGAAACATGCATCTGCGGAACCGTCAGCAGAAGCAGAATCAAAATCCCGCCCACAATCCACGGATAGAGTGCTTCCGCCAGCCGTCCTCTTTTCTGTACTTCACTGCCGACACCAAACCCGGCCGCCGCGAGCAGAAACAGTCCGCAGAGCTCCTGCGGTACACCCGCTGTCAGATACGCGGCGGCAAGCTCCGCCATTCTGCGAAGCAGTGTTCCGCCGAGGAAAAGCAGATAACACAGATACATCACTGCCAGAAGGAGTTTCCCAGCCTTTCCCATCACGCTTTCCAGGCGGCAGTAAAGCCCGCCAAGGCGCACGAGATAAATGCACCACACCGCCAGCAGCCCATATCCAACGAAAATCCCTGCCATACCGGGCAGGCCGTCCGATGCGCCGTACGCCGCGAGCTGCCAGAACGCCGGGCAGAGCAGAACGAGCACGATCTGGCGTTCCATCTGGCGCTGTGAAATTCTGTCATTTTCCGAAAACATGCGTCACTCTCCCCTTTCCTGTTTTTCTTCCGGCTCCGCAGCTTTTCTGTTTTTCCGCAGCCGCACTCTCTGATCGCGCTTTGTAAAGACCGGCCGCTCCCGCATCTGATGCAGCGGCGGCCGCCATACGGAATCCTTCGGCGCATGGTAGCCCGCAAGTCCTTTCCCGACGAACGGCATCAGATAGGGAATGCCAAAACTCGTAAGCCCGGCGAGATGACCCGCGAGAAGAAACGTGCCGAGCACCATGCCGAAAATGCCGAGCCATCCGCCGAGCAAAATAAAGCCAAATTTCAGCAGCCGGAACGGTGCGCCGAACTCTTCGTTCGGAATCGCCAGCGAACAGAGCGCCGAAACCGCAACCACAACGACGGTCATCGGGCTCACCAGATTGGCGGAAACCGCCGCATCTCCGATGATCAGCCCGCCCACAATTCCGATCGTCCCGCCAAGCGGCCCCGGCATGCGCACACCGGCCTCGCGGATCAGTTCAAAAGCAAATTCCATCAGAAGAATTTCCAGAATGCCGGGGAACGGAACGCCTTTCCGCGCTTCGGCGAACGCCAGCAGGAGTTTGGTCGGAAGCACCTGCGTGTGAAAGCCCGTGACAGCCAGGTATCCGCCCGAAATCCATAGGGCGAAAAAGACCGCCGCATACCGCAGCAACCGCTCAAATGAGACGATCAGAAAATGATGATACCGGTCCTCACTGACCTTTAAAAAGCTGTCAAATGATGCCGGGAAGAGAATCCCGACCGGGGAATTATCACATAAAAGCAGGATTCTTCCGTCCAGAATCTCCATCGCCGCGCGGTCCGGCCGTTCGGTCGTCTCGAAGCGCGGGAACGGCGATTTCCACTGCGGTTCGCAGAGCTGCTCGACCATGCCGCTGTCAAAAACGCCGTCCACTTCCCAGCCGGCAATCTGCTGTTTTACCTCTTCCAGAAATTTCGGATAAATCAGCTCTTTCTCATACACCAGAGCCAGAACCGTATCAGAACGCGCACCAAAATGTATCTCCTCCACTTTCAGATCGGTGGTCCGCAGGCGCTTGCGGACGAGTGCCGTGTTGGTTTTGACGGAATCGGAAAAGCCCTCGTTTGAGCCGCGCAGCACTTTCTCGGACTCGGCTTTCTGGACTCCCATATTTGGATATCCCTTCGAACCAATTTTGACGGCGCAGTCGTAACCGTCCACAAAGAGAACGGCGTTTCCCGCCAGCATCGAGGCAAAGGCATCCTCGAGGGTGTCAAATTCCAGCGTGTCCGAAATTCCGAGCTGATTTTCCGAGAGAACCCCCGGGATATCTGCCTCGGGAACCTCCATCAGACGGTTCAACAGCTTCCCTATCACGGAATCCTTCAACATAACGCAGCTCACCGCCACTTCTACGTAGATCAGCAGCGCACCGGTTCCGCCCGTTTTGCCAAGTTTCATCGGGCGGATCTGAATATCATCGCAATTTTCACACCATGTACGGATCACGCTTTCATTTTCCGCCAGTGTGAGTGAAATCTGCGTCTTCTCTTTTTCCATGCCTGCGTCCCTCCTTCTCCTCCTTTTGAAAGCTTCCGAAAAACCATCTGGAGAAATATACTCTGCAAAATTCCATAAAAAAACATTCTGTCACGATTTTTTTACTCTGTAACAGAATGTTCCTTTTTCGAAATTTTATACGCTTTTATTTTTCTTCTACACCCGTCATGCTCTGGTGATGTACGGTCTGCATAATACTCTCCTGCTGTCGCTCGATATGCTCGCGGATCATCTTCTGTGCGCCTGCAAGATCCCGATTTTTCATATGTTCATAGAGTGCATCGTGCTCCTCAACCAGGGAACGTCGGGATTTTACATCCTTTAAATATTCAATCCGGTAACGGTACATTTGCTCCCGCAGATTGTTCAGCAGCTGAATCAGGCGCTCGTTGTTCGTCGCCTGGTAAATCACATCATGGAATGCCACATCTGCCTGTGCAAGCTTCTGCAGATCATCCGTCTCTGTTGTCTCCAGCATTTGTTCAAAGCTGCGCGATGCCTGATAAAGCTTCTGCAGTTCGCTCTCTGTAATCCGCTGACACGCCAGTTTTACCGCCAGCTCCTCCAGTCCGAGCCGCACCTCCAGCACGTCGTTCAGGTCTTTTTCCGTGATCTGTGCTACCTGCGCACCCTTCCGCGGCACCATGATCACAAGGCCGTCCAGCTCCAGCATACGGATCGCCTCGCGGATCGGGGTACGCGAAACGCCGAGCTGATTTGCCAGCCGGATCTCCATCAGCCGTTCACCCGGCTTTAACTCCCCGCGCAGAATCGCCTGGCGCAGCGTGCGGAACACGACATCGCGGAGCGGAAGGTACTGATAATCCTCCATCTGCAGGTCTAACTCATTTTTTGCCATACTTTGTACCTCCCGGTTTTGATACAGTAGTCAGGAATGTCTGTTTCGACAGTCCGCTTATTTTTAACTGATCGCGGGCAAATTCTGCCTTGTCCGGATCGTCGAAAATGCCGAATACGGTCGGGCCGCTGCCGCTCATCATCGCATTGACCGCACCGTTTTTCATCATCTGTGCCTTGATCTCATCAATCACCGGATACGCCGGACACGTCACGGATTCCAGCACATTTCCCATGCGGTCCGTGATACCGTACAGATCGTGATTCCGGATCGCCTGTACCATGCCGTCGATATCCGGATGATCTGTCACCTCGTCAAGATGCAGGTTTCCATAGACAAATTTCGTCGAAACATTGATGCCCGGTTTTCCGATCAGCACGTAGCACATCGGTACGCCGGGAAGGGATGTCAGCTTTTCGCCGATTCCTTCTGCCAGCGCTGTACCGCGCATCACACAGTACGGAACATCCGCACCGATCTGCACACCCCGCTCCATCAGCTGCGTTTCGTCAGACCCAACTGAAACATGCGGTTAATTCCTACCAGTGCTGCTGCCGCATCCGAGCTTCCACCCGCCATGCCGGCCGCTACCGGGATAAATTTTGTCAGGTTCATATCGACACCCTGACGGATATCGAATTCATCCATCAGAATCTTTGCCGCTTTGTATACGAGATTTCCGTCATTACACGGAAGGAACGGCAGATTGGTTGTCAGCCTTATGCCGGGTTCTTTGCTCTCCTTTATTTCCAGCTGATCGTACATCTGGATCGTCTGCATTACCATGCGGACTTCATGGTAACCATCCTCTCTTTTTCCGGTCACATCAAGACCAAGATTTATTTTTGCAAGCGCACGCAGTTTCATCGTAAGCACCACCTTCGGTAATGTTTTTTGTATACATAGATATTAATGGATTTTTCTTCTATTTTCAAGCTTTATCTTCTGTTTTTGTACATAATTTTATACAATTCAGTTCAACAGACTTAGAAACGCAGGCGTAAGCAGTGGCTGCGTGAAACGAACAAGAACAAAATAAGAGTTTACGAACCTGTCGAAACTTGCTATAATTTTCATCAGATATCAGGGCAAAAGATCAAAAAGCCGGTGCAAGCTCGCTTGCAAGAGGATTTTTGATCTCTTGACCCCAACATTTTTGCCAGATGCCAGAGCATGTCTGAAAAAAACTTTTCGTAAGCTGCGAATCTCAGATTACGGAATTTTCTCAAACACGCTCTAGAGCGTGTCTGAAAAAGGCTTTTCGCAAGCTGCGAGTCCCAGTTTGTGGGAGATTTTGTCCGAATGAGGGCGGCGTAGCGGGCTACGGCAACCGAATGAGGGCAAAATATACCATAAAGTGGGGCTTGCAGATTGCGGAAATGATTTTTCAGACATGCTCTAGCTTCTGCGAAGGAAAAGGAAGTAGCTTTTTATGAGTTCACAAAGATCTTATTCATTTTCCCGCCAGGTTCTGGTCAACGGAATCCGCGATGGCATTCCGATCGGGCTTGGCTATTTTGCGGTCTCGTTTTCGCTCGGCATTGCAGCGCGTAAGGCAGGTCTTAGTCCTTTTCAGGCTTTCTCGCCAGTCTTTTCAACAATGCTTCCGCCGGAGAATACGCTGCCTTTACATTGATTGCCGCCAACGCAGGCTATCTGCAGGTCGCTATCATTACACTCATCGCCAATGCGCGGTATCTTCTGATGAGCTGTGCGCTTGCCCAGCGCTTTTCGCCGGACACGCCGTTTTTCCACCGTTTTCTCATTGGTTACGATGTAACGGATGAACTGTTTGGCATCACAATCGCGCGCCCGGCTGGCTGAATCCATATTATACATACGGTGCCATTCTCGTCGCTGCTCCCGCGTGGTCGATCGGCACGGCTCTTGGCATTATTGCCGGAAATCTGCTGCCGCTGCGCGCTGTCAGTGCCTTAAGCGTGGCGCTGTACGGCATGTTCCTTGCAATCATCATTCCCCCGGCGAGAAAGAGCCGTGTGGTAGCGGGTCTTGTTGCCGTCAGCTTTTTCTTAAGCTTTATCTGCAGCTATCTCCCGGGCATCTCCACTCTCTCCGACGGAACCAGAACGATTCTGCTCACCGTTCTGATTTCCTGCGCCGGAGCTATCCTGTTCCCGGTAAAGACAGAGGAGGAAAATGCTGATGTACAATAATTATATCTATATCGCTGTCATGGCTCTGGTTTCCTACACAATCCGGATTCTGCCGCTGACGCTGATTCGGAAGCCGATTAAAAATCAGTTTATTCAGTCGTTTCTGTACTACGTTCCATACGTGACGCTGTCAGTCATGACCTTCCCGGCGATTGTCCATGCAACACAGAGCCCTGTTTCCGGCGCACTCGCGCTTGTCGTCGGCATCGCAGCCGCATGGTTTGGTGCAAGCCTGTTTCAGGTTTCGGTGGCATGCTGTGCCGTGGTGTTTGTGATTGAATTGTTTTTGTAATAGAAATGAGCCGCCCTGTGGGAACAATCCTTTTCCCCGGGGCGGCCCGTTTTGTATGTATTACTTTTCTGTTTCTGTTTTTCTGAAATGATAAACGCTGACCGAAGCCGCCGGCAGTGCAATCTGGAAGGAGTCTTTTTCCCGTGCAGGTGCTTTTCCTTCTTTGCAGCGGACTCGGTTCGGATGTCTCGCATCATTGTAGTTCTGCGGATCTTTGGAGTACAGTGTTTTGGCCTCAACAAATTCCGGACACTGTTTGAATTTCAATTCGATTTTCTTTGATTCGCTGTAGCTTGTATTTACGAGGTTGACGTAGATATCATCATTTTTGATCGAAGCAAAGATGCAGACCTCAGGATCTTTGTTCTTTTCCTCAAAGCCAAGCGTATACGCACCCTGATGCACCTGATACATATCGAACACATCGTAGTTTGGTGTCAGAATACAATGCTCACCATCCGTCAGGAACAGGGAATTCAGGACATTGACAGACTGTGCCACACATGCCATGCGCACATCCCCGGTATTGCGGTGGAAGATGTCGAGCGTCAGTGCAGTTGTAACGGCATCGCGCATCGTACACTGCTGATACAGCGCCGGGCGCGCATTAAATGCACTGCTGTGCCAGTTGCCCCACTCGCCGACAATCAGTTCACATTTTCTCGGTGCCGCCTGGAACGGACCCTCCGGTTTCGGAAGTGCCTCAAGACCAGCGTCTATCAGGCGGCGCTGCTCGTGAATGACATTTTCCAGCTCTTTGCATCCATTGATCACATCATACCACTGTTTTTCATCAAACTTTTTCTCTGTCTGAAGCTGTTTCAGATTCCAGTTGTAAAAATGGAGATCATAGCCGTAAAGCGATGGCATACGGTATTTTCCCATCTCCTTAAAAAAGTCTTTCGTCCACGCAGCACGTTCTTTCGGCTTATTTCCATCCGGGCCGCTGGCGATGCATTTCATGGAAAATGCCTGATCGCCGCCTCCAAACGACGGACAGGAGGAACTGAATTTCCGGTATTCGTTCGCATACATCTGCGGCGTCATTTTTCCACCGCCGTCCCATACTTCATTTCCGATACCCCAGTATTCAATCTCGAACGGTTTTTCATGGCCGTTTGTTTTTCGTTCCTGCGAAAGTGCCGTCGGCTCTTTGCGGTTACAGTACTCCATCCACTCTCGCATCTCGGATGGAGAGCCGGTCATCATATTGATATTAAACCATGCTTCGCGCCGATCATCTCGCAAAATTCCATCATCTCGTGTGTACCGAACTGATTGGGATCCGTCTCGAAAGTACCGAAGTTTTCATTGTATGTAACCGGCCGCTGCTCCCGCGGGCCAATACCATTCCGCCAGTGATACACATCCGCAAAGCATCCGCCCGGCCAGCGGATCACCGGCGGGTGCAGCTTCTGAAATGCATCCACAAGGTCTTTTCGGATTCCATGATAATTCGGAATTTCCGAATCCTCTCCAACCCAGATTCCATCATAAATACAGGAGCCAAGAAACTCGATAAAGTGTCCCTGCAGTTCCGGGTAAATATATTTTTCTCCAGCTAATTTTCGAAACGTAATCTTCTGCATAAAAATCCTCCAAATGAAAGGGTGGTGTGTATTTTTGCTACTTTTCAGTATAGGACACTTTGAAAGGAAATACAATTTAATCTAAAAAAAGTCTTATGGATTCCTGTTTTTCACGGTATTTCTCTACATATTGCAATTCTCTGCTTGACATCTAATATTATCAGTGATATATCAATAGTATAATCAGAGCAGATACAAGATTTACCACTTACGAACAATAGAAAAAACTACACAGGAGAATTTTCATGGATCAGAAATTATATGACAGTTATGTAAAGATTTTAAAGAACGAGCTTGTTCCGGCGCTTGGCTGTACAGAGCCGATTGCCATCGCCTATGCGGCAGCCAAAGCACGCGAAGTGCTCGGAGAGATGCCAGAATCGATTGAGCTTTGCTGCAGTGGAAACATCATCAAAAACGTAAAGGGTGTTAAAGTTCCAAATTCCAACGGTCTGAAGGGCATTGATGTTGCGGCAACGCTTGGCGTCGTCGGAGGCTGTGCCGAACGCGAGCTTGAAGTACTTGAAGATGTGACCGAGGCAGATATTGAAAAGACAAAAGAACTGGTACAGCAGGGATTCTGTACCTGTACTTTAAAAGAAGGCGTAGAGAATCTTTACATTGTTGCAAAAGTCATTGCCGGAGAGCACAGCGCGGAGGTAACGATTGTAAACCGTCATACCCTGATTTCACGCATCGTAAAAGATGGTGAGATACTTTATCAAATTGCGGCTCATGAAGATTCCCCTGAATACGTTGATAAAAGTGTGCTGAACGTCAAGGATATTCTCGAATTCGCCGATACTGTGAAGATCGAAGATGTCAAAGAAATCCTCGACCGCCAGATCACCATGAACTCTGCGATTTCTGACGAAGGTCTCCGCCACGCTTACGGTGCACAGGTCGGCCGCACTCTGCTGAATGAGTACGGCGATGACGTAAAAATCCGCGCCCGCGCCCATGCCGCTGCCGGTTCCGATGCCCGTATGAGCGGCTGCTCTCTTCCGGTCGTCATCAATTCCGGCAGCGGAAACCAGGGCATGACCGTTTCCCTTCCTGTCATCGAGTTTGCAAAAGAATGGAACGTTTCCCAGGAAAAACTGTACCGCGCACTCGTTGTCAGCAACCTGATCGCGGTTCATCAGAAAAAATATATTGGAAGTCTTTCCGCTTACTGCGGCGCCGTCAGCGCAGGCTGTGGAGCCGGCGCCGCCATTACCTATCTTTCCGGCGGATCCTATGAGGATGTTAGCCTGACGATCGTCAATACCATTGGAAACGTCGGCGGTATTGTCTGCGACGGAGCAAAATCCTCCTGTGCGGCGAAAATTGCATCCGCTGTTGACGCTGCTATTCTCGCCCACTACATGGGCCAGCATCACAGAAGTTTTCAGCCGGGCGAAGGTATTGTTCGGGAAGATGTGGAAGATACGATTAAAAGTATGGGATATATCGGAAGAGTCGGCATGAAAGATACCGATACGGAAATTCTGAATATTATGATTGACCGGGTGGATGTGAACAAGGTCTGCTAATAAAAGAATAACTGATTTTGCTCAATTGATACATGCCTTGTTTTATGGTAACATATACATAAGTTTTGATACTATGTCTAAAAAGCCAGCATGCATAGTCTCTGGCGCGTGTTTGACAAGAAAGGAATGACCGAAATGAGCAAATTAAGTATTCCCGTTGGCATCTCAAATTTCGAAAAAATCCGTAATGGTGGATTTTACTACATTGACAAAACAGGTCTGATTGCAGAACTTGTGAGATCATCAGCAGAAGTGACATTAATTACACGACCCCGACGTTTCGGAAAAACGCTTGGCATGAGCATGCTGGAGAGTTTTTTTGACATCCGCAAAGACTCAAAAAAACTATTCGATGGCCTCGAAATTTCACACCAAAAGAATTTATGTGAGAAATGGATGAATCAATGGCCTGTTGTGTTTTTATCGCTCAAAAATGTTGACGGTATTCATTTTTCAGATGCTTACCAACAGCTGGTCTATGAAATTTCCCTTCTTTATCAGACAGCATGTATAACCTTTTGAAAAGTACAGCTTTAAGTGATCGGGATAAGTTTCTTTTTAAACAGCTGCAGGAACGACAAGCCGGAAAAACGGATATTATGCGTTCCCTCCAGTTTCTTACGCGGCTGTTGGAACAGCATTATGGAAAAAAAGTGATCCTGCTGATTGATGAGTATGATGTGCCAATCGCCAAGGCGAACAGTCACGGATACTATAATGAAATGATGGATGTTATAAAGGGATTGATGCAGGCATTAAAAGATAATCCATCTCTTCACTTTGCTGTTATCACAGGATGTCTGAAAATTGCAAAAGAAGTATCTTTACAGGAACAAATAACTTTGTCTCGGATACAATTACCAATTCCCGACTGAATGAATATTTTGGCTTTGTTCAGCATGAAGTCGACCAGCTTCTCCTTTCTGCAGATTTTACAGATAAAGCATCTGCCATGAAGGAGTGGTATGACGGCTATCATTTTGGTACTTTCGATGTTTACTGCCCCTGGGATGTGATGAATTATCTTCTGGAATTGCAGCGAAATCCCCAGGCAAGTCCTGTCAGCTACTGGAAAAACACGAGTGACAATGCCATCATCCGGTCTTTCATTGACTACGCCGGAAGCAGCATCACAAAAAAGCTCGAAACTCTAATGGCTGGCGGATCCATTTTGCAGCGTGTGGATGAAAATCTAACGTATGATTATCTACATTCCTCGGAAGATAATCTCTGGAGCCTGCTGTATCTGACAGGATATCTTACAAAAGCCCAAACTACGATTGATACAGATGAACTGCCTCCAGGAATGATGGAGCTGAAAATTCCGAATGCTGAAATCAAAGAAATCTTTGAGACAACAGTGGTCCGCTGGTTTGATGAAAGTGCAAAAACCTGGAACCGGAAAACACTGTTTGATGCCATCTGGAGTGGTGACTGCGATCGTATTACGCAAGAACTGACGGCTCTTCTTCGAAGAACGATCAGTTATCACGACTATCGGGAAGACTTTTACCATGCATTTCTTGCCGGAATCTTTACCGGGGCCGGTTACATGGTAGATTCTAACAAAGAACACGGCGAAGGCCGCAGCGATGTCGTTTTGTATGATTCCATTAACGGCCGGGTGGCAGTTTTTGAAGCAAAATATACGAAGGCTCTGGAAAATCTGAGTTCCGCATGCGACAGCGCCTTACAGCAGATGAACGAGAAGCTGTACGCAAAGGAATACGAGGATGACTACGATCAGATTTTCTGTTATGGAATTTCATTTTTTAAGAAACGCTGTCTGGTAAAAAAGGTACTGTGAAAGATCTCTTCTCCCGCAGAAAAGTTTTCTTTACAGCATGCACAGGTCTCTATCAAAAACGTCAAAAGTACAATTCTATTTTTCCAGATATCATTGGTATATAATAGAATCTTGACTTCTGACGTTTTTTCGTTCTTTTTTAGATCTTTTGTCTTTATCCTGTTTTATTTTACTCTTCCGCTATTCCATTCGGAATTATACCTCATAATTTCAAAATGACATGACCTCTTTAAAAAGCAAGGATGATGTGCTGACGCTGTTCGTTCACCTTGGGTATCTCGCTTATGATAAAAAGACACGGGAAGTATTTATTCCAAACAAAGAAACACTGGAAATTTGCAAAAGAAATAGTCTATATACAAAAACAGTCGTCCAAGCTATATCATAGCCGACGACTGTTTTTCTATATAATTACGTTTTCTCACCCGCAAAAATCCGCCAGATCCTCTTTCAGATAATTCAGCGTTTTCTCCAGATCTTTTTCCCGAATGTTCTGCATGATATCGGTATGATGCGCAATATCCAGCGCCGGATTCACGTTGGACCAGGTCTGCCAGTAGAACTGGGCATAGGCGCGTTTTAAAACGTTCATGGTTCGCTCGAGTTCCTGATATGCATAAGCATTTCCGGAAAAGGAGATTAATTTCAGATGAAATGCCGTATTTGCCTCCCAGTGATCCCAGACGCTGTCGGTGCTCTGTTTGCATCTCTCATCAATCTCGGCAAGCTCCGCCAGATTTTCTTCGGTGATATGTCCGATCGACTGACGAAGATATCCGCCCTCGAGAACAAGGCGGAAATCCAGAATATTCTGTGCCTCTTCGCGGGACACGCTGACAACCTGGTAGCCGAAGCGCGGGAAGCTGTGGAGAATTCCCTCGTTGCAGAGCGTCACCAGTGCTTCACGGATTGGCGTCTTGCTGCAGCCGAATTTCTGTACCAGCTCCTGCTCGTTGATAATTTGATTGGGTTTATATTCATCGGTAAAAATGCCGTTCAAAATGGCCTGATATACCATATTTTTAAGGCTTTCCTGTTGTTTTTTCATAAGGGGAAACTCCTTATCTTTTATTTTCTTCACTTTTGCGCATCCTGTTTTTTTTCTTCTCCAAATGCGCCCTGTTTTTTATCTTAACAAATTTTTTTTTGCTTGTAAATGCCGTGCTCCCAGATTTTTACCGGTAAAAAGAGGAAAATGATGTTTTCACCATTTTCCCTCTTCTGTTCCCTCATTGGACGTTATCGCTTATTCTGTCTGCCGTCAGATCACATACTCATTCGACTTCTGCATCTGCCATTCCACCAGATCTGCCAGCGTAATATTGTCCACCACACTGTTGATGGCATCGTTCAGTTTTTCCAGAGCATCACCGTAACGCACTGATCTTCCCTGCCGCAGTCGGCGCCGTCTTCTACACAGTCCACCGGCGCAAGGCTGCCCTCGGTCAGACGCAGGATCATGCCCACGGTATATTCTTCCGGCTTTCGTTTCAGGGAATAACCGCCCGCCGGGCCGCGCACACTTTTTACGAAACCAGCTTTATTCAAAATCGAGATGATCTGTTCCAGATATTTTTCCGAAATCTCCTGCCGCTTTGCCACATCTTTCAAACGCACCGGTTCGCCGGTATTGTTGAGTGCCAGATCCAGCATCAGACGAAGCGCATACCGTCCTCTTGTCGAAACTTTCATTTTATTTCCTCCGAATATATGTCATGATAAAAATACCTTCTTTTATTTTATTCCATATTCTCTACATATTCAATAGGAAATATAACACAAACCCAAAGCATGTCCGAAAAATGCAATGACTTTTTATCCGCTTTCCATGCTTACTTATCATCTCAAATCCTGCGCAATCTCTTCTCCCATCTTCTCTACCGCATCCACAATCTCCCGGATCTGCTCTCCGGTAATTTCATCGATATGCACGCCACCGGTGCAGACGGTCACGGTACGGCAGGCACAACAGATTTTTCCGCCAGCATCCGGCACAGTACCTCATCTTTATGTCCGGTGCGGTTCCACACCGAGGAAGTCGCACTCCAGCTCCCGTCTCCGGTCAGCGATTCTCGTGGTACGGCCTGCACCACACAGCCGATATGCGGCTTTTCTCCTCCGGCGAGACAGATCTGAAAGTCCTCACCGAGCTTCATTACCGTCACTTCCATCGTGCATCCTGCGGCTGTTGCCTTTTTTGTCAGCATTCTTTCCATCTCCGGTACTCCTTTACTTCCACGCCGAACGGCGAAAGCAGTTTGGCCGCAAGATGTGTCACCATATCGTCGATGGACTCCGGTTTCTGATAAAAGGTCATCATCGGCGGAACAATCCATACATTTGACAATCTCGACAGTTCGTACAGATTCCGCAGATGAATTTCACTCATCGGTGTCTCCCGCGCTGCCAGTACAAGCGGGCGTTTCTCCTTGATCGTCACATCCGCCGCACGCAGCAGCAGATTGTCGGTGTATCCGCTTACAATTCCTGCCGCTGTTTTCATGCTGCACGGCACAATCACCATGCCTTCTGTCCGGTACGACCCGCTCGCCGGGCCTGCACCGATATTGTCCTGCTCGAGCACTTCATCTGCCAGCGCTTCCACCTGCGAAACACTCCAGTCTGTCTCCTGTTCCAGCGTCAGCTTTGCACTGCGGCTCATCACCAGAAGGGAACGGTATTCTTCGTTATCCTGCAGAATTTCGAGACATTTGATCAGCAGCGGCATTCCGCTCGCCCCCGATGCGCCGACTACAATTCGTTTTTCCACAGCCATCCGTCACACGCCTCCCTTTATCCACAGATTCCGTCAATCCATGCGAATAACTCGTCGAGATCGTAGTCGCCCGCATGCGGTGTATTCCATGGGGAATGATAATCCACCTCACAGCCTGCCTCACGAAGTTTTAATACCAGCATCGCCGAGATCACCAGCGAGGTATCGCGGTCGCACTCGCCGTGGCGGATGCGGAAATGGTGTGCCTTTTGCGCCATTTCATCCATGACATATTCCATTGGATTCAGCATTTTCACGATCTTTTTTTCTGCGCGCTCACCCTGCACTTTGGTGTTGGCCGCACTGTATTCCGTGAAATGACGGCAGTTCGTCATCTCATTTCCAAACAGATCATTCTCCGGGCTTTCCAGATCCAGCGCATCGAAGGCCGGTGCGGTTTTCATGCGGGTGATGTCTTTGACATACGCCGCAAAATCCATGCTCTGCACTTTGCCGTTTTCGATGGTCAGCCACGTTTTATCCGCTAAATCCACGCCGCCGTCAAGCGCTCTCTGTGCGGATTCCATCACAATGTGTTTGACATACTCTTTCAAAGAACCTTCGCCGTCCGCATCGAGCGTCAGCGGAGCTCCGTTTTCGTCTTTTAATCCAAGGCTGCTCACATACGCCGGAAACAGGGCTTTTTCCTCAACGGACACGCGGATCTGTTCTTCCGTCATCTCGCCGTCCACCGGTGTGAAAACCGGGCGGCCGCCCTCGTCCATTTTCATGTTTGCGCGGTGGAAATCATTCACACTGCAGAACTCCCACTCATACGCCATGTCCGCGTGCTCCAGATTGATGATCGGGCAGTAACAGGAGGCCGCAAACACATCATCCCCAGCATCCGCTGCGCCGAGCGCCTGCAGATACGGCTCGTAGTCAGGGTGGTTTCCCGTGCTTCCCATCAGGGATGACAGTGCGCCGCCGGCACTCGTTCCGTTGGTGATGATTTTATTTTCATCGCCAGGCAGCTCATCCGCCAAAAAGTGAAGATACCGCACAGCCGCTTTATAATCCACTACGCACGCAGGTGCTTTCCCATTATAATGACCGTCCTCACCCTTCTGCACTCTGCCGCGGATCGCTGGAGATGCTACGACATAGCCGTGCTGTAAGGCGCGGAAAATCGTATTCGGTTTTCCCTGTAAAAACGGATTCGCTCCCGGCTCGTCCGCCGGACCCGGCATATAGCCGCCAACAGTATTCGGCATGAAAACCGGCGCGCTCAGTAAATCGTAACCGTTGATGGACGTTCCCTCATAATAACTCTCCGGCACAAAGAGATTCATTTTCTGAAACTCCACATTGACCGGTTTTTCCACATAAACCAGGTCACGGAACGCCCGAAACCGGACCGTCTCCCCGCACAGTGTTACTTCTTCTATGGTATAATGATTTTTCTTAAATTTCAGCATATCACAATGCTCTCCCTTTCCCAAAAACGTATTCTTTATTCCTCATCCAGCCAATGCTTCGGATCGACTTCCATAAATCTCGCCCGCACAAACCGTTCTTTTTGATCGTACGGCACCGTACAGTCGAAAATCGTCTTGCATGCAATCCCATGATCGCGGATCGACGGTGAACACGTCGGATCGTTCGACGGATCGAGCGGATGGCACCGCACGCCTGGAATTGTGATGATGTCCGCGTCACCCTGGAATCTCGTATTCATTGCCCAAATCACATCGTTCATATCAAAGCAGTCCACATCCTCGTCCACCAGAAAAACGTGTTTCAGCTCACTGAACGCCGAAAATGCCAGCAATGCTGCCTGACGCTGTCTTCCCTCGTCGCTGGGACTCAGTTTTTTGAACTGGAGAACCGCCATATACTTTCCGCCGCCTGCGGAACCGCAGTACACATTCTGGAGCCGTCCCGGCATCGCTTTTTCTACCATGCTGTAGATGCTCGCCTCGGTCGGAATACCAGCCATCGAAACGTGCTCTTCACTTGGTCCGATGCAGGTCTGCATAATCGGACTGCGGCGGTGTGTCACGGCTTTTACTTTAATCAGACGGCACTGATCACTTGCCGGGCCGGTGTAGCCCGGGAACTCCGGCATCGCATAGCCAGTGTGGCTGTTCTGGTCCTCCTGCACACGCACACCCGGGATGACCTCGCCCTCGATGACGTACTCTGCATTTGCAATCGCCATCTCCTTCACGGAAACGCAGCGGCACAGTTCTACCGGCTCTTTCCGCAGTGCACCCGCAACGGAAAGCTCATCGTAACCGAGCGGTGTTGTCGGCGGCTCGAAACAGGAACCGATCTCAATCGCAGGATCAACACCGATACTGATGGAAATCGGAAGTGTCTGTCCCAGTTCCTCCGCGCGGTCTGCCATTGCGCCGATGTGGCGTGCGCCCGGGGTGAAGAAAATCGAAAGCTCGTCTTTTCCCTGAATGCAGAGACGGTGAATCGTCACATCATGCAGTCCGGTGTCCGGATGGGAGGCGTAGCACATGCCGAGCGTGATGTACGGGCCGGCATCATCCGGCGTATTCGTCGGCGCCGGGACGAGACGGTTCAGATCAAAATCGGGATCGGTCGCCAGATGTACCACTTCCTGGCATGGCGGCGCGCCCTGAAATTCAACCGGTGCAATCGGCTCTTCTACGCTGTGATACAGCATTTTTCCAAGACTCTCCGGCTCGCAGTCCAGCAGGGCAGCCACGCGTTTCCGGCTTGCCAGAACACCAATCGCAACGCTGGCGTCCGGGTGCCCTTTTACGTTGCGAAAAATCATCGCCGGGCCTTCTTTCGTCGGACGCTTTACGGTCCCGCCCGCACCGACGTAACGGTAAACACCGGCAAGCTCCGCCATCGGATCAACCTCAACGTCTGTCTCGGCAAGCTGTCCCGGCATATTTCTCAATCGTTCCAGCGCACTACGCAGATCTCTTACTTTTTCAGCCATAGTTCTTCTCCTTTTATTCTATCGACGGCGCCCCGAAGGATGCCTTTTCATCCTCATTTTCTACCCTTATTGTAAAAAGAAACCTTTGTGGAATCAATTCGATTTGTGGTACAATTGTTTCCAGAATGGAATGAATCAAACGAAAAGGAGGCTCCCCTTATGACTCTGGAACAGATCGACTTTTTTCTGATGGCCGTTCGATGCGACACCTTTTTAGAGGCCGCGGAAATCTTCATATCGCACAGTCCACGCTCTCGAAACAGATCCAGAAGCTCGAGACTGAATTGAATCTTCCCCTCTTCGACCGCACCCGCCGCCAGGCCGTACTGACTCCGGCAGGCGAACTATTTCTGCAGGAAGCCGCGGAGCTCTCCCTCCAGTATCACCAGATGCTGCAAAAAATGCATCACTTCCAGGAAACCACGCGCCAGCCGCTCCGCGTTGGCTCTCTTCCGTTTCTGACGCAGTATCATCTCACTTCCCGCATCCGTGCCTTCACGCACGCGCATCTGGAAATTGAGCTGACTCTGGAAGAATGCGAAGAGACTGAGCTGATGGACGGCCTGCAATCAGGCCATTTTGACCTTGTGATCGCGCGGGATTCCATGATTTCACTGCAGAAATACCACTTCGAACCCATCACAGAAGACCGCCTCTGCGTGATGCTGCCCATCGATCATCCATTTGCCGAAAAGCCTGCTCTTACCATCGCTGATCTTGCCGCCGAACCGCTGATTCTCATGCACCCCTATACCTCGATTTATCAGCTCTGCATGCAGCTATTTGAAAAGGCAGGTGTAAAACCGCAGATCCTGCGCACGGCCCGCCTGGAATCCACGATCAGCTCTGTGGAAATCGGCGAGGCTTTCAGTCTCTTTGCCGAGAGCAACTTTGAACTTTTCCGCCATCCAAATGTCACCGCCGTTCCTCTTCTCGACGCACCACCGCTTGTAATCGGTGCAGCTATCCGCTCCGAACGGAAACAATGAAAAAACCAGCATTAAAATCTTTTTCCTCTTTCATTCAAGATCCCACATAACCAAAACTCGCTTCACTCGTTATCGCGGCATTCGTCAAGGTCTCATGCAAGCACGGACTTTTCCTCATTGCACGCGAAAAATACGCCCCTGACACTTTGAACTGTGCCAGAGGCGTACGTTTTATTTACTATAACCTGTTTTCCAATTACTGAACTGCCTTAAATGCCTCATCCAGATCCTCGATAATATCATCGACATTTTCGGTACCGATGGAAAGACGGATGGTGTTTGGTTTGATTCCCTGATCCAGCAGTTCTTCCTCGGTGCACTGGCTGTGCGTGGTGGTTGCCGGATGGATTACCAGAGATTTTACATCGGCAACGTTAGCCAGCAGGGAGAACAGTTCCAGATTGTCGATGAAATCTTTTGCTTTCTGTGCATCGCCTTTGATTTCGAAGGTGAAGATGGAACCGCCGCCGTTCGGGAAGTATTTTGCGTACAGTGCCTGCTGCTTTGGATCGTCGGATACAGACGGATGATGTACTTTCTCAACCTGCGGCTGGCTCTCCAGATATTTTACAACTTTCAGTGCGTTCTCAACGTGACGCTCTACGCGGAGAGACAGGGTCTCAAGTCCCTGCAGAAGCAGGAAGGAGTTGAACGGAGAAAGCGTAGCTCCGGTATCACGAAGAAGGATCGCACGTACTTTTGTAACAAACGCAGCAGGTCCAACTGCTTTTGTGAAGCTGATGCCGTGGTAGCTCGGGTTTGGCTCAGTCAGGGATGCGAATTTTCCGGATCCCTCCCAGTCGAATTTACCGCTGTCTACGATCACACCGCCAAGAGTAGTTCCATGGCCGCCGATGAATTTGGTTGCGGAATGAACAACGATGTCTGCGCCGTACTCGATCGGACGAACGAGGTATGGAGTTGCGAAGGTATTATCGACAACCAGCGGAATCTTGTTCTCATGTGCAATTTTTGCAAGTGCTTCGATATTGACAACATCAGAGTTCGGATTTCCGAGGGTCTCGATGTAGATGGCTTTTGTGTTCTCCTGAACGGCTGCGCGAACCTCATCCAGATCGAATACATCAACAAATGTGGTGCTGATTCCGTACTGCGGAAGAGTGTGCGCCAGCAGGTTGTAGGAACCGCCGTAGATGTTCTTTGCAGATACGATGTGGTCGCCCTTCTGCGCCAGGTTGATGATGGTGTAGTTGATGGCTGCTGCTCCGGAAGCTACTGCAAGTGCCGCAACGCCGCCCTCCAGTGCTGCCATTCTCTGCTCGAAAACGTCCTCGGTCGGGTTAGTCAGACGACCGTAGATGTTTCCTGCATCCTGGAGTCCGAATCTTGCTGCTGCGTGATCGGAGTTATTGAATACGAAAGAAGATGTCTGATAAATCGGCACTGCTCTTGCTCCGGTTGCCGGATCTGGATTTTCCTGTCCTACGTGAAGCTGTAAGGTTTCAAATTTAAGATTTCTTTCTGCTCTTGTTTTTTTGCTCATGATTGTATTCTCCTGTTCTGTTTTTCGTTTTTCTATTTCTTTTCATGTTCGGTTTTCTATTATTTATCGGAACCGGTTGCCGTCTTGTTTTGTCCATGCTGCAATGCGGCTCCGTTTTCTTTCGGTTTTATCTGCTTACACTGCAACACATGACATCATAGATCACAATTCGATTCTCTGCGAAAACTGCTCTCATTCACTTCGCTTCCTCTCGTTTTTGTGATATTTCCTATCTGTTTACAAGGATTATTATAGCGACAGTCTTCTGCTTTGTCCAATATAGAAAATTGATGGCCAGTTATAGGTCTTTCCTATAACCATTCTTTATCTCCACTCTTTTTTCTTCTAAAATTCCTATATCCAATCACGCTGCATAAAACAAGGTAACAAACGCAATTCATCTCCCACAGGCTGGGACTCGCAGCTTGCTCATAACAATAGCTGCTTCGCAGCTTATCAGGAGTGGCTTGTACCACTCCTGATACAAGCAAGTCCCCACCACTGCTTATTGCTTTTCGCAATGGAAGCAGGGGACTTACTTGATTCGGTTAAAAAAAGGATGATTTTTGCTAGACATTTTCCTGATCCCTGTTATAATAAAATTATAAAGGTGTTGCGCTAAACCTCACCAAAACACTATATTTTCCATTTATGTTACAAGGAGGATGACATGGTAAAAAAATTTGTCTACGGAACCCCATTTGAAACCGAAGCCGTTGTAAAAGAGATCCCCTCTTCCGAAGGAAACCCGGATTACGGTACCTTCTCCACCGAGAACGGCTTTTCCTTCACCACAAAGCTTGCTGACGATGACATGGTATTCGGACTTGGCGAAGCCAACCGCGGTATCAACAAACGCGGCTTTCTTTACATCAGTGACTGCGCTGATGATCCAAACCACGTAGAGAGCAAAACCTCTCTGTATGCAGCACACAACTTCATCATCATCTCCGGCAAGACACACGTAGGATTCTTCTTCGATTATCCGGGCACCCTGCGTTTCGATATCGGCTACACAACTTCCGATACGATGACCGTTTCCTGCGAAAACGCAGATCTCTACGTTTACATGATCACCGGTGATTCCGATCTTGATATCGTAAAACAGTTCCGTGGCATTATCGGACGCAGCTACATTGCTCCGAAGTTTGCTTTCGGTTACGGTCAGAGCCGCTGGGGCTACAAAACAGAGGATGATTTCCGCACGGTAGTGAAAAAATACCGCGAAAACCATGTGCCGCTCGATATGGTTTACATGGATATTGACTACATGCAGGATTACAAGGACTTCACCGTAAATGAAGAACGTTTCCCGGATTTCGAGGGATTTGTACAGGATATGAAAAAAGAAAAGATCCATCTCGTTCCGATCATCGATGCCGGTGTGAAAGTCGAAGAGGGTTATGACATTTACGAAGAGGCTGTGAAAAAGGCTACTTCTGCCGCCGTGAGGATGGCTCCTACTTCGAAGCTACTGTATGGCCGGGCTGGACTCATTTCCCGGATGTCTTAAATGCAGATGCCAGAAAATGGTTTGGTGACAAATACGATGTTCTCGTTTCCAAGGGAATCGATGCCTTCTGGAATGACATGAACGAGCCATCCATCTTCTATTCCCAGGAAGGCCTTGCTGATTTCAAGGAGACTGCAAAGAAATATGTGGAAGGTGACCCGGAGGTTCCGCACTACATGGTAGGCGGAAAGCTTCAGGCACTGGCAAACAACCATGAGGACTATAAACGCTTCTATCACAACGTAAACGGCGAACAGGTCCGCCATGACAAGGTACACAATCTGTTTGGCTACAACATGACCCGTTCTGCCGGTGAAGCTTTTGAACGAATTTCCCCGGATAAGCGAATCCTGATGTTCTCCCGTTCTTCCTACATCGGCATGCACCGTTACGGTGGAATCTGGACCGGAGACAACTGCTCGTGGTGGTCACACATCCTGCTGAACCTGAAGATGATGCCGTCCCTCAACATGTGCGGTTTCCTCTATACCGGAGCCGACCTCGGCGGATTCGGTGCAAATACCACAAGAGACCTGCTGCTCCGCTGGCTGGCACTTGGTGTTTTCACTCCTCTGATGAGAAACCATGCTGCACTCGGAACACGTGAGCAGGAACCTTACCAGTTGAGCATATCGAGGACTTCCGCAACGTCATCGGCGTCCGCTACCGCCTCGTTCCGTATCTGTACAGCGAGTACATGAAGGCTGCTTTAAACGACGATATGTACTTCAAACCGCTTGCCTTCGTTTATCCGGACGACAAGCTGGCAAGAAATACAGAAGATCAGTTGATGATCGGTAACGAAATCATGATTGCACCGGTTTACACCCAGAATGCCATCGGCCGTTACGTATATCTGCCGGAAGAAATGATGTTTGTAAAATTCCTCGGCAATGGAAACATGTTCCAGGAGATTCTTCCGAAAGGTATCCACTATGTAGAAGTTGCTCTGAATGAGGTTCCGCTCTTCATCCGCAAAGGCTGCGCAATCCCGGTTGCCGATTTTGCAGAATCTGTACCGGATATCAAAGAGGAAAGCATCCGCATGGTCGGATACGAAGGCGCTTCCTATGAGCGTTATACCGATGACGGAGTTTCCCGTATCTGATACAGAAAACAGTTTTTGAATCATCTTCCCCTTTGCAGGAGCTTCCCGGAGCCATCAGGTTCCGGAAACTCCTGCAGTTTTTCATGCAAAAAGGCGGGAACCCTCTATGTTTCTCCGGGTTCGCTTTTTTCTTTTCACTTTATTCTGTTTTCGGCAGCCGCACCTCTACGACTGCTCCGTAATTTTCATCCATATTGGAGCACGTAATGCTCGCCCGTTCGCCGTACATCAGCGCCAGGCGGCGTTTTATATTGGAGATGCCGACATGGTGACGGCCGTGTAGATGATAGGCGTGTCGTTTTCGATTGCATCCAGTGCCTCTTTCGAAAATCCGTTTCCGGTGTCGGAAATACAGATGTAGAGGTACTCACCGTCCTCGTACGTTTCATTTGTCAGATACAGGGAAATCTCGCTCTTCCGGTCCAGGGATACACCGTGTACTACGGAGTTTTCCACCAGTGTCTGTAGCAGAAGAGACGGAACCTTCCATTCTCCGATATCACCATCCGTCGTTGCTTCAAAGGAAAAGGCTTCTTCTCCGTACCGCAGCTTCTGGATGCGGATATATGCCTCAATGTGTTCCAGCTCTTCCTCCACATCGCGCTGCTTCTTGGAATCCTGGAAAATGTAGCGCATATAGTCAGACAGCACCGTTGTGATCTCAACGATCTCGCCTTCGTTATTCTTATCCGCAATGCCATGGATCAGGCTCAGGCAGTTCAGAAAGAAGTGTGGCTTGATCTGTTCCTGCGTGTATTCCAGCTCGGCTTTCTGTTCGGCAAGCTCTTTTTCGTAGATTGCAATTTTCAATCCCTGTATTTTCCGCAGCAGTTCCTTGAATTTGCCGCTCACAGACTCCAACTCTAACAGATTGTTGCTTCCATCGTCATTCAGACTCTGTTCTTTTTCCAGCTCCTCCAGTTTTTGTCCGAATTTTTCCAGCGGTTCCAGAATCCGGTGGTAATATGCTGTAATTTCCAGTGCGCAGACAAGCAGAAGAACCGCGATCAGGACGACGAATGCAATCTGCATAATCAGTACATTCTCAAGAATACCGCCTCCCGGCAGAACCATGAAATTGATCTTTCCGACCGTGCCAAGCTGGTAGGAATAGACCGTCGCATTTTTCTCTTTTTTCTCTCCCGCTTTGGAAAATCGATAATCTCATTTTTATATTTTTCCGACGTATCTGCCTGCGTCATGACACGGCTCTGGCATCCACCATAAACGGAATGACATCATACTCCTCTGTTTTGGCACGGATGGTCCGGAAAATCAGATTCAGATTGATGACGCAGCCGATGACTTTTTTGTTTTTCGCGTACCAGCCGACAATATAGTCGTCGTCGCCAAACGTAATCACGGTCCATTGTGTGCTGATCGAATCCTTGGATGTCATAATCTGCAGATAGGACATCAGCATCTGATTCAGCGTTGTCATTCCCTTACTCTCGGTAAACATAGTTCCACTGTCCGTAATCAGAACATTGGCTTTCTGGCCGTAGACAAAGAAGGTCTGTATCTCATGGTAACGGATCTTCAGCACGCGGTTTCGCTCCCGCAGCGTCTGCTCCATTTCATAATACTGAGCATCTGTCGATGTTATCTGATCCGGGATTTCTTTGATGTTGCTGTCAGAATCCAGCAGATAGATCAGTTCACTGTTGATCTGCGACATATCACGGTTGATCTGATCGACATAGAGCTTTGCCGTATCGGCAATATATTTATCTGCCAGCTTGCGGTTTTCCCCAACGCCCCAGAGCAGGCAGACAACAAACCCCATCAGGACCAGAAAAACCGGAGTTCCAAGCCGCAGGGACGTATCCTTCAAACTGCGTATTCGAACGCTGCGCAGCATCCTTCGTTTTCCTTTCTGCCAGAGATTCATAAGCGCATCCACCCCTCCCTTTTTTTCTGTCTGCAGAGCGACTGCCGGACGCCGCACCTTACCGCGCAGCTCCGGCAGTCGTTTTACACTCACGGAATATATTTGCAACTATGTTCTTTGTAACACAGCCCATTATATCACATTTTTGGGCTTTGTCCATGCAGAGTCCGTGCTTTACATGGTGAGAACATGATTCTTTGTTACCGTTCGCCTGGTACCGGTGAGCGGTAACATTCTCTTATTCAGAGAAAATGTTCAGCAGCTTTTCTGCATCCGCTCCTTCTTTTACGAATACCGGAATAATATCCATCGGAGCAGCAACCATTACCTTCTGTCCTCCCTCATACTTCTCTCCGGTCCATGCGTTAAACCATGCTGTTCCGGCCGGGAGATAAACCTCGCGCTCCGTTACGTGATCCTCCATCACAGGTGCAACATAGAGATCCGGTCCGAACAGATAAGCGTCCTCCACATTCCAGCTTTCCGGATCTGTCGGGAAATCATAGAAAACAGGCCGCATCACCGGGGTTCCGTCCTCATGTGCTTTCTTCATCTGTACCCGGATATAATCCCTCAGGCGCTCACGCAAGAAAATATATTTCTTGGAAATCTCATATGCCTCATCGCTAAAGCTCCAGATCTCATTGTCACTGCCGGATCCGATCTGTTCTGCACCGTAGCCCTCCTGTGGGTTGCGGTTTCCGTGCAGACGCATGACAGGGCAGAAGCATCCGTACTCAAACCAGCGGATGTACAGACGATGGAAATCCGGGTCATCGGTTCTTGCGCCGTGGAAGCCGCCGATATCAGTGGTCCACCACGGAATACCGGCAACCGCCATGTTAAGACCTGCCTGTACCTGGCGCCGGAAGCACTCAAAGGTACTTACAATATCGCCTGACCATACGAGTGCACCATATTTCGCGCTGCCTGCCCAGCAGAACGGATCAGGCTGATCGGCATGGTATCGCCTTCTGCCGTCATGCCGTCATAGAACGCTTTCAGATAATATTTCGGATAAATATTTCCGACCTCCTGTACGCTTCCGAGCTGATAACGGTAGTTCTTGAAATCATAAACGCTGTATTCCGGCTCTGCCACATCCAGCCAGAAGAGCTTGGCACCCTGATCATAATAATTTTTCTTGATCTTCTCCCAGACATATGTTCTTGCATCCGGGTTAGTCGCATCGAAGAAAACTTCATTTCCGCCGCAGAGCATCGTCAGCGGTACACCGTGCTCCGTGCGAACCAGATAACCCTTCTCTTTCATCTCCTCGAAGTTTTCGGAATAAATGTCAACGGTCGGCCATACCGACACAACAACCTGAATTCCCATCTCCTTTAATTCGCGGCACATGCCCGGCACATCCGGCCAGTATTTCGGATCAAATTTGAACTCGCCCTGCTTCGTCCAGTGGAAGAAATCGACGACAATCACATCAAGCGGTACGCCAAGCTCTTTGTATTTTCTTGCTACAGACAGAAGCTGTTCCTGATTCCAGTAGCGGAGCTTACACTGCCAGAAGCCCATGCCATATTCCGGCATCATCGGCGGTTTTCCGGTCAGCGTCATATAATTCTCCTCGATCTCGGCAGGCGTATCACCTGCAATCACAAGATAATCGATTTCTTTCCCGGATTCCGTTACCCATTCCGTTCCATTATTCGCAAACATCACCTGTCCGACGCCCGGATTGTTCCATAAGAAGCCGTAGCCGATACTGGAAAGATAGAACGGAACACTAACCTGTGAGTTTCTCTGTGCCAGCTCCAGCATACAGCCCTTCAGATCCAGCTCATGCTGCTGATACTGTCCCATTCCGAAGATTTTCTCGCCTTTTCTTGCCACAAACCGCGTTACAATACGGAAATTATCCCCGACGCCGTTGCTGTACTCGCGTCCCATGATGTTGAGCGGCATGCTTTCCTCATCGCGCAGACGGCGGAAATGCTCCTTTAACAGAACTCTTCCATCCTCATGATAGAACGTAATGACGCTGCCGGAATCGATCACTGCATGAAGCTTTCCGTTTGTGATTTTTCCGTAGGAGTATCCGTTCCCTCGTACATATTGGCAAAGGCTCCGCCTTTTGCTGATGGATCCTCAAAGATTTCAACCTCTCCCGCATGCGCGTCCTTTGCTTCCAGCGCCCAGTCGCGGCCGGTAAAGCTTCGATTTTTTGTCGCGCGCACACGCAGTGCATCTTTCCCCCACGCTTCGATGCAGACGGTCTCGCCATCGTAAGAATAAATTAACTTACCCTCTTTTTCCAAAAACATGTAAAAATCCTCCTTTTGTCAAAAACGGCAGGTCATTTCTGGCCTGCCGTTTCTCCTGCTGTTTTGCACTTCAGACATTGACCCGCCGGATCAACGCCTGCTTCTTACAGGTAATATTTTTTCTGTTTATTTTGCCAGATTTTCTTTGTATGCATTGTAAGCATCTGTCTGAATCTGAAGGAACTCGTCAATGCCCATAGCTTTCAGCTGATCGATGTAGGAATCCCACTCATCATCGATGCCGCCGTCTACTACCCAGTGCGCATACTGTGCTTCTACATATTTATAGATATCGGTTCCGATTGCCGTGATTCTGGAAAGGTCTTCGTCGGTATACTGAACCATCGGGAATCCACAGTTTTTCTCAGTATCAACGTATTTCTCATTAATTGCATCATCGGCCAGTTTGACACCGTCGCCTGATCCTCCGGAAGAGAAACTTTGTCATAGAAATCCTCGTTCATGTATTTCGGACCGAAATCACGTAAGGAGTTGGACCATGCAGAGGTATCCAGAGAAGATCCATCGCTTGGTACATCTACATTGTAGGTTCCGTCGCCATTGTCTGTGATCTGGCTTCCAACGGAACCATAGAAGGTCTGTAACGATGCAAGATCGGTGTAAAATTCATCTGCCCACTTCAGCAGGGTGTCAGGATCTTTACAGTCTTTGGAGATCATGAACTCACGGTCGGAGATATCAAGGTAATTGGTTGCTGCTTCTACGTAGTGGTTTCCATCGTAGCCTTCTACTGCCTCAAGAGTCTTAAACTGATTTACGTTCGGACCAACCTGAGCGTCTGCAGTCCATCCAAAGATAAGACCTACCTGAGAACCGCCATCAGCCTGCTGTTTTGCTGTCTGCATGGAGCCATCCTGTGTGAAGTACTCTGGGTCAACAACGCCCTCTTCCCATAACTGACGCATCCATTTTACTGCTTCTTTGTAATTTTCTTCCATCGGCATGAAGACCGGTTTTCCTTCGCCATTCAGTCCCATGTAGTTTCCGTCACGGCTTACCATGGTTCCGAACGGGGAAAGGATGTGGCGCAGATCACCGCTTAACAGTCCGCTGCCTGCTGCATTTGTGATACCGATCTCATTGGTTGGATCGCCATCGCCGTCAGCATCTTCTGTCGCAAATTTAACAAGAACCTCTTCCAGTTCTTTATAGGTCTTCGGAGTTTCCAGTCCTAAGTTATCCAGCCATTCCTGGTTGATGCACATAACATCGCCGCAAACCTTCGGACGAAGCGGAAGCTTCTTCGGTAAGCTGTAGATTCTTCCGTCACGGCTGGTGCAGACTGCTTTCAGTTCCGGATCAGCCTCAAAGGCTGCTTTCAGGTTTGGCATATCTTTTTCGATCAGATCTGTCAGATCCAGGAATGCCGATTTGTTCTGTGCCATATCTGCCTGTGTTAAGCAGATAGATCCAAGGAATGCATCCGGGAGGTCTCCGGAAGCCAGCAGCAGAGATTTCTGCTCGGACCAGTCACTGTTGTAATAAACCTGCCAGTCGATGTTGATATTCATCTTGTCCTCGATTTCCTTCATGACTCCTTCCTTCAGGAAATCGGTCGGCCAGGTATCGGTCCATCTTACTGTTGCAATTTTGTAGGTTGGGCGGTCACTGGTATCTGTCGTGTCACTGGCAGAAGATTCTGTCTTTGCAGAACTTGCTGCAGTGCTTCCACTCGTACTTTCCGTTCCTCCATTACTTCCACATCCTGCAAGCAGTCCGGCTGCCATTGCGGCCGAAAGAGCAACGCTCCAGGCCATTTTTGTTTTCTTTCGCATCATCATCTCTCCTTTATGATTTTTTATTTGCAATACTTCTCTCCTGTCCACAGGATCAGCCTTTTAGTGATCCGAGCATAACACCCTGATTGAAGTATTTCTGCACTAATGGGTACATACACATGATCGGCGCGGAGGAAACCACGATGATCGCGTATTTGATGAGGTCGGCCATCTGCTTTGCCTCAACGGCTGCAGCGCCGGTACTCATGGCACTCATGGTCTGATTGCCGACCAGAATGCTTCGAAGGACAATCTGCAATGGCTGCAGACTTTCGCTTCGGATATAAATCAATGCGTTAAAGTAGGAATTCCACTGTCCTACTGCCGCCCACAGGGCGATAACAGCGATAACGGCTTTGGAAAGTGGAAGGACAATTTTGAAGAAGAAGCCAAGATATCCGCATCCATCCAGCTGCGCCGCCTCCCAGAGATCCTCCGGGATACTGTTGTTGAAGAACGTTCGTCCTACGATGATGTAATACGTTACAACGGAGAACGGAACAACCATAACCCAGAAGGTGTCCAGCAGATGAAATCTCTGTACTGCCAGGTAGGTTGGAATCAGACCGCCGGTGAAGAACATCGGGATCAGGTAAAATGCTGTGAAAAATCTTCTTCCATATAAATGCTTTCTGGAAAGCGCGTAGGAAGCCGGAATATTGACAACGAGTGTCACAAGCGTTCCCATAATTACGTAAGCAATCGTATTCCGGTAGCCAGTCCACAGCTTTGCGTAGCTCGCCAGCTGCTTATACCCTTTGAAGTTAACTCCTTTTGGAAGGAACATAATCTGTCCGTTGGATACGGCTGCCGGATCACTGAACGATGCAATGACGATGAAGTACATCGGATACAGGGTAATGATGATCAGAAGCACACCGATCGTATACAGGATGATATCGAAAATCCAGTCTTCTCTGGATTTTTTACTTTATTTGTTGATACTGCTTTTGCTTTACTCATATCTTTGCTCTCCATTCCTATGTAGGCTCAAAATTCTGTCAGATCAGTGAGGTATCACTCATTTTACTGGAAAGGAAGTTGACTGCCAGAAGAAGAACCAGGTTGATAATGTTGTTAAACAGGCCAATTGCAGTGGAAAGGCTGTACTGGCTGCTCACAAGACCCATCTTATACACATAGGTGGAAATGATCTCACTTGAGGTACTGTTCAGTGTATTCTGCAGCAGGTAAACCTTCTCAAATCCAACGCTCATAACGCTTCCCATTCTCATGATAAACATGATGGTTGCCGTCGGCAGCAGAGCCGGAACATCGATGTGGATCATTTTGTGCCATTTGTTGGCGCCGTCCATCGTTGCCGCTTCATACAAGGTCGGGTCTACAGAGGAAAGTGTTGCGATATAGAGGATACTGTCCCATCCTACATGCTGCCATGCCTCAGACCATACATAAATGTGTGGGAATGCTTTCGCACTTCCCATCAGGTTCGGGAGCTTGAATCCAAGCAGTCCGACCAGCTTTGCGATAATACCTGTACTCGGGGAGAGGAACAGGATCAGCATTCCGGCCATAACAACGGTAGAGATGAAGTGCGGCAGGTAGGTTGATACCTGGAAGAACTTTTTAAACTTCTGTGCCTTCATCTGGTTAACCAGCAGTCCCATGATAACCGGAAGCGGGAATGTTACCGCAATGGTGTAAAGACTGATGATGATTGTGTTTTTGATGGTCAGACCGAACTGATAGGAATTAAAGTACTGTTTGAAGTATTTCAGTCCAGCCCAGCTGCTTCCCATAATGCCTTCCGCAGGTGTAAAGTTTTTAAATGCAATCACAATTCCGTACATCGGATAGTACGTAAACAGTGCAAAAATGATAATGGAAGGAAGCATCAGTAAATATAATGGCCTGCTTCTTCTCACTTCCTCTACAAATCCTATGGAGCTTTTCTTTTTGGTTTTACTATGGTTGGCGCTCACATATCATCCCTTCTTTCCTTTAGATTTTTTGTAACGATTCAGATCTCCATCGCGATTTTTCTTTCATTTCGCATGGCTCTGAAACAGTTACCATTTTTCTTTTTCATGCTCTCGTTTCAACCGATGAACATATTATACAAAAAAGAGGGGCGTTTTTCTATCATTTTCCGGCAGTCTGTATATTAAAAGAGATGTCTTTTCACATCTCTTTTTTAATCAGAACGTTTTTTTGTTATTGACATCGTTTTTTTGTTATTTTTGTCTGCTCCGGTACTCATTTGGTGTACATCCGACCAGCTCCCGGAACGTTTTACTGAAATAAGAAAAATTTCCATAGCCGACTTCCATCGCAATTTTGCTAATCGGAAGCGATGAACTGCGCAAATACTCCTTTGCCCGCTCAATGCGCCGCTCAGCAATATAATTCGGAAGCGACATTCCCGTTGTTTTCATAAAAATTTTGGAAACATAGTCCTCTGAGAGGAACACTTTTCCTGCAAGCACGGATCTTGAAAGATCCTCGTTCAGATTCTGTTCGATATAGTCTTTTAGCTGCTCCACCACATTGTCACTGCGGGATTCGTTCTTTTTCTGACCTTCCAGCACATCAAACAGATAATCGATGAACGCATGGGCACCTACCACAGAGAGAACCGCCTCTCTCCGTTTCGTTTCATACTCTTCACTGTCAAAAATCTGTCCGAAAACGATATTGCTTTCTTTTAAATAAACATATATATTCTGTATCATTTCTTCAAAAAAACGACTTGTGAAATCTTTTCGCAGACCGCCACTTTTCTCACGCTTTCTCAGATATTCCTGCAGCTTTTCCCGCACAGCCGCAAGGGAATCGGATCGCTCCATCTCAGCCAGATACGTTTTCCACGGCATTTCCTGATAATCGCGCTCTACGAAAGACCAGCGTGTCTCATACAGAATCCCTGTTTCATCCGGCACTACATACTTTTCCATCTCTTCGAGCTGATCGCGGCTCTTTGAAATCTCATCCAGTACCGCCGGTTTTCCCATGTACATGCAGAATCTTGCCGGAAACGCGCCCGCCAGACAGGTCCGCAGTCCTGCCAGTTCCTCCTGCGTTCCCATCGCACTTCCGTGATTTCGCAACACAACTGCCCATTCCAGATCACTGACATGTACCACGGTTTCCAGTTGCATTTCTGTTGTTTCCACATATTCCGTCAGAACATTTGTAATCACAAAATTATATAAGCTGATCTCTTTTTTATAATGTTCCTTATCCGGAATTTCCAGTACCCGCAGCAGAATCAGACGGAAGGTCTCATCCGGAGTACAATATCCGCTCTTTTTTGCCCTTTCAATCCAATACTCCTCCTGCAGACACTGAACCAGAAGATCCTCCCAGAATTGCTTTTCATTCTCTCCTTTTTTCTCCTGTTTCTTCTGTTTTTGATGTTTTTCCTGCACAATCCCGACAATTCTGCGCAGCGCTGTTTCCAGATCCACATTGGAAATCGGTTTTAACAGATATTCCCTTGACGACAGCTTCAACGCCATCTGCGCATACGCGAAATTTGCATAGCTGCTCAGAAAGTACATTCGATATCCAGCTTTTTGTACCGGATCCATTCCAGAAGCTCCAGCCCGTTCCCCTGCGGCATATCAATGTCACACAGCAGCATTTCTATCGGATACTCTTCCAGCAGCTTCTGCGCCTGGCGGATGTTGTTCGCCGTAAATACCATATCAATTCCAATTCCGCTCCAGTTGACGGTTTCTTCCAGTTTTTCCACCAGAAGCTTATCATCATCTACAATCAGAATACTAATTCCCATAGGTAAGCCCCCAATATATTTTTCTTCTTTTTCCTACAGAAAAAAGCCAGCCGACAGACTCTTATTTTTCTGTCAGCTGGCCTGTTTAAAAACCATTATAACCTGTTTATTCTTTTCCGTCAAAACAATAGGTACACATTTTGCATTTCGGCAGTCCGATCGACTCTACCAGATCGTCCAGACGGTGATACCTGAGGCTGGTGAAATTCTGACGGCGGCAGATTTCCTGGCACATGGACTCGTAGCGGTCGCTGGTCGGATCTGCATACTCTTCCAGTACTTTCTCTGCGTTTCTCCCTCTTTTTCCAGAATAATCCGTCTGGTGATCAGATCCAGCTCGGATTTGGAGCGGGAGAAATTCAGGAATTTGCAGCCATACAACAGCGGCGGGCACGCCGGGCGGACATGAACTTCTTTTGCACCGCTCTGATATAAAAATTCCGTTGTCTCACGGAGCTGCGTACCGCGCACGATGGAGTCGTCGATCAGCAGCAGTTTTTTCTGATCGATCAGTGCCTGCACCGGGATCAGCTTCATTCGGGCAATCAGATTTCTCTGTTCCTGATTTGTCGGCATAAAGGAGCGTGGCCAGGTCGGGGTATATTTGATGAATGGTCTTGCAAACGGAACTTTGGACTCATTCGCATAGCCGATTGCATGGGCAATTCCGGAATCCGGCACGCCTGCAATGAGATCCGGGTGGACATTGCTTCCCGCATCACGTTTGGCAAGCATGGCACCGCAGTGATATCGCATCTCCTCTACATTGATCCCCTCGTAGGACGCGGTCGGGTAACCATAGTAAACCCACAGGAAGGAACAGATCTTCATCTCCTCCTGCGGCGGCACGAGCATCTCGACGCTCTCCGGCGTAATAAAGTCAATCTCTCCCGGTCCGAGTTCATGGTAATCCGTGTAACCCAGGTTCAGATATGCAAAATTTTCAAAGGATGCGCAGTACGCTCCCTCTTTCTTTCCAATAACAAGTGGGGTACGGCCTTTTTTTATCGCGCGCAGCGTAGATACCGTCTTTTGTCAGCAGCAACAGCGTCATGGAACCGTCAACAACATCCTGCAGATGGCGGATGCCCTCCGGAATCGTCTTTTCACTGCAGATCAGAGATGCCGCAAGCTCGGTTGCATTGATCTGACCGGTGCTCATCTCCTGGAAATGGGTGCGGCCATTGCCGTAAACCTCTTTTAAAAGCTGATCCATGTTGTTGATTTTTCCAACCGTGGTAATCGCAAAGCTTCCAAGGTGTGACTGGATCAGAAGCGGCTGCGGTTCATAGTCGGAAATGCAGCCAATGCCGAGGTTTCCCTCCATTTCTTCCACATCACGCTCAAATTTTGTACGGAACGGTGAATTTTCAATGTTGTGGATAGCACGTGAAAAGCCATTTGCCCCGTATGTCGCCATACCGCCTCTTCTTGTTCCGAGATGTGAGTGATAGTCTACTCCATAAAACAGTTCCAGTGTACAGTCTTTTCTTGATGCAACTCCAAAAAAGCCTCCCATTTCTTGTCTACCTCTCTTTGTGTATTTTTTCTCCCTTGGGTTCTCTTAAATATGAATGCCCCGGCAAACCGGGATGCCCGGTTACTGTTCACCGATGCGGGAACCGCAACTAGTCTTCTTTTAGTGTACCACGATCTTCTCCGTACTGTAAAGTACAACTAATAAATTTGATATAAAAAATAATCTACATTAATAAATAAATTTACAGCTTTTTCCACAAAGATTTTACCGTAAAATCAAAAAAAGAAAGTATTGATTCTTTTTATCGGTTATGATACTTTAAAACTGCTTATGAATCTTGGTTTTGCGTTAAACGCAAGAAAACGATTCATTCTTATTTTATCTTTTCTTAAGAGGAGGTTTTTACCATGGTTTCACTTTTGTTACCAGTCATTTATCTGGCATTCATCAGTCTCGGACTGCCGGATTCTCTGCTCGGCTCAGCGTGGCCGGTCATGTATCAGGAGCTTGGAACTTCTGTTTCTTCTGCCGGCATCATTTCTATGATTATTGCCGCCGGAACAATCGTATCCAGTTTGAACAGCGACCGTCTGATACCCGCTTCGGCACCGGAAAAATCACGGCGGTAAGCGTTCTCACAACAGCGGTTGCGCTGTTTGGTTTCTCCGTCAGCCACTCTTTTCTCGCTCTCTGCCTCTGGGGTATCCCCTATGGTCTCGGCGCCGGAAGCGTGGACGCAGCCTGAACAACTACGTTGCCCTGCACTACAAAGCCCGCCATATGAGCTGGCTGCACTGTATGTGGGGCGTCGGATGCAGCACCGGTCCGGTCGTCATGGGATATGCCATCAATCATTCCACCTGGAACAACGGCTACCGTACCATCGCCCTGTTCCAGATTGTGCTGACTCTGATTTTATTTTTCAGTCTTCCTCTCTGGCAGAAGCCATCTGCTGATGCTTCTGCAGATGAGAACTCCGTTCCGGAGCAGAGAAATTTTTCCCGCCTGATCCGCGTTCCCGGTGTCAAAGAGGTTCTGACCTGCTTTTTCTGCTACTGCGCAGTAGAATCTACTGCCGGCATGTGGGCTGCAAGCTACTGTACTTTGTTCCGCGGCATTGATGCAAAACGCGCAGCAAGCTGGGCAAGCCTGTTCTACATTGGCATCACGATCGGACGGTTCTTCTGCGGTTTCATCACGATGAAATTAAATGATCAGAAAATGATTCGGCTGGGACAGGCTGTCATCGCAATCGGCACGATTCTGATGCTGCTGCCGCTTGGCGATTCCCTTCTGTTTATCGGCCTGATCCTGATCGGACTTGGCTGTGCGCCGATTTATCCTTCCATCATTCACGAGACACCGGCAAACTTCGGTGCCGACTTAAGCCAGGGAATCATCGGCATCCAGATGGCCTTTGCTTACGTCGGAACCTGCCTGATGCCGCCGGTTTTCGGTGTTCTCGGCCAGCATATTTCCTTCGGACTGTATCCGGTATTCCTGATGGCCATTTTGATTCTGATGGTTGTGATGGCGGAGCGGATGCACCGTGTGACGGCGGAAAAGAGAAATTCCTATAAAGCCAATTATTAATTTGGAACTTTTACGGTCAAAAAATACCGTTGATCCTTTTTGTGTCTGGATCAACGGTATTTTTCTGTTCTATTGCCTTTTGGATTTTATTTATGTCCGCCGAAGATATCAAACTCCATTCCATCCAGTTTTTCTGTGATGGAATCACTCTCTTCTTTCGTCAGAACGACATTGGCCGCCTCCAGGTTTTCTTTCAGTCTGGATGTTTTGCGGCTGCCGGGATCGGGATGATGTACGGCTTTCTGGAAAGAATCCATGCCAGGGAAATCTGTGCTGTCGTCACGTTTTTCTCTGCTGCAAGTGCCTCGATGATATCAAGCAGTGCTTTTCCTTTCTGATAGCCTTCGCCCTTGTACTGCGGCATATTGCTGCGGAAGTCTGCTCCCGGCTCAAACTGGGTTTTATCAGTATAAGCTCCGCTTAAGAATCCGTTTGCCAGCGGCGAGAAGGCAACGTACGTTACACCGAGCTCTTCGCATGCCTGGAAAATGGTTTCATGCCATCTTGCCATCATGGAATAGCGGTTCTGAATTGCGGTAACCGGGCATACGGCGTGGGCACGTCGGAGATACTCTTCTGTCGTCTCCGAAATTCCCCAGTAACGGATTTTTCCTTCTTTGATGAGCGCTGCCATCGTCTCTGCGACGGTCTCCGGTTCTACCTTCGGGTCGATGCGGTGCTGGTAATAGAGATCGATGTGATCGGTGCCAAGACGTTTCAGACTGCCCTCCACCGATTTACGGATCGTCTCCGGGCTGCTGTCGAGGATCAGATGATCGCCGCCGTGCTGAACGCCGCATTTGCTGGCAAGAAAGATCTCGTTGCGGAAGGATTTGATTCCTTTTCCGACAACTTCCTCATTGTAAGCGGTTGTTCCATCCGGATAAACACCGGTGTAGCACTCTGCGGTATCAAACAGGGTGTAGCCGAGATCGTGTGCGGTTTCAATCACCTTTGCACCATCCTCAATCGACATCGGTGCGCCGCTTGCGTGGGTGATACCCATGCACCCAAGACCGATGGCAGATACTTCGTCCGTTCCGATTTTTCTCATGTTCATTTGTAAAAACCTCCCTTTTTGCTGCTTTAACCATTTCGCAGACGGCCTTTCTTCTGCCGTCTGCGAAATGGTTTCAGCTATTTAGTGTTCAAATTCTTTCGCCACATCCTCCAGCAGATTTCGGATCTGAAGGTGCTGCGGACATACTTTCTCGCATTTTCCGCATTTCAGGCAGTCCGATGCCTTTCTGCCCGGTGCAGTATGTACAACATTGTAATAATAGTCAGCATTCCAGTCATGATAGATCTGTTTCGTATTCATGATCGCAAACAGATCCGGGATGGAGATGTGTTTCGGACAGCCGTCGATGCAGTAACGGCATGCGGTACACGGAATCAGGTTTTTGCTCTTGAAGATCTCCTGTACTTTCTTAACAGCTGCAAGCTCTGCCTTCATTTAACGGCTGGAAATCTTTCATATAAGAAAGGTTATCATTCATCTGCTCCATGCTGCTCATGCCGGAAAGTACCATCATCATACCCGGGAATCCGGCTGCAAAACGGATCGCATAGCTTGCCGGGCTGCCGCCGTACAGTTCGTCGAGAACGGCTTTCGCATCCTCCGGCAGATTGACAAGGTTTCCGCCTTTGACAGGCTCCATGACGATGACTGGCTTGTTGTGCTTCCGACAGACTTCGTAGCAGGCACGGCTCTGTACGGCAGGATCGTCATAATCCACATAGTTGAACTGAATCTGGACCACTTCTACCTCCGGGTACTCGGTCAGAATCTGCTCAAGCACTTCCGGTTTGTCATGGAAAGAAATGCCGACGTGGCGTACTTTTCCTTCTTTTTTCAGTTCAAATGCGGTCTCGTATGCATGGCACTCTTTAAAATGCGCATAGTTTCCGGCACCCTGTGCATGCATCAGATAGAAATCAAAATAATCAACACCGCAGATCTCCAGCTGGCTTTCAAACTTTAAAATTTTTCATTGTAATGTTCATACTACATTCCCCTTTCGCTGATTTGCTTTGTTATCCTCAGCATACCTCACGGTAGTAACTACCGGGCAAGAACTTTTTCTTCGAAGCTTGAATTAAAAATAAGATTTCTTTTTCATCTCTTTTTCCACAACGCAAAAACCGGAATGCTTACACATTCCGGTTTCCAGTAGAGCGCGAGACGGGATTCGAACCCGCGACCCCAACCTTGGCAAGGTTGTACTCCACCCCTGAGCCACTCGCGCATTTTTAATTTTTTATCTTGTTAAGTGCTCGCTGCACCTTACAAATGATACTATACAGGAACTTCCCTCATTTGTCAACACTTATTTTCAATTTTTTTCAAAAAAATCAAAAAACATCTACGATTCACCCAATTTTCGCCCTTCTGGCGGATCCAGCCGCTTTACCCCGTCCCCACTGTCAGACCTCGTGCGCTTCGTACCTGCATCGCAGGTACGAAGCCGCACGAGGTCGTCCGAGGTCGTCCATCCTTTCTCCCCTAAGCCTTCAGAATCGCGCTCAGCACATACTGATTATTTGAGAAGTTTTTCTGCGAAATATCCCCGAGTCTGATCAGGTCAACATCCAGCCACAGTTCCTCTGCTGCCACCATCATATTTGCAAACATAATCCCGAAATTCACCTCATCCCACTTCCGAAGCTTCTCCACACTGTGCTTCTTCGAGAAAATATGAATCCTGTTATCATACACCACAAATCTCCACGGCTGGCTGTTCATACTGGATGGCGACAGTCTCGCCGCTTCCAGCATCTGCGTCATCCACTGTCGCGGCACCTCTTTGAACACACAAAGATCCTCCAGCGGCAGTCTCTTTGCTTCACTTTGCCGTCTCGTATGCGAACCATGACTCTTACCAAAAGCGACGATCCCCACCAGCCGCTTTCCGTTCTTCTCAAGCTCCGCCTTTTTCACACGATTACTTCCGATAAAGCAGGTTCCCAGTCCGATACTGCACAGATACAGCACCATCTGTTCCATAATATAACCCACGTTCATCAGATATCGTTCTGACTCCTCCGAATAAAAAGCCATATAATACGGCGCCTTCACACTGAACATACTGAGCATTCTCTCCTGCCTTTCTGTTGTCCAGAATCGCCATATCCACACCGATGCCCGAAAACAGTGCCGGCATCTCCTTATAATGCTCCCAAATCTTATCCAAAGTCTGCGGCGGAAGCGTATCAAAACAATAATTCCTTACTGATTTTCTAACAAAAATAGCCTCATATAAATTCATACTCTCACCCTTACTTCATCTGCTATCCGTCTGTTTTTGTTACAGTTCACTGCTGAATGAACAGTAATATTTCTTTCATAGCCGGCCGCGGCCCACTCCCCATTTTTACAGGAGCAAAGCCGCATTCCGAAAAATTTACGTTTAATCTTCCGCATTCGACAGAAATACGGAAATTCTCCCTCTTAATCGCAAATATTTTTCAATTTCCAGCTCATCCATTTTTACTCTGTAATAATATTGTAACATATCCAAAAACTTTTTCAAGGGAAAAACGCGCCAAATTTTGTATATTTTTCACACATATTTCCCATCAAATTTATGCAACTTTAAAACCTGTGCTTACGCTTCCGCGGTCAGCTTCTCCAACTCCTCCACATAAGAAGCAAACACATCCAGCGCCTCTTCCACAGGCTCCGGCTTCGTCATATCGACGCCGCAGATCTTCAAAAGGTCGATCGGATCCATCGAGCAGCCGCCGCTTAAGAACTGTTTGTACTTCTCCACGATACCCGGCTCCCCTGCCAGGATCTTGCTGCTGATCGCAATCGCCGCCGAAAATCCCGTTGCATACTGATATACATAGAACGGTGTATAAAAATGCGGAATTCTCGCCCATTCCAGCGCGATCTGCGGATCCGAAATCATATCCGGTCCGAAATACTCCTTGTTGATCGACAGATACAGCTCCGAAATACCGTCCGCCGTCAGCGTGCCTTCCTCTGCCATCTTCTCATGAATCCGCTTCTCAAACTCCGCAAACATCGTCTGGCGGAACACCGTTCCCTTAAACTGATCCAGGAAATAATTCAGCAGAAAAATCTTCTCCTCTTTTTCTTTCGCATGCTTCAGCAGATAGCGGATCAGCAGTGCCTCGTTGCAGGTTGATGCCACCTCAGCGACAAAGAGGCGGTACTCCGCATACGTAAACGGCTGTGTATGGTTCGAATACCAGGAATGCAGCGAATGGCCCATCTCATGCGCCAGTGTGAAGACCGAATCGATATTTCCGTTAAAGCTCATCAGCACATACGGATGGGAATCGTAAGAACCCCAGGAGTAAGCACCGCTCTTTTTTCCTTCGTTCTCATAAACATCCACCCAGCGCTCCGAAAAGCCCTTGTCCAGCAGTGCCACATAATCATCCCCGAGCACGGCAAGCGCTTTCTTCACGATCTCGATCGCCTGCTCATACGTATATTTCTGCTCGTACTCTTTCGTCAGAGAAACGTAAACATCATACATATGAAGTTCATCCACACCGAGCAGCTTCTTACGCAGTGCCACGTAGCGGTACATCGCCGGCATTTTTGCATGAATCGCCTCGAGCAGCTTGTCGTAAACCGAAACCGGGATATTTCCGCCATCCAGCGATGCAGCCAGTGCAGATGGATATTTTCTTACATCTGCAAAGAATGCGGCCTGTTTCAGATTGGCACCGAACGTTGCGGCGAGCATGTTTTTGTGTTTTTCATACTCCGCATAATACTTCTCAAACGCTTCTTTTCTGACCCGGCGGTCCTTGGACTGTAAAAATCCGACGAAGGTGCCGTGGCTCAGTGGAACCTGATTTTCCTCTTCATCCGTGACCGGCTGGAATCTGAGGTCTGCGTTCGAAAATGCCGAGAAAATCTGATCCGGGCTGGATGCCATCTCTCCGGCTTTTGCAAGAACCGCCTCCATCTCCGGCGAGAGAATGTGCTCTTTCTTGCGGAAGTTTTCTTTTAATATGCGATCGTACAGACGGAGCGGCTCATATGCTTTTTCAAATTCTGTAACCGTCTCCTCGTCAAGCTCCAGGATCTCCGGCTCTACGAAAGAAGAGGCATCCGCAAGAACAGCCATCATGCTGTCCATCTTTCCGGCATAGCCCTGATACTTCTGATTTCCCATATCCTGGTGATATTTCTGGCTTGCATAGACATACAGGCGGGAAAAGACGCGGCTGATGTCATCCAGACCGGAAAGAACGTCATACAGCGCTTCTGCACTCTCTTTCATTGTTCCCTGTTTTGCGCGGAACGCTTCTATTTTCTTCGCAAGCTCCTGCTCTGTTTTCTCAAATTCTTCATCACTACCAAACAAACTCGAAAGATCCCAGCAGTACGCCGGATCCATCTCTTCTCTTTTTTTCAGTTTAATTTCTGCCATATTTCTCCCTTCATCCATCTTTTTAGACGGAACCATTTCTGCGGTTTTTCTTCTAATACTAATGTGCCGCACTTACGCTTAGTTTACCACAATTTAACCTCTAAATCTAAAATTTTTTCTTAATTTTCTTGACAAATCCATAAAACGATTGTATGATTGTACTATCAAATTAATACAGTAGTACAAAAGGAGTGAATGCCATATGCCATGGAATCTTGATTCCTCGCGGCCGATCTATCTGCAGATCATCGAGCGGGTACAGATGGACATCATCACCGGGCGCTATCAGCCGGGCGATAAGCTTCCGTCCGTCCGCGATCTCGCGCAGGAGGCCGCCGTCAACCCGAACACAATGCAGAAAGCGCTTTCCGAACTGGAACGCAGCGGACTGATCTATTCCCAGCGGACCAGCGGACGCTTTATTACCGAAGATAAGGAGTTGATTCATCAGATGAAAAAAGGACTTGCCGCCGCAGAAGTATCTGCTTTTGTTGCCCACATGAAACAGCTCGGCATAACCCCGGAGGAAATCCGGCAGCTACTTGCCGAAACGATTGAGGAGGAAGAAAATCATGAGTGACTTATAACGTGTAAAGACCTGACGAAGCGCTTCGGAAACCACACCGCGCTCGATCATCTCAACCTTTCCCTGGATTCCGGGAAAATTATCGGACTGCTGGGGCCCAACGGAAGCGGAAAGACAACGCTCTTAAAGCTGCTGAACGGACTGCTGACCCCGAGTGAGGGTGAAGTCCTTATCGCCGGAAATCATCCCGGTATTGAGACAAAACGGATCGTCTCCTATCTGCCGGATAAAATGTATCTCGGCAGCTGGATGCGCGTCTCGGATCTTTTAACGTATTACAGCGATTTCTTTGAGGACTTTGACATGTCCCGCGCCAATGCCATGCTGGAATCCTTAAAAATCAGCCCGAAGGACCGTTTGAAAACGATGTCGAAGGGAACGAAAGAGAAAGTCCAGCTCATCCTCACGATGAGCCGCCGCGCAAAGCTCTACTGCCTCGACGAGCCGATTGCAGGCGTCGATCCGGCAGCACGCGATTACATTTTATCTACGATTTTAAACAACTACGAACCAGACGCATCCATCCTCATCTCAACGCATCTGATTTCCGATGTCGAAAATATTCTCGATGAGGTCATCTTTATCCAGGAGGGCCAGTTAAAACTGCACGCCTCGGTTGAGGATATCCGGATGCAGGAGGGTGAATCGATTGATTCTTATTTCAGGGAGGTATTCAAATGTTAAAAAATGTCTGAAACATGAGTGGAAAGCATGCTGGAAAAACATGGCGCTGCTGAACGGTGCCGCCATTTTCATGGGCGCTCTCGGAGGCTTCGGATTCCTCTTTTCCCAGCTTTCTGAGCTGCCGGATCTGCTGATCGTCCTCTATCTGTTTGCGTACGTTTTGATTGTGATCGCCGCATCCGTCATGACACAGGTGCTGATGATCCAGCGCTACTATAAAAATCTTTTTACCGACGAAGGGTATCTGACCAACGTCCTTCCGGTATCGGCAACGGATCATATTCTCTCCAAAATGCTGATTTTCGGCGCATGGAGCATCTTAAACGCACTTTCCGTTCTCGCTTCCTTCGCTTTTTTGCTTCTGCCGTCCGCAATCCGGTATTTTACCGCAAACACCCTGCTTTTTTACAACAAGACCATGACCTTTTCCGATTTTCTGTCCTATCTCTGGGCACAGATTACCTGTGTTGCCGATGCTGCTTTTTCCCTGATCGGCATCACGAACCACATCGGTATGGCACTGTTTTCCATCGTTGGCTTCTTCGCTTCGCTGTTCTTTGGCATTCTTCTGTTCTATGCCGCCATCAGCATCGGAAGCCTGGTATCCAGCCACAAAATTCTGACGGCTGTCCTCTCTTATATCGGCATGACTACCGTGATCCAGATCTTCGGAGGAATCAGCATCGTCCGTGTTTTCCAGGACTCCACACCGACTGCTGTGGTTACCACATCCTCGGTTTCCACACTTATCATCACCGTGGTGCTCTGCGTTGTTCTGTTCCTGATCTGCCGCTATATCTTAGGCAGACGGCTGAATCTTTCATAAAAATTGCATTAAAAAGCGCCGCCGCGGACGAACCCAATCGTCTGCGGCGGCGTTTTGTATGCATGTTCTGCACTTATGCCAGATGCCAGATATCCTCGTTGTACTGTGCAATGGTACGGTCGGAGGAGAAGAAGCCTGCTTTTGCGATGTTGATCAGGCACTTCTTGTTCCATGCATCTTTGTTCTCGTAGTCTTTGTATACTCTTTCTTTTGTCTTGATGTACTCTTTCAGGTCGAGCAGCGTCATGAACCAGTCTTTGTTCAAGATCTCTTTGTAGAGTCTCTCCAGGCAAACCTTGTCGCCAATAGCAAGAAGCTCATCGCTGACGATGAAATCAACCAGCTTTGCAATCTCCGGATCTTCGTCATAGATGTCTTTTGAGCAGTAAGCAGCATCTGCGTACAGGTCGATGACATCCTGCGGTTTCTTTCCGAAGATGTAGATGTTCTCTTTTCCGACAAGATCGCCAATCTCAACGTTTGCACCGTCTTCTGTTCCAAGCGTCAGGGCACCGTTCAGCATGAATTTCATGTTTCCGGTTCCGGAAGCCTCTTTGGATGCCAGGGAGATCTGCTCGGAGATATCTGCTGCCGGGATCACCTTTGCAGCTTTTGATACGTTGTAGTTCTCAAGCATAATCACTTTGAAGTACGGGCTTACCTCAGGATCGTTATCAATCAGCTCCTGCAGGCACAGGATCAGATGGATGATATCTTTTGCGATGATATAAGCCGGTGCAGCCTTTGCACCGAATACCATGGTGATCGGGGTTTTCGGCTTGTTGCCGCTCTTGATATCCATGTATTTGTAAATAGCGTACAGGGCGTTCATCTGCTGGCGTTTGTACTCATGAAGACGTTTTATCTGTACATCGATGATGGAATTTTCATCCAGCGCGATATTCTGTGTCTCATACAGGAACTGTTTGAGATCCAGTTTACGGTTGTGTTTGATCTCCTCAAGTTTTGCAAGAACCTTCTTGTTGTCTTTGTATTTAAGCAGTTTTTCCAGCTCGTCGGCATCTTTTTTGAATCCCGGTCCGATCAGACTCTCGATGTACTGTGCCAGTTCACGGTTGCAGTGCAGCAGCCAGCGGCGGAAAGTGATTCCGTTTGTCTTGTTGTTGAATTTCTCCGGATAAATATCGTAGAACGGTTTCAGCTCGGAGTTTTTCAGGATCTCGGTGTGCAATGCTGCAACGCCGTTAACAGAAAATCCGTAGTGGATATCCATGTGTGCCATGTGGACGCGCTGATCCTTGTCGATGATCGCTACTTCTCATCTTTGTATTTCTTCTTTGCCTGTGCGTCCAGCTCGTGGATAATCGGCATCAGGTGCGGAACAACCTCCTCGAGGTAATCGATCGGCCATTTTTCCAGTGCCTCTGCCAGGATGGTGTGGTTGGTGTAAGCACAGGTCTTGCTTACAACATCGATGGCTTCCTGCATGGTAAAGCCTCTCTCCTGCAGCAGACGGATCAGCTCCGGAATGACCATGGACGGATGGGTATCGTTGATCTGGATCACAACGTGATCATACAGCTTATGCAGATCGTAGCCCTTCTGCTCGCACTCCATCAGGATGAACTGTGCGCCGTTGCTGACCATGAAATACTGCTGGTAGATACGAAGCAGCTGTCCGGCACGGTCGCTGTCATCCGGGTAGAGGAACAGTGTCAGGTTTTTCTGGATCTGATGCTTGTCAAAGTTGATGCTGTCTGATGGAACGATGCTCTCGTCTACCGTATCTACATCGAACAGATGCAGACGGTTACAGCCATTGTTGTAACCCGGTACGTCGATATCATACAGGGTAGAATGCATCGTGAAGTTTTTATACGGAACTGCAAAGGATACCGGCTGTCTGACAAGCCAGCTCTCATTTGTGATCCATGGATTTTTCACTTCTTTCTGTTTGTGGTCGACCAGAAGCTGGCGGAACAGACCGAAGTGATAATTAAGACCGATACCGTCTCCCGGCAATCCAAGTGTTGCGATAGAATCAAGGAAGCATGCTGCCAGACGGCCAAGGCCTCCGTTTCCAAGGGACGGCTCCATCTCCATCTCCTCGATCTCCGTCAGTTCTCTTCCATGAGTAGCGAGTGCTTTTTCTACTTCCTCGTACATACCAAGGTTGATCAGGTTGTTGGACAGCAGTTTTCCGATCAGAAACTCTGCTGAAATATAATACAGCTTTTTATTTCCGGTGTTTCTTTTACGACCTGCCATCTCCTGTTTGGTGATAACCATCAGGGCTTCAAAGATTTCGCTCTTTGTGCAGTTGTCCAGATCTCTTCCAAAACGCTCTTTTAAGATTGCCTGAATTCTTTCTTCCATTCTTTTTTCTCCTCGTGTTGCTGTGGAAAATTCCCACAGTGTAATTTGGTTGCGCTGCCGTTCCGGATTTTCTGCGATTGGCAGCTTTCACAGTTCCATTCAAAGCTTTTCCTTGAATGGAACTGTTCACTTCTGAATCACTTTTTTGCGGCAGCGAAACTGCAAGGGTTTTACTGCTGCGCGATCCGCGACTTTGTGGATTCCCTTACGATGAGTTCCCCATCGTATACTTTGCTGCAGGGTTCTTCTTTTCCTGAAATTAAGGAAAACAGCATCTTTGCCGTCTCTGCGGCAAGCTGCTCCACCGGCTGGCGGATCGTTGTGATACTGGGTATATAATACTCTCCTGCATCAATTCCGTCAAATCCGGCGACGGAAATGTCATCCGGCACGGTAAGCCCTGCCTCTTTTAAGGCACGGCACGCACCGATTGCCAGCGTATCCGCGGTGGCATACAGTGCGGAAAACTCCGTCTTTTTTTCCAGAATTTCTTTTGTTACCTTGTACCCTGTGGCGAAAGAATACGTGTCGTCCTTCGTCATATGAAATACCAGATCAGGGTCATAAGGTATCCCATGATCCAGTAAAGCCTGACGGTACGCATTCAGACGGAGCCGTCCGATACTGATGTCGTCCTCGCAGGCGGTAATGATGGCAATGCGCCGGTGCCCGAGACCACAGAGATAATCTACCATCTTATAGCTTTCCCTGTAGTCATCGACCGATACGCTCGCGCACGGTTTTCCTCCGTCTGAAACCGCCCCGATTGTACTGATCACGTACGGAACCGGGATCTGCGCCATTTTCTCATGCGGATGCGTAAAGTTTCCGCCGAGGAAAATGATGCCGCGCAGCCGTTTTTCTTTGACGATCTCGATCGCGGAGTCTACCTCATTTGCCTTTTCCTCTACTCGCTCAATAATGCAGGAGTATTTCTTTTTTCGCACAACCTCTTCAATCACACTGATCATGTTGTTGAAGAACATGTTGTCCATGCCTTTTACCAGAATGGCAATCGCTTTGGCATTCGACCGCTTCAGGTTTCTGGCACTGTTGTTCGGTACGTAATTCGATTCGGCAATGACCTTTAAAATCATCTCTTTTGTTTCCGGATTGATGTCCGGATGATTGTTCATCGCTCTCGATACGGTACTCACGCCTACCTTACATTTGCGGGCAATGTCCCTGATTGTTACCTGTTCCATATTCTGCAGGCCTCTCCTTTAAACTCTGTACCTGTTCTGCCGGAATCTCTTCCGGCTTGTTTTCCCGGCCTGTTTTGCTTTCTCTCCGGCGCGTATTTTTATTTTGCAATACGTGCTGTAATCTGTGTCAGCCGATGAATTCTCTTTGCCAGCTCCTGTGTAAACTGTCCCGGAAGCAGGCGCCATTTCCAGTTATTTCCAAGTGTAGACGGATAGTTAATTCTCGCCTCCGTTCCAAGACCTAAAAATTCCTGCATCGGAGTGACAGCCAGATTTGCCACGCTCTCCATTGACATGCGAATGAAATCCCACGGGAGTTCCTCGTCGGTACTCTTTGCATTTCCCATATACTCTTTGGAGAATTCGCGGTCTTCCTCACTCATGACATAATACCATCCAAGAATGGTATCATTGTCGTGCGTTCCGGTGTAGACAACACAGTTTCTCTCGTAATTGTGCGGCAGATAATCACTCTCCTCACGGGAGTCAAAAGCAAACTGCAGCACCTTCATACCCGGATAGCCGGATTCTTTCACCATTTCGATCACGCTCTCGGTAAGATATCCCAGGTCTTCTGCGATGACATCCACATCGCCAAGCTTTTCTTTGACGGTGTTGAACAGATCCATGCCCGGTCCTTTTTCCCAGTGGCCGCGCTCTGCCGTCTGATCACCGAACGGGATGGAATAATATTCATCAAATCCGCGAAAATGGTCGATGCGGACAGTATCGTACAGTTTAAACACGTGAGCCAGACGTAACAGCCACCATGCATAACCTGTGCTCTTATGATAGTCCCATTTGTATAACGGGTTGCCCCAGAGCTGTCCGGTTGCGGAGAACGCATCCGGCGGGCATCCGGCAACTGCTTTTGGCTGGTTGTCCTCATCAAACTGGAACAGAACCGGATTTGCCCAGGTGTCAGCGCTGTCAAATGCCACATAAATCGGAATATCACCGATGATACGGATACCCTTTTCATTTGCGTATGCTTTCAATGCTTTCCACTGTTTCAGGAACATAAACTGCTGGAATTTGTAAAATGCAACCTCCCCGGCAAGTTCTTCCCGTTTCTGATTCAGTGCTGCTTCTTCTCTGTCCTTTAATTCTGCCGGCCACTCACTCCAGCTGATTCCGCCGAGTGCATCCTTAATCGCCATATACAGCGCATAATCCTCCAGCCAGTAACCATTTTCCGATACAAATGCATCATATACGTCATCTGCCGCAAATCTTTCAAATGCTTTTCTGAGTACTTTGAAACGGGACAGATAAATCTTTTCGTAATCAATATACTCCGCATTGTCACCGAAATCGCACGCATCACACTCTTCTTCTGTCAAAAGTTCCTCTTTTACCAGGGTCTCCAGATCAATAAAATATGGATTTCCTGCAAAAGTAGAGAACGACTGGTACGGCGAATCTCCATATCCCGTCGGTCCAAGTGGAAGAATCTGCCAGTAGCTCTGGCCGGCCTCCTCCAGGCGATCCACAAATTCATACGCTTCTTTCGAAAAACATCCGATTCCATATCGGGACGCAGCGAAGCTACCGGAAGTAAAATACCACTTGTTCTCATTTTTAAACCCTTTCTCCTTGTCGTTTTTTCTATCCATCCGACCCCACAAATACATAATTCCTGTTCACGGATACGCAGCAAATTGTAACTTATACAGCCCTTCTAGCCAGCTCATTTTGTTTCGTAAAAACAGGGCTGCCTGTATCTCGTCTGTATTTTCGGAAACGGTGTCGGTAACGTTTCCGGAACTCGTTATATTTACAATACCATACTCTGCATCAAAAAACAATCCCCAAAACCCTTATCATATTTACCAAATATTGAATACTCTGTTTATTCAAAACAACGAATTTGCATTTTTGTAACGATGCAAAGCCATACATAAAAAGACAGCATGCGGGGGGGCGGAACCGCTTTGGGCACTTAAAAATCATGAATTTTTCAAGCCTCCCATATAGGTTCTGTCCACGCATGCTGTCTTTTGCGGTATCTGTTTTTCACTTAAAACTCCAGAATAATCTTTGTTCCGGTTCCAAGCGTACTCTCAATTTTAATCTTCGCATCATGAAGAATTGCTCCATGCTTCACAATGGAAAGTCCAAGTCCGGTACCTCCCGTTTCGCGGGAATGACTCTTATCCACACGATAGAACCGTTCAAAGATCCGCTCCTGATCTTCCTTTGCAATTCCAATTCCGGTATCTGCCACAGATACCACTGCCCGTCCGTTTCTTCCGCGTGAAACCGTCACTTCAACTTCACCGTCCTTGCGGTTGTACTTGATCGCATTGTCGCAGAGATTGTAGATCATCTCATAGAGAACCTGTCGTGCACCTTTGATCCGGCAGCTCTCTCCTCTCAGTGTCATCTTCACCTGCTGCTCCTTTGCCCGTATGGAAAGATGTCCCTCGACATCACGGCAGATCTGCATCAGATCCACTTCCTCCATCGGGATTGACTGGTCGTTTTCGTCCAGTCTGGACAGCTTGATAATATCCTCGACAAGAGAGCTTAACCGGCTCGCCTCACTGTGGATTCTGCCCGCAAATTTGGGAATATCCTCCGGTTTTACCATGTTGTTTTCGATGATCTCCGCATATCCGGAAATCGACATCAGCGGTGTTTCAGCTCATGTGACACATTGGCTGAAAACTCACGGCGCATCACCTCGGCTTTCTGTTTTTCCGTCACATCCAGCACCAGGATTACCGCACCGGATACAACACGGTCCACACGCACCGGATTTGCAAGAAGCTGATAGACTCTTCCATTTATCTCCAGCATCCGTTCCTCGGAACTGCCCTCCAGCGCATGATCCAGTGCCTCCTTCAGCTGCTCGTTGCGGCTGACTGTCACGATATTGTGGTTGATGCACTCCTCCGCTGTCACATCAAACAGATTCTGTGCCGAACGGTTGATGGAAAGTACGACCGACTGGTTTGTCACGATCAGACCATCCTTCATATATTCCGTGATTGCAAGATACTCCTCCTGATTATGGCGGAGCTCCTCCATCTGCTGCTGAATCTGCTTCTGCTGCTGATGAATTCTTCCAAGCAGCGGACTCAATTCCTCATACGCTTTGTTGTCCAGCGGATGATTCAGATCAATCTCATTGATCGGCTTTACAAGCGCCTTTGTCATATGGCTGACCATCAGCAGCTCCACGACAAGGACTGCCGCAATCAGTACAACCACCAGCCATATATTCCGCAGCATCACACCGAACACACTGTCTGTTGTCAGGGAAACACGGATGATTTTTCCATTGTCCAGGCGCAATGCCGTATAATATGTTTTGCTCCGCAGGGTCTCGGAATAACGGGAAATATTGCTTTCCCCGGTCTTTTCCGCCTCAATCACCTCCGGCCGCCCGGAATGGTTTCCCATCATGTTCTCATCCTCGACCGAATCAAACAGAACGGTTCCGTCCGTGTCAATCAGGGTAACCCGGCTTGCCGTAATCTTGCCGGCCGGTTTATCCAGACTGTCATCACCCATCTTGTCCAGAAAATACCTGTAATACTCACATTCATTTCTCACCGAAACACGAAGCTGCTCCGCCGTATTGTTGTACATTGCCCAGCTCATGGTGAAAAAAGTCAGGATAATCGCAGCGATAATCAACGCTCCCGCATGTTGAAAGACTTTTTTACGCATCTTACTTTCTCAGCCTCCTATCCGGTATCCCACGCCGCGGACCGTCTCGATCAGCTCGCCGCATTCGCCCAGCTTCTGGCGGAGTGTACGCACATGAACGTCTACCGTACGGGTTTCTCCGTCAAAATCATAGCCCCAGACATGGCCGAGCAGACGGTCTCTCGTAAGGACAATTCCTTTATTTTCCATTAAAAATTTCAGCAGTTCAAACTCTTTTAAAGTCAGGGTAACCTTCTCCCCTTTGGCCAGAACCTGATGCTGTTTCACCTGGATCTGCAGATCCCCGGTCTCCAGCACATCGTTTTCCTTCTCTTCTTTTCCGGCACGGCGCAGCACGGCACGTACCCTTGCGATAAATTCCATCATGCCGAACGGCTTGGTAATATAGTCATCGGCTCCGCAGTCAAGGCCCATGACCTTATCATACTCAGCGCCCTTTGCCGTTACCATAATGACCGGAATTTCTTTTGTTACTTCCGATGCCTTGAGGCGTGAAAGAATTTCAAGACCATCCTCTCCCGGAAGCATGATATCCAGGAGAATCAGATCCGGAAGCTGTTCTGCAATAGCTGCATTCAGCTCTTTTCCGCTTTCCAGGCCTCTTGCGGTAAAACCGCTCGATTCCAGTGTGTATACGATCAGTTCCCGTATATTTCTTTCATCTTCCACGCAGTATATCATCTGTTATTCCCCTTTATGGTGACCGTTAATGGAGTACACAACCCATTCCGCAATGTTTGTTGCATGGTCACCGATTCTTTCATAATATTTTGCAATCATCAGATAGTCCAGAGACTGGACATCTGTGGTAATTCCCTTTCGCATACCCTGCAGAATTTCATCCTTGACCTCATCAAAAAGATCATCCACGATATCATCGAAATCGATAACCTCCCGTGCAAGCTTCAGATCCTGCTTAACGTATGCATCGATGCATTTTGTACCATAGAAGCTGTTGCTTTCGCCATATCCTTCAGACGGATGCTTGCATCCGGCACACCAAGACTCATTACTTTTACGATATCCGCAATATCCGCTGCCTGGTCTCCGATCCGCTCCATATCGGTAATCATTTTTAATGCCGCAGATACCTGACGCAGATCACGTGCTACCGGCTGCTGCTGTAAAATGATGCGGAAGCAGAGATCCTCGATCTCCCGTTCTTTCGCATCGACAACCTGGTCTTTTTGATAATCTCTTCTGCCGCTCTCTGGTTTCCCTCCAGCAGAACCTCATATGTCCGTCCGATTGCCTGCTCGCAGAGTGCGCCAAGCTCAATCAGCTCCGTGTGCAGAATTTCCATCTGCTGCTCAAATCTTTCCCGCATATCAGCCAAACCTCCCTGTAATATAATCCTCTGTCCGTTTATCCTTCGGCATGGAGAAGATCTGTTCGGTCTCTCCGTATTCTACTACCTCTCCTAACAGGAAAAATGCGGTTTTGTCAGAAATTCTGGCTGCCTGCTGCATATTGTGTGTTACCATGACAATAGTATAATCTTTTTTCAGTTCTACCGCAAGATCTTCGATTTTGGAAGTAGAAATCGGATCCAGTGCTGAGGTTGGTTCGTCCATCAGAAGAACCTCCGGCTGTACGGCAAGGGCACGCGCAATGCAGAGACGCTGCTGCTGTCCGCCGGACATGCCAAGTGCGCTTTTCTTCAAACGGTCCTTCACCTCATCCCAGATTGCTGCCTGTCGAAGAGACTGCTCCACAATATCATCCAGCTTCGCTTTGGAACGGACACCATGTGTTCTCGGTCCGTAGGCAATGTTGTCGTAAATGCTCATCGGGAACGGATTTGGTTTCTGGAATACCATGCCGACCCGTTTGCGGAGTCCGTTGACATCCATTTTTCCGCCGTAGATGTTTTCTCCGTCCAACAGCATTTCACCGGTGATCCGGCAGCCCGGAACGAGATCATTCATTCTGTTGATGGATTTTAACAGGGTCGATTTACCACATCCGGAAGGTCCGATAAAAGCCGTCACCTCATTGGCATCAATGCTCAGGTTGATATTTTTTAATGCATGAAAGTCTCCGTAATAAAGATCCATATTGGATACATCTATTTTGCTCATGTTTTTTCCTCGTCTCTCTTTTATTTCTTTGCAATTTTCTTCGCAATCATTCCGGAACAGCCGTTGATCAGAAGGACAATCAGCATCAGGATGACGCCGGTTGCATACATCTGATTCATATAGAGGCCTTCACTGGAAAGTGCATACATATGAACGGCAAGGGTACGGCCGGAATCCATAAGGCCTGCCACCTTTGCAATCGTTCCTGCTGTGAAAAGAAGTGCTGCCGTCTCTCCTACGACACGGCCTGTCGCAAGAATGACACCGGAAAGAATGCCGGGTACGGCAGATGGAAGAACAATTTTAAAAATCGTACGAAGCTTTCCGGCTCCCAGTCCAAAGCTTGCTTCCCGATAAGAATCCGGAACCGATTTTAAGGCTTCTTCTGCTGTTCGCATAATCAGCGGAAGAATCATGATGGCAAGTGTACAGGCACCGGACATCATCGAGTATCCCATTTTCAGGGTTTTCGTAAAAAACAGCATACCGAACAAACCGTAAACAATCGATGGGATACCGGAAAGGGTCTCTGCTGTAATCCGGATCAGGCCAACCAGCGTTCCGCGCTTGTTGGCATATTCAACCAGATAAATTGCTGAGAAAATGCCGAGAGGCGCAGCAAGCAGCAGGGAAAGTACTGTCATCGTAACAGTGTTGATGATCGCCGGAAGCATCGTAACATTCTCTGTATTATAGGTCCAGGCAAACTGCTCCAGTGTCAGGTTTTTCACGCCACGAATCAGAATGAATCCAACCAGGAAAACCAAAACGGCAAGTGCAAGAATGGCTGCTCCCCAGGTAATTCCGGTCAGCACGGAGGAAAAACACTTTTGTGATACGTAACCTTTGTTCTTTCTTTTCTTTGTATTATTTTTACAGCTTCCATTGTATTTACAGCTCCATTTCCTTTAATCACCATAATGTACCCTCCGGTTCAGCATAGACACCGATAAATTGATCAGCAGGATAAAGACAAACAGCACAACACCCGTTGCAATCAGCGCTTCCCGGTGAAGTCCGGATGCATATCCCATCTCCATTACAATATTGGCTGTCATGGTACGAAGGCCTTCTGTGATTCCTTTTGGCATACGAGGCTGGTTTCCGGCAATCATAATCACTGCCATTGTCTCTCCGATGGCACGTCCGATGCCAAGCACGATACCTGCCAGGATTCCGGATTTTGCCGCCGGAACAACTGCAAAGAAAACGCTCTGGGAATGCGTTGCACCAAGGCCAAGGCTTGCTTCATAGTAAGATTCCGGAACACTTGTAATGGCGGATTCTGTTACACCGACCACGGTCGGAAGAATCATAACGGCCAGAAGAATAGATGCCGTCAGCATTGTGTTTCCATTTTTGCCGGTCAGCTGTGCCATCAACGGGACGATCACAACCAGTCCGAAAAATCCATATACGATAGACGGAATACCGGCCATCAGGTTAATGCCTGATTTGCAGATGCCGTAAAACCTTTTCGGACAGTAACGGGAAAGAAACACCGAGGTAAGAATGGCAACCGGCACACCCATCAGGATTGCAAGACCGGTCACGCAGATACTGCCGACAATCATCGGCAGGATACCGAAAATGTTGTTTCCCGGTTTCCACACGGTACCGGTCAAAAATTTCAGCGGTCCGATTTTAAAAATGGCAGGAACGCCATTCATGAACAGGAAAATGCAGATCAGTGCAACAGCCAGTACGGAGCAGCACGCCGCAATCAGGAATACAAGTTTCATGATCGTTTCTCTTAGTTTCATAAGATAAATCCTTTCATTTCATTGTTTCGCGGAGCGTGTTTGAAAAAGACTTTCGTTTTTTTCCTTACGAACTGCTTTTTCAAGCACGTTCCGAAAGACAGCTTCTTTTTCTGAACATTTTCGGATACGGAAGTAAGAGCGATTTTCCATTGTTCGCCCTTACTTCTTTTTCCATTGCTTTATACATTCTTTATTTTACATCTGCCCAGTCGGTTGTGTCGCCAACATAGATGCTCTTTACCTGATCGCTGGTCAGCCCATCGGTCGGGTTCTCTTTGTTTACGATGACAGCAATACCGTCGGTTGCGATTACGGTTGCGGTAAGCCCTGAGGATTTCTCCTCATCCTTTAAGTCACGGGATGCCATACCGATGTCGCAGAGACCGTCGCTTGCGGAAGTGATACCTGTTGTGGAGTCGCTCTGCTGTACTTCGATGTTAGCGTTTGAATTTACTTTTGTATAAGCCTCTTTTAATTTTTCCATCAGTGGTGTTACAGAGGAAGATCCTGCTACCACAACCTTTTCACCGCTGCAGCTTCCTTCGTAGGCTTTGGTATCTTTGATTGCAATATATCCGTCATCTGAAACAACCTGCTGTCCGTCGGTGCTTAAGATGTAGTCCATGAAATCCTGCGCATCTGCGGAAAGACCGTCTTTTGTTACAATGTTGAACGGACGGCTTACTTTATAGGAACCGTTTTCTACGTTCTCTGCGCTTGCCTCTGCTCCGTCGATTTTCAGTGCTTTGACTTCATCATTTAAGGATCCAAGGGAGATATAACCGATTGCGTACTGGTTACCTGCCACCGTGCTCATCATAACGGAAGTATTGTTGGTGATCTGTGCATCAACGGTGGTGTTGTCTACTTTCTCACCTGCATCGTTTTTCTCTTCTACACCGAACAGCTCGATGAATGCACCTCTGGTACCGGAACCATCCTCACGGGAGATCACGCTGATCTGTCCGGAGAAATCTCCGCCTGCTGCGTTGCTGTCACCGTCTGTGCTGCCATCTGCCTCTGTTGCAGAAGCCTCTTTTGTAGTGTCTGCTGCCAAAGAACTGCTGCTGTCGCTGCTTCCACATCCTGCAAGCATTCCTGCAGCCATCATTGCGGTTAAGGTGATTGCAATTACTTTTCTCTTCATAATATTCTTTTCTCCTCTTTTCACACGGGATTTTTGTGATTTCTATTTTGTAAAATCGCAATCCCGATGTTTTTTACATTTCGTTTTTACAGGTATCATCATAACAACGGCGTGTAAAATGCAAAATCTCAGAGATGTTAAGTTTATGTAAAACATGAGTTTTTCCTTTTTTACATTCCATTTTCCGGTCGTAAACCGCTCCGTCACCTCTCTCGCAAGTGGCACATTTTTTCCGCGCAGTGCGATCCTGCCCAAAGGATCTTTTTCTCCGCAGGAAATTTCAACAAGATTTCCCATAGAAAAAAGGCTCCCCGGAATACTCTTTTTTCAGAGTATTCGGGGAGCCTTTTTCTAAAGCATATGCCAAAGCGGATATTCGCAATCCGCTTATTCCGTCATCGGCACGTCAAGTTTTTCGGATGCCTCTTTTAACAGATCAATGATCGGCAGATGCTGCGGACATACGCTCTCGCACTGGCCGCACTGCACGCAGTCTTCTGCTTTTCCCGATGTTTCCAGCAGCTTTTTATAATAATTTTTCGCGCGGTCTTCTTCTCCATACAGGCGGATGGTATTCAATGCCTTGAATACATCTGGAATCGCGATTCCCATCGGACATCCGTCGCAGCAGTAACGACAGGCGGTACATGGAACTGCCGGACTCTTTTTCAGCGCTTCCTGTGCTTTGGCGATCACTGCTTTTTCTTCCTCGTTTAGCGGTACAAAATTTCGGAAGGTTTTGATATTATCCTCCATCTGTTCCTCGTTTGACATACCGGAGAGCACGGTTGCAACACCCGGGAGGGAAGCCGCAAAGCGGAGTGCCCAGGACGCAATCGATGCATCCGGATGAACACGTTTCATCTCTGCTTCAATCTCTTTGCCTGCCGATGCAAGGGAACCGCCCTTTACCGGCTCCATAACAAGGAATGGCATATTGTATTTCCGAAGCACCTCATACAGACGTCCGGACTGGATCAGCGGATTGTCCCAGTCAGCATAGTTCATCTGGATCTGGACAATTTCGACCTCCGGATGCTCGGAGAGAATCTTGTCAAGCAGCTCCGGCGTTCCGTGGAAGGAGAAACCAAAGTGTTTGATCAGTCCCTCTTCTTTTTTCTTCTTGGCCCAGTTAAAACAGTCGTATTTCACATAGCCTTCATAGTTTGCGCCGTCCTCGACACTGTGCAGCAGGTAATAATCAAAGTAGCCTGCTCCGGTGCGCGCGAGCTGATCGTTGAAAATGCGGTCACGCCCCTCGATGCCCTCGTCCATCATCCACTGCGGAAGTTTGGTTGTCAGAGTAAAACTTTCTCTCGGATGACGCTCTACCAGCGCTTTTTTCACGATACTCTCCGATTTTCCGCCGCAGTACATATAGGCGGTGTCAAAATAGTTCATTCCGGAGGCAAGGTACGCATCAACCATTTTACAGATCTGCTCCAGATCCAGTTCTCCGTCCTTCTCCGGAAGGCGCATCATGCCAAATCCTAATTTCGGCATTTTTGTTACATCTACACTCATGATAAAATCCCCTTCTTTCCGCGGAAACCTTCGTTTCCTCAGTATTGTTGAGAAAATTGTAGCATTAAAGTATACTTGAAAGTCAATAGTTTTTTTATTTTCGTCAAAATTTTTCTTTGACTTTTTCCGTTTCCGGTGGTATTCTGATAAAAAATTATGATTACAAAAGGAGTAGCACTATGATCTGGAAAAACCAGTTTCTTCACCTCACAAATGGCGATGTTTCAGCTGTTTATGGGGATAGTGCGCTCTTTTTTAAGTAAACTTCACATCTTGTATTCTTAAAATCACACAGAAAATGCACGTATCTCCCCATCAGAATTTTACTATATTTTGACAAGGAGATTTTTTTATGTCTGAGAAAAATACCAGAAAACAAATACGAACTTTATATCTTATGACCACGGTCGGCTATTTTCAGATTGCGGCGGCTTCGTGGGTTGCACTGCTCGCACTCCGTGGATTTTCGCTGCTGCAGATCGGGATGCTCGAAAGTATTTTCCATATCGTGAGCCTCTGCTTTGAACTCCCCTCCGGCGTTGTCGCCGATGTTTTCGGGCGACGGAAAACGCTGATTGCAAGTCAGATGGCCTCCCTGATTTCCGGTACGCTGATGATTTTTTCCACCGGCTTTGCTACAACGGCGCTTGCGCTTGGATGCAGTGCGCTCAGCTATAACCTTGCATCCGGCACACGGGAGGCACTTGCGTATGACAATCTGAAGCAGAACGGGGACGAATGGTTTTATGCCCGTTTTTCTTCTACCGAAATGATGCTGTACCGTATCACCAATTCCACCGCAACGCTCTGCGCAGGCCTTGCCCTGTGGCTGGGATACCGGCGCGCGTATGCGATTGATCTCTTCTTCGGGCTGATTGCGCTTGGCATTTCATTCCGCCTTGCGGAAGTAAAAACGGACGCAACACCAGTTCATTATCCTGTTGGACAGGAAATCGTTTCGGTTGTGCAGGAAAGCTGGCAGTTTCTTGTCCGTGAGAAAAAAGCAAGAAATATTATGCTGGTGAACGCACTCATCGGTGCCGTTTCTACGCTGGTTCTCTTCTTTTTACAGGCGAAGCTACCACTCACCGGCATGAACAGCGCGCTGCTTGGACCTGCCCTCTTCGTGATGGGACTCGGCGCGGCACTGGGATCGCGGATGACGGCATACTTTCACAAATACCGCTACCGCGCGATTCTGCTGTTTGGCACGATCGGTGTACTTTTCGCCTTTCTTATGAGCTTTACCGGACTGCCGGCACTTATGGTCTTCGGCGGATTTATCGGATCCTTTTCCGATGATTTTCTTGAAGTCCGGACCGATATTCTGCTCAATGACATGATCCCGTCCAGGCAGCGGGCGACGCTGATGTCGGTGAACTCGTTTGTCTTTTCTATGATTATGATCGTCCTTTCCACCGTATTTGGATGGATCATGTGATCGTCAAAAATTTACTTACATTGAAAAAAACGCTCATCAGTTTTTTGCTGATGAGCGTTTTTTTCAAAAAATGATCAAACACCGCCGCTCCCTGCCAGAGCGCCGTCCGGGGTCTGCGGGGGTGTGCTTCCCCCCTCCACATTCTCCACCACTTTCTCTCTCTTCAACCACTTCCAGACATCGCCATACACGCGGTACTTCTCTTTCTCATTCAGTATTTCATGCCGCATTCCCGGATACAGCTTTCCTCTGACATTGCGGTACCCGATCAGCCGCATATGGTCAATGGATTTTTTAAAGCGCCGCACATTCACATAACACGGATCATCCCCGCCGGACAAAAACAGCACCGGCAGCTTCCGGTTTGTGCAATGCCATCCATGGAATCCATACGTCTCCTTCAGCAGGTCATTCAGCGCAAAAAAAGCATCATCCGAAAACGTAAAGCCACAGAGTGGGTTTTCTTCATACTCCCGCACCACCTCCGGGTCCGAACAGCACCAGGCGAACCGGCTCTTCTCATCCGCAAACCGCGCCGCAAACGATCCAAACGACATCGCCTCCAGAAGATTGCTCCGATGCTCATCCCCGAGCACCGCCGCTTCTGCGTGTCCTACAGCCGCACCCAGCGGCCGCAGATAATTCTTGCTCGGTGAACCGCACACAATCAACGCATCCAGCTCCCTATCATGTTCCTTCGCATACGTGCGCACAACCAGGGATCCCATACTGTGTCCCATCAGAATAAACGGCAGATCCGGGTACTCTTTTTTTGCCCATACCGTAACCTGAAACAGATCCTCCACAAGCCCTGCGCCGCCTGCGCCGTACATAAATCCGAGATCCTGCTCCGACTTCACACTCTTTCCGTGCCCGCGGTGATCATGAATCACACACACTATACCGTGTTCCGCCATAAACTCCATAAACGGCAGATACCGCTCCTTGTATTCGCTCATTCCATGGCTGAGCTGCAGAAGCGCCGTCCGCTGTACGCCCTCCTCCGGCTCCACCACAAGCCCGTCAAGCATCAGTCCATCCACCTTCGACTGAATCGTAAAACCTCTTTGCATTGCACCTTCCCCTTTCTTCCAGAACGATGCCGAACTGCCCGAAATTCTAAACCTCCGTGTCCTCCGAAATTTCCGGCGGAACCGCAAACGACAATGTAATCCGATCGTAGCACTCCTCGCACAGATCAAACTCATGCTTTTCCAGGTCCTTCCCGGAAAAGTACCCCCACGTCGTGTCGACCGAGCAGATCCCCTCCAGCAGCATTCCATTCTGTATTTTCATGCTTTTTCCGCAGCAGTTACACACCGCCGCTTCCAGCTCATTTGTGTTTTTGTTGTATTTCCGCATTTTTCTTCCTCCCGTGTATCAAAAAACGTTTCTTTCTTCGTTCCTGACACAAAACAGAAATCAGATTCTCCTGTGTCCTGTCGATTGTAACACATCTTTCCCGCCATTCCTACTGGGAATGAAAGGAAAGTCCTGTGCGTTAAATGCGTATACAATAACGATTTCTCTCTACCTCTTCGGAACCGATTCATCCGTCCGGCTCATCAGCACCGCATCCTCCTTTGGAAGATCGTAGTACCCCTTCCTGAGGCCGTCCTGCACAAAGCCAAGACTCTCATACAGATTCCGCGCCGGCGTATTGCCGATGCGCACATCCAGATGAATGACGCGCACCTTTCTCTCCTGCATCCGACGGAACAGCTCTTCCATCAGTGCACGGCCGATGCCGCGTCTTCTCGCTTTTTCTGCCACGCAGACATTTGTGATCTCACTTTCATCAAAGGAAATCAGGATTCCGAGATATCCTAAAATTTCACCGTCCTCCTCTGCTACAAGAAACAGTGCGTCGTCACGGATCAGAAATGTAAAAAATCCGGTTTCTGTCCACGGAATCGAAAAGTTGGCCTCCTCAATCGGCATCACCTGCTCCAGATCATCGATCTGCATTTCACGTATTGTGATCATTCGCTTTTTTCTCCGTTCTCCTGTTTTTCACCACATCGGCATGCTTCACAGATTCCCGCTCCGCTCTTTCACGCTCCGCCTGCGATTTTCTCAGGTATTCCGGCTCATGCTCCTCGGCCGTCTGAATCTTTCCTTCTTTATAATAAACCTCAGCCAGTGCTGCGACTGCGGCCGCTCTCTGGCGGTTCACGTGCGCCGGTGCAAACGAAAACGGAATCGTAAGAAGCTCCTGCAATTTTTCCCGGTAAACCGCAACGCCGTCCCCCAGGAAAATAACCTCATGGTCAAGACAATTCAGGCCCTCCGCCAGTGCCTCAATGCTCATCGTATCCTGTTCCCAGACCGTATCGAGACGATGATCCGTGTAGCAGTAAACTCCGGTATAGACCTGGTTTCTTCTCGCATCCATGATCGGGCAGACAAATTTGTTAGTATCCCAGATATTGTACGCGATTGCCGCCGTCGTTGGAATGGAAATCAGTGGTTTTTCAAGTGCCAGACCAAGTCCCTTGGCTGTTGCAGAACCGATGCGAAGACCGGTAAACGAGCCCGGACCTCCGGCAACTGCAATCGCATCGATCGTCGAAAGATCCAGCTCTGTCATGTTCGAGATTTCATCCAGCATCGGAAGCAGAGTCTGGGAATGTGTTTTTTATAATTTACGGTGTATTCCGCAAGCAGTGTGTCATTTTCAACAACAGCCACCGAAGCCACCAGGCCGGAGCTGTCCAGTGCAAGTATTTTCATAGTTTTTTATTTCCTTTCCGATATTTCCTTCCTGTGCCAACTCATTTTGGCAATCTGCCGGAAACAGGGATCTTTGCAATCCCCTTTTGTTTTCCACCACATTCAGGATTTTTTCCTTTTATTCCACCGTAATTTTCCGGTAATCAAACCCTTTCTCGAGGTCTTTTTCTATCGTAATCGAAATCGCACCCTCCGGGATCAGCTCTTCAATCAGTTCTGCCCATTCGATCAGGCAGACACCCTCACCGAAAAAGTAATCATCGTATCCGATTTCTTCCATTTCTTCTATATCACCGATCCGGTAAACATCGAAATGATAAAATGGCAGGCGCCCTTCAGTATATTCCTGAATAATGGTAAAGGTGGGACTGTTGACTGCCTCTGTGATGCCAAGTCCTTTTGCAAAGCCCTGCGTCAGAACGGTTTTTCCAACACCAAGGTCTCCGTTTAATGTATAAATCTGGCCAGGCTTCGCCGCTTTTCCCAGCTTTTCGCCAAGGGCAAGCGTCTCCGACGCAGAATTTGTTTCTATGATCATATGCTTTCTTCTCCTCTTTTTCTGCCTATCATTTTAACACAAACAAAAAGGTAATACAACCGCAGAACGAAACCGCTTTTCCTTGTGCTTTTCCTTGCTTTTTCTATCTGTTTTCGCTATACTATGTATCAGAGTTTCGCGGCCCGAAAACGTCCCACTCCTGTTTTTTCGGCCCGGAAAACGCGGTAAAACACGCTCTGCGCTTTTGTCCGCGTAAATCAAAAAGGAAAGAGATCAAAACTGTTATGCTGACTGTAATGAAATTTGGCGGAAGCTCCGTCGCAGATCTTTCACACATCCGCAATGTAGCACAGCGCTGCATCGAAAAACAGCAGGCCGGAAGCCAGGTCGTTGTCGTTCTCTCCGCGATGGGAAAAACGACGGACGGACTGATTGCAACCGCAAAACAGATTACGGAAAAACCGTCCCGCCGCGAGATGGATATGCTTCTTGCCACCGGTGAACAGGTTTCCGTTTCCCTGATGGCCATAACCATGATTCAGATGGGCGTCAGTGCTGTTTCTTTAAATGCCTGGCAGGTACCGATGCACACGACCTCCGATTATCAGAACGCGCGCTTCAAACGGATCGACACCGAGCGCATCCGTAAAGAGCTGGATGACAACAAAATTGTCATTGTCACCGGTTTCCAGGGGATCAACAAATACGATGATATCACAACGCTCGGACGCGGCGGCTCCGATACGACTGCGGTTGCCCTTGCGGCAGAGCTGCACGCGGATGTCTGTGAAATCTACACGGATGTAGACGGCGTCTACACCGCAGATCCGCGGATTGTACCGAATGCGCGCAAAATGGAAGAGGTAACTTACGATGAAATGCTGGAGATGGCTTCGCTCGGCGCAAAAGTCCTTCACAGCAGATGCGTGGAAATCGCAAAAAAATACGGCGTGGAACTTCTGGTCTGCTCCAGTCTGAACCGGAATTCCGGAACGATGGTAAGGGAGAAAACCAAAATGGAAAAAATGTTAATCAGCGGCGTGGCTGCCGACAAAAATGTGGCAAAAATCCGTGTTGCAGGCCTTGGCAACGATCCGGAGAGCACGTTCCGCCTCTTAAATTTACTGGATCGGAACAATCTGAACATTGATGTCATGATCCAGTCACTCGGAAAGGACGGCACAAAGTCCGTTTCCTTTACCGTTGCAAAGCCGGATATGCTGCGCACGATCGATGTGCTGAACGACAATAAGGATTTGCTCGGCATCAAAAAACTGGATTATGACGAGAACGTGGCAAAGGTTTCCGTCATCGGAGCCGGTGTCCGCTCCCATTCAGCGTGGCTGCCAAAATGTTCGGCGCGCTCGCCAATGCAGGAATCAATACCGAGATGGTTACCACCTCGGAAATCCGCATCACTGCCCTGATCGACGAAGCATACGCAGATCAGGCGATGCGTGCGATCCATGAGACATTCCTGGAGTAATGATCTGAAAAAAGGGGTTTGCCCCCTTTGATACCAGATCGCTACGTGCTTTGCACTCCAGCAATCATCAAAAACATTCGTAATCCGCTCATTTTTCTTCGAAAAATGGCTACTTACGTCTTATCAAAAAATCGTAAAAAAATCAGGAGGAAAACAATTATGTCTAACCCAATCGTTACAATTACTATGGAAAACGGCGATGTGATGAAAGCAGAGCTTTACCCGGAAATCGCGCCGAACACCGTAAACAACTTCATCAGTCTGGTAAAAAAAGGCTTCTATGACGGCCTGATCTTCCACCGCGTCATCCCGGGATTCATGATCCAGGGCGGAGATCCTGCAGGCACAGGCGCCGGCGGCCCGGATACTGCATCAAGGGTGAGTTCTCCCAGAACGGATTTGAGAACAACCTCGCACACACCCCAGGCGTTCTCTCCATGGCACGTACCATGTTCCCGGACAGCGCAGGAAGCCAGTTCTTCATCATGCACAAAGCTGCTCCGCATCTGGACGGCGCATACGCTGCTTTCGGAAAAGTAACAGAAGGCCTGGAAGTCGTAGATAAAATCGCATCTGTCAACACCGACTACAGCGACAAACCGCTGCAGCCGCAGAGAATGGCTACCGTTACCGTTGAGACCTTCGGCGTCGAGTATCCGGAACCGGAGAAATGCTAAGGATGAACGATGAACTGATGTTAGTTGAACCGTCGGAGGAATACTTCGCCGAACTCGCCGCCTACCGGAACGATTTTCTGGAAAACAGCGATTCCATGGACGGCTGCGGACCGCTTCGCCGGTTTGATGATATGAAGGCGTATCTTGAAGATACCATGCGGTATACCAGAGAGGAGACTCTGCCGGAGGGCATGGTTCTCGCAACACAGTTTCTGTGCATCCGCAAATCAGACAACCGCCTTGTCGGCATGATTCAGGTGCGCCACTACCTGAACGATTTTCTGCGCACCTTGGGCGGCCATATCGGCTACTCCGTCCGCCCGTCGGAACGCAAAAAAGGCTATGCCTCCTGGATGCTGAAAAATGTGCAGCCGTACTGCAAAAGCCTCGGCCTTTCCGAAATTCTGGTCTGCTGCCTGGATACCAACGAAGGAAGCCGCAGAACGATCCTGAAAAATGGCGGCCGGTTCGACGGCACCGCTTATCGTGCCGATGAAAACAAAACACTGGAGCGTTACTGGATCACCCTGTGATTTTTCTTCCATTTCGCATGGCTCTGAATAGTTTCACAAATTTTTCTTGACATCCATGTCATTTCACTTTATAATTTGGAACTGCAAGCGAACAATTCTGTTCTTATGCAAAATATATGCCCCTGGTAAAAAACCGACGGACAGGCAGGGGTAGTTGCCGAGCGTGGTTAAGAGCCACATTATTGATTGCGTTAAAAGCGCAAATTTTATGAGTTGATTACTTTATAATCGATGCTCTACGACGAGCACATCATCTTATGAAACGGTCAATAAGAGTACGTGACTATATATTTCTGCATAGGAAAACAGGGGGAAGCCTGGATTTTTGTCCATCCCCTGAAGTTTGCACAATACGATCATGTATAAATTTCGATTTTTAGACAGATGATGCACGTCATCTGTCTTTTTCGTGCTTAGATAACCTGCCAAAGATGAACCCAACACCATTTTCTGAAAAAGGAGAACCAAACAATGTCCAAAGTTATGATCATCGGATGCGGCGGTGTTGCATCCGTAGCCATTCACAAATGCTGCCAGAACAGTGAAGTATTTTCTGAAATTATGATTGCAAGCCGCACCCTTTCCAAGTGCGATGCTTTAAAAGAAAAGCTGGCTCCGACCACAAAAACCATTATCACAACAGCAAAGGTGGATGCCGACTGCACAGAAGAATTAATCGCCTTAATCAAACAGTATCAGCCGGATGCCGTATTAAATCTGGCTCTTCCTTATCAGGATCTTACCATTATGGATGCCTGCCTTGCATGTAAGGTTCCTTACATTGATACTGCAAACTACGAAGCAGAAAACACGGATGATCCGGCATGGCGTGCAATCTACGAAAAGAGATGCGAAGAGCTTGGCTTTTCTGCTTACTTTGATTACTCCTGCAGTGGGCCTATATGGACCGTTTCAAGGAAGCCGGCATCACCGGTCTTCTCGGAACCGGCTTTGACCCGGGCGTCACCAGTGTCTTTGCAGCCTATGCACAGAAACACTATTTCGATGAAATTCACACGATTGATATTCTGGACTGCAACGGCGGCGACCACGGATATCCGTTTGCAACCAACTTCAATCCGGAAATCAACCTCCGCGAGGTATCCGCTCCCGGCTCTTACTGGGAAAACGGCCACTGGGTAGAAATTCCGCCAATGTCGATCAAACGGGAATATAACTTCGATGAGGTAGGCGAGAAGGATATGTACCTTCTTCACCATGAAGAAATTGAGGCTCTTGCAAAAAATATCCCGGGCGTAAAAAGAATCCGCTTCTTCATGACCTTCGGCCAGAGCTATCTGACCCATATGAAATGTCTGGAAAATGTAGGACTTCTCTCCACCACTCCGATTACCTTCAACGGACAGCAGATTGTACCGATCCAGTTTTTAAAAGAGCTTCTCCCGGATCCTTCCACCCTTGGCCCGCGCACCGTGGGTAAAACCAACATCGGCTGTATTTTTACCGGTATCAAGGACGGAAAAGAAAGAAGCATTTACATTTACAATGTCTGTGACCACCAGGAATGCTACCGGGAAGTAGAGTCTCAGGCGATCTCCTACACCACCGGCGTTCCGGCCATGATCGGAACCATGATGGTCGTGAACGGCCTCTGGAATAAGCCGGGTGTCTACACCACAGATGAATTCGATCCGGATCCGTATATGGAAGCACTCAACAAGTGGGGGCTTCCGTGGAAGGTCGTAGAAAATCCTGTTTTAGTAGATTAAGCCTATGTATAAGATAAACGAACTGCCAACTCCCTGTTTTGTCATTGATGAAGGCAAACTGGAAGAAAACTTAAAGATCCTGCACCAGGTAGAAGAACGCACCGGTGCAAAAATTCTACTGGCTCAGAAATGCTTTTCCTGTTTTTCGGAATATCCGCTGATTCGAAAATATATCAGCGGAACGACTGCCAGCGGACTCTATGAGGCGCGGCTTGGCAAGGAAGAAATGGGGCTGGAGAATCATGTGTATTCTCCGGCCTACCGCCCGCAGGATATGGAAGAGCTCGCACAGATCTGCGATCATATTATTTTCAATTCAGAAAAGCAGCTCCGAACGTACCTCCCCGTACTTAAGGCTTCCGGAACCGCAAAAGCCGGACTTCGCATCAACCCGGAATGCTCCACGCAGGAAGGCCATGCGATTTATGATCCTGTGCGCCCGGCTCCCGCATGGGCATCCGCGCCTGCGATTTTACAGACGAACTGGCCGATCTTGTGGACGGTCTTCATTTTCATACCCTCTGTGAACAGAATTCGGATGATCTGGAAACCACGCTGCGCGCCGTGGAAGAAAAATTCGGCAAGTGGCTTTTTAAAATGAACTGGCTTAACATGGGAGGCGGACATCATATCACCCGTGAGGATTACGATATCGAACGCCTGATTTCCTGTATCAACCATATGAAAGAAACGTATGGTCTTCAGATTTACCTGGAGCCCGGGGAAGCAGTTGCCTTAAACGCAGGCTACAATGTCACGGAAGTTCTCGATATTGTTGAAAATAACGGAAAAATTTTAATTCTTGACACTTCCGCTGCCTGCCATATGCCGGATGTGCTTGAGATGCCGTACCGCCCTCCGCTCAAAGGCAGCGGACTGCCCGGGGAAAAGCCTTATACCTACCGCCTTTCCTGCAATACCTGCCTGGCGGGCGACGTAATCGGCGAATATTCCTTCGATTCCCCAATCCGGATCGGTGACAGACTGTATTTTGAAGATATGGCGATTTATTCGATGGTAAAAACCAATACCTTTAACGGAATCCCACTCCCTTCCATCGCGGTGATGGACAAAGCTGGAAACTGCCGAATGATAAAGGAGTTTGGATATGAAGATTTCAAAAACCGATTGTCTTAGAACCCCAAAAGCCGATGGCTTTTACATGCCGGGCGAATTTGAGCCCCACGAAGGCACGCTGATGATCTGGCCGTGGCGCCCCGGCTCCTGGAATTACGGAGCAAAAGCGGCAAGAGCGGCATTTGCAGAAATTGCAGAAGCAATTGCCGATTATGAGCAGGTTTATCTTTTCGTCCGGCCACAGGATAAAGCATCGGCACAGGAACTGCTTTCCTCCGACCGGATTCATCTGATCGAAGCCCCGACAGAGGATGCCTGGGCAAGAGATACCGGCGCTACGTTTGTGGTCAACGATCAGGGCGGACGAAGAGGCATTCAATGGGAATTCAACGCCTGGGGCGGCCAGTATGACGGTCTGTACTCCCACTTTGAACATGACCGTGAGGTTCCGGAACGAATCTGCAGTTTTCTCGGAGATTCCTTCTATAATGCCCGCCCCTTTGTTCTGGAAGGCGGCTCCATCCATGTTGACGGGGAAGGAACCCTGCTTACGACCGAAGAATGTCTGCTGAGTCCGGGGCGCAATCCTTCTCTTACAAGAGCGGAAATTGAAGAAAAGCTGCGTCAGTATCTTTCGGTCGAGAAAATCATCTGGCTGCCTTTTGGTATTTACAACGATGAAACCAACGGCCATATCGATAATATGTGCTGCTTTGTAAAGCCAGGAGAAGTACTTCTTGCCTGGACAGATGACGAAAACGATCCTCAGTATGCCAGAAGCAGGGCCGCTTTTGATCTTCTCTCCCATACCGTTGACGCGAAGGGACGAAGCTTTGTAATTCACAAGCTGCCCATTCCAAAGCATCCCATCTGTATTACAGAAGAAGATCTTCTCGGCTATGATTTTGAAGCTGGCGAAGACCAGCGGGAAGCCGGGGAACGCCTTGCCGCCAGCTATATCAATTTTTATCTTGCCAATCACTGTGTCCTTCTTCCCCGTTTCGGCGATGAAAACGATACCGTGGCTGCAGAAATTCTGGGAAAATGCTTTCCGGATCGACGGATCCTCCTGTCGATGCACGCGTCATTCTGACCGGCGGAGGCAACATTCACTGTATTACCCAGCAGATTCCGGCAAAGAAAAGAGGAAACAGATTATGAGAAATATAAAAATTGCCGCACTGCAGTTTTCATGCTGCAGCCAGGTACAGGAAAATATAGACAAAGCAGAGACCATGGTCCGTGAAGCCGCTTCCAACGGCGCCAATCTCATCCTTCTTCCTGAATTATTTGAAAGACCGTATTTTTGTCAGGAAAAGCGATACGATTATTATGATTATGCCCTGCCTTTGACAGAAAATCCCGCTGTCCGGCGTTTTCAGGCCGTTGCCGGAGAACTTGGGGTCGTGATTCCGGTCAGCTTTTATGAAAGGGATGTTCAGCGCCTGTTTAATTCCATTGCCATGATCGATGCAGACGGATCCATTCTTGGTGTTTACCGCAAGACCCATATCCCGGACGATCATTTTTATCAGGAAAAATTCTATTTCACTCCGGGAGATACGGGATTCAAAGTCTTTGAAACACGTTTTGGAACCGTCGGCGTCGGCATCTGCTGGGACCAGTGGTTTCCGGAAACAGCACGATGTATGGCTGTTCAGGGAGCTGAAATCCTGCTCTATCCTACCGCGATCGGAAGTGAGCCGATCCTGAATGTAGACAGCAGCGGGCACTGGCGACGCGTCATGCAGGGACATGCTGCCGCAAATCTTATTCCGGTTGCTGCTGCAAACCGGATTGGTACCGAAACCGTAACGCCCTGTGAAGAAAATGGCGGCCAGTCCTCTTCTCTTACTTTCTACGGCTCTTCCTTTATTGCCGATGCAACCGGTGAACTTGTGGCATCTGCCGGAAGAGATACCGTGGAAATCCTGTACGCCTCCTTCGATCTGGATGCCCTGAGCGAAGAACGTTTTTCCTGGGGGCTTTTCCGTGACCGGCGGCCGGAAACTTATCGTATCATGACGAAACAGTAAAGCTCTGTCTCTTCCTGTTGTAACTCTTCCTACAGCGGTGCGCTGCATCACATATTCTAACTACAAAGGAGAACCGCTATGCAATATGGAGTTTTATGTCTGCTGCCGCCTGCGGCGATGCTGATTTTTGCATTAAAAACGAAAAAATCTTTCGAAGCTCTGATTTTCGGAACCCTGATTGCCTATCTCATCATGTACAAAGCGGCTTTTATCGGACCCTGGTGTGATCTGCTGCTTTCGGAGATCAGCAACGCAGATAACCAGTATATTCTTCTTCTCTGCGGACTGTTCGGAGGCTTCATCTTCCTGCTCCGCGAGGCAAAAGGAACACTTGGTTTTTCCAACCTGTTAAGCCGCTTCTGTAAAAATGAACGGATCACCATGATGATGTCGGTATTTCTCGGAATCATTATTTTTGTCGATGATTATCTCAACATCATGACCGTTGGAACCTGTATGAAGGATGTCTGTGATAAACGAAAAGTCCCACGCCAGGCGCTTGCCTATATCATTGACTCAACCGGTGCACCTGTCTGCGCACTGATTCCCTTTTCCACCTGGGTAGTTTTTTATTCCGGTGTTTTTATTCAGGAACCGGACATTCTCAATATGGGCTTTTCCACCGGTATGAGTGTTTACTTAAAAGTGCTTCCTTATATGTTTTATCCCATGGCTGCACTTCTGGTTGTCATTCTGTTTGCCTGCAAACTGATGCCAAAGCTCGGAAAAATGAAAGATGCCTATACCGATCTGGAAAAGAAAGAGCAGACACCGGAGCATCCAAAAATGCACAATGCCCCTTCCGTTGACATTGCCATGGCCGGAATGAGCGTTGATTACCCGCCCGAAAATACCAATGCCGGAAATATACTGGATTTTCTGATCCCCATCGGAATTCTGATCGGTGTGACAGTAGCCACACAGGATATGATGCAGGCGATTATTCTTGCTCTTGCTTCCTGTATGATTCTTTATCTTCCGCGGAAAAAATGACCTTTACGCGGTACGTGGAACTGTTCTTTGCCGGCTTTGCAGATATTCTTCCGGTTCTCGCCATTCTTCTTGCATCCTTTATGATCAAGACTGCCTGCGGCGAAATGGGACTCTCGGAATACGTCATCAACCTGTGTGTTCCGTATATGAATGCCAAAACACTGGCAGCTATTATTTTTGTTGTCATTGCAGTTCTGACCTTTGTCACCAGCTCTTTCTGGGGAATTGAGGCCGTAGCCGTTTCCATCGTTGTTCCGCTTGCCAGCGCCCTTGGTGCTAATGTACTTCTGGCGCTTGGCGCTGTCGTATCCGGCGGTGTTTTCGGAAGCCATGCATGCTTCTATTCCGACGCAACGGTTCTTTCCTCCGCGACCTGCGAGATTGACAATATGTCACATGCCGTGTCGCAGTTTCCTTACGTCCTGATCAGTGCTGCTCTCGCCGTAGCGGGATTTTTAATCTGCGGAATTTTTGCTCTTTAAAAAGCACCCTTAAAATAAAAAAAGTCTTCGACGATCGGATTTTCCCAGATTCGTCGAAGGCTTTTTGTTTTTTATTCTTTTACACTCAACCGCACCAGCGCACGCTGCAGCTTGGCTTCGGCAATACGGTATTCTTTGTCTGTCAGACCGCCGTTTGCCAGCGCCTGCTCGGCCCTGTGTTTGGCAGCCTCGGCGCGCTCTGCATCAATATCCTCTTCCCACTCCCAGGTTGTTGCCAGGACACGGCAGACCCCGTTCATCATGGAAAGCATTCCGCCGATGCAGGCGGCATTTCTTCTCGTTCCGTCCTCCAGCACAATATGCGCCTCGCCCATACCAAGTGCAGTGCAGTAATTGCAGTGCCCAGGCAGAATTGCCAGGTCGCCGCTGATGGTTCTGCAGACAACGCGCGCTACGTCACCTTCATAGAGAAGTCCGTCCGGCGTGCCGACACGTAAAGGAAATGTACTCATACGTCATTCCTCCTTTACTGATTCAGTGCTTTTGCTTTTTCAAATACCTCGTCGATGGTACCTGCAAACAGGAAACAGCTCTCCGGAAGATCGTCGCACTCGCCGTCAAGGATCATGCGGAATCCGCGCAGAGTTTCTTTTAACGGCACATATTTTCCTTCCATACCGGTAAACTGCTCCGCTACCGAGAAGCTCTGGGACAGGAAACGCTGTACCTTACGGGCACGGCTGACCGTCAGCTTATCCTCCTCGGACAGCTCATCCATACCCATGATGGCGATGATATCCTGCAGCTCTTTGTATCTCTGCAGCACCTGCTGTACGGCACGTGCTACCTCATAGTGCTCATGGCCTACGATTTCCGGTGTCAGGATACGGCTGGTAGAATCGAGCGGATCAACGGCCGGGTAAATACCTGGCTGGAGATTTCACGGGAAAGTACCGTCGTGGCATCCAGATGGGTAAACGTTGTTGCCGGAGCCGGGTCGGTCAGGTCATCGGCTGGCACGTAAACAGCCTGTACCGATGTGATGGATCCCTTTCTTGTGGAAGTAATACGCTCCTGCAGTGCGCCCATCTCGGTTGCCAGCGTCGGCTGGTATCCTACTGCGGACGGCATACGGCCAAGCAGAGCCGAAACCTCGGAACCTGCCTGCGTAAATCGGAAAATATTATCGATGAACAGCAGCACATCCTGATTTTTCACATCACGGAAATATTCTGCCATGGTAAGGCCGGAAAGTCCGACACGCATACGCGCTCCCGGCGGCTCGTTCATCTGTCCATAGACCAGTGCTGTCTTGTCGATAACACCGCTCTCTTTCATCTCGTTGTAAAGGTCATTTCCTTCACGGGTACGCTCTCCGACACCGGTGAAAACGGAAAGTCCGCCGTGTGCCGTTGCCACGTTGTGGATCAGCTCCATGATAAGGACTGTTTTTCCAACGCCGGCACCGCCGAACAGACCGATTTTTCCGCCCTTGGCATACGGCAGATCAGGTCAACGACCTTGATTCCGGTTTCGAGGATTTCCGTTGCCGGAACCTGTTCCTCATAGGACGGCGGATCGCGGTGGATCGGCCATTTTTCTGCTGTTTCCGGTGCCGGCTTATTGTCTACGGTCTCACCGAGCAGGTTGAACACGCGGCCTAAGCACTCCTCTCCGACCGGAACGGCGATCGGGCCGCCCGTGTCGACTGCTTTCGTTCCGCGGACAAGTCCGTCTGTGGACTTCATGGCAATGCAGCGAACCATATTGTCGCCCGTCTGCTGCGCCACTTCCACAACCAGTTTCTCGCCGTGGTTGTCTATCTCGATGGCATTCAGAAGTGCCGGCAGCTCACCCTCCGGAAAACGGATGTCCAGAACAGGACCCGTTACCTGCACAACCTCGCCAATGTGTTTTTCACTCATTTAACGACTTCTCCTCACTTTTCTTGTTTCCACTCTTACACGCCTTCCGCACCGCCGACGATCTCCGTGATCTCCTGCGTAATGCTTGCCTGACGGGCACGGTTGTAATACAGATTGAGCTGTTCAATCATCTCCTCTGCATTTCCCGTTGCCGCCTCCATTGCGGTACGGCGTGCCGCAAGCTCACTTGCCACACTCTCACAGATACCGCCGTAGATCAGGCCGCCTAAGTATTCCGGCACAATCGCTTCGAATACCTCGACACCGTTTGGCTCATACAGGATCAGATTTCGGATTTTTTTCGCTTCCGGATTCTCTCTGTCCTCTTTTGCAATGTCAATCAGAGGCAGGATCGGCACGGAAACCGGCATCTGCGACAGCATCGACACGAATTTTGTGTAACAAAGCTCCACATGTCCGAAGGTCCCTTTCCGGAACTCACGGCACAGTGCGCGCGCGATCTCAAAGCTGTCTGCCACGGAAAGATTTGCGATCTCGGCAAAGCTGTCCGTCAGAATGTCCAGCTTCCGGGATTTTGCATACTCCACTGCCTTTTTACCGACCGGAACCACACAGATCTCTTTTCCTTTGGCATCGGCCTCAAAGCATCGGAACAGATTGGCATTGTATCCACCCGCAAGGCCACGGTCTCCGGCAACCAGCACGTAGCAGCATTTCTCGTTTTTTGCCTCTTTTGCATAAATGGAATAAAATTCCGTGTTTCCTTTTGCAATATCCTGCAAAGTGCGGTACAGCTCCTGAAAATACGGACGGCAGGTATCAGCCCGCTCCTTCGCTTTTCGCAGCTTGGAGGACGCTACAAGTTCCATCGCCTTGGTAATCTGCATCGTGCTTTCGACACTTTTGATCCGCAGCTTTACGGCTTTCATGTTTGCAGCCATAGGCTCCTCCTTCTTTCCTTATTTTGCAGGTCTTGTATTGATAAAGTTTTCGGTGTACGATTCAAGCGCACTTTTCAGCTTCTCTTCGGTATCTGCCTCGAGTTTTCCGGTTGCGGAAATCTCCTGCATCACGGCAGCACCCTCTGCATCGGTATCAAGCCAGGTATACAGTCCGTCCTCATAGGCGCGGACATCCTCAGCTGCAACCTTTGACAGAATTCCTTTCGTTACCGCATAAAGAATGGCCACCTGTTTTTCTACCGGAACCGGTACATTCTGGTTCTGTTTTAATACTTCCACGATACGCACACCCTGCTCCAGACGCGCCTTTGTATCGGCATCCAGGTCAGATCCGAACTGTGCAAAGCTTGCCAGCTCGCGGTACTGGGAATAGATCAGTTTCAGAGTTCCGGCTACCTTCTTCATCGCCTTAATCTGCGCATTTCCACCGACACGGGATACGGATACGCCAGGGTTTACCGCCGGCATAACGCCCGAGTGGAACAGCTCTGTCTCAAGGAAAATCTGGCCGTCTGTGATGGAGATGACGTTCGTCGGAATATAGGCGGAAATATCGCCTGCCTGGGTCTCAATGATCGGCAGGGCCGTCATGGATCCGCCGCCGTGTTCATCGTCCAGCTTTGCGGCACGCTCCAGAAGTCTGGAATGGAGATAGAAAACATCTCCCGGATAAGCCTCACGTCCCGGCGGACGGCGGATCAGCAGGGAGAGTGCACGGTATGCAACCGCGTGCTTACTTAAGTCATCATAAATGATCAGCACATCTTTTCCCTGATACATAAAGTACTCGCCCATGGCACAGCCGGAATACGGTACGATATACTGCAGCGGGCTCGCTTCGGATGCCGTCGCTGCCACGACGATGGTGTACGCCATTGCGCCGTTCTTCTCAAGATTTTCTACTAAGGACGCTACTGTCGAACGTTTCTGTCCGATGGCAACGTAGATACAGATCACATCCTTGCCTTTCTGGTTCAGAATGGTATCGGTTGCGATCGTTGTCTTTCCAGTCTGACGGTCTCCGATGATCAGCTCTCGCTGACCTCTTCCGATCGGAACCATGGAATCGATCGCTTTAATACCGGTCTGCAGCGGCTGATTAACACCTTTTCTCTCACAGATGCCCGGTGCCGGGCTTTCAATCGGACGGTACTCTGCTGCCGTAATCGGGCCTGCGCCGTCGATTGGCTGGCCGAGCGCGTTGACAACGCGTCCGATCATGCCTTCTCCGACCGGAACCGAAACAACCTTTCCCGTTCTTTTTACAAGCTGTCCTCGCTGATGTTCTCGCCGGAACCGAATAAAACGACAGATACGCTGTTTTCCTCGAGGTTCTGTGCCATTCCATAGCTTCCATCCTCAAATTCCAGCAGCTCGCCTGCCATGCAGTTCGAAAGACCGCTGGCTCTTGCGATTCCGTCTCCGACCATCAGAACGGTGCCTGTCTCATCCTGCCGGATCGCATTTTCATAATATTTGATCTGGCTGCGGATGACCTTGGATATTTCTTCTGGTTTCAGTTGCATTTTTTCCTCCTACACCACTGTATCGCTGATTCTTCTGGAAAGCTCGGCCAAATGTCCCTTTACGGTTCCGTCAAACAGCTTTCGTCGAGCTCCACGCGGACACCCGCCAGAACGGACGGATCGGTTTTCAGTTCCATCACGACCGTTTTTCCGCTCATCGTTTCCAGTTTTTTCTTCAGAAGCTCTTCCTGTTCCTTCGACAGGGATGCTGCACTCGTCACAACTGCCTCGGCAATGTTGTGCGCCGCAAAGTATCTGCGCTGAAACGCTTCCTGGCATCCGCCGAATTCCCGGAGAAGATTTTTTTCACACAGCAGTTTGATAAAATTGACCAAATACGGTTCCGCCTGGCTGCCAAATGCCGCGTCGATCAGCCCGATCCGCTCTTTTCGCGGAATCGAAGGCTCCGATAAAAGGCGCGGATACTCCGGATTTTCCCGGAACAGAGCTCGGATCTCCTTCATCTCGGAAAGGATTTCCTCTTCGAGATGCTCCTCCTGGGCCAGCTCATACAGGCTCCCACCGTATACTCTGGCAGTTTCTGTATGATGCTTCACCTACATTCGATATAAATTCATCTATCAGCTTCTCATGGTCTTTTTCATTAATCTCACGTTCAATGACCTTTCCGGCAATATCCATGGCAATACCGCCGATCTCGCCTTTGACTTCATTGACCGCTTTCTTTTTCTCCTGGGCAATCTCTTTTTCTGCCTTGTTTTTCAGGCAGCTGCCTGTTCGGAAGCCTCTTTTACGATTTTCTCGCTCTGCAGCGTCGCTGTCTTTCTGGCGCTTTCGAGAATCTCGTTGGCCTTTGCCTTGGCCTCCTGCATATTCTGCTCATATTCCTCTTTGATGGCGTTGGCTTCTTTTTTTGCCGCCTCTGCGTCTGTAATCTCCGCATCGGCTGCCGCACGCCGTTTTTCCAGCATTTCATTGATCGGTTTGAAAAGGAACCGTTTGATCAGATACATCTGGATGAAGAGGTTGCAGATCTGTGCGATAAAAGTCCAGGGGACAATTCCTACCAATTCCTGAACCTGCATAGTTTCTTTCCTCCTAGCAATCATTTACTCCTTGCAACTATTTCAGGAAGTTCATGAACATTCCCGGTGCTACGAAGATCAGAAGCAGGCCGGTTACGAAACCGTAAATACCTGTGGTCTCTGCGATCGCACAGCCAAGAAGCATCGTACTTGTTACATCACCTTTGCATTCCGGCTGACGTCCGATTGCCTCAAGTGCCTTTGCTACGGCGTTACCTTCACCGATACCAGGTCCGATACCTGCGATCAGGGAGCATCCTGCGCCGATTGCGCATCCTGCGAGAGCGATACCTTTTGCTAAAATCTGAAAATCCATCTTGTTTTCCTCCTGTATTTTCTTTTTGTAAACCTCATTTTTTAATCTCTTTAGCCTTCCTCTGCTGCATTCGCAATGTACATGACAGTCAGCATACAGAAAATAAAGGCCTGCATCACGCCGGAAAACCAGTCAAAGTAGACCGACAGAACAGCCGGAACACCGACGTCCAGAATCGGGATCTGTGAAAGAGTTCTTCCGAGCACGCCGGGAAGCAGTCCCAGCAGCTTTCCGCTTGCCAGTGCCAGAGATCCGTAGATCAGGGCATTGATAACAACGCCGGAAGGATGTTTCCAAAGTGACGGCACGCCATACTGATCGGCGTTGCGAGCTCCGACAAAACGTTAAACGGTGTCATAACCGCAATCGGAGTCGTGAAGCCTTCAGATATCCGCCAAAACCGTTGGTTTGATCTTCTGTGTGGTGATCATGATGAAAACCACAACAGCCCAGGCCGCCTCGGTGGAAAGATCTGCTGTCGGACTTCGAAGTCCGATCAGGCTGATCAGGTTCGAGACAACGCTGGTCGCGAAAAGCGCCGACACAAAAGGAATCAGATACCGGAATTTTTCTCCCATGTTGCCGATGACAAATTTGTTTGCGGTTTCCACAATCATTTCTGCCACCGCCTGGCGTTTGGAGATGTTCCGTATCTTCAAATCTCTTGTGAGCCAGATGCAAAGTCCGGTAATGAGTGCCATTACAATCCAGCTTACCACCAGCGTTTCGCTGATCTGAATTTTCCCGAACAGCGGGAAATCGATCGGGATCGTAAAAAAGACTTTTGCACCGGAGATATCAACCTCCATTCTCTTTTCTCACCTCCTCTGTATGAGATAAAATAAAAAATTTGAACCTTTTGTCAAAGCGGATCTTCACAATCCGCTTCGCTGCTTGCTTATAACCGAATCGCTGCTTCGCAGTTTCGGTTTAAAAACGCCGTCCCGTCTTTGCGGCTTTCGCCTGAGATCAGGTTCAGCGCTTTATGCTGTTTTTTATGCCCATCAGCTTGATGACCGTTCCCGGAATTAAAAGCGGCAGGATTCCTGCAGCAAACTGGAAGCATGGAAGCACAATCGCCAGAACTGCCCAGAGCATCTGCATCAGATTTCTCTGCGAATAGCTTGCCTGCATCCGTCGCTTTGCTCCCGCCTCGTCTGTCTCAGACACTGCTTTTTGTACTGCCATACCCATCAGGAAAAAGTTCAGCACCGCAACGGCACCGCCTCCGATTCCCCCAAGGATCACCCGATAGTCAAATGGGATTTTTTCCGGCCAGATCAGGTGCAGGATCAGAAACCCGACCCACATCACAACCACGCCGACAACAGTATAGATAGCAACATTTTTCGTCTCCTTTTTTACGGCCGGTTGGACCTTGTCTCTGAAATTGCTCATATCGCCTTGTTTCCTTTCTAAGGGATTTTCCCCTTAAAATCAGTCTGAAATCTTTTCTCTACCTCTTGATCTTCGTCAACTGTGAAAACTTTTTCAGACACGTTCTAAATATGTCGGTTGAAAGACACCCTCTTTTTCTTCTTTTTTCCGTCCGGCTCCGTCTCAATGCGTTTCTGATGCCGCAGAACGCTCTGCCCGAATTTCCAGGCTGTCACGGCACCGCCTCCGATGCCAAAGAAAAAGCCGATCAGATAAATCCATGTTCCAACCGAAAAGCGGTCGCAAAGCCACCAGCAGAGTGCCAGACAAAGAAAAAGAGGCGTCACAAGGGACAGTCCGAATTGTGTCAACATTGTGAGATTGGTAATCATCCCCGTCCACTTCTTCATATCCTGTCCCTTTCTGCCGCCTCTTTTTGTCAGACCCTCGGATCTGTGTCTTGTTTTATTTTTTCCAAAACACACTTCCATTTTTGTAACCGCTTAGTCAGATTGTACCATAAACGTTTTCATAAGACAAATGAATTTGTATATTTTCCAAATTATTTGTTTTTATTTATATTCTTTTCATAATAATTGGAACAATTTTCTCATTTTGTCCCATTGCAAAATTGCAGCGTTCACCTCGCTTCTTATTTTTTGAAAAAACTGCGGTTTTATTCCACACATACTGCCGTTTTTTCTTTCCAACCGGAAAGCTGATAGCTTACCTCATAGTGTCCCGGCTCCAGCAGGTATCTACCGTTTTCTTCTGCTCCGAGCACTTCTGCAACTGCTTCTTTTTCACTTTTGGCAACCATTGGAAGTATGGCCTCTGCGGTACAGTCGAACGGAACATCCATGGTGATGGTCACGTGCTCTTTGTCGGAAAGCTCCCAGCGAATGCTGTACATTCCCGATGCAGAATCATATTTTGCCTCTGCATACCTCAAATCCCAGTTCAGCGTCGGTGCAAACTGTACGGTCCTGGCACCCGGATGGGATTCCATCGTGTTGATGCCGGCAACGTGACGGAACATCCATTCCTGGATGGAGCCGTAAGCATAATGGTTCATACTGTTCATGCTGATGCCGGAAATCGTACCGTCCGCAAGAAGAGAATTCCAGCGTTCCCAGACGGTAGTTGCACCAAGCTTAACCTCATAAAGCCAACCCGGAAATTCCTCGTTCAGCAACAGTTCGTAGGCAAGATCATTCATGCCGTTGTCGGTGAGCACATTGTTCAGCAATGGTGTTCCGACAAATCCCGTCTTCAGTTTGTGGTTACTCTGCTCAAACAGCTTCAGAAGCTGCCGTTTTGTCAGCTCTTCGTTCTTTGACAGATGGTATTTCAGCGTCAGCAGCAGCGCCGTCTGTGTTTTGATGCAGCAGCGGCCTGTTGCGCTGTAATATTCTTCCTGTACCACAGCAAACTGCTCCTCGGACAGCTTCTGATACTTCTCCTGCTCCTCGCGGTATCCCAGCACACCGGCCGCTTTTGCCACGATTCCTGCGCTGATCGCATAATACAGGTTTGCAATAAACTCCTCGTCCGTTGCACCCATGACCTGCTCCGCGCCCTGTACCGGATTGTCCAGTGCCAGCCAGTCGCCAAAGTGGAATACATATCTCCAGCCATGGTTGTCCCCATCCACTTTCGTGATGTAGTCCACCCACGATTTCATGCTCACAAACTGATCTTCCAGAATGCTCTTGTCCCCGTAAAACAGATACAGATTCCACGGAATGATGCACGCCGCATCGCCCCAGACACACGCTGCATCCTCGACGCCGCACGACGGCACCACGTGCGGCACCTTTCCGCCGAGCACGCTCTGCTCTTTTGCCATGTCGTACAGGTATTTTGCATAGAATGCATACGTATCTTCGAGATACATCGCCGTCGGCGAGAATACCTGCGCATCTCCCGTCCATCCCATACGCTCGTCACGCTGCGGGCAGTCGGTTGGAACATCTACAAAATTGCACTTTAAGCCCCAGCGCACATTGCTGATGAGCTGATTGACCAAATCACTTCCTGTTTTCATCCAGCCTGTCGCTGTGATGTTGCTGTAATAAGAAAGACCCGTGAAATCCTCTTTTTTCAGATCCGGAATGCCTTCGATCTTCATGTAACGGTAGCCGTAGAACGTAAAATGCGGCACAAGATCCATTTCGGTTCCATCGGAAATATAGATGTATTCGGATTTTGCACTCCGCAGATTGTCATTGTAGAAATTGCCGCGTTGCAAAATCTCACCTGTCTGAACATGAATTTTGGTTCCTGCCGGCACGTTGACATGCAGCTTGAAAATTCCCGTAAACTCCTGCCCCATATCGAAGACCAGCTCGCCGGCCGGAGTATGAAGCAGTTCTTTAGGTTCAAACGTCTCATGAATCGTCACCGGAAGGCTCATGCGTTCCGTCAGTTCTCCTTTTGGTGCCTCACAAAAAACCGCCTTCTCCAATGGCAGTTCCGACAGCGTGTCGTCCCGGCGCTCACCGTCGTAAAGATTCGAGAATGCAATTTTACTGCGCCGCACCTGCCACGATTCATCCGTGCCAATCACCTCTTCCGAACCGTCCGCATACGTCAGATGCAGCTCCGCAATCAGCTTCCACTCATTGCCGTAAAATCCCTTGTCCTCAAACGCACTGAATCCAAACCGCGCCTTGTACCAGCCGTTTCCAAGCAGCACACGGAGCATTCCCTGTTTTGAAACCTCCTCTGTCACATCATACGTCTGATACTGTACCCATTCATTGTAATCATTGCTGTACGGCGTCAGGTACTCATCCCCGACACGCTTCTCATCCACATACACCTCATACAGTCCAAGTCCGCAGACATACAGCCTGGCCTTCGCTACCTCTTTTGCCGGAACAATTTCTTTTTCAAAATATGGATGACGGTTCTCCTTACTGTCACAGGAAATCCATTTTCCTGTCCATGCTTCATTCCGTTTTCCGGTCTCAAAAAACTGTACTTCACTCACCGCCGTCTCCCCGGCATCACTGCCCGCTTCCACGTTCCAGTAATACCGCGTTCTCGCTCCAGATCCAGCTTCACCGGATAGAAAAGACTGCTCGCCTTATCATCCTCTCCGGAATCAAACAGCAGATGCTCCATCGCTGCATCCGATGCTACACGGATTCTCGCATAGCTCTGTTTTTTTCCTTCCGCGTCTTTCACTTTCCAGGAAAAGACCGTTCTCTCCATTCGGAACCCCATTGGATTTTCCAGATGATTCACCTGTGCGTGATAAATTTTCATTTCAATATCCTCCTCCACCTTATTTTTGAAAATTCCCCATTTTCTCATTTTATCATGATCCTTTCGAGAAAAAAGGTTCTGTTTTGCAGGAAAAAACATCTTTATTTGCACCATTTCCTGCCCACCAGACATCTCCCGGATTGCCAGAAAGTATGGGACATTTTCCCTTTTTCGGGCTACACCGAAACTAATAAGAGCCTGTGCTTTCCTTTCCCCTCCGCCGCAGTGCGATCCTGCCCGGAGGCTTTTGACTTTACAGGAAAATTCAACGAAGTTCCTGTAAAGTAAAAAATGCCGGATTCTTTGAACCGCCCCAAGAAATCAGATTTTTTAGATCTAACTTTTTAGGACGGTTCATCCGACATTTTTCCGGAATTTTCCGGCTCTATCTTCAGTTTCTATCTTCAGTTCAGCAATTCATCCGCCAGCGTTCTCTTCGGCACATAGTGCACATCGTTCTCATCCCGGTAATAATTCGTATTCCCATCCTCCGGCACATCCACCAGATGAATCTCCTCCGCCGGTTTTCCAAACGCCACAATCAAAAGCGGCCGGATCTCCTCAGGCAGCCCAAGTACCTCCATTACCTCGCCCGCCTGAAAATTCCCGATCATACAACCGCCAAGCCCCTGCTCCACAGCCGCAAGCAGCATCGTCTGCGCCACAATTCCGACATCCTTCTGATACCGGCTCAGATTCTCATCAATCCCCTTATCCTGACAGATCACAACAAAGCCCGTCGGCCGTTTTCCCGGATGCGGCAAAACCATCTCCGGCAGCGCCCGCGCCCACTTTGTCAGTCCCTGCACCTTCTCCACTTCTTCCGGCTCCCACGCCAGAAAATACTTCAACGGCTGCTTATTCACACTCGAAGGACAAAGCCGCGCACAATCCACAAACCCTTCCAACGTCTCCCGCGAAATCCTCACCGACTCATCAAAACCACGATAACTCCTGTTTTTTAATACCAGATCCTTTAACATCATTCTTCATCCTCCCGTCTTAACTTTTCTTTCTATCTCCCACTCTACCACACCTCCCACCCCCTATCAATCACCTTTTTCTCATTTTCCCTCTTGACATACTTTGATATTCAAAGTATTATATATCTAGTTTTCAAAACCATATAGTAAGGTTTTTAACATTACATTTTTACCAATACCAGATCCCGTGCCCGCCGCCGTGTCGGGGATGTTCCTCCAGGATGCGCATTTGCAGGAGGCCTGCAAACTCTTAGGCTATGGAATTTTGCGTTGCTTGAAAAAACGGCACTGTCTGAGCGCAGCGAGTTCGCCGTTTTTTCAAGCGCCCTTAGCAAAATCCCAAAGCCTTAGAGTTTCCTGGCCTCCGAAACCGCGCCATCCTGGAGGAACATCCCCGGCGCGGCGGCGGGCACGGGATCGTCCATTTATCAAAAAGGAGAATTCATATGTTACCAAATTTAAAAATAGGAAATCTCACCGCCAAATACCCCATCATCCAAGGCGGAATGGGCGTCGGCATCAGCCTCTCATCCTCGCCGGTGCCGTTGCCAAAGCCGGCGGAATCGGCGTCATCTCCGCTGCCCAGCCCGGCTGGCGCGATCCGGAATTCGCGCGTGATCCCTTAAGCGCCAATCTCCGCGCCCTCGCCTTCCACATCCGCCGTGCCAAAGAAATCTCAAACGGCGGCATCATCGGCGTCAATATCATGTGCGCTCTGACCCACTACGAGGAATACGTCCGCTGCTGCATCGAAAACGGAGCCGATCTCATCATCTCCGGGGCCGGTCTCCCGACCGATCTGCCAAATACACAAAGGGAAGCTCCATCAAGCTCGCCCCTATCGTTTCCCCTCCCCGGACTGCCAAGGTTCTTCTGAAGCTTTGGGACAATCACTATCACCGCGTTCCTGATCTCGTTGTCATCGAAGGTCCTGCAGCCGGAGGCCATCTCGGCTACTCCGCCGAAACCGTGGAAGAAACAGCACGGCGCGGCTACGATGACGAAATCCGGGAAATTCTGCAGATTGTACATGTCTACGAAGAAAAATATGCCTGTACCATCCCGTCGTCTTTGCCGGAGCGTCTACACCCATGAGGATATCCTTCACTATCTGTCGCTTGGCTGCGCAGGCGTCCAGATGGCTACCCGTTTCGTTGTCACGGAAGAATGCGATGCCGATCCCCGCTACAAACAGGCATACCTGAATGCAAAAAAAGAAGATATCACGATCATGCACAGTCCGGTCGGCATGCCGGGCCGCGCAATCCGCAATCCGTTTCTGACGGAACGCGAACAGGACGGGAAAAATCTCACACTGCTACCAGTGCCTCAAAAAATGCGACAAAGCCTCCATTCCCTACTGTATTACCACTGCCCTGACCCGCGCTGCCGATGGCGATACCGACAACGCTCTCCTTTTCTGCGGAGAAAATGCATGGCGTCTCGATCACATGACCACCGTGCCGGAGCTGATGGCGGAACTGGCCGGGGAATCCCTGCCGGACAGCAAAAAACAAAAAATTTAGTAGTGACTTTCCTTCCCAATAATGTTACAATCTTCTTTATGGTGTCAGCATAAAAATCTTCAAGAAACTGACCATAAACCCAAAATTTTTGTAACACACAAAAGGAAGGAACTCTATGAACAAACACAACAAATCCCGCAGCTCGTTTTCCGGCAAAATCGGTTACGTGCTGGCTGCAGCAGGCGCTTCCGTCGGACTTGGAAATATCTGGCGTTTTCCCTACCTCGCAGCAAAATACGGCGGAGGAATTTTCCTCCTCATTTATATCCTGCTGGCGCTCACCTTCGGCTACTCCATGATCGTTGCCGAGTCCGCCATCGGACGCATGACACGAAAAAGCCCGGTCGGCGCTTTCCAGTCGTTCGGCAAATCGAAATGGCTTTCCGCCGGGGGCTGGATCAACGCCATTATCCCGATTCTGATCGTTCCATACTACTCTGTCATCGGAGGATGGGTCATCAAATATCTGATTGAATACGTGAAGGGCAACAGTACCCTGCTCGCAGAGGACGGCTATTTTTCCGGCTTCATCTCAAACGGAGTTTCCACAGAGCTCTGTTTTGCCGTTTTCTGCCTTATTACGGTCGCCATCATCTACGCCGGTGTGCGAAACGGCATTGAACGCGTTTCCAAGGTGATGATGCCGATTCTGATCGTCCTTTCCGTTATCATTGCCGTTTATTCCGTAACAAGACCGGGCGCACTGGCAGGCGTGAAGTATTTCCTTGTTCCGAACCTCAAAAACTTTTCATGGATGTCCGTTGTTGCCGCCATGGGACAGATGTTCTACTCCCTCTCGATTGCGATGGGTATTCTGATCACCTTTGGCTCCTACATGAAAAAGACACCTCGATCGAGGATTCCACACGCAACGTCGAAATCTTTGACACTGCCATTGCGATCATGGCAGGCCTGATGATCATTCCTGCCGTCTTTGCCTTCTCCGGCGGAAATCCGGATACCCTGCAGGCAGGACCTTCCCTGATGTTTATCACCATCCCGAAGGTATTCGCCAATATGGGCTTTGGCACTGTGATCGGTATTCTGTTTTTCCTTCTGGTGCTGTTTGCCGCACTGACCAGCTCCATCGCACTGACAGAAAGCGCCGTTTCCACCTTTGAGGATGAGCTCGGCTGGGGCCGTAAAAAATCGACCGTTCTGATCGGCGTTATCATGATTGCGCTCGGAACGCTCTCCTGCCTTGGCTACGGACCGCTTTCCTCCGTCACCATTCTTGGCATGCAGTTCCTGGATTTCTTCGACTTCCTGACGAACTCCGTGATGATGCCAATTGCTGCCATTGCCACCTGTCTTCTCGTTTCGAGAGTCATCGGTGTGGCAAAAATCGAGGAAGAAATCATCCACGGTGAGAGCCGCTTCCGCAGAAAGAAAATCTTTCTTGTCATGATCCAGTATCTCTGCCGGTGTTTGCACTGATCATTCTGTTCAGTTCCGTGGCAAATGCATTCGGCTGGATCACCATGTAATGAATCTGTAAACGATGAAAAAAGATTGTTTTCGAAACACGATCACGATTTCGAAAACAATCTTTTTTTATCCAAATCTGTCACACCAGCATCAGGAATCCGTCAGCAGCAGAATATCTTCCTCCTTCAGATACAGCTCCTTTGGAATCCCCATTTCCGGGCTCCAGTCTGTTTTTGCGATATTCCACTGCAGCCAGCTGCATTCGGCATTCTTCCGGAACGAAATGTTCCATTCAAACGGATCTTCCCAGATTTCGGATTCGTTGACCGGAAATACATTTTCCTCACCCGGCCTTTCTACTGTGGCCAGAAAATGTGCCCGGATGCCGACTGCGCGGATATCGTCTGCAATTTCCCGCTCCTTTACGTGCAGCGTTACGCCCCAGTCCACGGCCCGCAGCGTGTGCGCATCCACCCGCTCGGCCGCCGAAATGTTCTTGCAGCCCGACAAAATTGCCGCTGTGCGCGTCTTCGGATTCTGGAAAAATTCCTTCAGCGGTTCCATGACTTCCATCTTTCCCCGGTTCATACAGCTGACCGTATCGCAGAGGCGGTACACCTCATCGCGGTTGTGTGATACGAAGATGACCGGTTTTCCGGCCTCCTTCAGATGTTTGTACATCTCCTGCTCCAACTGCCATTTCAGATAGGTATCGAGCGCTGAAAACGGCTCGTCGAGCAGAATCAGCTCCGGCTCTGCTGCGAGCATCCGTGCCATCGCGACGCGCTGTTTCTGTCCGCCGGAAAGCTGTCCCGGGATCTTTTTCTCCAGCCCTTCCAGCTGAAACTGGCGGATCAACGATTCCGTCCGGCTCCGGTCCGGCCGTTTTCCCATGCCTGCCTCAATATTCTGCACAACATTCATATGCGGAAACAGGGCGTAATCCTGGAACATATAGCCGACTTTCCGCTTCTGCGGCGGCAGATTGATTTTTTCTCCGAATCAAACAGCACCTTGCCGTCAAGGACAATCCGCCCCTCATCCGGCTTTTCGATTCCGGCGATGCACTTTAAGGTCATGCTTTTTCCACAGCCCGACGCGCCGAGAATCGCAAAAATCTCCTGCTCCGCCCGGAACTGCATATGCATAAAAAATCCGTCCAGCTTTTTCGTAATATCTACTTCAAGCGCCATTCTTTATCCTCTACCACTGTTTCTGATTTTTCTTTCTCCGGTTACCCAGAAGGTTCATTGCCGTCATCGCAAGGAATCCGACAAGCAGTACGACAGCAGACCAAAAACCCGCCGTTTTATAATCCCCGTCCTGAATCACCATTGCGATTTTCTGGGAAACGGTACCCGTCTTTCCCGGAATATTTCCGGCCAGCATCGACGTCGCACCGTACTCACCGAGCGCCCTTGCAAATGCCAGTACCGTACCGGAGAGCACGCCGGGACCTGCCGATGGGATGACCACTTTCCAGAAAATCTTCCACTCCGACATACCAAGCGTCCGCGCCGCATAGATCAGGTTCGTATCCACCTGCTCAAATGCCGCTCTCGTATTGCGGTACATCAGCGGAAACGCGATGATTGTTGCCGCCAGAATACAGCCAAGCCATGTCTGTACTGCCTTGATACTGAAATTCTCATACAGTGCAGCACCAAACGGACGGCGGAGGCTGAAAATCAGAAGCAGGAAAAAGCCTGCAACGGTCGGCGGCAAAATCATCGGAAGTGTCAGAAAGCCGTCAATCACCGCACGCGCGCCGGGACGCAGCTTCATCACCGCACGCGCGGCAAAAATACCAAAGAAAAAGGACAGAATCGTCGCCACAATACCGGTCTTGATCGAAATGACAAGCGGGCTCCAGTCCAGTGACTGTAAAAATCCAGTATTTCCTGCATAACATTTCCTTTCTATCCACGGCAGCCCTGCATACCTGCATCACGCATCCTGCCCGGATTTTCTCTGATGCAAAACCACCGTCCGTAGAAACGAAATCTTTCTTTTTCGGACGGTGATTTCAAATCCCTGCTGTTTTTTGTGGGATCTTCTTTTTATTCTACCTCTGTATCAAAGTAATAATTCCGGAAGATTGCGGCTGCCTCATCGGAAGTCAGAAACTCTACAAAGTCTTTCGCTGCTGCCTGCTCGGTCTCATCTGCCTCTTTGTTGACAACCTGTGCTGCCGGGTAGATGACATTTCCGGTCAGATCGTACGGAACGACCTGCAGAACCTTCAGACGGTCCTCCAGACCGTAGGTATCGGAATAATAAACCGTACCAACCTCGTTGGATCCCTCTGCAACTGCGGAAGTAACGGCTCCTACGTTTGCACACTCATTGATTTCCACGCCGCTGAGCGCTTCGGAAACCTGCTGGGTTGTGATGGCCGATACGTCGTCTGCTTTCTCCAGAATGCCTGCATTGACCAGTGCTTCTCTTGTGTATTTTCCAACCGGAACGGAACCGTCTGCCAGTGCGATGCTGGATGCCTTGTTCAGATCCTCCAGGCCCGTAACTTCTGTATTGCTTCCCTCATAGGTTACAACGCAGACCTGATTGTTTACGATATTGTGGCGGGTTCCCTCAACCAGAAGATTCTCTTCCTCAAGCTGATCCATCTGTTTTGCTGCTGCGGAGAAGAATACGTCGCAGGATGCACCCTCTTCGATTTGTGTCATCAGGGTTCCTGAACTGTCATAGCTTCCAACCAGTTTGACATTCGGCTGGGTCTTATTGTACTCGCTGATCAGCGTCTCCATTACGGAGTTCAGGCTCTTTGCGGCAAATACGGTGACAGTGGTATCGTCAAATACTTCGCCGTCTGCTGTGCTCTTGGCACTGGATGCGCTCTCTGCTTCCGAAGAAGCGCTGGATGCAGATGTGCTCTCTGCCTTGGAGCTGCTCTTACTGGAAGAATCTGTGGAATTGGAAAATCCGCATGCGGCAAGAGAAGGTGCCATAGCTGCCATCAGAAGAATGGATACGGTTTTCTTTTTCATGATAATTGACTCCTCATTTTGTATATTTACGTATGAAGCGCCGGATGTGCACCTTTTCGTTTTCCGGTTTTTGCTGACCGGATCTGAATGAGCTGTGCGGCAATGCTGATTGCAATCTCCGCCGGCGTCTCGCTTCCGATCTCGATTCCGATCGGGGCATAGACACTGTCGAGCTGTTCTCCGGTAAAACCCTGCGCTTCCAGTTTTTCGCGCACATACTTTGTCTTTCTGCGGCTTCCCACCACACCGATGTACGATGCGCCGGTGCGAAGCGCAAACGCCTCGGCATCCGCATCGCACCGGTGGCCGCGTGTCACAATCACGAGATAATCATTTTTCCGGATCGAAAGAATCTCGTCCAGTTTCGTAAAATCCACCAGCATGGTCTGCCCGGCGTCCGGGAACAATGCTTTGTCCACATATTCCTCCCGGTCATCGAGTACGATACAGCAGAAATCCAGATGATGCAGCACCGGAACGAGTTCCTGGGCCAGATGGCCGCCGCCGAACAGATAAACCTTTCCGTCGTAGCAGAATTCCTCGGCGTAATACGTTTTCCCGTCCAGTTCCAGAATCCGGCAGTGGCCCGCTTTTTCCTGTGCCGCCGGAAGCATTTCCCACGCTTCTTTTTCCAGCACGCGGATGCCGGTTCCGTCCAGCGCAAAAAAAATCCAGTAACTGCGGTACTGCTCCTGCGCCGCAAGCGCCTGCGCCAGACTTTCTGCTTCGCCGTGCGCTCCATTCATAAAATAGAAGCACACCTTCACTCTGCCGCCGCAGACCATGCCAAGCCCCTTCCCCTCTCCGGTTCCGAGATCGTATTCTCTGTATTCACTTTTCTTCTCCTGCACCAGCTCCTGCGCATGCAGAACCGCCTGATATTCCAGGTTTCCGCCGCCGATAGTTCCGAAAATCCGTCCTTCCCGGCCGACCAGCATATAGGCGCCCGTCGTGCGCGGAATGGAGCCGTCCCCTTCGGTGATAAAGGCAAGAACCGTGTCCTGTCCCTCTTCCAGCTGTGCAAGCAGTTTCCGGTAAAGTTCGTCCATGTTTCCTCTCCTTGTGTCTGATCTCTGGTCTACTTTTCCGTCACAAGTTCGATGGTGTCACCCTTTTGAATCGTGCCGCCGCGCAGCACCACCGCGAAAACGCCCTCCCGCGGCATGATGCATTCACCCATGCGTTTGAAAATCTCGCAGTGGCTGTGGCACTCCTTTCCGATCTGCGTCATCTCAAGCAGCGCATCCCCGCAGGAAAACCGCGTGCCGACCGGCAGATTCCGGAAATCATATCCTTCCACGATCAGGTTTTCCCCGAAGGCGCCGAGCGGAATATCCGCCCCCTTTGCACGGAAGGCTTCTATTTTTTCATACGACAAAAGGCTCACCTGGCGGTGCCAGTGCCCGGCGTGTGCATCGCCCTCGATGCCCCAGTCTTCCACCAGCTTCGCCGTTTCCACCTCGTGCTTTGCCGTTCCCCGTTTTTCACTGATACAGATTCCTATGATTTTTCCCATTTCTTTTGTTTCCTCTTCTTTTCGAACCGCCGTCATTTCATCCGCCGATACCGGACATCAGGTGATGCTCTGTCATATCCTTCGGCCGCTCAAAGCAGTGTTCCATCGGCTTTTTTAAGATTGCCTGTGCCATCACATCCCGCAGATCCGTCGCCGTTCCGTTCTGCAGAACCTCCCGCAGATCCACGCCGTTCTCATAGCAGAGACAGAGCTTTAAAAAGCCGCGGCTTGTCAGCCGTACGCGGTTGCAGCTTCCGCAGAACTTTCCGTGGATCGCGCTGATAAAGCCGACGGGCATCGACAGCTTTTCGTACCGCACATAAGCCGCAGGACCGTTTCCTTCTTTTTCCTGGTCCGGCGTACATGCCCCATACCACTGTTCCAGCTCTGTTTTCAGCGCCTCATTCGACGGACCCACGTACGATTTTCCGGCGCCCACCGGCATCACCTCGATGAACCGCACCGGGACTTTTTCCTGCTCTGCAAATTCAATCAGTTCCTGCGCATGCAGTTCTTTTCGATGCACCGCATTCAGCTTCACTAAAAGACCCGCCTCTTTGGCCGCGCAGATACCCTGCTTTACCTGCTCCAGCGCATCGCGTCCGGTAAGCGCCGCAAACTCTGCCGCATCCACTGTATCCAGGCTCACATTCACACTGTCACAGCCGGCCGCCTTCAGATCCCTCGCACACGATGCCAGGCGTACGCCATTCGTCGTGATCCCAACGGATGCGGTGCCCGGCACTGCTTTTATTTTCTGCACCAGCTCCACGCACTCTTTTCTTACCAGCGGTTCCCCTCCGGTAATCCGGTAATGCGTGATGCCAAGCCCAGCCGCGGCGTGCACAATCTTCAGCATCTCTTCGACGGTAAGCGGTGGATTCTGTTCCGCCTGCTCCAGTGCACAGCCCGCCGCACTCTCCGGCATACAGTACCGGCATCTCAAATTGCACGCGTCCGTGATGGAAATCCGCAGGTAATCTATCGTTCTGCCATACTGATCCTTCATCGTTTATCTGCCTTTTCCAAAACCGCAGTTCGGGAAGGTGCAGACCTTGCAGTTCAGGCAGAGACCGCCCTCGCCAAGACCGGCCAGCTCCTCCGCTGTCACCTCATCATCTGCAATGAGGCGCGGCAGGACAAGATCGAAAATCGTCCGTTTCGAATACATGACGCATCCCGGCAGGCCGACGATCGGTGTTCCGTTTTCGGCATACGCCAGAAGGAACATAGCTCCCGGCAGCACCGCGCGCCGTAGGAAACGATGCGTGCTCCGGTATTTTTGATCGCCAGCGGCGTCTTGTCGTCCGGATCCACACTCATTCCTCCGGTGCAGAAGACAAGATCGGCACCCGCTTCCATCGCGCGGCGGCATCCGTCTGTGATCTTCGATGCATCATCATCGTAAACCTCATGAAAGATCATCTCCGCGCCGAATTCTGCCAGCTTTTCCTGGATAACCGGTGTGAAGGTGTCCTCGATCCGATGGTAATACACTTCATTTCCCGTTGTCAGAACCGCAAATTTTTTCTTGTGGAACGGCTTTAAGGTCAGGATCGGCCCGTCGGAACAGACTGCCTGTGCCGTCTCCATCTTCTCTTTTTTGATGACGAGCGGAATAATTCTCGTTCCCGCCAGTTTGTCGCCTTTTTTCACGTATGTATCACCGTGGCGCGTCGCAATCATCATCTCGCCGAGGCTGTTTACTTTTTTCAGCTTCTCGCGGTCCACTTTCAAAAGACCGTCGCAGTCCGCGATCAGTTCAATTTTTCCTTCTTTGACATCGGACGGATGCATGTGATCGTTTTTACATATATCGTAAAGAATCTGTGCCGCCTCATTTTCATGCAGCATTGTATCGTCCTTTTCCCAGATGTAAATGTTGTCCTTTCCGACACTTAACAGCACCGGAATATCTTCTTCTGTAATGATGTGGCCTTTGCGGAATACCGCATCTTTTGTCACACCTTTGATAATCTGTGTAATATCGTGGCAGAGCACCTGGCCTACCGCGTCTTCTGTTTTCATCAGTTTCATCTGAAACGCCTCACTTTTTCTATTTGAATCTATTCCAGTTCCCCGCAGATCACTTCCAGCACGCTTCCGGCGATGCACCGCGCCTTATCGGAAATCGTGAAGCAGTTCTGCAGTTCTTCTTTCCGCGGATCGATGTCCGCAATCTTAAATCCCTTCGTCACCGGATAGCCGTCGCGGATCAGCCCGCGCAGCAGACCGGAGAGAGATGCTTCCACAGGTACCGTCCCGTTTTCTGTCTCAATCTCTGCAATCACAGCCCTGGCTTCCACAATGTCTCCGATCGAAGCCGCATTCCGCAGAATACCTTCCGCCTGTGCATGCATCACACGCTCTTTTCCGTACCCGCCGATGATGCCCGGAATGCCAGTGTTCGGAACCGCGCTTCCGCTTCGGATCACGCGTCCAAGATTATGACCGCGCTTCGTCTCAATTACAACATCCACATCTTCTCCTGCCGTAAAGCCCGGTCCGAGGGCAATCACAAGCGGCGCCATCTCTTTTGTCGTCCCGAGATTTTTCTTCGCCAGAATCGCATCGACCACGACGGCCGGGCGAAGTGCTGCAATGCTTAGTCCCGCCGGATCCACGAGCACCGGAACACCATCTTTCTTCCAGATCCGTTCCATTTCCTGTTCCAGAAGTTCTTTCCGGTTCTTTTTCTCTGCGAGATCCACGTCCATGCGCACGGCTTCCACGTCCTCTACCCTGGCACTGCGGCATATACCGCTTCGCTCAAAGCCACCTGCCGCCGGATCGCCGCCGGGTGCTCTGCTTCCAGAACCAGCAGACGAAAGCCCGCTTTTTTCAGACGATGGATCGTACCGGTTGCAAGATCTCCTGCTCCCCGTACCACGATCAGATCTTTCTTTTTCATCTTCGCTGTCTTCCTTCTTTCGTTTCAGCAGCAGCCGTTTTCTTCCGTCTTCCGCGGCCTGCTTCGTTATTCTTGTTTGAGAATAACGCTTTTCCATTAATAAAAATACAGGAAAGGACCCGTTTTGTCAACGTGTCCCCGTAAAAAATGTTATTTTTCTTCTGTTCCAAACCACTTCTGAAACGACGCATCGGCGCCTGCGCGGACTTCTTGTTCAAACTTCCGGTACCGCTTCAGGAATTCTTTTCCCTCCGGGGTCAGTACCGTCTGGCCGCCGTTGCTGCCGCCCCGGTTGCCCTGTACCAGCGGGATGCCGAGATCCTCCTCGGCGCGCTTTAAGATTTTCCATCCCTTCGAGTACGCCATCTGCATGCATTTGCAGCCCTTCAAAAGGGAGCCGGTTGCTTCCACATGCTCCATCAGCTCCGCCACACCGGGACCGAAGGCATGATCCGTCCGGCTGACGCGCAGCCGCATGTCGTACCGCAGCTTCTGTCGTAATGTTTCTTCTTTTTCTTCCATTTCCACCTCACACCTCTACAACAGCACACGGTACTCCGCCTCATAGGCAAGTCCCGCCGTCTGAAGTGCCGCAAGGATTTCTTTTCCCTCTTCCGGCGCTGCTTTCCAGGAAAGGCCGCAGCCCGCCGTAATTTCCCGCGGAACGGGGATCATCCTTCCCGGCAGGCCGTGCGCTCTCGCATACTGCTCCATCTGCATCGCCTGCGTTGTCCCCGCAAACGTCAGAATCCAGGTTTCTTTTCGCTGTCTCATATCGTTTCTTCCTTTTTCCAGCTTCTTTTGTATCCCGGATGCCGGCTGCCGCCTCTCTCACTGCTGCATTTCTTCTTCGGCAAACTCCCGCAGAGCCTGCGCGGCAATCCGGACTTCTTCTTCCGTCAGTACATGGGAAAAGCTGAACCTCACGGCTCCCTGCTCCCGTGTCCCGAGTGCTTCGTGCATCAGCGGCGCGCAGTGTGCCCCGCTTCGGACTGCAATACCATAGTTCTCATACAGCCAGTCGCTGACATATCCCGAATCACAGGAGCCGATGTTTAATGCCGCCGTTGGTACCCGCTGCTGCAGATCGTCTGTTCCATATAAAGTAAGTCCCGGGATTCCCTGAATTTCCTCCAGAAAGAGATGCATCAGCTCCCTCTCTCTTTTGTAAATCATTTCAATCCCCGTCTTCTCCAGATATTCCAGCGCTCCCAGAAGTCCCGCAATTCCGTGGACATTTAAAGTTCCCGCTTCCAGATGCTCCGGCATCGCCGCAGGCTGTTCTTTTTCATAGCTTCGGATTCCACTTCCGCCCATTTTGAGCGGCCGGATCGAAAGTTCGGGACGAACGTAGATTCCGCCGGTTCCCTGCGGCCCTAATAGTCCCTTGTGGCCGGAAAAACAGAGCACGTCGATCCCGCTTTTCTGTACATCAATCGGCAGAATCCCCGCTGTCTGCGCCGCATCGACGATCAGACGCAGGGAATGGCGTTCCGCAATTTCGCACACCCGCGCAAGATCCGTGATATTTCCGGTCAGGTTGGAGGCATGCGTGACGACAAACGCTTTCGTGTTTTTCCGCACTGCCGCTTCCATCTGATCATAATCGATCCTTCCAGATACATCCGCCGGAATCACGGAAAGCTCCAGTCCCTGTTTTTCCAGTGCATACAGCGGGCGCAGAACGGAATTATGCTCGCAGACTGTCGTGATCACATGATCCCCCGGCCCGAAGAGTCCGAAAATTGCCGTGTTCAGTGCCTCCGTATCGTTGCACGTAAATGCAATCCGCTCCGGACTCTCCGCGTGAAACAACTCTGCCAGCCGCATTCTCGTCTCAAAGACGATGCGGCCCGCATCCAGTGTCGCATCGTGTGCACCGCGGCCTGCATTTCCACAGCCGCGCAGTGCCTGGATCATACGCTCCTCTGCTTCTTTTGGATGCCACAGCGACGTTGCCGCCGAATCGAGGTAAATCATGGCTTAATCACGCGGTCTGCGCTGCTCATGCGCTCCACGATGTCATACATGTTGGTCACACTGCCGATCTGCAGCTTTTCGGTGATGCCGTAGAAGTTCAGGCATGTTCCACAGGTCAGAATTTCAACGCCGCGCGCTGCCAGATCTTTCAGATCCTCCAGGGACTCGGAACCCTCGCAGGTCAACTTTGCACCGCCGTTGTAGCACAGAATCGTATCCGGCAGCTCATCCTGCTGGGTCAGTGCATAAAGGAAGCTCTTCATCAGAATTTTACCCAGCTCCTCGGCTCCTTCGCCATATGGTCTGCAGAAAGAACGACGAGTTTTGTTTTCTTTGCCGCCGGTACGAGGCATACGGTTTTCTCTTCTGTTTCAGCCGGCTCTGTTTCTGATACGGTGAACTCCACATGATACTCTTTTTCTTTCTTCTCTTTTACCAGAAAGCCATATCCTTTCTGCTGCGCCATTTTTTCCAGGTTCTGCACGGCGATTTCATTATCCACCAGAACCTCCACTTTTCCGCTTCCCGCAAGTTCTGCAATCGCATTTTTTGCCTTTACCAGCGGTACCGGGCACACATCACCCATTGCGTTTACTGTCTTTTTCTCCATCTCTGCCATTTTCATCCTCCTGCCTTACCATTTCCTGCTCTGTGTCACATAAATTTCGGTTCCTGCCGGCTCTGTGATTTTCCAACGATTGCTGCCGGAATCCCCTGCTCCAGCAGTTTTCTCTGGCATTTTTTCTGCATCCACGGCATCCACGGCCATCAGAAGCCCTCCCGATGTCTGCGGGTCAAACAGCACCTCCTGCATGCCGAACGGTATATCCTTAAAGGTCACATGCTGCTCCAGATGATTCCGGTTCCGCTGGCCTGCCGCAGTGATCAGAAACTCCTCCGCCGCTTCCACAGCCCCCTGGAACACCGGAATCTGATCCGCCCAGATATGGCAGGACACGCCCGACTCCATCATCTCATGCAGATGTCCTAGGAAACTAAAGCCCGTTACATCGGTACAGGCATGAATGTGATACTTCCGTGCCGTCTCCGAGGCGTACTTATTCAGCGTCATCATCGATTCCACTGCCTTTTGAAATCCCCCCGGGTTTTCCTCCCCGACGCGGTGCGCCGCACAGAGAATGCCGGTTCCGAGCGGTTTCGTCAGAATGAGCAGATCACCCATGCGGCCCGTATTGTTCTGCCAGATCCGGTCCGGATGCACGGTTCCCGTGACAGAAAGGCCGTATTTTACACTGTCATCCGCAATCGAATGACCGCCGGAGAGCGATCCGCCCGCCTCCTGCACCTTTTCCGCGCCGCCGCGCATGATTTCTCCGAGGACATTCAGATCCATCTGTTCCGGAAAGCAGACGATATTCAGGGCTGTCCGCACCTCTCCGCCCATCGCATAGATGTCGCTTAAGGCATTCGCCGCCGCAATTTTTCCAAACGTGTACGGATCCTCCACCACCGGCGGAAAGAAATCCAGCGTCTGGACCATCGCAAGGTCGTCCGTCAGCCGGTAGACGGATGCATCGTCTTTGCTGTCATAGCCCACCAGCAGATTCGGATCCTTTTCCCCTTTCGGCAGCTTCTCCAGAATATGTTCGAGCACGCCTGCCCCGAGCTTTGCCGTACAGCCGCCGCTCTTACAGAAAATAATTTTTTCTTCTTCCATCGTTACCTGTTCCCTCTTTTTCAGCTTCTTCCGCACTCTCCGTCCGTTCCGCGCAGAAGTCCCAACGCATGCGGCAGTATCAAGTACAAATCCAAGACTCTCTTCCACCGCCTTCGGGCTTCCCGGCAGATTGATAATCAGCGTCCGATGACGGATTGCACTCACTGCCCGGCTCAGCATCGCCCGTTTTGTGATCGCCATGCTGCCGCGCGGATCGCCTCCGCGATGCCAGGTGCCACACGGCCGGATACCGCCAGAGTTGCCTCCGGTGTCACATCCCGCATGGAAAATCCCGTGCCGCCTGTCGTGAGGACAAGATCGCACTGCTCCAGATCGGCAAGCCGGATCAGTTCCTCCTCGATCATCGCCCGCTCATCCGGCAGAAGACGCATCGAAACGACCTCATACTGCTCCGCCGGAAGCAGCTCTTTGATCCTTGGGCCGCTCTTATCCTCGCGCTCGCCCTGATATCCTTTGTCACTTAACGTTACAATTCCCACCCGGAAAACCGGGAAATCTTTCTTTTCTGTCATGCTTTATTTTTCCTCTTTCTGATAGATATAATGACCGCTCTTTCCGCCGTCCTTTTCCAGAATGTGGATATCACGAATCACCATGCCGCGGTCCATCGCCTTGCACATATCGTAGATCGTGAGCAGCGCTGTGGAAACGCCAGTCAGCGCCTCCATCTCCACGCCGGTCTTTCCGACACATGATGTGGTGCACACGGCCGTAATAGAATTTGTATTCTCGTCCGTGGTAAATGTCACTTCGCAGTTCGTCAGCGGCACAATGTGGCACAGCGGAATCAACTCCGCATTCTTTTTCGCCCCCATGATACCTGCCAGCCGTGCAACGCCGAGCACATCGCCTTTTTTCGCCGTATGGTCCCGCACGGCTGCAAATACCTCCGGGCTTACCTGTATGGTTCCCGTCGCCGATGCTGCCCGGTACGTGTCCGGCTTCTCATGGACATCGACCATGACGCGCTGCCGTCTTTCTTAAAATGGGTAAATTCCGCCATCTGTCTCCTCCGTTCTATTTCCGTTTTATTCTCCGGGTTCCCACTCTTCTTCCGCTTCACGCACGGGAAGCTCTGCTCTCCCATACCAGGATTCGTGTTCTCACCGCTTTGTCTTCTGTTTCCTGTCGCGCACGTAACCAGAACATGCTCGATCCCCTGCCTGCGCAGCAGCTCCACAAGTTTCTCTGCGGCCGCCCGGTGTTCTTTTTCCTCATACTGGTGCAGTACCGCATAAAACGTTCTGCCTTTCAAATCCTTCTGCTGTCCCTGTTCCGATGCGATCAGCCGTGCCAGATCTTCTTCCGTGATATGGTGTTCCATCGTACAGTCAAGCAGTTCCGCCGCCCGTTCTGCCCGAAAGCAGCCCTTGCCAAGCGGCTGTCCCAGTGCCGAAAGACCTGTCACACCAATCACAAGATCTGAAGAGGAAAGCAGCGCCGGTTCATGTTCCGCCGGTGCCTTGCACGGCAGGTGCCTCGCGCCGTCCGCTCGATCAGCGTCAGATCGGCCTTTTGCGTGCCGCTTCAAATAGTTCCGTTTCCGGCATGGAAAGCTTTTCCGGATCCCGGCAGGCACTCCCGATAATCGCTGCGCGGCCTGTGCGAAATTTTCTTTCGACCGCTTCCAGACTCTGGTCATGCCATTCCTTCGGCGGACGGTAAATGTGCGTCGAAGTTGTCACCAGTACCTTCTGATCGTTTTTTACACAAAAGCCTGCCATCTCGTACAGCAGCGTCGTTTTTCCGCCGCCGCCGATGATAGAACTACATGGTTCTTTTCCTTTAAAAATGGGAACGCCGTTCCCATTCCTACCGGCTCCAGCTTCTGTTTTTCTGTTTTCTGCCAGATTCAAAGCATCTCCTCTGCCCCCCTTCTGCCGTCTTTCTTTCTCACTCTACCATACTCATTTTGGGCTGTCAAATTACTCGCGCCGTAAAAACTTGAAAAAAGAACTGCCCCGATCGGGCATCCCCATCAGAGCAGTTCTTCTATTCTTATTGAACGTGTACGGTAAGCACCGCTGCATTTGATCTGTTTCCATCGCTGTCCGTCACATGATACGTCAGCGTGTAATCTCCCGGCACTGCAGTATCCACATCGCCGTCGATCTCAATCTGGTTAAAGAGTGACTCCTGGCTGTCTGCATCATCGGTCATCTCTTTGATATAGCTGGTTTTGTCCAGATCGTTTCCGGCTTCCACTGTTACTTCATACGTATTCAGGTACAGTTTTGGGCTTTCCGCCGGCAGTGCTTCGATTTCCATCTGCGCATCTGTCTCATTTTTTGTGCCCTCTGTGTCATTCTGCTGCGGCTCCTCTGCTGCCGGTGCAGACTCATCTGCCGCCCCACTGTTATCCGTTTCCTGCGTAGCCTCATTTTCCGCCGGGGTATCTTCCGCTGCAGCTTTATAATTCACGCGGCGTGTTGCTTTTGATACATTATTGTGACTGTCCTTTGCCGCATAGACAACCGATGCACTGGTATGGTCATCGTTCGGGAAAATGTTTTCAATCATCAGCGAATCTGTCACATCTCCGTCTTTCTCATCCGTTGCAGTAACGCCTTCCAGCAAAGGCGCTGTATCACTGCCTTCCTCATACGTTACATCCCCATCAGCTGGAAGCTCGATTTCCGGGCCTTTTCGGTCGTCCGTCACTACGACAGCTGCTGTACCGGCTCCTAGCGCCACGCACAGGACAATCAAACCTGCAACAATCCCTTTTTTCATGGCAGTTAATCGTCCTCCTCCTGGCCGTAATCTCCATATTTGTACTGACCGTATTTTCCGTATTTACCATACGCCTGTTTCTGCATATCCACCTTGTTCAGGACAACGCCAAGCAGCGGGCAGTTACTTCTCTCGAGCTGGCTCTTTACTTCCTGTGCAAAACGATAGCTGATCACACCGGACTCAATGACCATGATTGAACCATCACAGATTTCTGCAACGATTGCACTGTCGATAACGCTTCCAAGCGGAGGAGTATCCACAATCACATAATCGTAAACTTACGAAGTGCATTTAAAAGACTTCGGAAGTTCTTTCCCCCCAGAAGCTCTGCCGGATTCGGCGGAAACGGGCCGGAATAAATCATGTAAAAGTTCTTTACATTGGTAGAACAGATGACATCCTCCAGAGTTGCCTGACCGGACAGGAAGTGTGCCAGTCCGCGAACAGATTTCTGTGTTTTCGTTCTTCCAAGAAGAACCGATTTCCGAAGATCGGCATCGATCAAAATCACTCTTTTTCCGCTCTCTGCAAGAGAAATGCCGAGCTGCATAGAAACACTGCTCTTTCCCTCATTTGGTGTACAGCTTGTAACCGCGATTACTTTCTTATCTTCTCCGCAGAACTGAAGGTTGGTCCGAAGAGATTTGTAGGCTTCCACAATCTGATAGCCTGATTTTTCCTGTTTTACTACTACCTGATTCACGTTCCGTATCCTCCCTTATTTCTTTCTTCCACGGCCGTTTTTGTTTTTCTTCTTGCTCTTTTTCTGTCCTTCTGCAAGAGGAATTATGCCGAGTGTACTGACACCCAGATAACGTTCTACATCTTCGGAGGTCTGGATGGTGTCATTTGTCAGATAAACAATAATGATGATGACAATCGCGATAAATGCACCTGCTATTGCACCGATCAGCCCGTTTTTCTTAATACTTGGGCTTACCGGCTCATCTGGAATATTCGCCTCATCTACCACATTTACAGCTTCTGTGTTCATAACGTTCTGAATATGATCTGATGCTGCTACACGGATTGCATCCGCCATCTGGCTTGCTACATACGGATCTTCGTCTTTTACTGTAATCGAAAGGATACGCGTATCGTTCTGTGTAGTAACAGTAATTTTGTTCAAAAACTCCTCATAGGTAAGCTCCAGATTTAACTGTGCAATAACGGTTTCAACAACCTGACGGCTCTGAATCAGCTCCGCATAGTCTTTGGTTAAAAGAGAACTTGCCTGCAGATCTCCACTTGTTACAGTACTGCTGCTGTCCTGTTTTGACAGTACATACATTTTTGTCGTCGATTCATACTGCGGCTTCATAAATACTTTGCTGACCAGTACCATCAGAATGCCAAGTGCCAATGCAGCTAAAATCACATAGCCAATTTTGCTCCAGAGCACACGAAGCAGTTCCAGTAAATCGATTTCAATTTCATCCTGATTCTGTTGATTCGTTTCCATCTTCTTCTCCTGACTTTTTTTAGATTTCTCCGGCATCCCTTAAGATTTCCATCGGATTATCGTGGAAAATCCTTTCGGCATATGCCTCTCCCATTTTTTTTGAAACATAGGCAGCGCCTGCTCCTATGTTGGGAATACGTGTTTTTGTGTTGTGGGAATCGCTGCCGACAAAACCGAGCAGATCTTCCTTCATCAGTTTTCTGCAGTAGCGTTTTGCCCCCCACGTATACTTTCCAAGTATACTTTCCACATTCACCTGCAGTCTTGCGCCCATATCCACCAGATCGCTGGAAAATCCGACGCTCTTTACCGTTGCCTGATAGCGCTCCACATGCGCGATAATCGGTTCGTAACCGCAGGACAGTACATTGTAGACTCTCTCACGGATATGCTGTGCGGAATCTCCCTCGGAAAATTCCAACAGAACATAGGATGAACCGGCCATGGTCACATATTTCCGTTTTTCCAGGATATCCTGAAGATCCATGTTCGAGTGAAGTTCACACCCGAGATAAAGCGACATATCCGGATATTCCTTTTTTGCCGCTTCCTGCAGTTTCAGAAACTGCTCATGTACCTTTTTTGCCGGTGTTTCAAACATCCGCCGCCGATAATGCGGTGTGATGATAATCTTCCTGACCCCGTCCTCGTGCTGCATTTTCAGCATCGCCAGCGACTCTTCCAGGTCAGCTGCACCGTCGTCTACCCCCGGGACCATATGGCAGTGTACATCAAATAATTCCTTCATACCTTATCCCTCTTTTTGTGTTCTTTCTTCAAGTCACGCATACTTAGACATTCTACTTTAGTATACATCCTTTTGTGATCTCTGGCAATACAAAAAACATACTCTGTATTTATTTTTTAACATTTTTGTCAAACTTGCCTAAAATGAGGGATAAAAAAGAGACCTCCATTTTCATGTCGGCCTCTCCCGTTATTTTCTGCAGATGAAAACCCCTGCCTCTTTTGTGATCGCAATTCCGCCGTGTTTCTGAATTTTCTTTTCCAGAAATTCTTTGAATTCCCGCTGTCTCGGATACAGATACTCATTCTGATTTCCATGGCAGGAAAGGATATAGTCCAGAAGCGGCTCCGGCCGGTCGACCCAAAGACTGTCCTCGTAGATTCTTTTCTCTACGCTGCCAAAATAAGGCTTTAACTGCTTTTCTCCGTGATCCAGACCAAAAATAGTATACAGCGCCACCTCCGAAAGATTGATCTGCGGATCAAACTCCTGTACCAGATCGGTAATCTCTTTCATATGGCCTTTTCCATACGTACTGCAGTAGAACACGCCGTCATCTGAAAGCACACGGCTGATTTCCTGCAGACCGCGGGACAGATTCTGGACATAGAACAAAACATGATTTGCAATAATCCGGTCGTATTCCGCATCCGGAAACGGAAGCTTCTGGCAGTCCAGTGTCCGGAAATCAAAACAGGATGCCTTTTCTTCTCCCAGATTTTCCGCCGCATCCCGGATCATGCCGTCTGACAGGTCAGACAGACAGATATACTTTCCTTTCAGCACGGATGGCTCCGCTTTTTTCCAGAGCTGTCCGTTTCCGCAGCCAATCTCCAGAATCCGGCGCGCACCGTCAAAATCCATCTGTTCCAGAAGCCACGGGAACCATCCCTTTTTATTTTGGGAATACTGCTCGTGCAGCGAAATACGGATATTCAGGTTTTCCCCGTTTTTGTACTGCTCCACCAGCATCTTTTCCATATCGGTCAGATGAATCAGGTTCAGAATGCCGGTCCAGTCGATCTGGTTCGTCTCCTCCAGAATCTGTGTCGTATTCTGCAGCGCCTTTTCCATCTGCTCCAGATTTTCCATCTTCTTGTGCACAAGTCCGATCTGCATTTTCAATGATTTCAGAATATCCGCACTCGTATCGTGAATCGTCATATTTCCGATCTCATTCAAGGAAAATCCGAGATATTTCAGCGATAAAATTTTCTGCAGCTTCAGAAAATCCTCATCCGAATACATCCGATAACCGGACTCGTTGATAAAGCTTGGCTTCAGCAGCCCTTTTTTGTCGTAATAGCGAATTGTCCGAATGGTCACATGGGCCATCCGGGGCAAATTCACCAGTGGTATAATATTGATCCATATCCACCACTCCTTCGCAAAAGCCGCTTTTTTGCGGCCTTTGCATTTCACTTTTCTCTCTTACAGACGGTCTTTGTACATCTCAGCGAAGTAGTTCTGATACTCACCGCTGATGATGTGTTTCCACCAGTCTTCATTGTCCAGATACCACTGGATTGTCTGTGCAATTCCGGTATCGAAATTGTATTTTGGTTTCCATCCAAGTTCAGTCTCGATCTTGGTCGGGTCGATTGCATATCTTCTGTCATGGCCCGGGCGGTCTTTTACGTATTTGATCAGAGATTCCGGTTTGTCCAGAGCTTTCAGGATGGTCTGTACTACCTGAAGGTTTGTTCTCTCGTTGTGTCCGCCAATGTTGTAAACCTCGCCTACTTTACCTTTATGGATAATCAGGTCGATTGCTTCACAATGGTCGGATACGTGCAGCCAGTCTCTGACATTCTCACCGTTTCCGTATACCGGAAGCTCTTCGTCTGCCAGTGCGCGGCTGATCATAAGCGGAATCAGCTTTTCCGGGAAGTGATACGGGCCGTAGTTGTTAGAGCATCTGGAAACGGTAACCGGGGTACCGAAGGTTCTGTGGTAAGCCAGTACAAACAGGTCTGCGCTTGCTTTGGATGCAGAGTACGGGCTGGAGGTGTGGATCGGGGTATTCTCTGTAAAGAACAGGTCCGGGCGATCCAGCGGAAGGTCTCCGTAAACTTCATCGGTAGATACCTGATGATATCTCTTTACGCCGAATTTTCTGGAAGCATCCAGCAGTACACGGGTTCCCATTACGTTGGTCTGAACAAAGATGCCAGGATCCTCGATGGAACGGTCTACATGGCTCTCTGCTGCGAAGTTGACAACAACGTCAAATTTCTCTTTTTCAAACAGATCCATGATGAAAGCTTCGTCTGCGATATCACCTTTTACAAATTTGTAGTTCGGTTTGTCCTCAACCGGTTTCAGAGTCTCCAGGTTTCCCGCATAGGTCAGCAGGTCCAGGTTTACGATCTGATAATCCGGGTATTTGTTTACCATGTGATGTACGAAGTTTCCGCCGATAAATCCGGCTCCGCCTGTTACTAATACTTTCATGCTTTTTCTCCTTTTTGGTGTGTTTATCGTCTCAGTTTTATGTCAATTCAACTTGTTGTACCCTCACTATAATGGGTGACGTTGCGTCATGGTCAAGAGGAGAATGAAAAAAGTTTGTGAAAATCTTGTTTTTTCCCCTCCTACCTGTCTATCTTAAAATTTTTACGGCGATTCTCGTAATATACTGTTCCATTTCCTGACTGGTCAGCGCGTCCACCATATATTCCTCATAAAAGCGGTCATCCAGCAAAAATTTCTGTTCCGTGGCATATCGGAACAGCTTCCGGTACGCCGCTTCAATTCCCTGCCACGGTCCTTTATAATAATAGCAAAGATACTCTCCCTCCGGCCGAACCGTGTATCGCACTTTCGCCGGCACACGATCAAAAATCAGATAGAAATCACGGTAATCCAGAAAATTCCCCGTTTCCAGTGTTTCCCGTTTCTGAACAAACCCCACATTATACGAACTTCGATTTCCGTATTGCCCGCAGTAAGCATAGAGCTCTCCGATTTTCTGATTGACTGCCAGATTATCCGCTGATTCGCTGTGATTTGTGACAAGATACTGTAATGGCAGGGTATGAATCCCTACAGGACAGAAGGGATCTTTTTCAAACGCCTCACGCATTCCGCCGATGCCTGTGCCAGAAACCGCTTCTTTTCCCCAATCCAGCGCTGCATCTCGCGGAGCCGCTGCATTTTTTCGCGCACCACCTTCTCCTCCTGTTCCAGCAGTACTCCGAATTTTTCAGGACTTCGCTGTTCCAGATAATTTCGAATCTCTGCCAGCGGCATGCCCAGCTCCCGCAGCATTCCGATCACATCAAACGTTTCCATCTGATCCATCGCATAATACCGGTAGCCGTTTGTCCCTCTTCTTTTTGGTACGAACAGCCCAATCTCATCATAATGGAAGAGCGTTTCCTTTGTCGTGCCTACCAGCGCTGCAAATCGCCCCGCGCTTAAATACTCCTGTTTTCCCATTTCTGACTCCTTTTCCTGAATATGTGCTCTCGGAATTTTTCCTGTTTTTCACCTTTTTTGCACTTGACTATAGGGTTACCCTATCCTTTATAATAGCAAACGATTCAAATTTTCACAAGAAATCTTTCCCATCTAAAGCGTGTCTGAAAAAGGCTTTTCACACATAAAAAGGAGGTTTTTGATTATGAGCCAGTCACTCGCCAAGGATTTCAACTTCCACTCTCTGCTGAAGTTTGCGTTTCCATCGATCATCATGATGATCTTTATGTCTCTCTACAGTATTGTGGATGGCTTTTTCATCGCACAGTACGTGGACAGCATGGCGCTTTCCGCCGCCAATATCGTCTATCCTGCCGTCAGCATTCTTCTTGCCGTCGGCATCATGTTCGGTACCGGAGGCAGCGCCGTTGTCGCCGCAAAGATCGGACAGGAAAAACAGGAGGAAGCCAACCGTAACTTTTCTGCCCTTACCCTTACCACACTGATCATCGGTATTCTGGGCGCAGTGCTCGGCAACCTGTTTTGCCGCCAGATCTGCAGTCTGCTCGGTGCAACGCCGGTGCTGATGGATTACGGTACCGCCTATCTGCGGACGATCCTTTCCTTTGCCCCGGTCTGTCTTCTCCAGGCGCTGTTCCAGTCCTTCTTTGTAACGGCAGGACGCCCGGGACTCGGACTTTCCCTTACGGTGTCCGCCGGCATTACCAACATGCTTCTGGACTATCTGTTTGTCGTTCCGCTCCATCTTGGTGTTGCCGGAGCTGCCCTTGCCACCGGCCTTGGCCAGTGCATTCCGGCCGTTGCCGGCATTTTATACTTTACCTTCGCCCGCAAAGGCTTCGCTTCACCCGTCCGGAATTTTCCAAAGGCCTGCTCTCCACAAGCTGCTTCAACGGTTCCTCCGAGATGGTCAGCAATCTTTCTGCAGCCGTTGTCACTTACCTTTTCAACATGCTGATGCTGAAATTTGAGGGCGAAATCGGTGTTGCCGCCATCACGGCGATTCTGTACGGACAGTTTCTCTTTGTTGCGCTGTACCTCGGCTACAGTATCGGCGTTGCACCTGTGTTCAGCTTCAACTACGGCAGCCGGAACAAACAGCGGCTGATCCGGCTTTACCGCATCAGTATCCGCTTCGTTGTGGTAAGCTCTGTGATCATCGCACTTGTGGCCGCCTTCGGCTCTCCGGTCATTTCCGCCGTTTTCATGCAGAAAGGCACGTACGGCTTTGAACTGACACGCCACGGCGGATATCTGTTCTCCATCGCTTACCTGTTCTGCGGTACGAATATCGTCGCCTCCGGCATTTTTACGGCACTGTCAGAGCAGGAAGACTCTGCTTTGATTTCTTTTTGCGAACCTTCGTCTTTATCGTTCTCTCCGCGCTGCTTCTGCCGCTCGTGCTTGGCACCAACGGTGTGTGGCTGTCGATTCCGGTCGCCGAATTTCTGACGCTGTTCATCTCCGTGCCGAAGCTGTCCCGCTATTTCAAGGATCCGAAAGTCGCAACGGAGACGCAAACAAGTCCCAACTGATCTTACCGACTTCGCTGATTCTCAAAACCCCGCACAGGGATCCGTTGTTTTCACAGGATCCGCTGTGCGGGGTTTCTCTTTTGCTACCACTTTTTCCCCGGGCAGTCCCGCAGTGCAATCGCTGCCCGCATCTCCACGTAGCAACCGCACATGCGGCACATGCCGGACAGCAGCTTTTCACACTCCTTACAGATGGAAAGCCGCCGCTCGTATTCCTCCTCCGGCGTTTTATCTTCCGCCGGAATTCTTGCAATATAATCATACATATTCTGAAAAAAGCCTGCCTCGTCCATCTCACGAAGCAGGCATTTTTTACAGATCCTGGTATTTCCGTCCATCAAACTCCTCCGGAACCGAATCTTTTTTCATCCCAGATATCTTCTGGTTTTTATGGTTTTCCTATTTTACGGCGATATGAAGCACACTGCACGCCGGAATGGTAAAGGAAATTCCCTCTTTTGTTGCCTGCACACCGTCAAAGCCCTGAACGCCAACCGTCTCCGGCTCTTCAAAGGTGTTTTTATCCTGCATATGGCCGGTTACGATCTCGGCTTTGATCTCGCCGGCTTCTTTTCCGAGAAGTACCGCCTCTACCGGATATGCTTTCTCCAGATCCACATTCGTCATCGTGATATGAAGTACACCGTCTGCATCTACCGAAACAGATTCCGTCAGATTCGGAACCATGTATTCGTCTTCCAGACCAACCTGCTCCGTTTCCAGAGAGCTTGCCAGAAGATCATTTTCCTGATGTACCTGATACAGATCGAAAACATGATACGTCGGAGTTTTGACCATTTTTTCACCCTCTGTCAGGATCATCGACTGCAGAACATTGACCATCTGTGCGATATTTGCCATCTTGACACGGTCGCTGTGTTTGTTGAAGAGATTCAGGTTGATCCCTGCGACCAGTGCGTCACGCATGGTATTCTGCTGATACAGAAATCCCGGATTTGTTCCAGGCTCTACATCATACCAGGTACCCCACTCATCCACGATCATACCGACCTTTTTGTCCGGGTCATACTGATCCATAATGGCGCTGTGGCGGCGGATCAGCTCTTCCATGTACATCGTCTTTTTCATGGTCTTATACCAGTCTTTTTCCGCAAACTCCGTTGCACTTCCCTTGTGATCCCAGGTTTCCGGTACCGTATAGTAATGAAGCGACAGGCCATCCATCATGCCATGCTGCTGTGGGGAGATTCTGCGGAAGCATGCTTTCATCACTTCCTGCGTCCACTCATAATCATCCGAATTGGCGCCGCAGGCAATCTTCCGGATCTTTTTGTTTCCATCGTAATCACGCACAAAGGTCTGATATCTGCGGTACATATTTCCGTAGAATTCCGGATTCATATTTCCGCCGCAGCCCCAGTTCTCATTGCCGATGCCGAAGAAATCGACGGTCCACGGCTTTTCGTGGCCATTTTCCGCACGAAGGTCTGCCATCGGAGATACCCCGTCAAATGTCATATATTCAACCCACTCCGACATCTCCTGTACAGTACCGCTTCCCATATTTCCGTTGATATAGGTTTCACATCCGATCTGACGGCAGAGTTCAAAAAACTCGTGGGTACCGAAGCTGTTGTCCTCGACAACACCGCCCCAGTTGGTGTTGATCATTTTTTTGCGGCTTTCTTTCGGTCCGATACCGTCTTTCCAGTGATATTCATCTGCAAAACATCCGCCCGGCCAGCGCAATACCGGAACTTTGATATTTTTCAGTGCTTCAACAACATCGGTACGCATTCCGTTCACGTTCGGAATATCGGAATTTTCTCCTACATAGAGTCCTTCATAAATACATCTTCCCAGATGCTCCGAAAACTGTCCCTGGATTTCCTTATTGATTTTTGAAAGCTTTCTGTTCGCATCAATTACTAACTTAGCCATAACTTGTCCCCTTTCGAGATCTTAAATTTGGCTTTATTATAGGAGATGTATCTCACTTGTGTCAATGAGCGTACAAGTTGTTTCCCCATGATTTTTTCAAAAAGTGCGGCCGTCTGGCTGCTGACCAAAAGGCCGCTTGTTTTATTTTTCATTCTGCATACGAAAAAACCGCCCTGGTTTTCACCAGGACGGTTACCGTCCGTGCGTTAGAGGATTCGAACCCCCGACCTTTTGGTCCGTAGCCAAACGCTCTATCCAGCTGAGCTAAACGCACATTTCTTTGTCGCTTTAGAACTCTTTGTTTATCACTCGTTCCCGCTGACATCATGTATATTACACTATCCTAAGAGAAAAGTCAACACCTTTTTGAAAAAATTTTAAAATTTTTTCGAATAACAGTTTTTTGTGAAAATAAGGGCTTTTTCCCCTATTTCACAGTCCGCACCAGGTAGTCTTTCTTTCGCAGTTCCTCTTCAATCAGATCCAGGGTCTGCGCCGAGTCTGCCGATACGGTATGAAAATGTTCCCCTGATGTGATATTCTTCAGCGGCCGTGATTTTCCCTGCCGGATTTCTTCCATAAACAGTGCCACCTTATTTCGTGAACTGATATTAAGTTCCGCCCGCAGTTCTCCGTAAACCTCGTGACGCACAATCACATCCAGCACAACGCCGCCGAAATCCACAATTGTATTCAGCTCGTCCTGCATCTGCTCATCCGTGTGATTCACCTCAAAGACCCGCTTCTCTCTCACCGGGCTGCTGCAGATGTAGCCGCGGTTTGTCGCAATCACATCGTATCCGGCTGCGCGGATCAGGGCAATGTCCTGGACAATCACCTGACGGCTGACTTCACAGCTCTTCGCCAGCGCTGCACCGGAGACCGGCGTCTTACTGTTTGTTATTCTTTGAAGAATCTCTTCTCTTCGTTCCTTTCCACTCATCATAAAACAAGACCTCGCATTTCGTACACTTCCCTTATCTTATCACACTTTCCGCCGTTTCTACAATAGCAGGAAATCATTTTCCAAAAGCTTTGTCAAGGACTAAAACTTTATGAAATTTTCCGGGCTCTCGTATATTCGTCCCGCCAACTGCCAATCATGAACGTATAACAGTAACGAACGGTAACCATACGTTCCATGTTTCAGGAGGATGCATACCATGGCGATCAATAAAGTTGAACTGTGCGGAGTCAATACATCACGCCTTCCCGTACTGAATGCCGAAGAAAAGGAGACTCTGCTGAAAAAGGCCCGCGAAGGAGATGCTGCTGCCCGCGAACGCTACATTCAGGGCAATCTGCGCCTTGTCTTAAGCGTGATCAAGCGCTTCTCCAACAGCAGTGAAAACGCCGACGATCTCTTTCAGATCGGCTGTATCGGCTGATTAAGGCGATTGATAACTTCGACACGACCTTAAACGTCCGTTTCTCCACCTATGCCGTGCCGATGATCATCGGTGAAATCCGGCGGTATCTGCGTGACAACAATGCGATCCGCGTCAGCCGTTCCCTCAGGGATACTGCCTACCGCGCCATCTGCGCCCGCGAACTTTATCTCAAGCAGAACCAGAAAGAGCCTTCGATCGAAGAAATCGCCGCTGAAATCGGCATTGGAAAAGAGGATATCGTCTATGCCCTCGACGCAATCCAAAGCCCGATGAGTCTGTATGAACCCGTCTACACGGAAGGCGGCGATACCCTGTATATCATGGATCAGTTAAGTGACAAGAAAAATAAAGAAGAAAACTGGGTGCAGAACCTCGCCCTGCAGGACGCGGTCGCCCGTCTCAATGAGCGCGAACGCCAGATCATCCGCATGCGTTTCTATGAGGGCAGACCCAGATGGAGGTTGCCCGGGAAATCGGCATCTCGCAGGCGCAGGTCAGCCGGCTGGAAAAGTCCGCCCTGCGCTCTATGCGGAATTATCTCTCCGACGAGCGGTAACGCCCGCCGTTCACTGAATTTCTGCAAACTGCAGCCGGTAATCCGACGGCGGCATTCCATAGTGTTTCCGGAACACACGGGAATAGTAAAAGGGATCTTCAAATCCGCACGACAGCGCCGTCTGTTTGACCGTCATCCCCATCTGCAGCAGCTTTTCTGACTGCTGCAGCCGATATTCCAGCAGATACTGTCCTGGTGACCGGCCGATTTTCTTCTGAAACAGACGGTTCAGCGTTGTGCGGCTGACCGCCATTTTCCGCGCAATTGTCTCCGCGCAGAACTCACTCCTGTGATACCCTGCGGCAATCAGAGTCATCACTTCCATGATCGCGGATCTTCCTTCTTTCTCTCCTCCCGCTGCGGCTCCGCCAGATCCTGGTACACGCCCAGAAGCGCAAGCAGCACACCGACGGCTCCTGGCTGTTCCGGCGATAGAGTTCCATCTGGCAGAGACGCTCAAAATACGGCAGAAGCCTTTCCTGACGGAGAGGCGGCGCCGCCGGCTGCTGTGGGTTCAGTACCGACCGTGCCAGAATCTGCCGGCATTGTTCCCCGACAAAATCAACCCACACATATTCCCACGGCTCGTTCTCATCCGGCGCGTACTGCACCACCTGCTCTGGACAGATTAAAAAGCTCTGTCCGGCGGTAAGTGTGTACGTCTTTTTCCCGCAGGTAAACGTTCCCTTTCCGCTTATAATATAATGTATAATATAGCACTGCCGTACACCCGGCCCCCAGGAATGCAGATCATGGCAGTCCTGCCGCCCGGCATCGACAGGCCGGATCCCGTTCATTTCTGATACAAGCATATTCTTTCCTTTTCCCGTATTTTATTCTTTATGAAGCAAAAATCCATGCTTTTGTCTTAAAATTCCATGGTTTTGCTCTGGAAATCCATCTATACTCAAAGTACATCAAAACTTACGGGAGGTCAATACTATGATCAAACTTACACCGCCGATGGGCTGGAATTCCTGGAACACCTTCGGAGAAAATATCAATGAAAAAATGATTTTTGAAACTGCTGATGTCATGGCCGAGAGCGGCCTGCGCGATAAAGGATACGAATATCTTGTCATCGACGACTGCTGGTCTTTACGTGAACGCGATGAAAACGGCCGTCTTGTGCCAGATCCGGAAAAATTTCCGCATGGTATGAAAGCCGTTGCCGATTACGTTCATTCCAAAGGGCTGAAATTCGGTATGTATTCCTGCGCCGGAAACATGACGTGTGCCGGCTACCCTGGCAGCTATGAGCACGAATTTGTCGATGCGGAAACTTTCGCATCCTGGGATGTTGATTTCTTAAAATACGACTACTGCTACCACAGCCCGATCCTGCACGGAAAATATCTGTACCGCCGCATGGGACTGGCACTCGAGAACTGCGGCCGCGACATTCTCTTCTCTGCCTGCTCCTGGGGTGCCGATGAAACGCATGAGTGGATCAAAGAAACCGGCGCTTCCATGTGGCGTTCCACCGGCGACATCTTTGATACCTGGGATTCTGTCAAAGATCTCGTGGCACAGCAGGAAAAACTGCATCCGTACAACGGCGTCGGCTGCTTCAACGATATGGACATGCTGATCGTCGGCATGCATGGAAAAGGAAATGTTGGACTGGCCGGCTGCAGCGATGTCCAGTATCAGACACACTATGCACTGTGGGCATTCCTTGGCTCCCCGCTGATGATCGGCTGCGACATCCGCGAGATGAGCGACGAAACCCGCCGCATTCTCATGAATGACGAAATGATCCGCATCAACCAGGATCCGCTCTGCCGTCAGCCGTATAAAGTGAAAAACCATGCATGGAATGACAAGGTTCTGATCTATGTGAAGGCACTCGCAGACGGAGATCTCGCCATCGGTATGTTCAATCTCAGTGATGAAAAATCACGTGCAGCCATGAATCTCGATGAAATCGGCCTTCCGTTCTCCACCGGCCATACGCTGGAGCTCACAGAGGTCTGGACCGGCGAGAACCTGTGTGCAAACAATGCATCCCTTGTCACAGAGCTCGAGCCGTTTGCATCAAAAGTATACCGTGCAAAGGTCGTAAAACTCTGATGGCACGCTGTATGCAGTGCGGCAAAGAACTCACACATAACGAGATCGGCGCCCACCGTAAATTTATCAACGCGGCGCAGAACAGTTTTTCTGCAAGCAGTGTCTTTCTAAGCATCTCGGTGTAACGCCGGAGCTCATTGACGAAAAAATCGAACAGTTCAAGCGGCAGGGGTGTACACTGTTTGTATAGACCTATACTGTCTGAAATGCACACAGCCGGATTTCCGCTAAATAGAAATCCGGCTCTATTTTCATGCTGCATAAAAAATCATTTCTTCTTTATTTCTTTCAGATATGCTCCGGCATCCTTTAGAAATCCCGCCACAATCAGAAGAATTACCATCCGATCGGAAACGCTGCCACGATACTGACCGACTGCAGATTGCTCATAGAGCTTTCGGAAAAGACCAGTGCAATCGGAAGCAGAATCAGCAGAAGGCACCACATAAGCTGAATCGCTTTCGATGGCTGCTGTCCCTCTTCCAGACGGCGGTAGCTGTAGCAGGAAACCGTCAGCGCAATCGAATCAAACGAGGTCGCATAAAAGGCAATCATCGTGAGCAGCAGAACGACAAGAACCAGCGGTGCACACGGGATCTTCTGGATCATGGCGATAATCATTCCATAGAGATCACCGTCTTTGGCATACTGCGCGATAAAATCCGCTTTTCCCGCCATCTGCATCCCCATCGATTCATTTCCCAGGATGATAAAGCTTAAAATCGTGGAGCCAACGCCGAATCCATATCCGCCAAGGATTGTCTGCCGCACCGTTCTTCCCCGGGAAATACTTCCGATAAAAAATGGCGCCGCCACGCACCATACCATCCAGTATGCCCAGTAATAAATAGTCCAGTTCTGCGGAAAATGCGTCTCGCGCAGCGGATCGGTATCGGTCGCCAACGTCGGGAAATACTGAATCATCCGTCCCAGCGATGAAAATCCCGTCTCGATAATATACCGCGTCTGTCCGCCGAACAGCAGCACGTACGCCAGTAGCCCGAAAAACAGATAGATGCAGAGCTTTGCCAGAAAACCGATTCCGCGGAAGCCGTGAAGCAGCGAATACGTGTACACAAAACACGTAATCAGCAGAATCACAATTGTCACTGCGTTCCGGTCCAGATTGATATGAAACAATGCATTGATTGCACTTGCCATCAGCGGCGTTGCCACGCTAAATGTCGTTGCCGTTCCTGCAAGGAGTGCAAATACCGCCAGCAGATCAATCAGTCGTCCGCCGATGCCGTCCGTCTGTTTTCCCATAATCGGACGGCAGGCTTCTGAATACCGCTGCCGGTTCCGTTTCCGCACGTGCAGCATAAACCAAATGCGGCAGCGAGAACGAGATAAAAGCCCCACGGAATCAGACTCCAGTGAAACAGCGGGTACACGCCCGCCCACTCCTGGATTCCGCCCATCTTTTCAATCTGCGGATCAGCAGCATACATCACCCATTCTGCAAAAGAATAAAACAGAATGTCTGCCGCAAGGCCGCACGTAAACATCATGGATCCCCAGGCAAAAAAAGAATATTTCGGTTTCTCATCCTGCTCTCCTAACACAATATCGCCATATTTTGAAAATGCCAGATACAAAGAGAGCAGAAAAACGCCAAGGCCAATTGCAAGATAATAGACTCCAAAGGTATCTCCCAAGAAGAAGCGTACCTTCGCAAGAACTGTGTTGGACTGTTCCGGCAGGAGGAAAAACAAAATGCTGAGCGCTGCAATCAGTCCCAGCGGCAGCAGCGTGATCATCCAGTCAATCTGACCTTTTTTCCGTATTTTTCCGCTCTGTTTCTTTTTCGCCACTCTGTTTTCATCAACTGTATTCATGTTTTCTGTTCCTTTCTGCTATACTGCCCGATCCAGCTTATTTTTCTTCTGATTTTTCCTGCCCCTGTGCCTCATATCCGCAGTAAGACGGATCCAGATCGCAGAGTTCCGAGAAATCATCAATCTCAATCAGATCGCCTTCCTGCATAGGATAAATGCCAAGCTCATATTCTTCAAAATGACAGAACATCGCCACATCATCCCAGTAAATCTGACGGTTCTGTTTTTTTCAAATTCCAGTTCCAGGTGGCGTTTCAGCCGCTTTCCGTCCTCCCGGTTCCAACGTGATACACTGAAGAGCTGCCAGCCGCCCTTACCGCCGATCCGGCTACAGGAACACACGATTCCATCCTTCACCTGCATCAGCCATTCATCCGTCTTTTCGTCCGTCCAGACAGCATTGTAGCCAGAATGCGTAAATTCCGGTGCAAGAATTTCTTTTTTGTATATAATCTGATCCCCATCCAGAATCATTGCATTTTCCAACTGTTCCCGCGCCACATAGAGCGATGCAATATTATTGCAGGAATCCCAGTATGGATTTTCGATCAGTGTCACACCTTTATATTCTGCGGTAAGGCACGCAAACTGCTCTTTCCGATATCCCACTACTACATAAATCTCATAAATTCCATTTTCATGCAGCGCCTGAATCACCGTATCAATCATGCGGACACCCTTCACACGGATCAGCGGTTTCGGCGTAGTAAGCGTTACCGGCCGCATCCGCGTTCCCGTTCCCGCCGCCATGATAATTGCACGTTCTACATGATTTTTCTGCTGAATTTCACTTTCCGGTCTCTGCCCCACATCCATCGCTTTCATTCTTCCACCCTCTTATTCTTCCTGACCTTTGCTTTTGGCAAGCTCCTGCTTAACAAGTTTATAGTAATCCTTAGCATATCGGTACTGTTTCAGCGAATACTCGCCAAACTCCACGCCTAACCGGCTCTTGTACTCACACCAGTTGCTCCACAAAAGCCCGCACACCGCAATGTATGCGTAAATCTTCGTGCGCACCTCCTGCGGACAGCCTTCCGTAAAATAGCAGTCGATCAGCGCATCCACCTGCGGACGGTCATACATGGCGTAAATGCAGAACATCGCCAGATCCACATGTGCATCCTGCATGCCCGCATATTCCCAGTCAATCAGACGAATTTCCGTTCCGCCGTTTTTCTCCACAAACAGAAAATTGTCCGGCACCGCATCAATATGCGTCAGCGTCCACACCTTCGGCTGCGCTTCCAGATAAGCCTCAAGTTCCAGCACATGCGCTTTCGTCGTGCTGTAATCCCGATAAACAGACGGTTCTCCCTCCCACAGACTTTCATAGTATGCGATCTGGTCAAACAGCGAAAACGTATGCTCCACGCTCAGATGCTCCTCATGGAAGGAACGGAGCTTTTTCATACAGGCCTGCACATCCTCAGGGTTTTCCGGATCGCAGACACGCGCACCCTCCAGGTATTTCGTAATCTTATAGCCGTTTTCCGGATTGATCGACACGATTTCATCGCAGATGCCCTTTCCGTCCAGTGTCCGATATACCGCCGCCTCCTGCCTGCGGTTGATCAGAAGACTCGTGCCTTCCCCCGGAATTCTCATAATATACCGCCCGCCGCGACAGCGGAATAAAAACGAACGGTTTGTCATTCCCTTTTTCAGGACCTCAATTCCCGTAATCTCCTCACCGGAAACCGAAAGCACCCGTTCAATTTCTGCCATCGCATCCGACTTCAGCTGATCCGAATTCTCATCCAGTTCCCGCAGCTGCTCGTAGGTATTGATCTCCACCACAGCTCCTTCCGGGACAATCTTTGCCTGCACCGGCATCCCGTTTTCCGCAAAAAGGGCATCCTCCCAGAAAACATGGTCATACCGGCGGTCCTGTACCATCGTTTCGATTCGCCGCGCCATCGACTGCGCCACAGGATCCGTTAGATAGCTGATGCCGATCATATGATTTCCTTCTTTTTCCCCGCCCGCGAGCACAAGCTCCCATTTCCGGCTCACACGAACCGTACTGTCGGGATCCTTTGCATCGCTCACCAGATACCAGGAATACCACTCATACTCCGAAAACGGATTTTCCCGGCACCAGAGGTCGCACGGCATAAGATACGTTTCGCCAAGCTGTGGCAATACCTTTGCCAGGGAATGCAGGTTGTTTTTCTCTGCATACTCCATATTGACAACCAGCTTCACGCCATACTGGTCAACCAGATAATCGTACTGTTCCTTTTTAAAACCAACGACAACATAAATTTCCTTCACCTTTACCGCATGAAGCTGACGGATCAGCCGCTCGATCAGCGGTTCCCCCTCTACTTCCAAAAGTCCTTTCGGCGTTTCCATATTAATCGGCACCATCCGCATTCCATATCCGGCAGCCAGAATCACCGCGTTTTTCGGGCGATGCTTTGCCATCTCAAGCCTGGCTTTTTCCGTCAGCTCCATATCTGTTGTTAAAAAACCCTGCCCCTGCAGCGCTTTCACCGAACGGTTTACCATTCCCAGTGAAAACCCACACCGCTCCGCCAGCGCACGCTGGTTCCGGCAGTGGTATTGCAGGATCACGTTCAAAATATCAGATTCTTGTTTGTTCATGTACATCTATCCTTTCATTTTCGTGAACATCGTTATTATAATACAGGACCGGCGACATGTCAAGCTGCCAGCCGATCCTGTGAAACAATATGCCCAGATTAAGTTACGGTTCACTGGTTCCCAGCGAACCGTAACATTCGCAGCCCTAATCCATGTGCAAGTTTTTTCACCATCCTCCTTCCGGTACAAGATCCACGCAGACAATCTCCGGAATATTGTTGAACCGCGGAATCACCTCCGTATTTCCAAGCCCCGCAGACAAAACCAGATGCCGTTTTCCATCCTTTGAATCAAAAACACCCTTCAGCCGTCCCGGAAACCAGCCCATATCCGGCGCATATACGCCGCCGATTCCAGGCAAAATGACCTGCCCTCCGTGAAGATGACCAGAAAACACGCAGTCCATGTTCCATTCCTCCAGGGCATCATTTTTCAGCCAGGCAATCGGAAGATGACTAAGCAGGATCTTGTAACGGTCGGTATTCTCAAAATCCCATAAAAACATGCATTCGCTAAGATCAGCTTCCTCCGTTTCCAGGTATTTGTCCGGCAGGCAGTAACCGTAAATGCCGCCAATGCGAAGAGACTGGCCTTTTACGGTGATATCCCGGTATTGGTGCTCCAGAACGATTGCACCGGCGGCCTGATACAATTGTGTGACGTCTGTGCCAAAATTGTCCTGGTATTCTATCTCATGATTTCCCAAGGACAGATAGACGGGAGCAATCTCGCATAGAGAAGAAATCAAATTGGTAGCAATCTCTGTGACAGGCTCTCCGGAATTTAACAGATCCCCCGTGAGCAGGATCAGATCGGGAGACTGACTTGCTATCCGGTCAATCAGCTCCTGATTGTCTTCTCCAAACTCGCTGTTGTGCAGATCCGTCAGCTGCAAAATCCGGATTGGGGTATCGATTTTGTCGGAGGGGATCTGATAGGAAGAGTAGCTTAGGGAGTGTTTTGATTGGTCGAGGTTTTGGCAGTTTGTGATTCCGAGGAATAGAAGTACGCTGATAATGAGCGTCCATTTGTGCTGCCGTAGCCATTTCATTGATAATGTCCTCCGTTATCGTGACTCATCCTAACCCACACAGCTTTTTGAGTACACGCTTAATTATTTCCTTCTTACTTCGCCTTTGTGGTTGTTTTACTTGAAGTAATGGCAATATTTCCTGAAAATTTTCGCTTTCAATAGTTTTTAAAACAATATCTCTATTTTGTTTATGACTGATGATCTCAATAACGATGGATTTTCTCTTGCCGCCTGTTCCAAATAAACTTGTTCACATTTTATGTTTTCAGAAACTGCGTTCATCATTTTTTCGCCTTTTGCAGTATGCGTTAATATAAGAGATGTTCCTTTATTATCGTCCATTTTGGGATTAATATTCCATATTCCCCAGAAATCGCCTAATGTTATATCACTAACACGATGATATCCTTTAAAATGACAGCTACTACAAGATTCCCGCAAAATATAATCTTTTACAAATAATTGCATGAAGGGATCATCACCATTTTTACATAAATAGCGTTTCTTGTCTGCATAAGCAAATTCAACCGAGTATGCGTAATGACTCCAACCACTTTCCTTATTTCGCAAATTTATATGCTGTGGAAATGAATCACTATTATCCGTTAGAGATCGATACTTTACATATTTTTCCCATACCATCGGAGACGGCACTCCATGACATACAAAATCTATGCAGACCAAATTCTCATAATCTCGTTTTAAAAAAGCTTTCAATCCGGCTACCTGACAAGGTGTACCTGAAAACAACACTATTCGTCCGGAATCCAGTTGTTTTTTTATGCTTAAAAAGCAGTCTCCTAAAATACTTTGCGAATATTTCGCTCCTTGTAGTTTGCCGAGTTCTGTTTGCTCTTTGATCTCAATATGTCTGACTACGCCTTCGTCATCATAGCTTGCACCATAGATCACTCCGCCTCGCTGTAAAATGGTAGCTGCTAACTCAGAGAAAATTCCACCGGAGGAACTCTCCAGTCGAAGTGCATTATTGTTAGAGAATGCCGCATATGCAGACGTTGATAGGTTTTCATCATCTTTTTTCTTCATTAACACGGGACATACTCTTTCACAAGCCCCACAAGCAATACACGCAGACCGCTCCATAATTACCGGAAACTCAAATCCTGCATTATCTTTTTTCATCTGAATACAGTTCCGTGGACAAATGCTTACACAGGCAGTGCAACCTGTGCATTGACTTTTATCTGCGAATTTAGGCATAATCTTCACCTTCCTGTTCAACAAAGCCTGTTGTAATCATACTGTAATTCTTTTGCACTTTTTTGACATAAGCATCACATAGTCTCACGGCCATATATATAATCATCATAGCCCTTTGCATGATCTGCCTTCACAAATTTCCTAATTTAGATTTTATTTTTCTAAACAAACGTAATAATAAAACAAGTTCAGGATGTGTCAAACGACAATATATAATATAGTCATCCAATTGTACATTTTATTTATTTTAATTTCAAAAAGCTTCTTTCATCAAATGTCATCATTATACACCCCTGCAATCTGCATGACACTTCTCCAGTAAAAATTTTGTATAATATCTAGATAATATTCTCGTTCCCTTTCATCATGAATAATAATCTGAACCATATGTTCTCTAATATCACGAAAACCATTCGCATTATCTAAACTCTTTTCTTTTACTCTTTCAACATTAGTTTTGGTTAATGAATTTTCTTGCTGGTTATAATTCATATGTGGTTTATCAATAAATCCACATTTTTTATTGTAAAGCAATGGCAATAACAGTTGTAAATTTTGTCCATATTTTGATTGATAAATTTCTCTTTCAGGATAAAATTTAAACAAGGAAGACACTCTAACCATATAACTTCCAGCCCAATTATTTGTCTTCCCTTCCAATAATGCCGTAAAAACATCCTGAATATTTTTCTCACATTCATCATAAATAAACAGGCTTTTTCCATTTTTTCTTACATACCACCCATTCGAACGCACTACATCCATTTCCCTATGACTTTCTAAAAACTGTACTCGCTCTAACAATGCACCTTGCAAATACTCGTCATCGATGTCCAATAATAATAAATACTCTCCAGAAATATATTTCAGGCCGGTATTTATTGCGCTTCCAATCCCTTGATTTTTTTGTTTAATATATATTAATGAAATCTTTTTATTTTCCAGTACTTCTTTCCATTCCAATATCTTGGATTCACTTTGATCTATCGATCCATCATTTACCACAACCACTTCAATATGTGGATAATTTTGAATTTCAATAGAATGTAAACATCTATCAATAAAACGTTCTCCATTAAAGCATGGAATAATAATGCTAACTTTTTTATTCATAATTTCTCCGTTTTAAAAAGTCTTTAATTTTGCCCAACGGTCTTTTTCCAATACGTTTCATAAGCTTCATTACAGAATTAAATTCATTGGTATGGTGAAACAAAATATAATTAAATCCACTTGGAATAGCAATAGCAACAACCGCTTTTTCTACAAATCTAAAGTAGATATTTCCCCTAGAAATCCAGGTGCAAGTCCAATATGCCAGTGCAATATAGATAATCCCTAAGCAAACATATAATACATATCGTTTATAATACGCTCTAACAGGACAATGAAATACAGATCTATAGATTACAATTGGCCTATACCAATCAGCAGTAAGTAGACTGCCAACAATTGTACCCAGAAAAACTCCTGAAACCCCAAACGGCTTAGCAAATAAGATAGATGCAACCAAGTTAATAATCGCAAAAGCAAATGGAACCCAAGCATCTTCTAAATATTTCCCCGCTGCTCCCTTCATGGTAATGAGTGGCATTCGTAATCCTGTCAGATAATTATTTATTACAATAATTGCTACAGTTCCTGTTCTAAATAAGTATTTTTCACCAATCCAAATTTCACCAATAAATGGATTAAATAAACACATAAAACATGTAGCTTCTATGCTATAAATAAAAAAGGCAATGAAAAACATTGTATTAAATACATCTAATTTTTTTTCATCATTCTCCACTGCCACTATATTTCCTATTCCAGCAGTGACACCTGCAAACAAAGCACTTATGTATCCGTTGATCAGATTCCGAATCAAAAGATAGTTGGAATATATTCCTGTGGCTACTAAGCTTACAAGTTTTGTAATAATAAGATTATCCGTTGAATTAACCAAATAGTCTCCTATTTTTGCAACAATCAATCCTGATATATTTTTTTGAATTTCCTGTTTTTGAGCACCTGTCAGTCTATCCTTTGAATAAAAAGTAACTTTATCATATTTTTTTGTTATGTATAAATTTTGTGCGGCCATCAAAACGATCGAGCATCCGATCTGTATTGTTAAATATACAATATAACTTTTCCAAATTAACAATGCAATAATCTGCAAAAGTGTTTGAACACAATTTATTGATACATTAATTGGAATCAGTCTAAACGCTTGGTTATCTGAGGATATCAGTGTGGTCTTATATGATAAAAAATAACCAATAACAGTATTAATTAAAAACGCAAAGTAAGCAAAGGTTGTTCCGTCTGGCTGTTGTTCTACGGGAACAAAAAAATCTAAGAATTGAAATAGAATAATTCCAGCTAAAAGCACAATAACACCTATAACCGAATATGCTTTTCTATAGACGGACATTAATGTACTGATGGACTTATAATCTTTCTCAGCTAAGGCTTATAAAGACTGAACCCAATTGCAGTTGCAATCCCCAATTCACCAATCGCCAAAAATCCTAAAACATTACTTAAGAGCCCAGATAGTCCCAAGTAATCCGCTCCCAATGTATAGATAAACACAGTTCTAGAAATCAAGCCTAATAAAGAAGCCACAAAATTATTCCCAAATGACCCCAAAATATTCTTAGCAGAATTTTTTAATCTAGACATGAACCATCTCCTCTTTAAAGTAATCGCTCAACATATTCTTTTGCAGTTAATGCTCTTTTAATAACTTCTGGTATTTTGCTATTTAATTGTTTTTTGATTAATTCTTCATTTTCTAATATCCATCTAAACTTTTTAAGCAACTCATCTGTTTCTTTCAGCCTTTGAACAGATAAACTATACTGTTCTTCATCTCCAAACAAGTCCCTAGCAATTCCTCTTGCCTTTACAGAGTATCCTACAACCAGTGTTGGTATCCCCGAAGAATATGCCGCAATAGTGGAATGCGTTCTTGCCCCAACAAAAAATCTACATTTTGAAATCGCATACTTAAGTTTTGAACAATTTTGATCTTCTATTACTAAAACTCTTCCACTTTTTTTATAACGTTCATACAACTGCATTAATGGTATCCTATCATCACTGTCATCCCAGATTACATGAGGAATTAATGCAATTGCCATATCTGTTTCTTTCAAAATATGTTCTATCAAGATCTCATAATTTTTCATTATAATTCCTGAAATCTTTTCTTCTTTTTGTACCATCGGACTCAAATTAATTCCTACCATGTTTTTATTGATAAACTTAGATGGAATTTCTGCATATGCTGTTTTGAGTCCAAATGCAGGATCTGCAACAAGTATGGTATTGGGATTTATTTTTTCAGTGCATTATAAGTAATAGATTCTCTTGCTGTAATAAGCTGATATTGTCTCACATCATTAACAATTTCCGGATTACTCAATACTTCCGGATTGATAGAACATCCCCATAATACTGTCTTGGCTCCCCTAGAAATCATCATATTATGTAGCATAATATATTTATTCACATCAGCATAACAATAATTATCACCGCCTATAGATAATACAATGTCGTTTTTATGCACCATGTCAATGGTTTTCTTATAGTTAAGTTTATCTAACGGCACATAGTCATTTTTTAATTTTAATGCTATATATGCCCGAATAAATGGTAAAGTTATTTTGGAATATGACTGTACATCTTTCTTAATTGTACAAATTTTATCTAACCCATATTTTATATCTTCTTCCGTTTTAGAAGAAATGAGCAATATTTCATCCCATAATGGATTGTTTAACATATCACATGTAGAACGCACAATTGCTTCGCATCCATGATTTCCACTCCCGCCATGAGCATACATATAAATTTTTGCCATTTTCATTCCTTCCTTATCCAATGAATTCTTTTTCCATTTTGCAAAAATATTCCCTGACCAAATAAAAAAAACACAAGTTTCTCTTTCCAAGGAATTGCTCTACAAGTAAGAATAAGACACATATATTTCCGGAATAATTTTCTTGTCCCATCAACAAATTCTGAATTTCTATAATTATTCTCCTGAAAAAGTCCTATTACATATTGAAACAAATGGGATACTGTAACATAACAACATTCTGGCTTTAAATCCTTCCTTTGTGCGATAACCTGAAGCAACCTTTCTGTTGCAATAATGATATCCAATGAAGGATTTTTATCATCTTACTCATTGCTCCATTATTATTTTCAACATAAAAATATTGTGTTCGATCTGTCGTTACAATTTTATTTGCATTTAATAACGCGTCCAATGTAAAAAGAATATCTTCATATGTTTTTATTGACGGAAATTTTAAATTTGCAATCAATTCTTTTTTGTACAATTTTCCTGCCGGACCCGAATTAATAGATTTCCGAATCAAAAGAGCATTTATCGCATCGGTTCGTGTTAATACAGTTTTTCCTACTGTAAATCTAAATTTCACCGCTTTTTCATCAAGAAACACTGTATCGCATATTGCAACATCGCCTATTTCGCAACATTTTACTAGTTCATACAGATAATTGGGTGGAATAAAATCATCAGCGTCCAAAAACGCTATGAATTTTCCTCTTGCCAAACTTATTCCTTTATTTCTTGTGTAAGAAACTCCATGATTTTTCTGCGTAAAGCAACGCATGCGAGTATCTTTTTCTTCATACTCCTTACATATACTATAAGATGAATCACTACTACCATCATCAATTAAAATACACTCAAACTTTTGATATGATTGACCCAAAATGCTTTCTAACATTCTTTTCAAATAATTTTCTGCGTTAAAAATAGGTATAATAATTGAAATCATGTTGATACCTTTCTGAATTGATATCTACGCCGAATTGCTAAAAAAATACCCGGAATAAGTGCGCATAATATCAATCTTTTATTCTGTCCTTGAAAACCATATTCTATATGTCCCCCAACTATTGATAATGCAACCACTTGACAGGCAGCATAAAATTTTTGCTTTTTTGAACACTCAGGATATTTCAGCATATGACAATACATCATCGCATAACCCATTGGGTTATTTTTTTCTAATACTTTGCTTCCCTTGGTAAGGCCATCATCCAGATAATTACACTGATAAATAATATCTGAATGCCACCGCAATTTATAACCATCCAACGCAATTTCATTCAATGCGATTTGTTCTGGTGCAAATTTTTCGCCCGGCCATTCCGGCATCGGATATTTTTTCAATATTTTTGTCTTATATGCCTCACACATATCTGCATCCAAATTAAATTGTATTCTCTGTAGATTCGTAGCGTCTACATATCCTTGTTCGTTTACAATAGGTGAAACACCCTTTATATAAGAACCATCTGGAAATCCCCTGGCTGCTCCAACACCAATATAATCTGAATTATTTTCAATCTCTTTGCACCAATTTTTCATTTTTGATAACGCATTCGGTAATTATGAAAATCATACTGAATCAACCAATAAAAAGAATTTAACCTCTACTGCCATACCGAATCCCATAATTGATTGCTCTTGGTTTTCCTCCATTTTCTTTTTTCCAAATATTCTAATTGAAAATTCTTTTTCTTTCCTGATCCACTCTTCAACTAATTGATGCGTATTGTCTGTCGATCCATCATTAACAATCAACCATTCAAAGTCTGTCGTTCCCTGATTTTTCAACGACTCATATAATCTGAAAAGTGTATATCCTCTATTATATGTCGAAGTAAATACCGTAAAATATGGCATCTCATCATCTCCTTAGCAAACGCCTTATTAAATGTCTCATTAAACGTCTTAACTGTAAACTTATCTTCAATAAATAGTATTTGTTTTCATATAGTAATAACAAAATCCATTTTTCAAAGAAATTCCGTCCGCATGCTTTAATTCCCTCAGATTTACAAATTAATTGTAATTCCTCGAAACAAGTTTTTCAATTTCAAATTATTGACAATACAACAATGAAAAAATCACATAATTACTTAGCAACTGTGAAACAATCAACTCATTACTTCCGCTATAAACATTTTCTTTTCAAGATGTTTATAGCGAATATTAATAAACAGCTGTGTTCTATAGTCAATTTCACTATCCTTAACCATAGCTGATGAATTCTCTGATTCCTGAAGATAAAAATATTCTGTTTTATCATTAAAGCAAATTTTGCTCACTTTAGGATATAATTTCAGAAAAAAATCAAAATCCTCCGCCAATTTAATTCTTTCATCAAATCGGATATTCCCAACTAATTCTTTTAAGATTATCTTTCCACAACAATATCCATAAATACCTGTTTTTTTGATAATCCGCAAAATTCAAAAGCAATTCACCTTATATCAAAAGTGCCACTTCCAGGTAATTGTATTTTCTTTTTTTTCCTGAGTGCCATATTTTTGTAATCGTGCATATTGAAAGATCTACACCGCTCTCAATAATAGTTTCATACAAATTTTCCAAATAGTTATTTGGTATGCGGTCATCTGCATCAATAAATGTAATATATTCTCCACACGAGGCATCAATCCCAACATTTCTCGCATGAGATACGCCACTATTTGGAATATGAATTACTTCAAATCTTTTATCAATACAAGCAACTTTATCACAAATTTCCCCTGATGCATCCGTAGATCCATCATCTATTAAAATACATTCAAACTCTTCAAATGTTTGGCTAAGCAAGCATTGAAATAAATCATCCATATATTTTTCTTTATTATATACGGGAATAACAACACTAATTTTCATAGTTTTCTTTTTCTCATTTTAAAAATTAATATTTGATATAAATTGGGTGAAACATAAAATATACTGTAACGTATAAAATCTTTAAGACAAAGTCCATTTCCCTCATCAATGTTCGCATAAATTGTATATATGTTTGACTGTCATGATAGGGCTGTATTTTCGATTCCTTTGCACGAAACCAAAATTCTATATATAAATTCAGAAATAGTTTCATCGATTCCCTACAAATAAAACTATCTTGTTTAAATAAGCACATTCGTCTTTTCACAATATCCAACATTACCAAATTCTGCTCTTGAAATTTTTGATGCGTCAGCGAAGTATTATTTTGAACATATATATACCAGAATTTCTTTTCACAAAAAATTTTTCCTGTTTTAGCTAGCACCTGGCTCATCCAATCATCGTCCTCATATATCCGTCCCTCAAATGGAATGTTTTTTATATAATCTCTTTTATACAGCTTATTACAAACTCCAACAACCAATCCATTTGCATAGCTACCATAATACAACCCTTTTGCAAATTCTAACATGGATTTTTTTCCACAAAAAAATGTTGGGATTTTATGTGGATCTATTGTCAATTTTCCCTCTTCATTCTGAAATTGCCAAAGCCACGTTACTATATCAACATCATGGTTTTCTAAAATTGAAATTGCTTTACTGTATATAGTAGGATCATCTGGTAAATAATCATCACTATCTACAAAAGTAATATATTTCCCACTTGATGCTAAAACACCGTTATTTCGAGCTTTTCCAACCCCTTGATTTTTCCGGTGAATTACGCTTATACATTGATTTTCTTTTGCATATTCGTCACAGATCTTTCCAGAAGAATCCGTACTTCCATCATTAATTAAAATCAATTCACATTTTTCCACATTCTGGTTTAAAATACTTTCAATACACCTTCTTAAAAACCGTTCTGTGTTATAAACTGGTACTATTACAGAAAGCTGTGTTTTCATTACACTCTATACCTCTTTTCAAAATAAAAAGATATCAACGGTAGCAAAACAGGATGCGAATAACAAAATGTTAATAGTTTTTGTTTTTTAGGAACACACAATTTGCCAATTTTCAACTGTTTAAACATATTCCTAACGCTATCTTCATATAATATTTTATTAACCATTCTTTTTTTTCACCTATAGTAAGAACACTCGAACAGAATATATCCCCAATAGCGTTATAAATAAAAAATAATAATACCTTGTCAAGTTGATCCCTAAAATCATATATTTCGCTTCGACCAAATTCTTCCTGGAATCGTGCATACAAAGCCTTATAATCGTCCCATTTATCAGACGTAAATGTATGTGTTACTGAACTTTGATTGCTGCAGTTATACATATAGTAGGCTTGTCCTTTCATATAATAAAACGAATGTATTCTAAGCATCAATTGACATCCCCAAAACCAATCTTCAGAAAATCGAATTCCAATCTCATATCGTGGCATTCTTTGTCGCATATTTTTTACCATGCACACACAGTTGGAAATTGTAGCAGGATATTCTATCGAACGAGTAATTAGTAAATGAGGATAATATTCTTGATGCAATTGTTTCTCCTCATATAACCCGCCACGAATATTGTGAGAATAAATAGTTTTTCTTCCATCCGAATATACCTTTATACAATCACACATTACTAAATCGCAATGATTATGTTCCGCACATCTTATCATTTTTCATACATCTGAGGTTGAATATAGTCATCGCTATCAACAAAAGTTACATAGTCTCCCTCAGCTAAATCTAATCCTACATTTCTTGCAGCAGCAACTCCTGCATTTTTCTGATGAACCACCTTAACTCTACTATCACTTAAAGCATATTTTTCACAAATTTTTCCACATGAATCAGGTGATCCATCATCGACTAATATTATTTCCAAATTGCCATATGTTTGATTTAAAATACTTTCTATGCAAGTAGCTAAGAATTTTTCTGCTTTATACACTGGTACAATCACACTTATTTTAGGCATAGAAATTTCTCCCTTATCAACATCAATTGCCTTATTTTCATCTATAAAATATCCTGTACAAATCGCAACATACTATTGCTCTCAATATAACACCCTCAGATACTCCCACTTATGGATAGCTATAATATCTAACCAACATCATTATTATAATTGTTTTGCACCATTTCTATCCTTTTACCCACACAATTACTCTTTTCCAATATACGATATATTTTTTTCACTTCTTCCTTATTTGAATACTTTCTCATTTGACAGTTGAATGATAGTTGCTCTAACAGACAATTATTATTTAGCAAATCAAATATTTGATCCGCACACTCCTGATTTTGCATAGGTACAATTATGCCCTCTACACCACTTTCCAATTGTTCCTTAGCTGTCTCATAATTTGTAATAATTACAGGTTTTCCTAACATCTGAGCCTCACGAACCGTAACACATTTACCTTCATATCGACTAGGCTGTATATAAACATCACATGCCTGAATATATGGATATGGATTCTCTTTTTTTCCAAGAATTTTTACATATTCCTGCATATTAGCTTCTGCAATTTTTCTTTTAATCAATTCTTCGTCTCTGCCAAAACCAATCAAATACCATGTTATATCCATCCCTCTTTCACGTATCCGTTGACAAATTTCTGGTACATTATCAAAATTCTTAGCCTTACAGAATCGCCCAATAGATAGTATTTTTATCCCTTTTGCATTCATTTCTTTATCCACTAAAAATTCATTTGCCTGCTTTTTCACAAATTCTTCCGGCAAGATGTTTTCAATCAAAATAATCTTTTCCTTGAACATAGGAAAAACCGAAAGAAAATTCTCTGTTACTGCATCAGAAATCGAAGCAATATAATCATAGTTCTTCCACATTGCGGTTTCAGAAGCAATATTCACCTGTATACGAGAATAATCTGTATGAATCCAGGCTATTTTTCTTTTTGCATGTACTTTTCTATCAACAAAATAGTGCGGTGTCAAAAAGCTGATTGCTAAATCATATACTTCATTGGATTGAATTTTTGGCATAAATGGACAAGTATATTTATGACTATATTCTAACGCCACATCACTGTCTGTATATTTATGTATTCGATTATATTTTGCCGCTGCCATTTTCCCCGCAAGTCTTGCCATACTTAATATGAAATGTCCTTCCTTTAAAGTCCGCTTTATCGGTCGCGCTAATACTGTATAAGCGCGAATTTCTGGCAATAAATTAACAGCTGATGGGATTTCTCTCATTAATTCCCCTTCATGCCGTAATAAAAATAAATCTACATCATATTTTTCAAAATCAAATGCATTTAATAACCCGATAAGACTTCTTTCTGCTCCACCTAATTCTAAAGCATGAGACACAATTAGCAATTTCTTTTTCATTTGCGGAACCTCTGAAAGACATCTACACCAAATATTCTGTGTATTGGTCTTGTTATCATGCCACGAATTTTTAAGTGTTTACTCATCCACGTTGCCTCATACCAGTGAATGGAAAATGTATTTTCTGTTTTTTCTAATTTTCCGGTAGCGCTGTTATATGGATTCAAAACATCCATAGGATATATTACCGCTTCACACACATTTTGTTTTCTACCATTCTGTTTTAACCCCAATGCTACCAACGCTTGTGTATTCAATTTCGGACACATTCTTACTCCATTTTTCCCGTCCAGTAATATCTCATATTCTTTCAACATCGCTTGAATCACTTTTCCATGTGCAACAGATCCAAATCCCAATCCCGAAGCTACATATTGCTTATTTTCAAAGCAAAAAATGCATCATTTCTTAACAATTCTTCCAGCGATCTAATTACTTCTACATCTGTATCAAAATAGATTCCTCCATACTTTTCCACTACCCAAAGTCTGACATAATCGCTTAAATACGCATACTTTTTTTTCGGCATAACACATTCGCGTATACCCATTCATATCTATATCAAAATTTTCCTCATTCCATTCAATAACTTCATACTCTGGACAATACTGACGCCAGCTCCTTATGCACTTTAAAGCTAATTTGGATTTCTTCCCTTTTCCAAACCAACAATAATGTATTTTCTTCGGTATCATGTATCCATCCCTTCCTATCACTTATTTTTGCACACATTATTTTTTTTCGAATTACTTTCCAATTTTCTTTTATGAAAATAGTCATATACCACCTTAGGTAAAATGCCTATAATAATTGGTTGTATCGCATATAGATATCCGCTTATCGGCAGTCCAAGTTTTCGCACTGCCATTCCTCGTACATATGCTTCATTTACTCTATATCGAAATTTTCTTCTCTTATATGCTGCTTTATCATCTCGCATAAGATAAAGCTGTTTGGGAATATTTTTGCCTCTATATCCGACCTCGTACATTTTTATCCATAAATGATAGTCTTCTACTCGCAACAAACGCTTTTTCTCTGTATATCCTTTCACCGCATCATATGCTTCTTTTCTCACCATACATGGTGCATGACAAAACGGAGATCCATGCAAAAAATCCTCTTTCTTGGGATATTCAGGATGACTTATATTCCCCCATATTCCTGTCTCATCAAAATACCCCATATCTGTGCTTACAATCGAAATTACTTTTTCTTTTTCTAATATTTCATACTCAACCGCAAATCGTTCTGGCAAACAAATATCATCTCCATCCATTCTTGCAATATACTTTCCTGTTGCCATTTTTAAACAACGATTTAAGTATAGTTAAGTCCTCTATTTTCTTTATTTTTCAGCAATACCATTCTTTCTGGATATTTTTTTATATAGAATTCTGCCACTTCAGACGTTGCATCGGATGATCCATCGTCGCACATAATCAATTCCCATTCACTCATCGTCTGACCTAAAACAGACTCAATCGCTTCTGACAACGTATCTGCACAATTGTATATCCCCATAATTACACTAATTTCTGGATTTTTCATATAAGCCCCCATGTAAAATGCATCTGATAATAAAAGAATCCAATATATCCTAACACAGTAGCACTTTTTATGATTATGGTTGAATTTCTCGTAAAAATATTTTCAATTTCCCAAGGTAGTAAAATGGATGCAGAATACATAGATCCATATGAAATCAATCGTCCTATAAATATTCCAGAAGTTTTCATAGACACCATTGCAATTACACTGGTCAAAATCGAGAAATTTGTCACAATATTAATTACCGGATTGTCTGCTTCTTTGATTTGCTTACGTCCAATAATAGATAAAATCATGGGAATGGAATAGACAAATACCCTGATCGGATTAGTTCCGTTATCTTCCCACTCTTTCCAATCCGCTACCATATTAGAATATTGTGTATTTGATAGTATATTGTTCATTCCATCTGTAAACTGATTTACAAATATTAATATTAAAATACATCCCAAAATGCACAGCACACTCTTTTTATTCCATGCCTTTCCCTGCACAATAAAAATGATCGGATCATAAGCAATGCTGACGCATGAAATGTCGCTCCTAATAGAATAATTGCTATCAGTGGTATATATTTTCTTTTTAGCAGTAATGGAAATCCTGCCATGATAATGGCAATTGCCAAAAACTGTCGGATACCATTATGACACCAAGACATATAGTCTGTTCCCGCAACAAAACAAAATACTCATCCAATAGTTTTCACTATATTTTCGATAAATAAATGCCATACATAACATTTGCACAGTAGCTATGAACATGAAAAACAGAATAGGTGAATTTCCAATAAGAGCTTTATAATCACAATTAAGACCGAAAAACCTTTATCTTTTTTTATTCCCTCGAGATAGAGTGGAAGCGCAGCTATTTTACTAGGTGCTTCTCTAAAGACACTTCGGTAGGCATAGGTATCTCCAAAATTATCGGATCTTAGTGTTGCCGCCAATATATATGGAACCACTAGAAGCACTGCCGGTGCTATCTGCCATCTTTCTTCTATCCTTCCCATAACGATTTCCTGCTTTTTCGGCAGAGATATTGCCAGAACCATTCCTACTGTCAAAAGCCAGATTAATTGAAACCAATAATTCGTTATGGACATCTTTTACATTTCTCCTTTTGTCTTACTAAAATTTTCTCTTTCCTCTTTCATCTTACTCCAGACTTCTCACCGTTCTCTCCACCACAGCTTCCTTCCGAAACTCTCTTTTCATCTTCTCTCTTCCTGCTTTACCCATTTTTTCCCGTTCTTCTCTGCTGCAATGCAGCATCTTTTTCATTGCCTGATACAGCATCTCTTTGTTTTTTACTTCAACCAGCAGACCGCTTTTTCCATTTTCTACGCTTTCCCGGCAGCCCGGGATATTGCTTGTGATAACAGGGCGGCCGGTTGCCGCTGCTTCCAGGAGGACGTTGCTCATGCCTTCATGATAGCTGGGAAGAACGACACAGTCTGCTTCTGCATAAAATGGGCGCGGGTCTGACTGAAAGCCGTAAAAATGGGCGATTCCAAGCTGTTCCAGTTCTTCTACCTGCTTTTTGTAGATATCTTCAAAGAATCCGGCCAGATCAAGGACAAAGTCTTCGTTTTCTTCTTTCAGCCGCCGAACGGCATAAAAGAGTTCTTCTATTCCTTTTTCTTTCATGATTCGTCCGAGATACAGAAAATGGACACGGCTGTGATTCGGGTAAGGTTCCATTTTGTATTTTTCCAGGTTAATTCCCGCACCGGGCAGAACAACCTGACGATCTGCCGATACGATGTTTCGTTCGCCAAATTCGCGGGCGTTTTCTTTATTTTCAAAAAAGACATATTTTACTTTTCGGAAAGCGATTCGATACAGTACCGTAACAAATCCGCCAGTACTGGTTTTTGGAATGCAGTTCCAAGTCCCTGTACGTTGGCATAATAGGGAATCTTTTTGCAACTGCAGAGCAGACCCATATAGATATTTGGTTTAATGGAATATGTAAGCACAAAGTCCGGGCTGATTTTTTGCAGAAGCCGCTTATAGTCCCGCAACAGCTTTGCCTCGGCAAAAGGATTCACGCCACGTCGGTTCATGGATACGGGAATACACTCGATTCCCATTTTCCGAAAATCTTCTTCATGCCCGACAAATGGCATGGCAAGAATCACTTCATGCTCTTTCTGCAAGGCTTCCACCAATTCTTTGCGAAACTGCCAGAACATATACGAATGATTGGTTACAATTAGAATTCGTTTTTCATTTTCTTTCCTGTTTCGGTGTAATATTCCGCATTGTTTCATTACTAATTTCATTATTTCTTTATAAATTATATCATCTTTCAATCAATATGCAATTACTTTTCTCATTATTTTCCAGCTTCTATGTAAAACGAGGCAGCATGCTTTCCTTCCCAAAAACATCCTGCCCGTTTCTTCCTATCTTTTGCTATCTTTGCTATTTTTTCTATCTTTTGCTGTCTTTTACTACTTTTTCTATCTTTTGCTGTTTTTCTATCTTTCTCTGTCTTTTCTATCTTTTTATCTTCTTCTATTTCCAACCTTCACAACCTCTTTTGCACCTTCATCTGCTGTTTTTCCAGTCTGCCTTCGTGAATTCCATCCTGCCGCAGTACGGCTCCTGCTGTTCTCCAGAGACATTCCAGATCCATTTTGAGCTGGATATGGTGCACATAATATCCATCCAGTTCAGCTTTTTGCCGGATCGGCAGCTCATCCCGTCCATGGATCTGTGCCCATCCGGTAAGACCCGGACGGACGCTGTTTGCGCCGTACTGCTCACGCTCCACAAGGAGGTCATACTGATTCCAGAGTGCCGGACGCGGGCCAACCAGCGCCATATCGCCCTTCAGGATATTAAAGAGCTGTGGCAGCTCATCGAGGGATGTTTTCCGGAGAAACCGTCCGACTCTTGTGATGAAAAGATCGGGATTATTCAGCATATGGGTCGGCATATCATGTGGGGTATCGATACGCATCGTGCGGAATTTATATATGTAAAAATACGTGCCGTTCTTTCCTGCCCGCTTCTGCCGGAAGAAAATCGGTCCCGGCGAATCGAGATGGATCGCTATGCCAAGCAAAATCAGCAACCACGACAGTGCTGCCGTTCCAACCAGTGCAAGCAGCCGGTCCAGCAGATTTTTCAGATACATTTGATAAATTCCAGATTCCCTCATGTTTTCTTCCCCCTATTCTTTCACCGACTGGTTACTTTTCCGGCCTTCTTTTTCTTTTCCATAGCCGTACTTTCCGTAACCATAACCATATTTTCCGTAGCCATAACCGCCATAGGTGCTGTATCCGTAGCCTGTCGCACCCTCCGGCACGCCGTTCAGTACATAGCCGCAGACCGGAATTTGCGAATCCTCGAAGAATTCCAGTGCCCGCTGTACTTCACGGTCCTTGGTAGTTCCCTGGTGTACGACAAGAACTGCAGAATCTGCGATTCCGCCCAAAAGGGATGCATCCGACAGTACTCCGCACGGCGGCGTATCAATAATCAGAAGATCCGCATCCTCTTTCAATTCTTCGATCAGCGTTTTCATCCGCGCGGAACGCAGCAGGCCGGCCGGATTTTGTGTACTTCCGACACCCGGCAGAATTTTCAGCGACAGATCCCGATAATCGGTAAGTGCCTCATCCAGGCTGATCTGTCCTTTCAGCACTCCTATGATTCCACGTCCCTTCCGCTCGGAAAGTCCGATACACTTCAATACCGACGGATTTCGCAGATCTCCGTCCAGCAGCACTACGCGGTACTTCTTCTTTGCGAATGCTTCTGCGAGATTCACGGCAACGGTTGTCTTTCCCTCTCCCGGCACAGAGCTTGTCACAAGCAAAACAGGACAGTCGGCTTTTCCAAGCCCGTCCTCTGTTCTTGTCCGGATGAGCTGCATTGCTTCTTTGAAGGAATCCGGCACTTTGGGTTACAGATCGTGATGGTCTGTTCTTTTACGTTGCTTCGTTTCTTGATTTTCGCCTCCGGCAGATTTCCAAGGAACGCTGCGTTCGTCAGCTTTTTCACGTCATCTGCCTGGCGAATTGTTTTTCTTGTTCTCACATAGATGAAGACCAAAAGCAGTGCAACGGCAAGTCCCGCCGCTGCTCCGATCATTCCGGCATGTACCGCATCCTGGCTGTTGATCGGGGATACCGGTACGCCGCTGTCGTCTACCACCGTCAGCGTTGTCGCACCGATTATGTACTCTGCTACCTCCGGATAATTGGTAATGACGGACTGAAGTACGCGATATGCCGTATCCGGTGAAGAATCTTTTACGCGAATTGTGAACAGGTTGGTGTTTTCCATCACGCTCGCCTCAATTTGGGATGTCACTGCTCCCACCTGAAGATCCCGTGCTACAACATCCTTTAATACACCGCTTGTTACGATATAAGGAAAGGTTTTTCCAAGCTGCTGCGCCGTCACATTGTCATAATAGGAATAGCCGACCGCGCGGTTTGATCCGACCACAAATGAGGTGTATGCCTCATACATGGGCTGATACCGCAGCTTTGCCGTCAGAAAGGAGCCGCCTCCCATGAGGATCACAAGAATCAGCACGCCCAAAAAGAATTTTCGGAATGCCTGGAAATATTCTGCCAGAAAGGCGATCAGATCGATTTTCTCCGGTTCCGCCGAATAGGTTTCATACGTTTCTCTGCTCATGCTCTTTGCTCCCTCTTATCGTTCTGCCCTGCTGTAGGTGCCGTATCCATATCCATAACCGTAGCTGTTGCCGATCCGCTCACCGAATCCCGGGTAAACATTTCCAAATACACAGCCGATCACTTTTTCCTCTTTCTGGTTCAATGCATCAATCGCATCGTTGATATCCCTCGTCAGTACGCCGTCCTGCCGCACGGAAAGAACTGCCGCATCGGCATACTCTGCAAGCTCTTCTGCATCCGCCGTCATTCCCATCGGCGGCGTATCCAGAATAATGTAGTCCATATTGGTCCGGCATGTCTCCAGAATCCGGTGGAAAATCTCACCGCCGATTGCAAGCGACGGCTCTTCCAGACGATTACGGCAGATTCCGGTATATACGTTGGTATCCTTGTGTTTCTCAAAAACGCCGGATGCCGACTCTTTTCCGAGGACAACCTTTCCGAAATCCTTTCCGTCTTTTTCCGGAATCTCAAAGATTTTATGTAACGCCGGCTGTCGGAAATCGCAGTCCAAAAGCAGTACACGGTTCTGCTCTTCTGCAAGAGCAAGCGCCAGATTTGCCGCAAGGTCGATTTTCCTTCATTTTCCGCCACACTGGTCACCAGCAGCACTTTTCCGCCTTTTCGGTCCAGACGCCCCCGCACACGCGATGCAATACGCTTTAAGGATTCCACATACAGAAAGCTCCGCGCCGGATTGGTAATCAGCATGGAGCTGTTTTTCTTCTTCTTTTCGTGATACACAACGCCCAGCAGGTCCGCATCGATTTTGCGGGTGAATTCTGCCTCATTTTTGACGGTATCCCGCAGAAAGGAAAAGAGTCCGATGAGTGCCGCCATAGCAAGGGCTGCCGCAAGAAATGCGGTCGCGGCATACTTTTTGGTCGGAATCTGGTTCGATGGCACACCGGAAACCTGCGGCTGCTGCAGTGTCTCCAACACTACATTCGGAATAATATAGTCGGAAATGCTCGTATAATTGTTCAGTACCGACTTTAAGATCCGAAATGCCATTTCCGGCGAATCTGCGGTCACAGACAGCTCCATCAGATTGGATTCCGGCACAATGGAAGCATTCATTTTTGCCGGAAACGAGGACAGGCTGAGCTCCTCCATCACTTTTTTCTTCAAAATCGTATTTTCCAGAATTGCTTCAAATTTCTGTGCCATCTCATATGTGGCCGACAGGCTCGATGCCGCATTGGCATCCACCCCGCGTCCCATAACGGCAAATGTGGTTTTTACCGTATACCGGTCTTTGTGTACGGTCGCCATCACAGTATAGGTTATCATTGCCGCCGAACAGGCAATCAGAAGGATGACCCACCAGTTTTTGCAATGTCGCACAGGATACTTCGGAGATCCCAGTCTGTTTTGCTGCTCTGCCCGTTTCCTGTTCTGTCGTATTCTCCCATCTGGATCCCCCCTATTCGTTTACACAGACGATCAGGCGGACGGAGCTTGTCTGCCCATCCTCCGCTGTCGCAGTGTATGTCACTTCATAAACACCCGCACTGCCGGTATCGACCGGATTGTCAATGGAAAACTGATTTTCTCCCAGAAGCTCTTCTTCATACGAAGCTGCATGAAGCGCACCGTCTTCTCTCTTTTCATACAGCATCTGATCCACACTCACGCTTTCCAGATATGCCTGCGGATCAAATGGCTGCTGCAGATCCAGATGAATCAGGTAATCGCTCAGGGTAATCTGCGGCCTTCCGTTCTCCTCTGCCGGATCGTAGAGTTCTACTGTCACCGGAAGACTTGTCACATCTCCGGCGCGGTTTGCAACCGAATATGTCACGTGGTACAGTCCCGGTGTACTGCTGATCTCATCCTCGTAAGAAATCCGGATGCGGTCGGTAATCGTTCCGTCCAGGCAGTCCTCCGCGGAAAGTCCCTCTGTCAGATCATCTGCATTCAGGCTGAACCGCAGCGGGCGATCCAGGGAAAAGACCGGTGAGGTGTAATCGTTATACACCAGTTCCCGCTCCGCATGCGTAACGTGGTTATCGGAATCAAAGGCGACGATACTGATTTTCCGCCGCCCTTTTTCCACAAAATTCGAAATATGTTCCACAGCAAGAGAACTCGTCACATCGCCGTCTTTTTTATCGTAAGCAGTTACTCCGGCCAGAAGTTCTGACTCCTCTGCATGGATGCTGGCAGAAATCTCACTGTTGTCCATCGTAATTTCCGGCCCTTTTCCGTCTTTTCCCGTCTGCTGCCGCACCAGACACCCGCCAAAGGCAAGTGTGGAAGCCAGAAACAGAATGAGAACTGCCGCTCTCGTTTTGTGCATATCAAAGATGCTCCTTTCGTTTCTGTAACGCCATTCTTCCTGTTTTTAGAGGAACCAGCGTCTTTTCCGTTTTCGTTCCGGGGACGGTTCATAGAAAATCTGACGGTCCTCCAGGATTCTTCTCGGATTCACTTTCACTAAAAGCTGTGCATACGCTTCTCCATACCGCTCCTCCAGAAACTGCCGGACTGGCCGCATGTCCGTGGTCCGGTAATCGGCTCCGTGGCATCGCTTGCCACACAGCCCGCAAGGCGGTTTTCCAGTAGAAACCTTGCTGTCCGCTCAGCCTCTTCTCCAAATCTTCCAAACACGCTTCCTTTGTTGATCTGCAAAACCGCGCCCATTTCCCGGAATTCGTATAGAAGCTCCGGTGTATCCTGCACGCAGAAATACCGCTCCGGATGCGCCAGCACCGGGATTTTTCCCATCGCCGGAAATTCCAGCAGCCGCTTTCTGATTCCGTCCGGCGCCATATCAAACGGCACCTCGATCAGATAATAGCGGCTCTCATGGAGCGGTATCAGCTTTCTCTCTCTGATTTTTTCTCCAGCGGTCCGATGCTCATGATTTCCATGCCGCGCACCAGGCTGATGGGAATGTGTTCTCTGTTGATTTCCCTCTCCAGACGGTAAAATTGCTCTTCTAACTGTTCCGATTCGTAGTTGACGTATCCGTCCTCCACGCCTTCGATTCCCGTCTGGTTTGCATGCGGCGTCACCGCGAGGATACGCACCCCGCTTTGTGCCGCCATTTCTGCCATTTCAAGGGAGGTGGACAAATTCGGGGATCCGTCGTCCACTCCCGGCAGAATATGTACATGAAGGTCCGTCATCCCTGTTTTTCTCCTTCGTACTGGTATTCCGGTACCATTTTCTTTACCAGATAACAGATGTCCGGACATTCGTTTCCGCTTCCTTCGCGAGTTCCTTTATCTGCTCCCGGAATACCTTCTCGTCAAATGCAATCTGTCTGCCGATAAAAATCCGGCTGTTTTCTGTGGTCTGCATGCCCTCTTCATTCATCAGAAGTTCCTCATACAGCTTTTCGCCTGGTCGCAGGCCAATGTATTTGATCTTGATTTCTTTTTCCGGCTCATATCCGGAAAGGCGGATCATATTTTTGGCCAGGTCTGCGATTCTGACCGGATCTCCCATATTCAGGACAAAGATCTGACCGTTTTTCGCATAGGCGCCTGCCTCAAGTACAAGGCTGACTGCCTCCGGAATCGTCATAAAATATCGAATGATATCCGGATGCGTAACCGTCACCGGACCGCCGTGTTCGATCTGACGGCGGAACAGCGGAATGACACTTCCGTTGCTTCCCAGTACATTTCCAAAGCGCACTGCCGCAAACTCTGTCGTGCTGTGTCTTCCGATCAGCTGAATCACCATCTCACAGAGCCGCTTGCTCGCTCCCATGATGTTGGTCGGGTTGACTGCCTTGTCTGTTGATATCAGGATAAACTTCTTTACCTGATAATGCTTGCTGTGCGCGCCGTTTTTAAGGTTCCAATAACATTGTTTTTAATCGCTTCATTCGGGCTGTCCTCCATCAGCGGCACATGCTTGTGGGCTGCTGCGTGAAAGACGATGTCCGGCCGGTACTTCGAAAAAATTGATTCCAGCCTCCGCTCATCCCGCACAGAACCAATCAGTACTGTCAAATTGAGATCTGGGAACTCCCATTCCAGAGATTTCTGAATCTGGTACGCATTGTTTTCGTAGATGTCAAAAATGATCAGATGCCCGACGTCGTGTCCGGCCAGCTGGCGGCAGATCTCACTTCCGATCGAACCGCCTCCGCCTGTTACCAGGATTGTTTTTCCCTTCACATAGCCCAGGATTGCATCGAGATCCACCCGGATGGGATCTCTTGGCAACAAATCCTCAATTTTTATTTTCTTTCTGATCTTTTTTTCTTCCTTCATAGCTCCCACTCTCATTCTGTTGCGTTTTTCTCCCGTATTCAGTTATCCTGTTCCTGCAGACAATCTTCCAGTAAATACAGCATTTCAAGTGCTGAACGAAAACCTGCTTTCTGTTTTCCGCAGATCAGAAATCCCTGCAGACTACAGTGCTGTCGGAACTGAATCTGAATACTGACCATACGCTCGGTTCCGGCTGGAAGCGTTGTATCCTGATTGTTCTTCATTTCATCTGTAAATTCCCACTCTTCTTTTTCCCCTTCTGAAAGGCTCCGCATACAGCTTCCTGCATCCGGCATGCCGAGCAGGTCATAAATGCGGTTCATCCGAAGCAGCATTTCTCCGTATCCCTCAAACGGAATGTCATAATGAAGCAGCGGCAGCCGGATCACTCCTTTGGAATGGCTTCCCTTCACTTCCTGAAAGCATAAAAATAATGCTGCATCTGCTGTTGTATGTACTTTTTCTCTGATTGTTTCTACTTCTCTGTTCATATTTCTCTCCATATGATATTTATTCTTTTATGGTAATGTTATATGTAATAATTATTTTTGGAATATTATACCAAATCAATCTCGCATCGTCAATCTTCTCTGCCTCCTTTTCTTTCGATTTTCTTTTGATTTTCCTGTTTTTTTCTTCTGCTTTTTCTGTCTATCGTTCCTTTTTTTTACTTTTTTCGCCCCTTTCTGCCATACGGTGTCACTTTCTGTCGAACGATTTTAACAGAAGTCCGTCAATTCGGCTTGAATGAGATTCTGTCACTGTGTTAAACTACACTTTGTATTTTTATGATGTTTGCTGTAATGCTCTCCTCCTGCTTTTATTTTGTACCCTATCATGTTTCTTTGCGCTGGACAACCGCTTCGACTTGAACGGCTGCACTTCGACGCAAACGGTATACTTTCCCGGAGGTGTTTTTCTTGTATTCCAAATTAATATTCCCACTCGATCCGAACGATTCTGTTCTGCTCGAAATTCCAGTCATTATCTCACAGGGTGTTTCCCAAAATACCGGCTGGCGCTCGACGACCTGATTTACGTTGAAGCCTGCCAGCACCGACTGATTCTCCACACCATTCAGGGAGATTTTACAACCCGCTGCACATTTGCCGACCTGACGGTCTGCCTTACACCAAGTGATCGTTTTTTCCACGGCGGAAAGGTCTGCTGATCAACTTTGCCCACGTTTCCCTTGTACAGGTAACTGGCGAAGTTCTGCTGAAAAATGGGCAGATCATTTTCTGCAGCCGCCGGCGGAGGCGTGAGACCCGGGAAGCCTTCCTGGTCTACGCCGGAGCAGGAAAGTTTTCCTACGAAACGATATAAAAAACAGGAGGGCTGCCGCACGAAGAAAAATTTCCACAAAATATAGATTTTGTAGTGTTTTCGCTTCGTGCGACAGCCTCTCCTGTTAATATATGTTTTTGCTTAATGCTTGTCTGCTGCAAGCTCCATTCGAGCTGCAAACTGTGTATAAAAATCTGTATTTCCGTCATACGGAAGCAGATAAAACAGCTTCAGAATGTTCATGCTGATCTGCTGCCGGAATGCATCGTCCTCGCTTTCGCGCGCCGCATTCTGTTTTTCCTTCAGATAATAATGCCATTTTGTCGTAAAGGCTTCGTATTTCCCAAGCTCCGGCGTATCGAGCCAGCGGCGGACCTTGACCTTTGTCTTGTTCTCCTTCGGACATTCGTTCACCTGAAGGAAATAAGAAAATGTTCCATCCTCATACAGCCGACCCAGCGGAAACATCCGACAGAAGCCCGGGCGTGCATCGTGGATGCTGCAGCGGCCTTCTTCATTTAAAAAGCTGCACCGGTCTGACTGCTCTGTCATCTTCAGATGTGGCAGAATAACACCGTCCACGACACGAAGCGCCACGTTCCCAGCCAGCAAAATCTCTTCCATCGTCTTTCCCAGCTTTTTCTCCAGGCGGTAGACATCCATCGGGTCGAGTACAATCGAATCTCCCATCCCATGACAGCAGGCGGAGCATCCGCGGCAGTCGTCGCAGCCCACTTTTACAAGATCATTAGCTCCGTATCGTTTTCCATCTGAAATTTTATCTATCTCTACATTTCGTTCCATTTTTCTTCCTATCTTTCTCTTAATCCTTGCTTTTGGTCTCTTCTCTCGATCTTTGCTTTTAATCCTTGCTTTTGATCTTTGCTTTTGATCTTCGCTTTTGATCTTTGCTTTCGATCCTTGCTTTCGGTCTTTTCTCCCGATCTTTATTTCTTCCTCACATTTCTACTCCCACAACATGCAGTACCTCGTCCTTTACCTGGAATTTGATTTCCATTCCCGCAAAGGAAAGTCCGTAGACGCGTTCTTCGCTGTTCTGATACGATGGACGCGGATCCTGCTCCAGCACTTTTTTCAGCGCCGCACGGTGGTCTGCCGGAACCTTTTCCAGCAGCTCGTCCGGAATCTCAACCGGAATAAAGTATTCTTTCGTCTTTTCCGTAAAGCTGCCAAGTGCCTCCACGTGACTGTCTACATGCGGCAGATACGGTTTGATATCCAGAATCGGTGTGCCGTCCATCAGATCTGCTCCCGTAAGGTGCAATACCGGACCAAGCGACGGATGCTGCTCCACATATTCCAGCTTTACCGAAGAAAGACCGATCGGATTCGGACGGAACGGCGAACGCGTAGCAAATACGCCGACACGCTTATTTCCGCCAAGCCGCGGCGGCCGCACCATCGGAGACCAGGTATCCCGCACGGCTTCCGAAAACTCCCAGATCAACCAGAGATGGGAATATTCTTCCAGCCCCCTCAGTGCATTTGCATCGCGGAACTCCGGTTCAAAAACGATCGTACTCTTTAGTTCTTCGATCAGTCCGCTCTGCCTCGGAATCCCGAATTTTTCCGGGAAATCCGTGTGGATTCGGGCGATCACCTTCATTGCAATTTCTTCTGCCACGTTTCTTACTCCTTTTCTTTCCTGCATCTTCTCTTCTATTTCGCATGGCTCTGAATCATTACCATATGTTTTATCTTAACATTTTGTTTTTGAAAAGTCCACCATGCGCATTCCCCTTCGCCGACTCCCCTGCGGATACTACACGTTACGGGTCACGCAGAGCCTGCCAGACGGTGACTTATACTCCAAGCTCCCGCATGCTTTTCAGCAGCTCCTCGATCTGTTCTGCTGTTTCCTTTACTTTCTCTTCCATCCCGATCAGTTCCCTGCGTACATCTGTTTTTTCTCCGTCACATCCAGCGCATGTACCGTCTGGACCAGAAATGTTTCTGCCTTTGACTGAAGCTCTTCCGGCAGATGTGTCTCTTTCAGACGGTTTCGAAAGCTTTCCAGATCCTTTCCTGCCGCTCTTAAATACTGATTCATATGAAGCCCCGTGTGGCGCATCCTTGCACGCCCCTCGCTTCGCACCCTGGCATACGTTTTCTGGCTTTTTGCTGCATACAGTGTCATCTGTACATACATCAGGCTGGTCAGTGCCTTTTCTCCTGTCATTGCAGTTTCGTACAATTCTTTTTTTACTCTTTGGCTGCTCATACATTCCTCTCTCTCCGCCACGCTTCTTTCGCTGGCAACGGATGGCAGTTCATGTTTGGTATTCAGGAGTCGAAGGATAAAAAAAGACTCCTATCATGACATCTGCCACAATAAAAGTCTTGCGTTCTCATTTGATACGGATGTTTCTCAACATCGGCTGACGGTTTCAAACCCGCACGGGATGTTTTTATTTCAGATCCCGCGGCGTTTCGCTACTCCCTTTTATTTGTTGAGATGAATCTTAGCACACTTATTGCTAAATTGCAAGCATATTTTTTGCATATCATGCATGATTTCATGCATCCTATTATTTTTGACGGTGTTTCTTCCTATATAAATGGAATGCCGGAAAGCATACGGTTCCCACCATTAAAATAAGGAAAACCACATCCGCATATAGCTTCACATATTCTGCCGCCTGCTCCCATGCAGCGCCGACCGCTGCACCGATGCCAACCAGAAGAAGATTCCAGACCGTACTCCCGACTATGGTATATAGCAGAAATCCCGGCATCTTCATCCCCGCCATGCCGGCCGGAACCGAGATGAGACTTCGGATGATCGGAATGCATCGGCCGAGCAGCACAGCCCGCTGCCCCTTTTTCTGAAACCAGGCAATGGTCTTCCAGGCATCCTCTGCCCGAAACCCCAGAAGCTTCATCGGCCGGCTCTCGAGCAGCTCGGCAAGCCCTTCCGGGCTGACGAGGGTTCCGGCTCCGTACAGCACCAGCGCGCCAAGCAGTGAGCCCGCCGTAGATGCCAGCACAACCCCCGCCGGGTGCAGCCGAGTACACGTTGTCAGAAAACCGCCAAAGGTCAGAATCACCTCGGAGGGAATCGGTGGAAATACATTTTCCACCGCAATCAGAATCAGAATACCAAGATAGCCAAAACGGTTGACCATATCCAGAATCACGCTCTGCAAATTTTTCTCTTCCTTTTCATTTCCGGCATAGAAACCTCTTCCCCGCAGCTGCAGATAGCCGGTTTTCCGGTCTTATCGGTTTTCCTGCCGGAAATGCTCTTTTTCTTCTCCTGCATTTTATGCGCCTTTTCCACGGTGCATGAATCCTTTTTGACTACTTCTTTACAATTCCGTCAGATTTTCTTCCTTTTGTTTTCATGTTCTCTTCAGAAAAGCTTTATCCCGTGTACACATTCTGGTCACAATTTTCCCGTATACTAATCTTATCAACAACAAAGGAAGTAAAAAACAACCTCCATTGTTTCTCTATAAATAAACCGGAGACGGCAAAGCATTTCTGGAAGCACGTCTCCAACGCCAACCTTTCTAATAGATAGATTTCTTTTTCATACCGCCGGGGCTTCAACCAAGTCCCGGCCTCTCTCCTTTTGGGGAGATTTTTTTTGTAACGATTCAGATCCATGCGAAATTCCGGAAAAATCGCGAATCATGCTTGCGCGAAGGAGTGCTTTTTCTGAATCGCTTCTATTCCTGCCGCATTTTTTTCTTGCACGTGACTTTTCTCTATAGTAAAATAAAATCAGTTGTTTGTAACTCTTCAGAACCCAATGGGGAAAACTTTGCATCATCCCTGCAGGAATGATCCGTTTCTTTCAAACAAATACCATGGAAAAAAGGGAGAAAAATACCATGAAAATTGGATTTGACAATGAAAAATACCTGAAAATGCAGTCCGAGCACATCCGCGACCGCATCAACCAGTTTGACAACAAGCTGTATCTGGAATTCGGTGGAAAGCTGTTCGACGATTTCCACGCATCCCGCGTTCTTCCGGGCTTTGCACCGGATGCCAAACTGCGCATGCTGATGCAGCTCTCCGACCAGGCTGAGATCGTAATGGCGATTTCCGCAGCCGATATTGAGAAAAACAAAATCCGCGGCGACCTCGGCATCACCTATGACAGCGACGTGCTCCGTCTGATTGATGAGTTCCGCGGACGCGGCCTCTATGTCGGCAGTGTTGTCATCACGCAGTATTCCGGACAGCACAGTGCAGACGCTTTCAAGAAGAGACTGCAGAAGCTCGGCATCCCGGTTTACATTCACTACACGATTCCGGGCTACCCGCATAATGTGCCGCTGATCGTGAGCGATGAGGGATACGGAAAGAACGAGTACATCGAGACAACCCGCCCGCTCGTTGTCGTTACCGCACCGGGACCGGGAAGCGGAAAGATGGCAACCTGCCTTTCCCAGCTTTACCATGAGCACAAACGCGGTGTAAACGCCGGCTATGCAAAATATGAGACCTTCCCGATCTGGAATCTGCCGCTGAAGCACCCGGTCAACCTGGCTTACGAGGCTGCTACCGCCGATCTGAACGATGTCAACATGATCGACCGTTCCACCTCGAGGCATACGGCGTGACAACCGTCAACTACAACCGTGATGTTGAGATTTTCCCGGTTCTGCGCGCGATCTTCCAGCAGATTTTCGGCGAGAGCCCGTACAAATCCCCGACAGACATGGGTGTCAACATGGCCGGAAACTGCATTATCGATGATGAGGCATGCCGCGAGGCTTCCCGTCAGGAGATCATCCGCCGCTACTACACTGCTGTGGACGGTATCGCAGACGGCTCCCGCTCCGAGACTGAGGCTTACAAAATCGAGCTTCTGATGAAACAGGAAAACATCGTTGCCGCAGACCGTACCACCGTTTCCCCGGCTCTTGTTCGTGCCGAGGCGACCGGCGCACCGGCCGCTGCCATGGAACTTCCGGACGGACGCGTCATCACCGGAAAGACCGGCGATCTGCTCGGATCGAGCGCGGCGCTTCTGCTGAATGCATTAAAAGAGCTCTCCGGCATCGACCATGACGTACATGTTCTCTCACCGGAATCCATCGCTCCGATCCAGACCCTGAAAACCAAATACCTCGGAAGCAAGAACCCGCGTCTTCATACCGACGAGGTTCTGATTGCGCTGTCTGCTACTGCTGCACAGAGCGAGGATGCACAGAAAGCACTCTCCTGCCTGCCGCAGTTAAAGGGCTGCCAGGTGCACTCCAGCGTTATGCTCTCCGATGTGGACCGCAAAATGTTCCAGCGTCTGGGATGCGATCTGACCTGTGAGCCGAAATTTCAGTAAATAATTTTTATATCTTGGACATAAAAATCCAGGCATACGGTACTTTCCGTACCTGCCCTGGATTTTTCTTTTCCGGCTTTTGTTTATAAATTTTCTTTTCCGAATCCCATTGGCAACAGCTCCTCGAGTGTCATTTCTTTCCAGGAACCGTCGCCCTTGCAGAGAAGGACGAGAAATTCGTTCGGATCAACGATTCCCGCAGCACCTGACGGCAGACACCGCACGGTGTGCAGAAATCCTCCGGCTCTGCCTCTCCCGGGCCGCCGCAGACGGCGATCGCATCAAATTCCGTTACGCCCTCGGATACGGCTTTGAAGACCGCGGTGCGCTCCGCGCAGTTTGTCGGTGTATACGCCGCATTTTCAATGTTGCATCCGGTATAAATCGCTCCATTCTTTGCCAGAACCGCCGCGCCTACGCGGAATTTCGAATACGGCACATACGCAAATTTCCGCGCTGCCAGAGCCTGTTTTACCAGCTCCTGTTTTATTTCTGTACTGATTTCCTGTTTCATATCCAGCATCCCCTTTCCAGTATCCCCTTATTTTTTCTTTCTTATTTCTGATCTTCCCGGATCAGAATCCGCAGTGCCTCGATGGCTACCTGAATCGCACCTTCCGTATCGTGCGTAATGTGGTTCTCCATGCCGCGTTTTACTCTCTCCTGATTTCCCATCACAAGAAAATCCGATCCGGCACGGACGCCGCGGGCACTTGCCACGATAAAGAGTGCCGCCGATTCCATCTCTGACGCTTTGCATCCAAGCTTCATCCATGCATCCCATTTTTTCAGCAGCTCATCGCCGACCGGCATCTGCTCCGGGTCGTGCTGGCCGTAGAAGGAATCCTTGCACTGTACCACGCCCGCATGCCATTTTTTCCCAAGATTCTTTGCCGCCTGCACCAGCGCATTCGTCACGGTAAGGTCTGCGACTGCTGGGAACTCGATCGGTGCGTATTCCTTTGACGTTCCCTCCGCACGGATCGCTCCCGTTGCCACCACGATATCGCCACCCTCTACATCGAGTGCCATACCGCCGCATGTTCCGACGCGGATAAACGTATCGGCGCCGCACTGGATCAGCTCTTCCATCGCGATGGAAGCCGACGGACCGCCGATGCCGGTAGATGTAACGGAAACCTTTACACCGTCCAAAGTACCCGTATAAGTCACAAATTCCCGGCTGTCTGCGACGAGCACCGGGTTCTCAAAGTAAGCTGCAATTTTTTTACACCGTTTGGGATCTCCCGGCAGAATCACGTACCGTCCCACATCGCCTTTTCGGATCTGCAGATGATACTGCAGCCCTTCTTCTCCTGAATAATTCTGCATATGCAAAAACCTCCTTAAAATAATATAGTTAATTACATCTAATCATAGACAAATGTGTTTAGCTCGCATTCTCAAACCAATAGATTTTTGAATAGTTCCATAGTAATTTGCACTTTCTCGCATTAACTTTTTTACAATGTTTTGTTTGGCTTTGAAAATTAATCGCTTTTTGGTCCGGGTATAGTGCTGTTACATATCCTCTGTGAGTTTCACCATTTTTGAATGTATATTCAACCAAATCCCTATGATGAATTCCTAAAACATGGTCGGTTTTAGCTTTGCTTTGTCTGCGCATAGGTTTTATTGCCCATTCTTTTATATCACAGGTATCAGGCTGCAAGTCCGTAATGCAGACAGCATCATTGGTGTGTGATTTCTCAATATTCCAGTCAATGCGTTTGTTGGCTGTATCCCCACCACTCGTCAGATATAATACTCCCAAACCTGACAATTGTTTTCTAAGCCACATCTTACCAATCATTACATGTTGTGCATAATTCAGGTTTTTATTGTCAGACGATTTTAACAGGGAAAAATATCGATCCATATATAATTCTTCCTGGCCTTCGGTTTTCTGATGGCAGCTTTCACATAATGTAATCAGATTGTCTAACGTATTAGAACCATTTCGTCTTCTTGGCTTAATATGGTGAACCTCTAATCTACAATTAGATTTTCCGCATTCCATACACTTACCGCCATCTCTTAGAATCGTTGCTTTACGGATATTTTCGTCCAGTCTGTTGGATTTTTGATATTGCCAGCTATAAGACTTATACCCATCTGTTAATACCCGGATATCAATAGAAACATCTTCCAGCCAATAATTTGTTATATTTATCCATTTATTAAGCCGATTAATAACTCTTATGGTAGCTTGCCGTTTCTGTAAAATACTTGGAGCAATTCGTCCTTTTCTTTTAGAAGATTTACGATTGTCGAATCTCGCCTGCCGATATCTTTTGTGATAACGATGGTAACGTCTATAGTTTCGCCTAACTTCCATAAGATGTTTTACATCATTGCGTTGCTCAATGGTTCCTTTGAAAACAACTTTATTTTTACTTTTACATTTCTGAACCAGAGCAATCCCTACATGAAGTCCGCCATCATCTATTCCACAACGAATCTCATCTTTACAGATTTCATTTTCTTGAATTTTTTTCTTCAATTGTATTACCATTGGATATTTGCTGACCAATGCTGCTCGTTTCTTACGGATAAGAAACCATGCTTTTGGTTCTTTTGTCGGTGCTAATTGTTTCCCATTAGCATCTAATACAAAAGAATAACTTGTCATTTCTGACACCTTCCTTTCGGAGAATTGCTCTTCGTGCCAAAGTCAAGTAGAGGATATGTGTTTCCCTGTTATCAATGCAGGACATTAGCATTGTTTCCTGGTTTGTACTCACAGAGCTTCAGACTGAAGATTACATCTAAAGGTGTGTCTTTACCTTACTACTTAACATAGTTCCTATCTGCAACATGTCTTTCGACAGTAGCAGTCACTTAGGCTTGAGACCTATTGTTAAGCTATAGATAAGAGATTTCATATGTCCACTCTTATTTACATTTATATACATATTTCTATGTTTTTAGTTACTTAACAATTAGTCCTTCGTATTTTCGTATTCTCATAGTTCTATTCTACCACAGGCCGCACCGCAAATACAAGGCTTGACACCATTTCACCGCCCCTTTCATTACGGATATAATCACGTTCCGCAGTTGCCTTTTCCCATTCGGATGCTACAATAGGCACAGAAACCAGAGTTCTTACTTTCATTTTTACGAGGAGGGATTATTTTATGAGTTCCTATGTCATCAGCTGCTGCTCTACGGCAGACCTTACCGAAGAACATTTCTCCAAACGGGAAATCTCATACATCTGTTTCCATTACAAATTAAATGACACCGAGTACGCGGACGATCTCGGCAAGTCCATGCCGTTCGATCAGTTCTATGCCGCCATGGCCGCCGGCGCTTCCACGAAAACATCCCAGGTGAATGCCGATGAGTTTGAGGCCTATTTTGAAACATTCCTGCAGGACGGCAAAGACATTCTCCACGTCTGCCTCTCCTCCGGCATTTCCGGTGTCCTGAATTCTGCGATGATCGCCAAAGCTGACCTCGAAGAGCGCTACCCGGAGCGGAAAATCCTCATCGTCGATTCCCTCGGCGCTTCCTCCGGCTACGGTCTTCTGATGGACCGCCTTGCCGACCTGCGCGATGAAGGAAAACCGCTGGAAGAGGTTTACGATTTTGCGATGAAAAACCGCCTCAAAGTCCATCACTGGTTCTTCTCCACGGACCTCACCTTCTACGTGCGCGGCGGCCGCATCTCCAAAGCCTCCGGCGCAATCGGCGGCCTCCTCGGCATCTGCCCGCTGCTCAACATGGACAACGAAGGACGGCTGATTCCGCGGTTCAAAATCCGTACGAAGAAAAAAGTCATCAAAAAATCGTCGACCAGATGGAAGAAAACGCCGAGGGCGGCCTCTCCTACTCCGGAAAATGCTACATTTCCCAGTCCGCCTGCTACGAAGATGCGCGGGCCGTTGCGGATCTTATCGAGGAACGCTTTCCCAATCTGAACGGAAAAGTCGAGATCAACAACATCGGAACCACCATCGGCAGCCACACAGGGCCGGGAACCGTGGCATTGTTTTTCTGGGGGAAAGAACGGGTGGATTAACTCTCCTGCACTTCCATCTATAGCAAGACCCGAAAATAATGCAAAAAAGGCAGTGCTGCAGAGCGCGAATTGCAAGGAACAGATTTGAAGGCGTACCGGGGTACGACGAAATCTGTGACGCAGTAATTCACGGCTCTGCGGT